>Ga0207671_10000063_pt1 | contig 170060 bp, 146 predicted proteins | sample KBSC24metaG_FD_184352 | JGI IMG/M metagenome (GOLD analysis project Ga0207671, IMG submission 184352) | Corn rhizosphere microbial communities from Kellogg Biological Station, Michigan, USA - KBS C2-4 metaG (SPAdes) (version 2) | ecosystem: Host-associated > Plants > Roots > Rhizosphere >...
CTAACGCTACTCAGCAGGTTAACCTTAGCCTTACAAATGCAATCGCAATTACCTTCACAGGATCAGGAACTACAACAGGTGCTGCAGTAAGCATGCCTTTTACTACTGTTTCTGATTATACTACAGGTGTTACTTCATCAGCACAGCAGCTGAAAGTACAGTCAAACAAAAACTTTACAGTAACTGTAAATGCAAACGCAGCAAACTTCACCTACACAGGTTCTACTACCCCTGCTCCAAGCATGCCGGTAAGTGGTGTACTGGGTGTGGAAGTGACTGCAAACGGAACCGGTGGTACTATAGCTACTCCGTTCAGCTCTTCAGCTTACTCAACATTAACAAGCACTGCACAGAACCTGATATCTAATGCTACATATGGTGGCAACCAGACATTCTCTGTACAATACCAGGCAACTCCTGGCTTTGCTTACCCTGCAGGTACTTATACTACAAGTGTAGTGTATACCGCTACTCAGCTGTAACATCATTTAGCCATATATTTAAAAGCGTCTTCTGTTTACAGAAGGCGCTTTTTTTTATGCAACAAAATATGCCTGATGCCCGCTTGATTCCTGACTCCATTTAATATGTAAACGGGCTGTTAAACGGATTTAAAACCGTTGTTAAGAAGAGCTAAATTTTTCTCTAAAATGCATTGCTAAAGCATCTTTGTGTCACTCAAGCAAGTAAGAGTAAAGCAAAGAATAAAATGAAAAAGATCGCCATCATCACCGCCCTATTTACCGCCTTTACAATAACAGCAAAAGCCCAGACAACCGTATCAGCCACTGCCACTCAAACGGTGAACCTGAATCTTACAGATGTGATCTATATATCTTTTGTAGGATCGGGAAGCAGCACAGGCGGCGTAGTAAACCTGCCTTTTAATACAGTGACAGACTACGCAAACGGCGTTACTTCTACGGATCAGCAGATGGTGGTAATGTCTACCAGGCACTTTAATGTAAGCGTACAGTCAAACGCTGTAAACTTTACTTACACCGGCACTACGTCTCCGGCTCCAAGTGTGCAGATATCAAATGTGCTGCAAATGATGGTGACTGCTAACGGTACAGGTGGCAGCCTTTCATATAGTACATACGCTCCAATATCAAGCGGTGCAGGTACTATAATAAATTACGGAAGCCCGGGTGGTAACCAGACATTTTCAGTAAAATATAAAGCAAACCCAGGATTTTCATTGCCTGGAGGTACTTATACAGCTAATATAGTATATACCGCTACGCAGCAGTAAGCTCATTGAGTAATAATATAAAGCGGGGGCCTTCATTAATGAAGGCCCCCGCTGGTTAAGGTGATATTAGCTGTGGAAATCAGCCAGTTTGTTTAAAGCGGATAGGTAAGTTGAAATATACTTTTACAGGCCTATTGTAATAATATCTTGAAAGCGAATGTGACATTAAATTGCACCAGCTTTAAATGCCTTAACAAATTGGGCATAATCTTTCTTTACCTTTTTTGTGTATTCTAAAGCATATTGCAACACCACTTCCTGCCACTGGCTATTGTTTCCAAAAGCTATCAGTTCGTCTGCAACAGCCGCACTTTGTCTACCCGAGCTTCGTAGCTGAGAAGATGCTGTAAGCATGGCCATATCATCTATTACCTGGTATATATCGCGGTAGCGGTCTTTTATGAGACGAAAGTTAATGCTGTCCTTTGTAGGCTGCATTTCCTGAATGATAAATGAATCTCCCTTAAACGAAGTGGTGCTCAGCAACGCAGGTGGTATATTTTGCATTCGCCGCTGCACCTCAGTTACCCGTTCAGCATGCGAAGACCATGCAGGCTGTGGTATATCTATATACGGTGACAATGATGATTCCACCGCCTGCTTCATCTCTACCAATAAATATTTATTGTTATTCAACAAACTTTTTAATAGAAATACATAGCGTTTTAAACCTACACTGCCGGTACCGGCTAGTCTGAAGACGGAATCAATCACTTCAAAATTATAAGGTCCGTCGTGATTGTACATTATCCAATCGGTAAGATGATGATGTAATTCCCGTTGTAAAAATTTTTCGATCTCAAAATGCCGTGGATCGTCCATTAACATTATTAGCCTGTCTTTCTTTTTTATAGTTCGCTTTCGGAGAATATCCTTTTGTTTGCGCTCACTTGCATGTTCAAGGAAAGAGAAAACTATTCCTTTGGCAGTCTGAGGTTCAATGTAATAAGCTTTTCCTTTACTTAGTGTTGCGGAATATGATTTCAGAAATAGCTGCGACATATTATGCGCCTTTTTCTGATCTATCTTTAAAATACTAAATGCAAGAAAAATGCTGCTAACCATTCTGGATACTTCATAAAGAGCTGGCGCTAATAGTGCTTCATCAAAATCATTCAGATCAAAATAGACCAGCCTGTTATCTCCTTTGTAGCTACCAAAGTTTTCAAGATGCAGATCGCCGGATATCCATGTAAGAGGCGAGGGTGGTAGCGCCTTTGCTTTTTGAAGGTCATAATAAAACAGATGACAAGTGCCTCTGTAAAAACGAAACACGTTCTCTGCCATGAAGTTGTATTTCAAAGCAACCATTTCGGAAATGCGGTCCTTATTGAAGTTTGCAATTTGATCTATTAGGTTAATTGGGCGTCGCATGATAATATTCAAAGATGCTGGATAATCCTATTATTATTAAAGTGTTTGAAATAAATACTAACGATTCTCCACCTTTGAAAGATTGCCCGGCTGTGGTATTGCCGATTCAACCTCCCTATGAAGCGGTATGGAAATGATAAAGGTTGCGCCTGTGCCTGGTTCTCCAATTGCGGATATGTAACCTTTATGTTTTTCCACGATCTTGCGGCAAATGGAAAGACCTATGCCAGTACCTTCAATATGGTCGTATGAGTGCAACCGTTTAAAGATCATAAATATCTGGTCTGCATACTTCTGTTCGAAGCCAATTCCGTTATCCTTTATGTAAATATTGCAGAAGTCACTGTCGCTACGGCTAATGTCCACACCTTCTATTGCATAGCCCTTAATAGTCTTTGAATACACAGTAATTTCCGGAGGCACAGTATCCTTGGAGAATTTGAGCGCGTTTATGAACATATTCTGAAGCACCTGACGAAAAAGGCCTGGTACTATATGAACAAGAGGTAATTTATCGATTCGAAAAGTTGCTTTTTTCTGCTCAATGTTAATTTCCAGATCTGAGAGAACAGCGCTGACTAGTTGATTTAAATCAGTTTCTTCAAATACATCGGCTTCTATCGTAGACGATGATTTAGAGAAGGCAAGGATATTCTTAATAAGATTTTGCATTTTGTTTGATGCATTGATCATCCTGGTCAGATAATCGTTCCCCTCGTCGCCCAGAACAGGCTGAAACTTAGTTTGCAAACGATCTCCAAAAATGATAATCTTTCTGAGCGGCTCTTGCAGATCATGCGATGCGATATATGCAAAACGTTCCAGCTCTTCATTTATGTTCTTTAATTGCCAGATATTATCCAGCAACTGCTTATTAAGTTTATTTACCTTCTCTTCCGAGTTCTTACGGTCATGGATCTCTTTTTCCAGCTCTTTATTAGTAAGTATTAATTTTTTCTCCTGGGCTATGAGCGCATGGTTCTTTTTATATAACTCTGCAAAAACAGCAACTTTAGCACGTAGTAATTCGGGGTTTACCGGTTTGTAGAGATATTCCACCCCACCAGTTTCATAACCCTTAAAGATGCTATCGTCTGCAAAATCATTGGCTGTAATAAAGATGATAGGTATATGTTTTAGCTTTTCCCATTCATACATCAGCGCAGCAGTTTCAAAGCCGCTAAGGCCGGGCATTTGCACGTCCATAAGGATAAGTGTAAAATCCTGGTCTTTCAGCAATATTTTTAATGCCGCCCTGCCTGAATTTGCAGTAGTGATAGAGTAGCCATCTTGCTGAAGAATAGTTTCCATAGAGAGTAAATTGTCCTCACGGTCATCTACTATCAACAACTTTATCTCCGGTTTCTTAACTAATTGTTCAATGTCGGTCGTATGGTCCATTCAGTAAGCTTATTTGTACAACCAAACTCTCATAAGGGACAACAACTGATCCATCTTCACCGGTTTGGTTATATAATCAGAAGCGCCTGCCTCAATACATTTTTCCCTATCGCCCTTCATAGCTTTTGCAGTAACAGCTATAATAGGCAAGTTACTGTTTTTATGTTCACGTCTTATCTTCTGCGTTGTTTCATAACCATCCATTTCGGGCATCATGATGTCCATTAACACCATATCAATATTGTTGTTTTCGTATAGAATATTGATAGCGTCCTGGCCGCTTTCGGCGGTTATAGTGTTGATGCCATATTTTTCAAAGGCTGTGGTAAGGGCGAACAAGTTTCTTATATCATCATCTACTACCAATATGTTTTTGTTAGCGAGTACATCCTCTTTAAGCCGCAGATTTTCAATCAACTTCCTCTTTTCCGGCAACAGATCTTTATGATTGAGGTGCAGATGCATTACCACTTCTTCCAGCAATAATTCCAGAGAGCTTACATTTTTCAGTATTACCCTGTTGGCATGTTGTTTCAGCTGGGTAAGTTCTTTTGAAGAGAAATCTTTGGCAGAGTAAATAATAATTGGGCTCATCAATGTTTTCTTCAACGCACTTAGTTCCATAATGAAGTCAGCCCCACCTATATCAGGCAGCATATAATCTACGGTAATACAGTCGTATACATTTTCCTTTACCAACTCTAATGCTTCCTTGCCGGTATGGGCAATTGTAATATCAACAATATCGCCATTGCTGAGCATTTTTACTATCTGTGAGCTATCGGTTTCATTGTCCTCAACTATCAACAGGTTCTTTACTGTTTTGGTGTTGAATTCAATAATGTCGTTGAATAATACAGAAAGTGCTTCGTTTTTAAGCGGCTTCAGGTGGAAGCTTCGCGCACCGCGTTTCATAGCCAGCAACCTGTTCTCTTCACCAGAGATAAGGTGAACAGGTATATGGCGGAAGTTCATATCATTTTTAAACAGGTCAAGTATCTTCCAGCCGCTGGCATCCGGCAACTTTACATCAAGGGTTATAGCAATAGGAGTGTATTTATTAACAAGATCGAACACCTCGCCAAAGCCGGTTGCAATAATTATTTTCAGATTGGCTTCGTGCGCCTTATCTACCATTATTTTTGCAAAACGCAGATCATCTTCAACTACCAGCACTACTTTATCACCTATCAGTACATTATTCCTGTCATCACCTGTTTTATTGATGATTTCATTCACCCCTTCAAGGTCTCTTTCCGGAAGCTTTAAGGACGGAACTGTTTGAATAGATATCTTTTCATCGTTCTGTGCAAGCTCGTATTCGCTGAGTGCGGCAAGGCTGCTAGCTTTTTCTTTGCTTACCAGGTTAGGATTGTAATCGATAGGCAGGTATAGCGTAAACTTACTACCTATGCCTACTTCACTTTCCAGCTCTATGGTACCACCCAGCAGGTCTGCAAGACCGCGGCTGATAGAAAGCCCGAGGCCTGTGCCACCATACTTACGACTGGTAGAACCTTCTGCCTGCTGAAACGCTTCGAATATGATGTTTTGTTTTTCTTTTTGAATACCAATGCCGGTATCTGTAATCTCAAAGGCAACCACTTTTTGCGCCTTGTCGAGGCTTGGACTGCCTGCCCTCCATGCTTTGTCAGCTTCAAATATCCGCAGCTTAACCTCGCCCTTTTCAGTAAACTTAAAGGCATTTGACAAAAGATTCTTGAGTATCTGGTTAAGACGCTGAATATCGGTTTCGATAGCGATAGGCAGGGTAGCGTCCATGTCTATTGCAAATTTGAGGTTTTTGTTTTCAGAAACGTGTTTGAAAGTAGTTTCAACAAATGAAGTAATCTCGTTGAAGCGGACATTAATAAAGTCTGCAGAGATGTAACCCGATTCGATCTTTGAAAGGTCAAGTATATCGTTAATAAGCTGTATCAGATCATCGCCACAGCTATGTATCGTTTTAGCATAGCGTACCTGTTTTTCGGTAAGGTTACCTTCATGGTTTTCGAACAGTTGTTGTGCAAGAATCAGCAATGAATTAAGTGGTGTTCTTAACTCATGCGACATGTTTGCAAGGAACTCGGATTTGTACTTTGACGTAAGCGTAAGCTGCTCGGCTTTTTCTTCCAGAGATCTTCTTGCTTCTTCCACTTCCTTGTTCTTGTTTTCCACTTCTTCCTTCTGTTTTACCAGCAAGTGTGCCTTGTCCTGAAGTTCTTCATTCGTTCTGCGGAGCTCATCCGCCAGTGAAGTAGATTGTTCCAGCAGGTGCTCTGTGCGTGAGTTTGTTTCGATAGTGTTTAACACAATACCGATACTTTCCGTAAGCTGACCGAGGAAATCGAGGTGAGTTTCATTAAATGCTTCAAATGTAGCGAGTTCAATAACCGCTTTTATTTCTTTTTCGAACAATACCGGTAATACAATAAGATTGAGCGGTGCAGCTTCGCCAAGGCCGGATCCTATCTTGATATAGTCGCCCGGAATATTTTTGAGCAATATTTTTTCTTTTTCCAGTGCGCATTGACCTACCAGACCTTCGCCTATGCTGAATTCTTTCTTTATATTCATCTCTTCGCGATAAGCATAGGCTGCAAACAGCTTCAATGTGCTCTTTTCAAAATGTTCATCCTGTTCCAGGATATAGAACATACCATGCTGTGCATTTACCACCTGTGCCAGTTCCGAAAGTATACGGCGGGTAACAGTATTTAGATCTTTTTGCCCCTGCAGCATTTGTGTGAACTTGGCAAGATTTGATTTCAGCCAGTCCTGTTCCTGGTTTCTGAGCGTTGTTTCCTTCAGGTTGGCGATCATCTGATTGATAGTATCTTTCAACTCTTCCACTTCACCTTCAGCATCTACACGTATGGTACGGGTAAGATCACCTTTTGTTACCGCGGATGCCACTTCTGATATGGAACGTACCTGTGTCGTAAGATTTTCCGCCAGCTGGTTCACATTTTCGGTAAGGTTTTTCCATATGCCCGATGCGCCTGGCACGTTTGCTTGTCCACCTAACTGACCATCCACACCAACCTCGCGGGCCACTGTTGTTACCTGGTCGGCAAACACCGCCAGGGTATCGATCATTTCATTTATAGTATCTGTAAGTTGTGCTACCTCACCTCGTGAGCTGATAGATAGTTTTTGTTTCAGGTTACCTGTTGCCACAGATGTTACCACCTTGGCAATACCGCGCACCTGGCTGGTAAGGTTGGATGCCATCATGTTCACACTATCAGTAAGGTCCTTCCATGTACCGGCCACGCCTTTCACTTCGGCCTGCCCGCCCAGCTTACCTTCCGTACCCACTTCACGCGCCACACGCGTTACTTCGAATGCGAAGGAGTTGAGCTGATCCACCATGGTATTTATCGTATTCTTCAGGTCAAAGATTTCACCTTTTACGTCGATGGTTACTTTTTTGGAAAGGTCACCACTTGCCACCGCTTTCGTCACTTCAGCAATATTACGCACCTGACTGGTGAGGTTACCGGTCATCTGGTTCACGGAGTCTGTAAGGTCTTTCCATGTACCTGCTACGCCCGGTACGAATGCCTGGCCACCAAGCTTACCATCTGTACCTACTTCACGTGCCACACGCGTTACTTCTGATGCGAAAGCGCGCAGCTGGTCCACCATGGTATTCAGCGTTTCTTTCAACTGTAGTATTTCACCGCGTACGTCCACTGTAATTTTTCGGGACATGTCACCATTTGCCACAGCTATCGCCACATCGGCAATGTTGCGCACCTGGTCGGTAAGGTTGCCCGCCATCTGGTTTACCGAGTCCGTAAGATCCTTCCATGTACCAGCTACACCAGGCACGTGCGCCTGTCCACCCAGCTTACCATCTGTACCCACTTCGCGTGCCACACGCGTTACTTCTGATGCGAAGGCACGAAGCTGTTCCACCATCGTGTTGATCGTATTCTTAAGCTCAAGGATTTCACCTTTTACATCCACTTCAATTTTGCGGGAAAGGTCACCATTAGCCACCGCCGTTGTTACCTCGGCAATGTTACGCACCTGGTTTGTAAGGTTTGAGGCCATGATATTCACAGAGTCTGTAAGATCTTTCCATGTGCCACCTACGCCCGGTACATCTGCCTGTCCACCTAGCTTACCTTCAGAGCCTACTTCACGCGCCACACGCGTTACTTCAGACCCGAAAGAGTTAAGCTGATCCACCATAGTATTGATGGTATTCTTTAGTTCTGATATTTCACCCTTCACGTCCACGGTTATCTTGCGTGAAAGGTCACCCTTAGCCACGGCTGTTGTCACCTCGGCAATGTTACGTACCTGTGCAGTAAGATTACTACCCATCTGGTTTACCGAATCGGTAAGGTCCTTCCATGTACCACCTACGCCCTGCACTTTGGCTTGCCCGCCCAGCTTACCTTCCGTACCTACTTCCAACGCCACGCGGGTCACTTCCGAAGCAAAGGAATTAAGCTGGTCCACCATGGTGTTGATGGTATTTTTTAAGTCAAGGATTTCTCCCTGCACATTCACCGTAATCTTCTTAGAAAGGTCACCATTTGCCACAGCTGTTGTTACCTCGGCAATGTTGCGCACCTGCGCCGTAAGGTTGCTACCCATCTGGTTCACAGAGTCTGTAAGGCCTTTCCACACGCCGCCTACGCCTTTCACTTTGGCTTGTCCGCCCAGCTTACCTTCCGTACCCACTTCCAGCGCCACACGGGTCACTTCAGATGCGAAAGAGTTAAGCTGATCCACCATGGTATTAATGGTATTCTTCAATTCCAATATTTCGCCTTCTACCGGTACGGTAATTTTTTTAGAGAGGTCGCCATTCGCCACGGCTGTCGTTACCTCGGCTATATTACGTACCTGGTTGGTAAGGTTTGAGGCCATGAGGTTCACACTGTAGGTAAGATCTTTCCATACACCACCCACACCTTTTACCGTAGCCTGTCCACCCAGCTTACCTTCAGAACCCACTTCACGCGCCACACGCGTTACTTCAGAGCCGAAAGAGTTAAGCTGATCCACCATCGTATTGATCGTTTTCTTCAGCTCTAATATTTCTCCCTGCACGTCCACGGTAATTTTCTTCGAAAGGTCACCATTAGCCACCGCTGTTGTCACATCTGCAATGTTACGTACCTGTGCTGTCAGATTGCCGGCCATCAGGTTCACAGAGTCTGTAAGATCTTTCCATACACCACCTACGCCTTCCACTGTAGCCTGCCCACCCAGCTTGCCTTCAGAGCCTACTTCACGCGCCACACGCGTTACTTCAGAGCCGAATGAGTTAAGCTGGTCCACCATCGTGTTGATCGTATCCTTCAGTTCCAGTATTTCTCCTTTTACGTCCACAGTAATTTTGCGGGAAAGATCACCTTTTGCCACAGCTGTTGTTACCTCGGCAATGTTGCGCACCTGTGCAGTCAGGTTACTACCCATTTGGTTCACGGAGTCTGTAAGGTCTTTCCATACACCGCCTACGCCTTTCACTTCCGCTTGTCCGCCCAGTTTACCTTCAGAACCTACTTCACGCGCCACACGCGTTACTTCGGCAGAGAAGGAGTTGAGCTGGTCCACCATCGTGTTGATCGTATTTTTCAGTTCAGATATTTCACCTTTTACATCCACAGTTATTTTGCGGGAGAGATCACCCTTTGCCACGGCCGTTGTTACCTCGGCAATGTTACGCACCTGGCCCGTAAGGTTCGATGCCATTTGGTTCACAGAGTCGGTAAGATCTTTCCAGGTGCCGGCAACGCCTTTTACCTGGGCTTGTCCTCCCAGCTTACCTTCCGTACCCACTTCCAGTGCCACACGGGTCACTTCTGATGAGAAGGAGTTGAGCTGATCCACCATTGTATTTATCGTATTCTTCAGCTCCAGGATTTCTCCCTTCACATCCACGGTTATTTTCTTTGAGAGGTCGCCCTTAGCCACGGCTGTCGTCACATCGGCAATGTTACGTACCTGCGCCGTCAGGTTACCGGCCATCAGGTTCACAGAATCCGTAAGATCTTTCCATACACCACCTACGCCTTCCACGGTGGCCTGTCCGCCCAGCTTACCTTCCGAGCCCACTTCACGCGCTACACGCGTTACTTCCATTGAGAAGAGGTTAAGCTGGCGTACCATGTCATTCACCTCACGGGCAATTCTTGCAAACTCACCCTTTAACACATGATCACCTATGTGCAGTGGCATCTGACGGGATAGATTACCTTTTGCCACCGATTCTATTACCCCTGCAATTTCAGTAGTTGGTTGCACAAGGTCTGATATTAATGTGTTTAGCGAATCTACGCTATCACTCCAGGCGCCTTTTGCAGAGGGTATTTCTATGCGATGCGTCAGTTTGCCCTGCTTGCCTATCGTATTGCTTGCTTTAGTAAATTCCTCACTCATCTTTTGGTTCATGGAGATGATCTCATTGAGCATATCACATATCTTACCGCTTACACCCACATGGTCTATCGGCATGCGCACCTCAAAGTTGCCGTTACGCACCTCCATTAGCACTTTAAGTAACTCCTTGTCCAGCACCTCTGGTCGTACTTCATAAAAAGTTTCTGCAGGCCGGTTTCGTGTAGTTTTCGACTTGTTTTTTTTGACTGATTTTCCTTCCATTTGGGGAATAATCGGAACAATTTCATTTACTTGTGATGCTCCGTTGCCGGAAGGTTCCCCGAACGTAGTGTTGTCTGTGCTCATAGTTATCCGTTATAAAATCGCACAAAAGCAGTATCCATACAGTATGTATCTGCCTTTTTTATTGCGTTGAATATTTTTTAAAATTGAGATTTCTAAACAAATGGTAACTGATAATAAAATCATACCATGAAATAAATTGTTTATAGTTAGGTGTATGATTGTTAAAAAATTAGCTACGTTAATATAAGTATTTTTCTGAATAATTTAGAAATAAAATTTATTAGAATTAAATTCATGTTTGAATAAGGGCATATACCTAGGCTTTATGAAAAGGAAACTTTACTTATTTATCCTGTTATCACTATCGTTGCTGGGATTATCGAAATCTGCAAAAGCTACCGGAACTCTTGGGGCCGAGATTACCTACCGATGGTTACATGATTCAACTTACAGATTTTATTGTATAGTGTATGAAGACTGTGCAGGCATACGCCGTGCGGACAGTATAATAATGTGTTATTCTAACTCCTGTGGTAAAGGGGATACATCTGTTTATATGCCTGTAGCAACAAGCGCCTTGCCAGGAGGTGCTATCAACGGAGATACTCTTATTCCAACTTGTCCCGGTCATCCGTCTGATTGCAATGGGGGAACAATACCGGGTTTTAGAAAATGGTGGTATACCCGGGATATTACCTTGAGTGGCCGTTGTGATCATTGGAAATTTTCGTTTGCCAGTAGAGTCAGATTGAGTGCCAGAAATCTTAGACCATACTATACCTATGGTATTATTGATGACAGTACATATGTTGAAACTACGCTTGATAATCTTGATGCTCAAGGCAATTCTTCAGTGTATTTTTCCAATGATCAAATGCCATTTATGTGTATTGGTAATCCTTATACGTTTAATTGGGGAGCAATAGATATTGATAATGATTCATTATATTACGAGTATATTCAGCCAATGATAGGTTATTCCTGTGATGGCCGAGCGGAAGTTTATAATCCTGGTTACTATTTGCCGTCCAATCCAGTTGCGAGTAGTGGGACGTTTCGCTTTGATAATTCAACAGGAACTGAATCATTTACTCCTGATAGCATTGGTTACTTCGCCCAATTGATACGGGTAAATGAATATAGAAAATACCAAACAAGTACTGGTTATGTATGGAAGAAAATAGGCAGTACTATGAAGGAAAGTGACATATGTGTTTTGAGCTGCAACGAACCACCTCCTACGTTAACTGTGGATTCAAATTCTCTGAATAATGCAACATACACTTCCGGGAAAATATATGCTTGTACATTAATGCCTCTTAATTTTTGTTTTAATGTCAGGGAAACAACCTTTGTTGCCAAACAATTAAAATTAACGGACAATAGCAATGCTTTTCCGACGGCTACGCAGCCTTTGGTTACTTATGCCGGTATGTATACCGATTCGGTTCGTGGTTGCGTATCATGGACTCCTGGACCATTCGATACCGGCTTGCATTTATTGATTGTCAATATTACGGATACAGATCAGTGTCACTATGTTGCAGTAGCAGTCGCGGTAGTTCATGCAACGTACGCCATACCTATTTATATCTGGCCATCTACAAAAATATTTAAGGACACTTTGATATGTCCGGGGGATACAGTGCAACTGCATGCGGTGGGTGGTAGCGATTTTGCGTGGCAGCCAGTACCTGGTGGCTCCGGTGTTGCTTCACTCAGTTGTACAAGCTGTTCTACACCTTATGTTCATCCATCCGTTACTACTCAATACGCGGTGTATGCAGCTAATAATACACGATGCCCTAACAGAGATACGGTTACCATATCTACGTTGCCCAAGCCAGATAATAAACGCATTGATACTGCATTGTGTGATGGCAGTATAACTTTGTCTGTTCCTGTGGCCGCCGTGGGCCCTGGCATCAGCACTGCGGTGCGCTGGTCACCTCCTTTGTATCTTAGCAGTATAGGTATAGCTAATCCCGTTTATACGGCAGGCGCATCTGAAAGCTACATAGTGAGCATAACCTATGCAGGTAAAGCACGCTGCAAAACAGTGGATACAGTAAATGTGAAAGTGCTGAAATTGTTTCAGCTTGACTTTCATGATACAACCGCCTGCACCGGTGTAAGCCTGCAGGTAAGAGCAAGCGGTGACCCTGATTTTGATTATACCTGGACACCTGCCACAGGGGTATCCAACCCTAAAATACTTACACCCACCATAACAGCAGATACTACCACTACTTATACGCTTAGCTCAAGGCATGCCAACTGCCCTGATACCAGTGCCTCATTTACCATAACGGTGGAACCAACGCCAATAGTGAACGCAGGCAATGATACTATCATCTGCCAGGGAGCGCAGTTTATGCTAAATGCATCGACCAGTCCACCATATCCATACAGCTATAGCTGGTCACCGGGAAGTGCTGTGGGGGATTCTGTGACATTGAACCCAAGCTTTGTTGGAGACAACAGTGTAACACTTAAGCTTACTGCCACTACAGCTGCCGGCTGCAATGGTTCTGATGAGGTGAATATAAAAGTAAATGCAGCACCTTATTTCGATATGGGGAAAGATACGCTTGTGTGCCATATAGGTGCATTGCAGATAGGAGACATGAATAACCAGAAGCCAGGTATAAAATACTTATGGAACACGGGAGATACCGACTGCTGTATAACGGTAAACAGCAATGGCGTATACATATTGGGGGAAACAGACAGCATATCATGCAGCTATACAGATAGTCTGGGTGTATATTTTTCAAATTGTCTTCATTGTATAGGCGTGCCTAATGCTTTTTCGCCAAACAATGATGGTATAGACGATGTGTTTAAGCCAGTGTTGATGTGTCCCTTAAAGCAATATGACCTGAAGATATTTAACCGCTGGGGCCAGGAAGTATTTCATTCACAGGATGTGAACTATGGCTGGGATGGCAGGTATAAAGGAGAGCTGATGGGCGGCCTGGTAGATAACTGTGTGTTTGTATATATAATAGAAGAAACAGAAAGTACACCTGGTGCTGTGAAGACCCTACTGAAAGGAAATATTACAGTGGTAAGATAAATTAATTGGCTGATTGTTTCCTTCATATGAAGATATATAACTATTTAAATAAAGTAGATAAACAAAATGCGGTACCGGTTTCAGGCTATCGACTGGCTTGATTTTTCTCTTATTGAGGCAAATCATTTACAGTGGATAGCTTTGTTGAAACATTTACAAATAGTGGAATACCTATAATTTTTTGGTGTACACCTTCTTATGAAAAAACATACACAATAAAGGTGTTGAATATACCCGATCTGAAACCATTCACCATGGCATTGGGTAATTTCAATTTGTGGAATATTGTGGAAACAGTACCCACTCATTTAAAAGAGCTGGAGCCAATGTTAAGTAATGCAATAATCAGCCGATGTTGCCAGTTGGTATAAATCTGTAATGTTCATCCAAATAAAAAAAGAGTTGCAATTGCAACTCTTAGTACTGTCGTTTTTAATTTCTGTCGCTTATATGGGTTAGCTCAAGGAAACTCTTCAGCGTAGCAGGCGCATAATGACCAATGGTGCGGATGCGTTCTGCAACACTGTCTGTTGTTTCATCAAGCTCATTGTACTGCGATTCAAAGAACAAATGCATAGAATGAAAATCAGGGCCTTCAATCCTGCTTATTAAGAGATAGCTTTTACAGCAAATCAGCATTAATATTTTAGTGTACGATAGCTATTCTCTGTTTGTTTTAGTTCAAATAGCTTTTCACCCGTAGTGTAATTTATTTCCAGTGAATAATTGGCCGTGCCGCCGCCTATGAAATAGGTATCTCCTCTTTTTTGAACGGAACCTGTATATTGTGTAAAGGGTTCGGCTATTGGGAACGCTTTGAATGAATTGATACTATGACTTGTTTCATTGAGGCTGAATTCCAATATACGGGTAGAGGGCCGCTGGCTGATTTCTCCATTATCAAATATCAGCAATGTCTGATTGTTGTCTGTAAGTGTCACACAATGCTGGCGTAAAAAAAATTGGTCGCTTGTAAGTGGAAAATCGCTGTTCTTTCCACCCAGGCGCCACATTATTGCCCCTGTGGCTTTATTTATTTTCACTACCTGGTTTAGGTTTCTGAAAGAACAGATAAGATTATTGTCTCTCGGGTCAAGGTACATGGAATTAATATGCATGTAGTCCCATATAGTACTGCTGTCATTGAAGCCATTGCCTTCTACACTGGTACTATAAAATTCAGGATAATTCGTTGCATCCCATTGCCACACCACATTGCCATTTTCTATTTCTTGAATTACGGGTGCCGCCACTTTCACATTTGAAATTGATGTTAAAGAATCAGGTATGTTATTTACAGTCTTCTCATAGTATGTCTCTATGATGTAATGACTATCATCAATAAGAATGAAATCATGGCCATCTATTTCTCCCTGCACCGTATTGCTTATTGCTCCATAAGAACCAAGCGATACCCGTTTTATTTCATTAAAGTTTGAGTCGCAGATCACTTCGTAGCCACCAATACTATTCACGCCCTGCAGCTTATAAGCATTAGGGTCAGTATGTGCATAGGTGTATTGTATTTCTCCGTTCACTATCCAGCGCTGAAAATTATCGACCGTGGGGCCTACATCTTTTTTCTTCAAAATATGCCCCTGCTCATCAAGGACCATCAGTGTTCCGTTGTTAGTACCATTCATCGCAATAAAAACTTGGCCCGGTTCCGGTGCGGTAAGCGCTGTTACATTGAAAAGGCTATCAGCCGGATCAGTGGGAGCATTGGTGCTGGTTTTTCGGCAGGCTGAAAACAATAAAGTCCCAATTACGGCTATAGCCGTAAAAAACAATGATTTCTTCATGGTAAGTTATAGTACCATTGACCTTACAATAAAGCCATAGTTTAAACCACCATTAATTATTTTAAGTTTGGTCGCAAATTTATTTGCGAAAGCGAGACTAATAAATTGATACTCCGTTCGGATTGTATAATGTGCTTAACGAGTCAAGAATCCTGGTTGTATCTTTTGATGTGCTATGCACAGGCAATACTATATAGTAGTTGAGGCTGTCTTCTGTCATCATATCTACCTTAGTTCCATTGCCTCTCAGCTGTTTATATCTTTTTTCTGCTTTTTCCTTACTATAGTAAGTGTTCAGAATGACTTTATAATATAGCACATTGTTTTTTACAGCTATGTTGCTTTCTGGCAGCATTGTTGCGCCAGTGGCGGTATCTGTTTTTACTGCTGTATCAGCCGTAATTGGCAGCACTGCCGGAGTCTGAAGAACGGTATCTTTTGCGCGTATAAGAGTATCTGCAACCGGGGCTATTTTTTCAGTCTTCCTTGGTTTAATAAAATAGAAATAACCCGCAACATTCAAACCTATAAATGCAAGCAGTATTACCGCTACCAGTATTATTCTTCCCCAGTTCAGTCTAGCGCCTTGCTCCTCTTCGTATTGTGGCTGATAAGCCGGGGCTGTTGTTGGTGTTACAGTATTTGGTTGATATATGGGAGCCTGCCTTTGTGCTGTCGGAAGCGGGGTTGCTTCTTCCCGCTTGTGGAGGCGAACTACAGGTATGGCCGGGGTAGTATATTGCAGCTTAGGATCGGTAACAAATGTTGTTTTCCCTTCTACATCTACAAATTTCCCAATCGCGGGGATTATTATTTCCTTACCTGCCTGAAGATCTGCCTTTGCCTGCAAACTATAATCGCGTAGCGCATTGGCAGCTTTTGATATACTTATTTGTTCGTTAGTAGCAATAAAGTTTGCCAGGCTATCATCCAGTGACCCAGCAGGTACGAGCAAAACATCATAAGAACCGGCGTGGAGTGCCCTGCCATCATAACCGGCAGGTATTTTCTTCATTTCCAGATTGCCCAAGCCATGTATATAACAGAAGTGATTCTTTAATATGAATAGTCCTATATATTTGGCTACGTCCATGCGTTTGCTGTAAAATTTGGTGTAAGTTAATGATAAGGATTCAGATTTTTTAGCTGCTCTCGGGGCTAAAATTTAAAGCGTATGCCTGCATAGATGTTAAAGCCATAGGCTTCATACCCCAACCAGCGTTCATTTTTATTGTTTAGCAGGTTAGTTATCTGCACAAAACCTGATAGGCGAGGAATGAAATTGTATTCGGCATTAGCACCAATGTCTAGCACGCCATTCAGCTTGGTACCATACCCGTTAGCGCCCACTGCATATATATTGTCTAATGCTGTTACATATGCTCCCACTGTGAGATTTTCTATCGGCCTGAATAGCAGGTCGCCTTTTACTCTTATACCGGGTATATGCCATGGGTGGTCCTGATTACCATTGCTGAAGCTGTACCACCTGCTGTTAAGGCCTACGGCAAATGTACTGTTCACCTGGTACCTCATAGAAAGCTTTAGTGAAGTAGCATTTAAGTTTTGATCATAGCCTACATTAAACTGCTTGCCGCTATAATCATCGTTAATAAACACAGGCAGGGCATCATACTTCCACCAGCTAAAACGCCCGGATACAGTAAAATGATTGCCAATGTTGGACTTTACTTCTGCAAAGACTTCATTTGAATGTGTTTGGCGAATTGTGTAGGTATTAAAAATATATGGATTTTCTGTTGTAAGCTCTTGATATGTGTTTTGATTTAACAAAGCTTGCCAGCCCGCGCTAATGGTAAGAAGGTTAGGTAGAAAATGGTAATAGGCTTCAACATCAGGTAATAAGTAGCTCTGATCTTTTCCAATCGTAGGATCCAAAAAGATGTGAAACCCCCATACATCCTTATTATAGCACAAACCAGGGGCAAGTTGCAATACATTATTGCTGGTACTTACACTATTTACCGACAACTGTGTAATATTTGCATTTACTGCCACGTTTAACTGAAGAGAAGAATCGAAGCTGTAAATAAAAGGGGCACTTAAGCCAATCGCTGTTTCTGAAGCCTTGAACTTATCAGAATACACAGAAGCAGTTACCGCAGGATGGTAGTATAGCTGGTTAATACCAGTATTCTCCCGTTGCATATCCACACCCAGCTTCACGCCGGAGAATGTTTGCCGCACAGAGTCTTTACCATATTGATATTGATCGTGATTGTAACCGTAATAGTTGTATTGGTTCCTAAGCCCCTCAATAGACGCATGCCATGCTTTATCATTTTTGTGTAAAGTGCCTTCTGCTTCTATATCACTAAGCGCCGATTGCTGATATTGAATATTGCCTTGCTGAGATATGTGATGCAGATGGATAGCCGTTTCATAGTTCTGACCTCGCAAGCTGCCAATGCCGGCATCCAGGTACAAAGTAGAAAGATTGCCGCCACCAAGTTTCACATAATTCGGGAAAATTCTATGCGCGCTGTCCTGCCCCAAAGCCAAAGGCCTTAAAGGCAGAGACGTGTAGGTATAATACAAAGTTTGCTGCGGTACATCATAAGTGAAAACCGGATGAGAAGTATCGGTGGGGGGCAGCGCGGGTGTTATTTCGGGTTTAGGGTGTTGTTTTACTTCCGGCTTGTAAGACTGTATAATTTCAATAGTATTGCTCTGTATAGTAGTATCAGCTGCTGTTGCAGGTGTCCTCTTCTGCGCAAATGCATGCGATGTAATTGCCAGTAATGCTATTGATATGTAAGATAATCTACCCCTCATGCTTGCAATGTTATTCTTCTGATAATTTGCTGTGTTGTTGCTTATCCAGTTTCCTTACCTGTTCCAGTTTCTTTGCTGCTTCTTCCTTTAGCTCTGGTATCTTGCTTCGTTTTACAATACTTTCCAGTGTAGCCTTCGCATTAAAATAATCTTTTTCTTTTACAAGAATATCTGACAACAGGATATAAGATTTCACTATCCAGTAATCATACCCACTTGATTCCTTTATTGCAGAAGTGGCTGCTGCTTCTGCATCCTTCAGCTTGTCCGCTTCATAATAGGCATTTGCCACGTAGTATCTTGCTTCTGCTGCAATTGCACCATCTTTTGCAGTTTCCAGCTGCTTATAGATATTAAGCGCATCTTCCGGTTTCTTCAGCTCTTGCAGTGAACGTGCCTTGTAGAGCTGCGCATTGCTCAACTTGCTATCATCAAGATTTGGCAGAGACAGTAGCGTGTCGGAATAGCTGATGGCATCATCATACTTGTTTGTATAGAAACTGCTTTGCAACAAACCTGTATAGGCATCCTGAAGGTTTTCAGGGCCCATAGCCGTGCTGCGTAATTTAGCATAGTAATTCATAGCCGCAGCATAATCTTTTTGCTGATAGGCAATGGCGGCTGCTCTGCGCGCGCTGTTTTCAGTGAACGGACTCCATGGATTGTCGAGCACCAGGCTATAGTCGCTAAGTGCATCTTTATAATTCTTTAATTGATAGTTACTTTCAGCACGATAATAGTGGGCCTTAATAATGAAAACGCCGTTAGGATATTGTTGCAAATAAAGGGTAAATGCCTTTACGGCTTTATCCCATTTGCTTTCGGCAAATTGTGCTTCAGCTGCTGCATAATAAGTAGAGTCCATGACTGTGCTATCAGCCGATGGCAGATTGTTATCTTTTAGCAGTTGTGTATAAGCTGCGGGATGGCCGTTTTCAATATAAATGCTTTTCAAAGCATCCATAGCTGCCGGGCGTTCGTCAGAGGCAGGATACTCAGTTACCACATGCTTGTATGCATCTGCTGCTTTATCAGAGCTGCCAAGTTGTTGGTAAGCAAAGCCTATTTTCATCCAGGCTTTCGGAGCAATGCTTTTATTGTCTTGTATATTGGTGAGTGGCTGCAGCAGCGTTATAGCTGCCTGATATTTATCATCATCAATATATACCAGAGCCAGTTCATAACGTGCATTGTTAACATATTTCGACTCAGGAACTTTATTGATGAGCAATTGAAGTAAAGCTATTTTTTCTGTCTTCTTGCCTTGCAAACCAAGCACTATACTTTTTTGAAAGCGGGCATAGTCTTCATCCGGACCATGCGCAACTATTATTTTATCGTACAACGCCGCTGCATGCGAATAGTCTTTTTGCATGAACATTGCATCTGCCTCACGTGCGGCGGCTACCAGTCTTGCAGAGCTGTCAGATGATTCTGAGTGTTGTGCCTGGTTAAAATAACTTTGGGCTGTATTATAGCTATTCTGCTCCATAGCGGCGTAGCCCATTGTTAGGTATGCATGCTGTAATGTAGCACCCGGACTTAAATACCGGAGCGACGCAGCGGGGACATTTTTATTAATAAAAGCCTGTGAGTAAGAAACTGCCTGTGCAAACTGGTGTCTTCTATAAGCCAGCTCCCCACGCCAGAAGTAGGCAGCTGCTTCGTAAGCAGGGTCTTCAGGGTATTCCAATGACATAGCCAGCAGGCTATCTGCAAAGTCCTGATCGCCGTTTTGTAATTGCTTCATACCATACGCATATGTTACTTTTTGGTATACACGCCTATAGTTAGCATCTTTATCCGGTACATCCTGCAGTTGCGTATAGGCACCCGCGTAGTTATTTGTTTTTATCAGTAGCTCAGAGGCCAGGGTCTTTGCTTCGCTACGGTATTTTGAGTTCGGAAAATTTGCAAGTAAATAGTTCACTTCTTCCAGCGCATCATCATTATAGCCCATCTCGTATGAGAGCTTGGCAAATAATATAAGCGATGCTTCCTGCTGCCCGGGGTTAAAAGGCATTTCAGCACATATGCCAAATGCATTACGCGCACTCTTTTTGTCGCCTATGTTTATATAACAGTCACCCAGCAGGTACATAGATGTTTGTCCCAGTGAGTCCCTTGTGCTTCCCAACTGTTTGAATTTGTCTATTGCATTATCCCAGCTTTTTACGCGGTAGTAGCAATAAGCCATTTCATACAGGTCTTCCTTTCTTATTTTGTCTATATGCTCGTAATAATATTCAAAGTAGGGCAGAGCTTCACTGTACTGCTGATCTTCAAAATAGCATTGTGCCGCCAGTAAATGAAGTTCATTATCGTAGTATAGCTTGTCGGGGCGCTTTATCAGCTCCAGAGAGTAGGCAAGGGCCTTGTCTCGTTCACCCATAAAGTAATGTATCTCTGCTATATAGTATGGCACTATATTCCTGTACTCCGGGAGATCTTTAATACGTTCGAAACTTTGCAAGGCATCTTTATAATTATTCTCATTATAGGCAAGTAAACCATAATAGTAATTGCCTGCTGAAAAGTATTTGCCTTGTTGTAACTCTTTTATGGAAGCAAAGAGTGGTTCGGCTTTGTCAAATTGTTTATTGTTGAAGTAACCATATGCGAGCTCAAATTTTTCGTCTATCAGCTCCTTGTTGCTAAGGTTTGATATACCGGCAAGCTCATAATAATAAATTGCTTCGTTCAGCTGGTTATGATGGAAATAGTATTGTGCGATGGTATAGGATAGCCTTTGCTTATAAGCCGGATTTGCCGTCGTTGATAGCAAAGCAGTTGCTGAATCAATGCAGCCCGGGGTATTTAGTTTTACCTCCGCAGCTGCACGATAGTACATTGCTTTTTCAACAGCATCATTTGATCTGCTATTATCAGTAAGCAAAGGCTGATATAGATATTTATTTGCCGATTGCAGTGTGAGCTGGTAATGTCCCTGCTGATATTGTTCTTCAGCCAGGAATAACCATCTGTTCGCAGGTTGTTCCGGTATGCTTACCTGGGCCTGTGCAAAGTTGCCTATTACTAAACCTGCAATGATGCAGGCAAATCTTTTATTGAATTGCTTTTGTTTTCTTATCCTCATTAACTCTTCTGGTTAAAAATGCCAAGTCAGATTCAAGCTAGGGATTAAAGGCAGCTGATATACGCGTGTATTTGTTAAACGGTTAACATAAAAAATATTGTTGCGATCGTATACATTGGTTATACTGGCAGTAGCATCCAACAATGAATTTTTAGATAATCTAAAGTTTTTCTTTACAGAGGCATCTAAACGATGATACCACGAAAGACGTCCGCCGTTTATTTCTGATGCATATAAAGTGCCTATAGAACCATTTGCTGTAAGATAGTTAGCGCCTATGTTGCCATTAGGTGCCATGTTTATATTTTCATAGAAACCTTGTGTTTGCGTGAATGGGAATGGAGAGCCTAAGTTGTAACGTAGCGATATTTCCCAATCACGTCTTTTACCCGCGGTATACGAGCCCAGCATATTCAGGTTAAAGCGACGATCAAAAGCTGCTGGATAAGTTTGCGGTGTACCGTCAGGGCCTATATTATTGTAATTTACCTGCTGATACGATGCCACACCCCAAAGGTATAGTCTATTCTCGCTATATTTTGCTGAAAGGTCTACACCATATGCTTTGCCCGTACCTGATGTGAAATCAGGATCAGTTGCATATTGTTTATCACGGTTTAAAACAATGTCCTGTACGAAATTTTTATACCATGGTTCCAGGTTCAACTCCACCTTATTTAAGTCTACCTCCAGACCACCTAAAACGTGATATGCTTTCTGCAGATTGGCGTTAAGCGGATCGCCGTTTGTATTCTTTACTGTTTGGTCCGGACTTAACAGAAAGCCGGTAAAAAAGTTTACGATATCTCTATCGCTCTTCGTGCTTATTATATCTTGAGTGTATATACCTGTAGCAAACTTCAGGCGAACATTTTCTGATATGTTATATTTCAAACCCAGGCGTGGCTCAGGAGATATTTTTGAAAGCTCCGAATAATACTGGAAACGAATGCTGGGTTCCATCACGAATTTATCACTGAAGTCCTTGCGCCACATAACATAAACGCCAGCCAGTGTATTCTGACGGTCGAGCACGGTAGAGTAGCCAAAGCCATTATAATAATTCAATGTTGTGTTGAAACCTGAAACCTCCAAACCATATTTCAGTTCACTAAAGCCTGGTAAAAAGTTGGTAAGGTTTATGCCGGTTTCAAAACCATTAATACCGCTGCTTCTTTGGTTGTAACCAACCTCATTATCAGTTATATTATAGCTTGAGTATGCAAATTTGCCATCAATAAGCGTAGAGGAACCTGAGGGTGAAACCACAAAAGTAGCACCACCGCCTGTAGCTGTCCACTTAAAATCTGCAGCTTCATTGTTGGTTGTCGGATCAAGTAATTGAGCATTATCAGTAAAGTTGAAACCGAAAGCATTTACTTTACTGCCATTTTCGCCTATCACGCTCACTTTGCCATAAAAGTCTGTGAAACTGTATGGGAGACCACTTTTAAAGGGTTCGCCAAGGCCGCCATATATAGATTTTGAAGTCTGATCCAGATAGCTATCCTTGAATGAAAGCACGTAGGTAATGCTTGCTCCGTTATCTTTCTTTGCTTTCTTTATAGGACCCTGTAGCATAGCGCGGGTCATAAATGGAGAAACCGAAACCAGACCTTCCGTACGATTTTTGTTACCGTCTATTGTGTGAATATCAAGTATAGCAGATGTACGATTACCATGCTCTGCATTAAAACCTGCAGACTGCACATCCACACTGCGTATGGCGTCTGTTTCAAATACTGAGAATAAACCAATAGAGTGGAACGGATTATATATAGTTACACCATCCAGCAATATGCCAGTTTGTGAAGGTGAACCACCACGTATATATAGCTGACCACCCTGGTCGCCCGTGAATACCACACCTGGCACCACCTGCAAAAACTGTGTAACATCCGGTTCACCGCCCACACTAGGCAGAGACTTTATTTCTCTTGGTGTAATGGTAGTAGTACCTGCATCTATATGTGTTATTTTTTCAGTCTTGCGAGCGCTAATCTCTACCCCTGTCAATTCACGTTCTTTAGCGGAAATGGAGAGTTTTTGAGAGATAACCTGTCCTGCTTTTACAGAAATATATACTTTATCAGTATCGTAACCTACAAGTGTAGTGAATAGCTGGTATGTACCGGGTGGTAGCTGAGGGATACTGTAATAACCGTTTACATCGGTTTGAGCGCCATATTTCGTACCCAGTAAACGCACTGCAGTATAAATAAGGGGTTCACCCGTTTTTTTGTCATATACGAAACCTTTTATAGCGCCCGTGTTATTTTGTTGGGCAAAAGAAGTTATTGATATAAGTAACAGTAAAGCACTTATTAAATACCTGCGTTTCTGCAGCATATAAAAAGGTTTAATTGTAGATGAAGATTAGGTTAAAGATGAACAAAGATAGGGATTACGGTATTGTAGCCAAAAGCTTTTATCCTTGTACTATCATCATAGAATTGTAATATAATTGATATGTAAATAAGTATTTTGCATTGCCTCAGCAATAGCCGTTAGAATTATAAACAGCAATATTTTCAAAACTGCTATATTGCCGTTATGAAAATATTTTCCGCGGCACAAATACGCGCTTGCGATGCCTATACAATACATGCTGCCAATATCAGCTCTGCAGATCTGATGGAGCGCGCTGCTGCCCGCTGTGTGGATTGGATCACCGCCCATTTTTCCAGGGAAACAATTTTCGTAGTGCTTTGCGGCAGTGGTAATAATGGTGGCGACGGCCTGGCCATTACGAGAATGTTATACCATCTGGGTTATAGTGCCAAAGCTTTTTTGATTCGCTTTACTGCTGAACTGTCTGATGATTGTCGGATAAATTATGAAAGGCTGCATAATACAGATAACAACCTGGTAAACATACTGCAGCCGGAGACTTTTATTACCGACATACCCGCAAACATAGTAGTAATAGATGCCATACTGGGTACAGGACTCAATAGGCCTGCAACAGGCTGGGTGGCCTCGTTTATTGAGCAGATAAATGAGCTGCCCAACAGGAAGATAGCCATTGACATACCCAGTGGCTTGCCGGCGGACAGTATACCTGCTAAAGGAGCAGCAATAGTGAAGGTGGCGGACACCCTTAGCTTCCAATTTTACAAGCGCAGCTTTTTTCATGCAGAGGTGGGGGCTCTGGCAGGCAATATTCACATATTAGATATTGATTTAAGCGAAACCTTTATAGAGGGCACACCCACGCAATATTATACCATCGACCATGCAGCAATAAAAGATATTTACAAGCCTCGTACTGCTTTCTCACACAAGGGTACTTATGGCAATGTGCTAATGGTGGGGGGTAGTTATGGCAAAATGGGTGCTATAACAATGAGCTCAAATGCAGCCCTGCATGCAGGTGCCGGACTGGTAACTACCCTGATGCCGGAATGCGGCTATAATATTTTGCAAACGGCTGTGCCCGAAGTAATGTGCCTGACAAGCGGCGCAAAATACATAGAAGAGATTGGTGATTGGGAGAAATACAAAGCTATTGGTATAGGCCCCGGCCTGGGTACGGAACAGGTAACTGCCCAGGCTTTTGCGGCATTTATAGATGAATGCAAGACACCAATAGTAGTGGACGCGGATGCGCTAAACCTGCTGGCAAAGCAAAATGAACTGCTCGGCAAGCTGCCTCCTGAGTCCATCCTCACGCCACACCCCAAGGAGTTTAGCCGTCTTTTTGGTGATAGTATCGATAGTATGATGCAACTGGAGCACGCGCGCACCCAGGCTATGCGCTACAATATTTTTATTGTGTTGAAGGGCCACTATACCGCCATAGTAACACCTGAGGGCGACTGTTGGTACAACCTGACGGGTAATCCGGGTATGGCCACTGGTGGCGCAGGCGATGTGCTTACCGGCATCATTACCGGGCTGCTGGCACAGGGCTATTCATCGCATAATGCGGCTATACTCGGTGTATATTTGCATGGCCTTTCCGGCGATCTGGCTGCTGCAGAGCAATCACAGGAAGCTTTGGTAGCTGGTGATATTATTAACTACCTCGGTAAGGCTTTCCTGTCTGTGGCTAATGATTAAATGAACTCGTAGCCAATATCCTTCCGGTAGTACATGCCTTCATATTCTATATGCGCAGCATTTTTATAGGAAGTGGCAAGCGCTTCTTTTATAGTGTCGCCATATGAGGTCACAGCTATTACTCTGCCACCGCTGGTTACTATATCCGCATCTTTTTGGGCAGTACCTGCATGAAATAGCAGGCTGTCTCTTACAGATGCGAATCCTTTCATTGCCCTGCCTTTTGGATAGCTACCAGGGTAGCCCTCCGACACCAGCATTATCGTACAGGCAGCGCGTGGCTCATATTTAATGTTTACCTCATTCAGCTTGCCTTCCTGCATTTTCAATATCATTTCTACCAGGTCATTTTGCAGGCGTGGCATCACCACTTCAGTTTCGGGGTCACCCATGCGGCAGTTGTATTCAATTACATATGGGTCGCCGCCTACGTTTATCAGTCCGAAGAATATAAAGCCCTGGTATATTATATTTTCCTCTTTTAGTCCTTTTACTGTTGGATCTATAATGCGCTCTGTTACCTTTTGCATAAAAGCTGCATCAGCAAAGGGTACCGGGGATATAGCACCCATACCGCCGGTATTAGGGCCTTTATCACCTTCACCTATTCTTTTGTAGTCTTTTGCTTCCGGCAGACGCACATAGTTGCTGCCATCTGTCATCACAAATACAGATAGTTCTATACCTGTCAGAAATTGCTCCACCACCACTGTTTTGCTTGCATCACCAAACTGCGCTTCCTTTATCATAGCGGTAAAAGCCTCTATTGCCTCGTCGGTATTTTCTGCTATCACCACGCCTTTCCCGGCTGCCAGCCCATCAGCTTTCAGCACTATAGGCAGACTATGCTGTTTCAAGTAAGCAACACCTTCATCAAAGTTCCCTTCATTGAATTCGCGATAGGCAGCGGTAGGTATATTATGACGCTGCATGAACAGTTTAGAAAAAGCTTTACTGCCTTCCAGTTGCGCACCGGTTTTTGACGGCCCCACTACTATAATATTTGCCAGCGCAGTGTCATTTTTAAAGAAGTCATATATGCCGGCCACTAGGCTGTCTTCACCACCGGGGAATAGAATATCAATATTTTTCTCAATGCAAAATTTCTTTATACCCTCAAAATCACTAACGCTAAGCGGCACATTAGTGCCGTACTGACCAGTGCCCGGATTGCCCGGAGCTATAAACAATTGCTTGCAAAGAGGGCTTTGAGACAATTTCCACGCAATAGCACATTCACGACCGCCCGAGCCCAGTAATAAAATATTGTACGCCATACTGTTTCAGTAAAATATCGGCAAAAGTAATGGCCAATTCCCTTAAAGAAACCGTTTTTTCCCAAATGGGTATAAAAAATTCGGCACTTTTATAAGTGTGGATATTTTGTTTATCTTTCGGTCTTGCTTTTATTTGTCTACAAAACCATTTAAATTTTATGTCTCAAGAGCCACAGACAAGCCCTCGAAAAGGGCACCCTAAAGGACTGTTTGTACTTTTTTTTACGGAAATGTGGGAGCGCTTTAGCTACTACGGTATGCGTGCTATCCTTGTATTGTTCATGACAAAAATGCTTGCGTTTGATCCGAAATTCGCATCAGGTGTATATGGCAACTTTACCGCGCTTGTTTATCTGACACCCCTTATCGGTGGTTTTATAGCAGATCGCTATTGGGGCAATCGTCGCTCAATAGTTATAGGTGGACTTATAATGGCCTTAGGACAATTTGTTTTGTTCTTTTGCGCTGCCAGTATTGCCGGCAATATGGCCATGGCTAAAGTTCTATTTGTTGTTGGTCTTACGGCATTGGTTGTAGGTAATGGCTTTTTTAAGCCGAACATCTCTACAATGGTAAACCAGTTGTATGCTCCCGGTGACAAACGTGTAGATGCTGCATTCTCCATTTTTTATATGGGTATCAATCTTGGCGCATTCTTTTCGCCATTGATTTGCGGTAGCCTTGCTGAAAAAATTGATTATAGATGGGGCTTTTTCGCAGCCGGTGTTGGAATGATATGCGGTGTGGTAGTGTTTCTGCTTTTGAGAAATAAATATATTGTAACAGCAGATGGTAAAATAATAGGCGGTAAACCGCAGAAGCCTTTGGAACAGGAAAATGTTGTGCCAATAGATCGTGAAGCTGACTTCTCTGAAGAAAAAGATGTGATTAAGAATAATGCAAATGCTGCACCCGCTAAGTCTGAATTTTCAATAACGAGAGTAGCTATCTGGACTATTATATATATAATACTCTGGTTTGTTTTTATGAACTGGGTTCATTTTAACTGGATTAGTACATTAGTATTTGCTACTTCAATATGCGCTTCGGGCTTTATCTTAACAGACCCTACTTTAAGTAAGGTGGAAAGGGATAGAATAATAGTAATCTATATAGCAGCCTTCTTTGTAATATTTTTCTGGAGTGCCTTTGAACAGGCTGGTGCTTCCCTTACGCTGTTTGCAGATCAGCAAACAGACAGGAAAATATTCGGATGGGAAATGCCTGCCAGTTGGTTCCAATCTGTAAATCCTTTAGCGATAATTGTCTTCGCTCCAATATTTGCAGGTATCTGGACGGGTCTCGGAAAGAAAAATAGGGAGCCGGCTTCTCCGTTCAAACAATCATTGGGTTTGTTCTTATTAGCAATAGGCTATTTAGTCATAGCCATAGGAGTAAAGGGTGTAAGTGGTGCTACCAAAGCATCAATGTTTTGGCTTCTGGCTATGTATATCTTGCACACTTTCGGTGAGCTGTGCTTATCTCCAATTGGTTTGTCAATGGTTGCACGCCTGTCACCCGCTCGCTTGGCTTCGCTTCTGATGGGCGTTTGGTTTTTGGCGAATGCAATGGCGAATGACTTTGCTGGTATGCTAAGTAAGCTGTATCCTGAAGCCGGTAAGTCAACAAATTTCTTCGGGTTTACAATTACGACCTTGAATGATTTCTTCATGATCTTTGTCGTCCTTGCCGGTGCGGCAGCTATTTTACTTTTCCTTCTTTCCAGGAAGATGCTAAAAATGATGCATGGTTTGAGGTAATAGACATCACTTCAAATTTAAGAAGCTGGGCTATACCCAGCTTCTTTTTTTTAATAAGTAGGGTGAAGAAAGGGTGTATTGGTAAAAAACCTTATTTTGGTGTTTTAAATAATGCAATGGATCCGGAATCAATTATAAAACCTGAGTCTTTAGAGAATATTCAAAATTTTGAAGGTAAGTACCCTAAACAGCTTTGGTTACTTTTCCTTTCAGAAATGTGGGAGCGCTTTTCGTTCTACGGCATGCGTGGTATGCTCACCATTTTCATGGTTGAAAAACTTCTCTTGTCAGAAAAAGACGCGAACCTGAAGTATGGCGCTATACAAGCATTTGTTTATACAATGGCATTTGTGGGAGGTTTGTTTGCCGACAAGATTTTAGGCTTTAGAAAATCTATCTTCTGGGGTGGTTTGCTAATGATAGTAGGTAGTTTTACTTTGGCCTTCTCACCAGAACACTTGTATTATATAGGTATTAGTTTCACCATAGTTGGTACTGGTTTCTTTAAGCCAAATATATCTACCATGGTAGGTAGCTTGTATAAAGCCGGGGATCCCAGAAGAGATGCTGGTTTTGGATTGTTCTATTCGGGTATTAATATCGGCGCATTACTAGGCGGGTATTTGTGTATCACTGTTGCTAATAATTATTCCTGGAACGCGGCTTTTTCACTCGCAGGTATCGGAATGATATTAGGTCTTGGTATTTTTATTTTTACCCGAACAAAGCTGGGCCCGATCGGTATTTCACCGCTTCTTGAGAAGGCAAGTCCAGCAAAAATCAGATTGTATGATATATTGGTTTACGTGGGATCACTATTAGTAATTCCGCTCGTTTTGTTATTGGTTTCAAATACTTCGTATACCGATAAATTTATGTATACGGTAGGGCCACTTACAATTTTGTATATCATTTATGAAATGTTTAAGTATAACCGGGTAGAAAAGCAGAAGTTGATTGCTGCTATGATTTTTGTGATATTCTCTATTTTCTTCTGGGCTTTTTTCGAACAAAGCGGCGGATCTCTCAGTTTATTTGCGAGGTATAATATCAAGCATAGCCTGGTTGGGATTAAAATGGATCCGAATGTTATTAATAATGCAGCAAATTCTCTTTTTGTAATAATTCTCAGCCCAATTATTGGTTTGTTATGGCTGTGGTTGAATAAGCGAAAGCTGGAGCCTAATACGGTAGTAAAGTTCGGTCTTGGGTTTATTTTCCTTAGCCTTGCTTTCTATGTGTTTTATGATACAAGATTTTTTGCGGATGCCAATGGTATGACATCGTTAAATGTGTTTACTATTGCTTATTTAGTGGTAACCCTCGGGGAGCTTTGTTTATCACCTATAGGCTTGTCTATCATCACGAAACTATCGCCTAAACCTTTACATGGTGTAATGATGGGTATGTGGTTTTTAGCCAGTGCTTACGGTCAATATGCTGCGGGTATATTAGGTGCTGGGATGGCAACAGTAAATGAAAAAGCGAGCTTGACTGAAAAGATGATGTCTTACACACTGGGATATAAACAACTAGCGATCTATGCACTGATAGCGGGAGTGATTTTAATTATTATTTCGCCTTTGGTCAGAAAGCTGATGCATGAAGTGCACTAATACATAAGCTGCTTCTTATCCCTATGTAGCCAGCCAGCATCAGTTTTATAATCCGTAAAGTAGATGATAAGGTCTGCATCGCTTTTATAGTCTGTAAAGTATATGTTCTTTTTAGCGTCAGTTTTATAGTCTGTAAAGAACCATATACCATTGTTGCCATCCGCATCGCTTTTGTATTTGGCTTTGTACACCACCAGGTCGGCGTCACTCTTGTATTTGCTTACATACACTTTTATGTCTGCATTGCTCTTGTGTTCAGCAGCATAAACAATCTGTGCATGTGCAGTGGCGAAGCCGCCAAGAGTCAATAAAGCAGCCACAATTAAGTGTTTTCTTTGCATTAACATAGGAAAGGTGTTTTTTTGTGTTCGGTAATTTTGAACCTGCAATTTATGAGTTATACTGAAAAATACGCTGTATTGGTAGCTGGCGGCAAAGGTCTGCGTATGGGCACAGCATTGCCCAAGCAATTTCTTCCCCTTCAGGATAAGCCCATACTATACCATACCATTCATGCATTCAAATCTGCTTTCCATGATGTGCAGCTCATACTGGTGCTGCCGCAGGAGCAGATAAGCTATACCCAAATGATATTGCAGTCTTTCCCCGAGCGTTTGGATATTACCATAGTAAGCGGTGGCGAAACACGTTTCCACAGTGTGCAAAATGGTCTGAAAGCCGTAGGAGAAAACAGCATAGTGTTTGTGCATGACGGTGTGCGCCCCCTCGTTTCAATTGATCTCATTCGGCGCTGCTACGATCAGGCAGTGGAAAAGGGCAGCGCCATACCTGCAGTAGCAGTTACAGACAGCATGCGCATAATAGAAGATGATGACAGCCGCCCCATAGACCGCGAATACATGCGCATCATCCAGACTCCGCAAACATTCCGCTCAGATATTATCCTCCCGGCATTTGAGCAGCCATACCAAAGTTCATTTACCGATGAGGCCACCGTGGTAGAAAACTACGGAACCAATATCTACCTCATAGATGGTGAACGTAGCAATATAAAAGTAACCACGCCGGAGGACATGATAATAGCCGAAGCATTGCTTAAAGAACGTATGCTGCATGCTTAAGCTGTGCGTCATACTGATTCTTTTCTGTTGTAACATTCAGGCGGTAGCTCAAAAAGCAGCAGATACCAGCATTTTTAAATATCCCATCCTGATGGATTCCGTAGTGGTGGTGGCTAAGCGCGATGGCTGGGATGTAGGTGCTTTTATAAAGCGCGTTCAAAATGACACCACATTTTACAAGGCTTTTCGTGCACTGCACCTGGTTTCTTATACCGCTACCAATGATATGGAGGTTTATGATAAAGAAGATAAAATAAAGGCTTCTCTCCATAGCCACACCAGGCAAAATGTACAAAACCATTGCCGCACTATGCAGGTGCTGGATGAAAAGACTACCGGCGACTTCTACAAGCATAACAAAGAATGCAGGTATTATACAGCAGAGCTCTTTGCCTATCTCTTCTTTACAAAGGGTAGGATCTGCAATGAAAATGATATTGTAGCCGGCCAGCTGGATGCCAGGGGCAAAGGACAAATGGAAAAGAACAAGGCTGAACTGAAGCAGCTGATCTTTAACCCCGGTGGGCATATAAACGGCATTCCTTTTATCGGTGATAAAGCCTCCATTTTTGATCCTGATGTAGCAATTCATTACAATTTTAGTTTGTTGTCCGAGGAATATGACGGGCAGGACTGCTACGTGTTCAAAGCCATCCCTAAAAAAGGTGAAGAAAAAGATCTTGTCTACAACGAACTAAGCACCTGGTTTCGCAAAAGCGATTATTCCATTGTGGCCCGCGACTATTCACTTTCGTTTAGTACCCTTTTTTACGATTTTGATGTGCATATGCAGGTACGTACCCGGCAAGTAGGCACGCGACTACTACCTACATCCATTTTATATAATGGTAGCTGGCATATCATTACACAGAAGCGGGAAGTGGTTAAATTTCTTGCAACTTTCAGTTACTAAATAGTATTGTTAGTATTAAATTTCTAAAAAAAGTCGTCATTTAACGTAGCACTTATTAAAAAATAGTACTTTTAATAAATCATTGATAAAAAGGGAGAGAGCAAATAATACAGAAATGTAACAGATTATCATTTGCTTATGAATTACAAGAAACTAATTGTACTTTTTATTTTACTGTTTTTTGTCTGGATTATGATTTTCTTATATCGTGATCTTCGCGCAGCCTATGTAGCTGTGGGTATAAAATCAATTCTGCTCAGCCTGCTTTCTACCACCATTATTGCTGTTATCTGGCCACCATTTCGAAGATGGTATCGCAAAAATTACGATAAAAACTATAAGTATAGTAATTCCAAAGACCTGCCGCGTAAGAAGAATGAATAGTGCCTTTGCCCTTGTGCTTTTTTAATAACTTAGCGTTATGATATCCCCGGGGTCTATACAGGAAGTCTTGAATCGTGCTGATATAATAGATATTGTAGGCCAATTCGTTAGATTAAAAAAACGTGGAGCAAATTACATTGCTAACTGCCCTTTTCATAACGAAAAAACACCTTCTTTTTATGTGTCGGGCAGCAAGGGCATTTATAAGTGTTTTGGCTGCGGCAAGGGGGGCAATGTGGTTACTTTTATTCAAGACCACGAAAAGCTTTCCTATCCCGAGGCCATTCGCTGGCTGGCTGATTATTATAAAATAACGCTTGAGGAAACTGAGCGCACACCAGAACAGCAACAACAACAACTGGTTGAAGAGGGGCTACGTATCCTCAACGACTTTGCAGCCCAATATTTCCACGAAACACTGCTCGATGCAGAAGAAGGCCAGCTTATAGGTATGTCTTACTTCAGGCAGCGTGGTTTCAGAAAGGAGATCATCGACCGCTTCAAGCTGGGCTATAATCCGGAGCATAATGACGCCTTCTTTAAAACTGCGTCTCAAAAAGGATACAGTGCAGAATTGCTCGAAAAAGCAGGCCTGGTAAAGAATCGTATGGGCACATACCACGACGTCTATCGCGGCCGGGTTATTTTCCCCATACAAAGCATGACGGGGCGCATCCTTGGTTTCGGTGCCCGCATACTGAAGAGCAACGAAAAAGCCCCTAAGTACATTAACACGCCGGAAAATGAGCTTTACGTAAAAAGTCGCGTACTCTACGGTATGTACCAAAGCCGTCAGGCCATAGGCAAGCAGGATGAGTGTTTTCTTGTTGAGGGGTATACAGACGTAATATCCTTGCATCAGGGTGGGGTAGAGAATGTGGTGGCCAGTAGTGGTACTTCGCTTACAGAAGACCAGCTGCGTCTTATCGGCCAGCTCACTAAAAATCTTACTATTCTATATGATGGCGATGCGGCAGGCGTAAAAGCTGCTCTGCGTGGCCTTGATATGGCTCTTGGTCAAAGTTTCAATGTGCAGTTGGTGCTATTGCCGGAAGGTGAAGATCCGGATAGCTATGTGCAAAAGGTAGGTGCCGCCAAATTCCACGAATATGTTAAAGAACATAAACAGGACGTAATTGGTTTCCGCCTCCAGGTAGGTTTAAGAGATGCAGGTAACGACCCCGTAAAAAAGTCGAAGCTGGTAAATGAGATTGCCGAAAGTATCTCACGCATCAACAAGGCTGAAGATTTTTCACTGCAAAGCTATTATATACGTGAGGCCTCCACAAAGCTGAATGTGGAAGAAGCGGGCCTGGTGAACCTGGTAAATAAATTCATTCGCGAGAAGATAGAGCAGGAGCGCAGGCACACCCGAAAAGAAGAGGTATTGCCTGAAGCAGAAACACTTTCTGTACCGGAGCCTGAAGTTGAAACAAAGAATACAGACGAGGAGCAGGAATGGCAGCTGGTACGTGTACTTATCGAACATGGTACTTTACCCTATGAGGGCTATGCAAACGTTGCTGCCCTTGTCATTGACCGTGTTGACCCCGGCCTGCTGGAGCATACCTTGGCCCGGCGTATTTTCGATAGTTACTTTGAATACCAGGCTCAGAACGGCGTAAACCCTGAAATGAGCTATTTTATCAATTCCGCTGATGCCACAATACAGCAGCGTATGGCATCACTGCTTCATACAAAGAACGAGATAAGCCATAACTGGAAAGACATTTATGGCATAGAAACCCTGCATGAAGAGGATAATTATCTGAACGACGTAGATAGCACACTGTCTTATTTCGAGTTCAAAAAGATATTGCTGATGCAGGAAATGCTTACCAAAAAGATAATGGAGGAGAAAGACCCCATTAGACAAACGTTGCTGCAGAAGAAGTATATAGAGCTTAAGCAGACGGAAAGGGACATTGTAAAAAAGCACGGCACTGTTGCCTTCAAGATCAGTAGGGCAAGATAATTATCATTTTAAAAGCTTCAACTTGGCACGTATCATAGCGCTGGATTACGGTAAAAAAAGAACGGGTATTGCAGTAACAGACCCGTTAAAGATAATAGCCACCGCCCTCACTACAGTAGATTCTAATGAACTGATAGGCTTTCTGAAAAAATATATGCAGCAGGAGCCTGTGGAAAAAATACTCATTGGGTATCCGCTCAATTTTGATGATTCTCCAACCGATGCCACACCACTGGTTGAAAAATTCATTCGCAAGTTTACCAATGTTTTTCCTGAGCTGCCGGTGGAAAAGATGGATGAACGCCTCACCTCTCGCATGGCCTCCCAATCCATAGCAGGTATGGGGCTTAAAAAGAAAGACCGTGAAAAAAAAGAGCTGATAGATGCTGTGAGCGCGGTTATTATGCTGCAGGAATATCTCGAAAGCCACTCTTAATACGTATCTTTGCCATTCTGATTAAAAAAATAGCTTGTTTTATGATCTTACCGATTGTAGCATATGGTCATCCGGTTTTAAGAAAGGAATGTGAGGATATTACTGCCGATTATCCGGATCTGAAAAAGTTCATTGCAGATATGTGGGAAACCATGTACAATAGCAATGGTGTAGGTATCGCAGCGCCCCAGGTAAACAAAGCTATTCGTTTGTTCGTCATAGATACAATACAGATAGTAGAGAATTTTGACGATGAAGACAAAAGAAAATACCCTAACGAAAAACCGGTAAAGCAGGTTTTTATCAATGCACATAAAATTGACGAAAGCGGTAAGCCATGGCCTTATAACGAAGGCTGTCTAAGCATCCCTAAGGTCCGTGAAGATATAACCCGTCCCGAAAAAGTCGTACTTCGCTACATGGACGAGCACTTTAATGAGCACGAAAGAGAATTTGATGGTGTTACAGCCCGCGTTATATTACATGAATATGATCATATAGACGGTAAACTGTTTATTGATTATCTGCCACAATTAAAGCGCAGGCTCATTAAGAAAAAGTTGGATGATATCAGCAATGGTAAAGTGCGCGTAGATTATAAAATGCTTTTTCCAAAATAAGTGTACATTTAAGTCAATAATTTCCGTTTTTGCCGACCGCAACAGTATATAGTGAGCAGGAGTTAGTGTATTTGCTGAAACAGCAAAGCAGGGATGCGTTTAACTATCTGTACCAGCATTATTCGGCTACTTTGTATGGTGTTATTCTAAAGGTGGTGTACGATGAGCAAACTGCTCAGGATGTATTGCAGGAAGCCTTTGTCAAGATTTGGAATAATATTTCCCAATTTGATCCCGCCAAAGGCCGTATATATACATGGATGATTAATATTTCCCGGAATGCAGCTATCGATAAGCTGCGCTCTAAGGGAGAAATTATGAAAGCTAAAATCCATAAAGACGATGAAATCGTAAATAATGTGCAGGCAGGGATGAAGACGGAGCAGGCGACGGATACTATAGGGCTACGCAAGATAGTGGGAGCATTAAAACCGGAATACCAGGTTATAGTGGACCTTGCCTATTTCAAGGGATTTACATTGGACGAAATTTCTAAAAAACTGGAAATACCGCTGGGGACGGTAAAAACCCGCATGCGGCATGCCCTTAAATTATTAAGAGAACATTTTAGCTGATAGCAGCAGTGAATATAAAAGACTACATAGAATCAGGTATTTTGGAGGCTTACGTTCTGCAGGCGCTCACTCCGGAGGAGCGTGCAGAGGTCGAATCCAATATTTCGCTGTATCCTGAATTGGCAGATGAAGTGGCCAATATTGAGATAGCTATGCAGCAATTTTCTGAAGCGAATGCTCAGGAGCCTCCTTCCTTTATGCAAGACCAGATATGGGATGCCATAAAAAGCGAAAAAAAGATAACTCCGGATTATAAAGCTGAAGATAGTATTGAAGCGCCTAAAGTTATTCCGCTGAATCGCAAGGCCTCACCTGCAGTTTCATGGCAACGTGCAGCAGCTATTATTATATTAGTTGGCAGTCTTGCGGCCAATGTGATATTGCTTAATCAACGCAATGAAGCAAAAAACCAGCAACTGGCGCTTCAAAGAAATGTAGACACCATTCAGCAGAAGGAAGCATTTCTTGCTCAGCGTATGGAGCAAAACCAAAAGGCAAACGAAATGATGGCAGACCCGTCTATGCAAACAGTGGTAATGCATAGCATGCAAAAAGGCCACCCTATGGCTGCAACCGTTTACTGGAGTAAAGATAAAGGAGAAGCCTTCCTTGCTATACAGAAATTACCAATGCCTCCCAAAGGCATGCAGTATCAGATGTGGGTATTGCACGATGGTAAACCTATTGACTTAGGCGTTTTACCAAACCAGATAATTGAAGCTTCCAATATGGAAAAGTTGCCTAAGCAGGTAATGGAAGGTGAAGCATTTGCTATCTCGCTTGAAAAAGAAGGCGGTAGCCCAACACCAACCATGGAAAACATCTATGTATTGGGAAAAGTTGCTTCCTAATTTAATTCAATGCTTTTACTAATGTCAGAGATACATTTCTGAATACAGAATGATTAAGGATAAGCACATACTTTATTTTATTGTTGCTGCCTTTCCTATACATTATTGCTTCCGGCACCTCCTGCCTGGTTATTAGCTGGCAGGCAAGCCATAGCGCAAAGCCCGTTGCTGTTTCATATTCCCCGCACAGATGTTTAAATGTGGCTATGCTTGTTTGCGGCGCGGTAGTTTCAATTATAGGGGTGTATAACTCTTGCGCATTTGCATCACCGTTCATACCGGCTAATAGTACGTCTATATCACTTTTGTTCAGATTGTTTTGCTGCAGTAGTTCATCTACCGCTTTTCGCAGTGTTTCCTCATTAGGATTTTGCAGCATTTTTATGCCAGCTATGCTGCAAAGTGCGTTGCTTTCTTCATTACTTACTACAAAAAATGAAGAACCCTCGCCTGCTATAGTCCCCGCAGTGTCCGTTTTTGATATCAGTTCCAGGCTATTAACAGGTGCTTTCTTCCAATAGTCTACTTTGCTCTTTATAATAAAGTAATCATCTGTCAGTTCATCAAATCCACCTACCAGGTAGTGCTCGGGTTTCTCTGCTTCGTTTAGCATCATACAGGCATCAAACAGGGCCATTTCAAATGATGCCCCTCTATGTACATAAGTTTGGTTATAGCCCGTGCACTTCGATTGCATGGCTAGCCAGCCATTCACAGAGTTGTAAGTAGACTGTATAAAGTAAGTGGGATTCAATGCTTCTTCGTTCAGTGTAATAAGATCTTTTACAAAATGCTCCATATCTAGCTTGCTGCCGTGCGATGTGCCCGTAATAATACCATCAGGCTGCTCTATATGGGCATCCCTAAGCGCTTGCATACCACTACTGATGCCTATTTTCAACAGATGACTCATTCTGCGTATGGCTACAGGCGAAATGAATTTGCTGTAGTCAATATCAATTATGTGTAGTTTATTGTCATTGCTGCTTGCTAAAGGTTGCAGAAACTGCTCCTGCTCAAAACTGTGCTGTGGAGAAATGGTGCTGGCAGACTTTATGTAAAAGAGTTGCTTCATGGTTTACTGAAGACCAGAGAAACATTGTTACCGCCAAACCCGAAAGAATTGCTCAGTACATGTTTAATGGCTACGTTTTCTATTAAGGAAGTAACCGGAGTAATGTTTAATTCCTCCATTTGTGTTTCAAAATTCAGATTAGGCAGTATCATTTGTTCTTCCATTGCATACATGCAAAAGATAGCTTCCAGTGCTCCTGCTGCTGCCAGTGTGTGCCCCACGAAAGGTTTGGTTGAGCTAAAGTAAGGTGCTTTATCTCCAAAAAGTTGTTCTATTGCTCTGCCTTCTGCGCTATCATTACTTTGCGTAGCAGTGCCATGTGCATTTATATAGCCAATTTCTGTAGTTCCTACTCCAGCCATTTCCATTGCTTTCTGCATAGTGCGGTAGGCCCCTGCACCGTCTGGTGATGGTGCCGTAGGGTGGTATGCATCATTACTGTTATAATACCCGTTAAACTCTGCTATTATATGCGCTCCTCGTTCCTTTGCTGACGATTCTGTTTCCAGCAGCACATACCCCGCGCCTTCACCCAGGTTTAGCCCCAGGCGGTTTTGATCAAATGGCTTCGAAGGATTCTTGTCTACGTTCTTGAGCGAATGAAACCCATTAAGTGTAAAGCGACTCAGCGAATCGCAACCGCCGCATATAGCACGTTTCACAACGCCCGCCTTTATCAGCCTCGCGCCAAAGATAAATGCATTGGCCGATGAAGAACAGGCAGTACTGATTGTTGACGAGAATGCGTTAAGTCCAAAATATTCCGCCACACGCTGGGTGCTTTCGGCACAGTCCAGTGTATCTATGTATTTCAGACATGCTTCCGGCGCTTCCGGTGCTATGAAATCCATATACATATTTTCCACACTGCACATACCGCCCACTGTATTCGCATTTATAAATGCGGTTGGTTCCTTATGCAACAAGTCATGGCCCACTTCATTCACAATGTCCTGCACGGCTGCCAGTGCAAGCAGGGTAGTACGGGTATAGCCATTGTCTCCCTTTGGCAAGCCTGCCAATTCAGACAGGTCATCGTTGCTCATACGCACTTCACCCAGCACAAATTCATCTGCATATTTTGTTTGCAGGTATTGTGGATTGCGCAACCCGCTTTGTTCGCTCTTAAAGGCGTTTACATGTGCATCTCGCCCTTGCCCTAGTGCAGAGATGATACCTATAGATGTGACAACAATTTTTTCAGACATTATACTCGTCTATCCAACTTTTTTATGCTCTTGTATATAATCAGCCATTGACTGAACGGATGTTAATATCTTACGGCCTTCGCGAGCGTCTTCTATTTTTATACCATAATTACGCTCCAGCAATACCATCAGCTCCAGTGAGTCAATGCTGTCCAGCCCAAGGCCCTCGCCAAACAATGGAGCATTATCATCTATATCTTCCGGCTTCATGCCTTGCAGGTTTAGCGAATCTATGATCTGTTGTTTGAGCGTTACTTTCAGGTCTTCCATAGAATTTTGTAGTGTGTAGAAACAAAAATAATAATAACAATCTACTGTTCAGCTTGATTTTTTGGTGCTATACTAAATGCAATTAAATAATTGTGCCACAAGCGCTTGCAGGGAATAAAAATAGCGAAGCACATAAGTACTTCGCTATCTGAGTATGAGTTAATTTATTAGGCAAATGCCTTGTCTATCAGTCCTTGCTGTTCTATAGCATGCATTTTTGCAAAGCCGGTTGAGGTTGCTGCACTTGCTTGTCGGCAGATCATATCCTTAAATTCAAAATTGTCCAGATTCATCTTTAGGAATGATGCTGCACCCATATTCATTGGTTCTTCCTGCACCCACATCCATTCTGCCTTCTTATACTTGTCACGCAGTGCATTCAGCTGACTCACAGGTAATGGGTATATCTGCTCCAGGCGAACAATAGCTACATCGCTTCTGTTATCCGCTATCTGTTTTTCACTCAGATCAAAATACATTTTACCACTACACAGCAACACGCGCTTCACTTTACTTGCTGTCTTAATGAATGGATCATCCATCACTTCCTGGAAGCTTGCATTTTCAGCAGTAAATTCTTCCATTGCAGAGTATGAGCGTGCGTGACGCAGGTTCGCTTTTGGAGAGAAGTTGATGAGCGGTTTACGGAATGGCCATGCCAGCTGGCGGCGCAGCCCGTGGAAGAAGTTTGCAGCAGTTGTAATATTAGTCACTACCATATTGTCTTCCGCACACATCTGCAGAAAGCGTTCCAGTCTCGCGCTTGAGTGGTCCGGTCCTCCGCCTTCATATCCGTGTGGCAGCAACAGCACCAGGCCGTTCATATATGCCCATTTCTGTTCGCCACTTGTTATGTATTGGTCTATTACTATTTGTGCACCATTGGCAAAATCCCCATATTGGGCTTCCCACAGCACCAGGTTGTTCGGGTTGGCCATTGCATAGCCATATTCAAAGCCCATCACTGCATATTCACTCAGCAGCGAGTTGTAAATATGGAAAATGCCTTGCTTATCCTGCAGTTTTGAAAGGCGGTTATAAGTTGCGTTCGTTTTCTCATCATATATCACCGCATGGCGATGAGAGAAGGTGCCGCGTTTCACGTCTTCGCCACTCAGGCGCACATCATGGTTCTCGGTTAGCAGGCTGGCGTATGCAAGCAGCTCACCTGTTGCCCAGTCCACTTTGCCTTCTGTATCAAACAGCTTTACCTTATCCTGCAGCAGCTTTTCTATCTTCTTCAGCGGACTAAAACCTTCAGGCCATCTCATCAGCCCTGTAAATAGCTTCTTGAAATCTTCCTGCTTTATGTTTGTAACTGGTGATTTTTCGAAATCTTCATGTTTCGATGTACGCAATGCCTGCCACCAAAGCTCAGGCTTCTGATATGTGTAAGGCAGTGGTTTTTGCTTCACTTCATCCAGTCTTTGCTGCAAATCATCCCAGAAGCGTTTTTCCATTTCCTTCGCCAGGTCCTGCGCATCTGCTTCCCCATTGTTCAGCAAATACTGTGTATATACTTCGCGCGGATTAGGGTGCTTTGCTATCAAGCCGTACAGCTGTGGCTGTGTAAATTTAGGCTCATCACCTTCATTGTGTCCGTGCAAACGGTAACACACCATATCAATAAAGATATCCTCGTTATACTTCTGGCGATAAGCTACAGCCAGCTTCGCGCATTTCACTACAGCTTCTGGGTCATCACCATTCACATGCAACACAGGTGCCTGCACCATAGAAGCAAGGCTGGTACAGTAGTCTGCAGAGCGGGCATCATCAAAGTCTGTAGTAAAACCTATCTGGTTGTTTATTACGTAGTGTATTGTGCCGCCGGTATAGTAGCCTTCCAGCTTGCTCATCTGCAGCAATTCGTATATCACGCCTTGTCCTGCCACCGCGGCATCGCCGTGTATCAGCACAGGTAGTACATTATCGTATTTATTGTTGTATAGTATATCCGCTTTCGCACGTGAAAAACCTTCTACCACAGGGTCCACTACTTCCAGGTGCGATGGATTAGGTACCACCTGCACATTTATGTCCTTGCCATTAGGTGTTTTCAGGTTCGAATGGAAACCAAGGTGATATTTCACGTCACCACTACCCATGGTCATGTCTGCAGGCATATTGCCTTCAAACTCAGAAAATATCTGCTCGTATGTTTTCTTCAGTATGTTAGCCAGTATATTCAGGCGGCCTCTGTGAGCCATAGCTATGGCCACTTCTTTCACGCCTTCATCTGCTGCATCATTTATTATCGCGTCCAGCGCAGGTATAGTGCTTTCGCCACCTTCCAGCCCGAAGCGTTTTTGTCCGATGAATTTTGTATTCAGGAATTTTTCGAAAATTACACCTTCATTTATTTTTTCCAGGACACGCCTTCTCTGTTCTATAGGAAGGTGGTTTTCCATCATCTGTTCAAACTGGTTCTGTACCCAATGGCATTTTTCGGTATCGTTAATGTAGGTGTACTCAATACCCACATTGCCTGCGTAAAATTTCTTTAGCCGCGCAACTATGTCGGCCAGCTTTGCCTTACCCAAGCCTATCATTGAGCCTGCATAAAACTCAGTGTTCAGGTCAGCGTCAGACAATGCAAAGTATTGCAGGTCCAGCTGTGCATGCCTGTCTTTACGTGGACGTATCGGGTTAGTAGTAGCCACCAGGTGACCACGCTTGCGATACGCACGTATTAGCTGTAATACTGAAAATTCCTTAGCCAGTTGTTCATTGCTTACGGGGGCATTGGTAGCTCCTACCACTGTTTGCCCGTTAGCATTGCGTGTTATCGCAAAATCAAAGCCTTCAAAGAATTTTTTTAATTCAGGGTCAACGCTTGTTGAGTCTTTCAGATAATCGTTGTACAACGATTCAATGTAAGCCGGATGAGAACTCATCACGTATGAAAAATCTTCCATTTACACCGGTATGTTTGGTATGATATTATGTTTCAGCAATTAAGCTAATCTCGTTTTCACGAAAATGCAACGCAAAGTTAACTTCAAATTCGCAGATTTTATGCTGTAAAATCTATGTTAAAAATGAAAATGTATCACGCTAATTCACTAATGTCCATGCAAATCCAAAACGGATCATTAGGTCTTGTGCAGGATAGCCGGGCGCGGTGATCGTATTGCGTGTAAAAGCCGCCTGTATCTGGTCCGCCATTAGATAAGCCCTAAAGCGTTTTATGCGGAAGTTAAAGAACACCGATTCCTCAGGCGCATTGCTCAGGTAGTAGCTGTTCTGGTAGTAAAAACGATTGAAGAATGGATCATACCCGGCGCAATAATATGCAGTATGGTAGCGCAGTTCCACGCCCGTAGCCACTTTCAATGCATGATTAAATAAAGAAACTTCATAGCTCAGCTGGTGGCGGCCCAGCAGGGTCGGCACATTAACAGGTGCGCTGCCTGCTATTTGCTGATAGCTTAGCTCATTGTCAAGTATAAACCTGCCAAAGCGGAAAGCCTTTCTGCCCCATATTTCCGTTACGCTGAATGGGGTAGTGTACTGTGCAAATTGTCTGCTCTGATTAATGTATATATAATTTTCTATAACGTAGTCCTTTATCCCCGCCGAAAAATTAAACCTTGGGCTTTCTATAGTGGCATAGAATTGCGTCACACTTTCTTTATCGTACGAATGGGTAATGGTATCAAACTGTGTAGCGAAGTAGGTATAGCTATATGGCGCACTATTCAGTTGTTGCCTGAAGCCCGCGCTTATGCTGCCCAGGTTTTTGTTCAGGTCTTTACCCACCTTAGCATCTATTACAAAGTTCCCTGCATAGTCACCCGTCAGGTATAGCTGAGCACTGGCATTGTAAAACCATTCTCCTGGCTTCAATGCTTCTTTTCGTATATCCCCCGTCACATAGTTGCTCAGTATGTTATTTTTTGAGCTGCCTATTATATAGTTGGTCTTAAACTCGTCTATACGGTTGCCTACGCCCGCATCAAATTCCAGCTGCTTACCCTTAGGTCCCACAAAGCCATTTAGCAATAGCTTATTGTCCACCCATACCCACGTTTGCTGTGAGAATACGGAGTCGGTAATAAAACCTCCCGTAAAACTATTATTAAATCCCTGCTGAAAAAGACTGGTATAGCGCAGCGAGTCTGGAAATATATCCTTAAAAACATGCTTCTCCGAACCCAGCTGAAACTTATGTGTTATACTAAAGCGCGGTACCAGCTGAGTATTATATTGGGTCGAGTCTGCATTATAGGTGGTATCTACATGCCCCCATGAATATCTGTGTTGCAGCAAAACGCCAAAGTCGCGCTGCATATTCGTTACAGACGATCGTGTTATGCTATATCCATCATTCTGAAAAGCTACATCTATTGTCCTCCTGTCGGCAAACTGGCTGTTCTCCAGTTCTGAGTCATTTACTATACCACCATTCTCATCCTGCTGAAACTTATTATACACTACAGCGCCATATAGCTCATAATGCAGGTTATTGCTTTTGTAGTTTGTGGCCAGGTAGGCATTGTCATGTATGGTGCGTTGCAGCTTGTAAAACCCAGGTGAATTCACCTTACGGTAGCCAACAGCAAAATTCCAGTTAGGCTTTATGTTTTGGGTATGGGTAATGCTCGCCATCTGCTCCAGCTTGCTACCTAGTTGATAGCTAAACACACTATAGGGTCGGGTAGTATTATAGTAATTCAGGCTGTCAGCATCAAAGCGGTACACATCATATACATGATATCCCAAGGTAGGGCCCATCCTGTCCTCCGGGGTAAACTGCAGGTTCTGCACAGGGCTGCCCAGGTTTCCCAGGTCGCGGTACCATGGCTGGGTAAATGGCCTGCGGTGGAAGGTATGCAACGAAGTATCTGGTATTTCCTTTTTTTCAGAGTTCAGCTTATGAAAATAAATGCGCGCCTCTACTTCCTTCCATTTATTGGTATTGCTCTTATTAAAGCTGCTATCTCTTTGGTTTTGTGTTTCGCCGGGTCCGGTACCCATTGGCTGTGGACTTACCTGTGCCATGGCCGCATTGCTGCACAAAAGCAGGAAGACGAATGCAAACAGGTAATAAAACAGGTAGCCGGTTCTCAGTTTCAAAAAAATAATTGGTTTTTGACGATAGCTGCGCAAAGTTAATTGAAACACCTTTATGCTGCGTGCTGCTATATTTCTGCCACCAGGTCAGCTACAAAGGTTGCAAACTTAGGCGCCGCAGCTTCTGACGCTGCCAGTACCTGCTCATGCGTTATATGTTCCAGGTGGTCTGTCAGGGCCAGGTCTGTTATCACGCTGGCGCCAAACACGCGCATGCCACCATGTAGTGCCACTATCACTTCCGGCACAGTGCTCATACCCACCGCGTCGCAGCCTATCACCTGTAGCATTTTATATTCGGCTTTTGTTTCAAAAGTAGGGCCCTGTAGTCCGCAATACACACCTGTATGTATTTCTAAGCCTTGTTCGTGGGCTATTTTCTGCGCTTTCTGTATCAGCTCGGTATCATAGGGCTCGCTCATATCCGGGAAGCGTATACCCAGGCGTTCATCATTTGGCCCTCTAAGCGGGTGCTCCGGAAACAGGTTCACATGGTCCTTTATTACCATAAAGTCCCCAATCTTAAATGCTGGGTTCATCCCACCCGCCGCGTTCGATATTAATAAGGTATGCACCCCCAGCGCCTTCATCACTCTTATCGGAAAGGTCACCTGCTCCATGCTGTAGCCTTCGTAGTAGTGAAAGCGTCCCGCCATCATCACGATCGGTTTATCATGCAGTGTCCCGGTTACCAGGCATCCTTCATGCCCCTTCACTGTTGCTACAGGAAAAAAAGGTATGTCACTATAGGGTATTTCCTTATCCACTTTCACCACGCTCATCAGTCCGCCCAGTCCACTGCCCAGCACCATACCTATTTGTGGTGTTATGGAAATGCGTTCCTGTATATACGCGGCGCTTACCTGTATCTTTTCAAATAATGTCATTGTTCTTTTTATTGCTTATTCCTCAAAGCCGTAGTTGGGTATTTCATTCACGCCTGGCTCATGATTTGTTCTAATGGTAGGCAGTTCTGCAAAGTGGCGTTGCTCTATGGTTTCTATAGCTGCCTTGCGTTTCAGCAATTGTCCCACCAGTGCTTTCATATGTTTGCCGGCTATATGCAATATGTCATTCTTCAATCTTATTGCCCTTACCGCCGTCCCAATCAGTAGGAAGAGCAGGCCCGTAAAGCCTATCACACAATAAACAGCTATCTCCAGGTACACCACATTCACTATGCCCAGGTGGTTACGCATCTGATCATTATAAAATATATCTTCCAGTACCGAGAATGGGTATACCTTCTTCAGCAATATCATAAACGCTATTGTGGCCAGGAACAGCAGATAGCACAGTATTTCCACTATTATCAGGGAGCCTTTGCTCACCAGCCTTGTAGCGGCTGGTCGCCTCAGCGATGCCGCCAGCGGGTCAAAGAGTGCTATCTCTTCCTGCACAAATTTCTTCTGCTCTCTAAAATCATTTATAAGGTCATCCTCCAGGCGCGACATAACAAGATTATGTGTTTGAACCTGCAAATGTAATATCCACATTCCTACTCCGCCACACTATTTAACAACTAAGTATCCACATTTTTGGCATTTTATATCATTTACTCCTCGCTTTTTCGGAACTTTGCAGCCAATTTACTAGGCATAGGTATTGATTTTTAAAATGTATGCTATGCTCAATAGCATCTTTTGCCTCTTTGCCTTTTTGAATTTTCAATATGAAATACGAAAAAGAAATAAGCCGTCGCCGCACTTTTGCCATCATCTCTCACCCGGATGCCGGTAAAACCACGCTTACTGAAAAGCTCCTTTTGTTTGGCGGCGCCATTCAGGTGGCCGGCGCGGTAAAAAGCAATAAGATAAAAAAGCACGCTACCAGCGACTTTATGGAAATAGAGCGTCAGCGTGGTATCTCCGTAGCAACTTCGGTTATGAGCTTCGAATATAATGATGTACTCATCAACCTGCTGGATACTCCCGGTCACAAGGACTTTGCAGAAGATACTTATCGTACCCTCACTGCAGTAGATAGCGTTATCCTCGTTATAGATAGCGTGAATGGGGTAGAAGCCCAGACGCGCCGCCTCATGGAGGTCTGCCGCATGCGCGATACCCCGGTGATTGTTTTCGTCAACAAGCTCGACCGTGATGGTAAATATCCTTTCGATCTTATGGACGAGATCGAAAAAGAATTGAATATCTCTCTGCACCCGCTTTCCTGGCCTATTAATATGGGTAAGGAGTTTAAAGGTGTATATAATCTTTATAACAGAAGCCTCCAGTTATTCACCGCTAGCCAAAAGGCAACGGAAGAGAATACCGTACCTATTCCTGATCTTTCTGATAAGTTATTGGACGAAAAAGTAGGGGAGCGTGATGCGAATCAGCTCCGCGAAGATGTCGAATTGCTGGAAGGTGTTTATGGCGATTTAGACAGAGAGGCATATCGCAAAGGCAAGATTGCCCCGGTATTCTTTGGTTCTGCTGTCAATAACTTTGGTGTAAAGGAACTGTTGGATACTTTCATCCACATAGCCCCCGTACCACAGGGCCGCGAAACCGACAAGCGTTACGTAGCGCCCGACGAAGACAAATTCACGGGCTTTATATTTAAGATACACGCCAATCTCGATCCCCGCCACCGCGATCGTATTGCCTTTATGCGCGTATGCTCCGGTAGGTTCTCTCGCAATACTTTTTTCAAGCATACCCGTCTCGATAAGGAAGTACGCTTCAGCAACCCTTACTCATTCATGGCCCGCGATAAAGACGTCATAGAAGAAGCCTTCCCGGGCGACGTGGTAGGTCTCTTCGATACAGGTGTCTTTAAAATAGGCGATACACTTACCGAAGGCGAAATGCTGCAATTCACAGGTATTCCAACTTTCTCTCCTGAAATATTTAAGGAGCTGGTGAATAAAGACCCGATGAAGACCAAGCAAATGGAAAAAGGCATTCGTCAGCTTACCGACGAAGGTGTTGCCCAGCTCTTCACCCAGCACGGAGGCAACCGCAAGATCATTGGTTGCGTAGGTGAGCTCCAGTTCGAAGTAATCCAGTATCGCCTCTTGCAGGAGTATGGTGCCTCATGCGCCTTCACACCGCTATCCTTTTACAAAGCCTGCTGGATGACCGGGGACAAAAAAGCCATCGAAGACTTCGCCCGCTTCAAGCAAGCCAACATCATGGAAGACAAAGACGGCAACTTGGTTTACCTCGCCCAAAGCGAATGGTTCCTCAACACAGAGATCCAGAACAACCCCAAAATTGAATTCCATACAACATCGGAGTTTAAGACTGCAATGGCGAGGTAAGGAAGAGAAAGATAAGCCTATGCGTAATAATTTAGATATACTGCGTGATATCGAAAGTGCTTTGTCTCGGCTGTCCTTATATCAAGAGTTAGCCGATTTAAAAGAAGAAGTACTTGCATCCTCTACAGGTGGTGAACTTTGTGCAAGGGTTGGGTCTTGGCTGCTTACAAATGAACAAATACAACCGTTAAGCAACCTTAGGATAGAATTCATTAGTTACTGCCATGCCAACGGATTGTATCCTCATAAACAAACTCGTTAAAAATTATATTGTTCTTTCTTTCCAGCAGGGTCTTTTGATAAGAGCCCCTGCTACATTCAGAGCTACACAGGCGACCAATAAAACCACGCCCAAATACACCAGATGACAAACAGTATTAGTATAATGATGCCCAGCCATTTTAGAAGAAATTTCAGATATGCTAACAAGCCTTCCATTTGTTTAAATCTTCTTTCCTATCGAATTAACTTAAAATCCATTTAATGAGTTGGATTATTTTTTTGGCTATCGTTAGTAAAATTAATCCTAAGAATGCTAACATAAAAGCGACACCAGGTATTGATATCATCCAAAAAAATAGTGATTCCAACTTCACATAAATTTCATCCCTGTCCGCATTATAAATACGCTCTTCTGATAAAGTAATAAAAGTGCTTATGACTATATCAATTATGATAACGCCAATAATGATTACGACAATCTTACTTCGTCTTGTAGGGAATAGCTTTTCAAAAGTTGCCATATCTTAAAAGTAGTAAAAGTCCATGCCTTTCTGTTTCCTCGTAGGTTCTTCTGAACCCTGCTGCATTCAGGGTGCATCCGCCCATGCAATTTATTCTAACGCTAAAAAGTCATAATAACAGAATTATTTACCAGTTATCTGCCTTCCCCCCATCCTTATTCAAATACTCCTGGTACTTATTGATCAGCATATCCGTACTGGCATCTATAAAATCTGCCACACTTCGTAATGTAGCAGGGCATATGGCTTTATTGTTTACTTCTTTTAATAGATCAGCATAAGCGCCGTAAGCTTTTATTTTTTTGCCATACCCTATTTGTTTAATGGATGGTGGCGCATCCTTGTTATAGTGCGCATATTTAAGGTTCGTAATGTCTATTTTAACCTTATTGTCTTTGCAATGAATGCTTACGTCCCCGGTAACGGTAAGAAGTTTTACACACCCATCATTGCTCCTGTCTTCATATATCCATAAACAATGAGCGGTTACCGATTTTTCTTCTTCTACTGAATAATCATAGCCCAATATTATTTTATTATTTGGCGCTCCCCATTTAGCTCTGCCCAATGCCCATTTTTTGTTTTTCACACCCTCACTTGGAATGAAAAATATTTCAGGTTGCTTCGTGAAAGCTATACTTTTCTCGTAAAGCTTAGAGGCTGCGCCATTCGATTCTATGATTTTTGAGAATTCAGCCTTTTGTGCAAATACTGTCAGGGGCAGGCATAGTAATAAAAGAAGGTACTTCATAAATAGGTATAAATAAGAGCTCGAATTTATACTAAACAATTAATTCCATAAAATCGCGTGTTTTATGTAAATTATAATTGTCAAATGTAAAGAATAAATAACTTTGTGTAAAACAAACTTTACATTATGCGCTCACTTCCATTATTACCTGCCGTTTGCAAATGGATTGGTTTGGTGCTCCTGCTGCCCTCCATTTACCTCGCCACACATGATCTGAATATGTTTGCTACGCGAAGCACTGGTAGAAACTTCACCAACAATAATCTTTCCGACGAGATAGGGCTCACGGGCGTTTTTATTGGCCTGCTGTTTCTTGCGTTTTCCCGCTTGAAGAATGAAGATGAATATACCAACCACCTGCGGCTCACCTCCCTGCAGTGGGCGGTTATTATCAATTATAGCTTGCTTATTGTTTTTACATGGGTACTCTATGGCACAGCTTTTCTCGCGGTGCCTTTGTACAACATGCTTACCGTGCTGCTTATTTTTATTGTTCGTTTCTACGGGCTGGTAATAATGAAAAGCTTTAAAAGGAATTAACGATGAAGAACACCTTAAAAGTGCAGCGGGCTATCGTGTCCATCACGCAGGATGATCTTGCAAAAGCCATCGGTGTGTCCCGCCAAACAATAAACGCCATAGAATCTAACAAGTATGTGCCCTCTGCCGTCCTCGTATTAAAGTTGGCCCGTCACTTCAATAAACCGGTAGAAGAAATATTTCAGCTCGAAGAAGATGATTAACGCTAGATAACTTCTATAAAGAGACTCTTCGACATTCAGCGGTAAGACTAATATTTTTCATTAATAATTTCTTCGAATGCTTCATACCAAACATCTTGCCCTATTTCTTTCAGTTTTTTAGAAGTTTTTAGCAAAAAATATAGCGTAAATCCTTGTTGATAGAAGTGCTTAATTTCAGATTTTTTCAAATTGTGGAGCCAGTCGCTGATATGTGTATCGTGTTGTAAATTGAATATTAGCTCTCTATATTGAGTCTCCTCGGAGGAATCTTCAGTAAATAAAAGCATCTTGACTTTCTCTTTTAATTGACGAATAACACCAGCGTTTTATTCTTTGTTAATGGCTATCAGCATTGCTATAGAGCCTAGCATAAAAATCAAACCTAATAATAAAAGTGCAACATTCAACCAGTCAACGCTGACTGGTACGCTCCAGGAAACGCCAATTGTAAGCCACCCAATTGGAATTAATAAGGCAAACAGGATATTTAATTTCTTCTTTAAGGTCATTATGAGTCTAATCTACGCCCTTTTTCAAAGAATCTTTCCCGAAGGGTCTTCTGAAAAAAGACCCTCCGAAAAAGAAGTTGGCTAAAGGATTTTATTGCGCATCTGGTATTTCAGGCTCTACAAGCTTAATAAGTTTGTCCAGCGAATCCTGCCAGCCCAGGTAACACATTTCCACAGGTATTGCCGAAGGTATATTTTCCTGCAGCACGGTTAGTTCCGTACCTACTAATGTTTTCTTAAGCCATACAGAAGTCGGCATTACGCCGGGCATGTTTGGGTCATCAAACTTGTCGTTATATTTCAGAAACTCATTTGGCTTAACTTCTAAATATTCCCCGCCAAATGAATGACTGTTACCGGTTGTGAAATTCTGAAATGACATTTTAAAAGTACCACCTTCCTTTACGTTCATATCGTGTACAGTACAAAGGAAGCCATAGGGTGGCAACCACGAAGCGATCGCAGTAGCCTCGGTAAAGGCGCGATATACCTTTTCAGGCGAAGCCTTAATAACTCTGTGCAATGAAACTTTGTTTTCAGACATAAGATTTATTTTTTGTGTTTTCCTACTCATTTGGCTTTTCGGATCGCCCGTTTTTGTAGCTGGTTGCTGCTCCACTGTAGATTGATATTGCTATATCAATTTGCTTACACAAAGATGCAGCTAATAACCGCTGTGGAACGGGGCTACCTGCGACAATTTTCAGTCAATTTGCGACAAAGCAAGCTTCAATAAATACAAATCTTTCTCCGAAGTGCCTTCTGTAAAGAGACCCTTCGGCATTCCGCGCGAGACTGCTAAGTGACTGTTCTAAAGCTAAAAAATTAATGATAACACAGAACAGTTAACATTTATCATCTCATTGCCGCATTCCATCACATTTATCACATTTTTGTACATTAATCCCGCTTAAAATTCGTAACTTAATAGGGCAAATGTATAAGGATATGAGAGCCCGTTTAGAATTGCAGCAGGGAGACATTACAAAGCTCAATGCAGACGCAATAGTAAATGCCGCCAACACTTCATTATTAAGCGGCGGCGGCGTAGATGGGGCTATACACCGTGCAGGCGGTAAGGCCATCCAGGAAGAATGTATTAAGATTCGAAATCGGCAAGGTGGCTGCAAAGTAGGCGAAGCGGTAGTCACCACCGCCGGCAACATGCCTGCAAATTATGTTATTCACGCCGTAGGCCCGGTATGGAACGGAGGCGAGCGTCACGAAGAAGAGCTATTGGCAAATGCTTATCGCAACTCGCTGACAAAGGCGCAGGAAATAAATGCCAAAACAGTAGCATTCCCAAACATCAGCACAGGCATCTACCATTTCCCCAAAGATCGCGCAGCACAAATAGCCATAGACACTACAAAAGAATTCCTCGATCAAAATGATAGCATAGAAAAAGTCATCTTCATCTGCTTAGATTCCGAAAATCATAGCATTTATTATAAACTATTGAACCAGGAACATTAGGAACACAACCCTATCAAGGCCGTCATGTCGAACGGATGTGAGGCATCTCCTTAGCATAGGTAGATAGCTTAATTATGAAAACCTAAGCTTTTCATCCTTCCCTTGTTGGGCCCCGCCAACAAGCTCACGCCGGACAAACGCTAAATTCCATCCATTTTAAATTTTTACTTTTTCATTTTTAATTTGAAAAATGTGGACATCTTAATTTGGAACCCCCATGTTAATAATAGTACCTTGCTTAATCAGGTCGCCCCATCAGGGCCGTCATGTCGAACGGCAGCGAGACATCTCCTGAGAATATGCAATAAGTCGATCAGGCTTAGATGCAATGTTCTTTGACATACTGTAAACCCTACGTAACGCTTCCCTCTTGAGAGAGCTAAGGGGTGTGTTCTAATTAATCAAACTTATCAATCAGCATATTTGCTAATTGAAAATTATACCTAGATATACCTGCTCATTACCCAATTATACCTGCTCATAACCTCCCCAGGAATCAATTATACCATTTTATACCTGATTATACCTTTTGCTAATTCTCCAGGAGCAGCCACTGCAAATGATTTCGAGCAAAAATGTCAAAACAGAAATATGTTTTTTTTTAAACACGGTAATTCAACACAGCATCAAAACATTTGACATCACATTACGGCATTCATCACATTGTCACATTGATTCAGGTATAAAAAAGCAAATTATGCCTGGTTTTAATAAATATCAAAAGAGATGATAAGCGTACTGTCGTTCAGCCCATGATGGCGCCTTAATTTGTGCCGGAGACACGACAGAAGGAAGCAAATAAAAGATCCAAAGCTGCCACGCATACAAAGCTCGATAGCCCCCAATGGCGGCATTAATTTCAGCGCCATACCGACGATAAGCGAACTGCGAAACCAGCGTAGAGCTTCTTTTTTCAGCGGAGCAATTGAAAAAAGTCGCCTTTTTCTTTGTTGCTTTCATTGTGCCTGCCTCGGGTCACCCGAGGGCGAGACAAAAAGAAAGTAAACGCACGTTGGACACGTAAAAACGAGTTTAGGTATAAAAACAGCAAATTATACCCAATTATACCCTCCTCCAAATCGCCGAAACCCAATCCAGCAAAAGCACACAGCCAAAAATCGCAAAAAACAGTAATTTTTCTGCAGATTATACCTTGCCCAATAAGGCACTCTGAAGGCAATAAAAAAAGCTGATCAGAAATTACCGATCAGCCATTATAAGAGAAAATTTATCCACCTACTGCACGCGTGTTATTTTCAGCATATTAGTAGGTAAGTGTTCCTGCACCGGTGTGCTACCCGTATTTATCACCACATCCCCTTCCTGTAGCAATCCCTTTTCTTTCAGGAAGTTTATCTGGTCGCTTATGATCTGGTCCAGGCTTTCTTCATTGGCATAGAAGAACGCCTGCACACCCCAGCTCAGGCTCAGCTGATTTATTAATGTTTGCGTTTTTGTAAATACAAACAGCGGAGACCTCGGTCTGAAGCTCGAAAGCATAAAGCCCGTATAGCCCGATTGCGTCATGCCTATTAGCGCATTTGCACTTACAGCCGCGGCTATTTCGCAGGCATTGTAGCACACCGCATCACTCAGGAAGGATGGCGAGTGGGGCTGAGGTACCAGGTTCTTATTATATACTACCTCGTCCTTTTCCACTTCGTTTATTATGCTCACCATGGTTTTTATCACCAGCTCAGGATATTGGCCCATAGCTGTTTCGCCGCTCAGCATCACAGCATCTGCACCTTCCAGCACAGCATTGGCCACATCGGTTATTTCACTACGGTTAGGCCTTGTGCGGTCTATCATGCTCTCCATCATCTGGGTAGCTATTATCACAGGCTTGGCGCGGTGTATACATTTACGTACTATGTTCTTTTGTATCATAGGTATCTGCTCCAGCGGCAGCTCCACACCCAGGTCGCCGCGCGCTACCATTATAGCATCTGAGGCAAGTATTATCTCGCGCAGGTGTTCCAGCGCTTCCGGTTTTTCTATCTTGGCTATTATCTTGGCGTTACTGCCCTTTTCTTTTAGTATAGCTCTCAGGTCTAAAATGTCCTGGGGCTTGCGTACAAAAGAAAGCGCTATCCAGTCTACATTGTCCTGGGTTAAGATGAAATCAAGATCTGCCAGGTCTTTTTCCGTCAGGCAGGGCAGTGATATCTTGGTGTCAGGCAGGTTCACCCCCTTTTTAGAAGAAAGTATGCCGGGCGAGGTCACCTTTACCTTCACGCGATTGTCTTCCGTTATTTCCACCACCAGCACCTCTATCTTGCCATCGTCTATCAGTATCTTTTCCCCTATGCGCACATCTTTATGAAAGTCAGGATACGATATATAGATGTTGTCCAGGGTACCCACGGTCTTTATATTACTGAAGTAGAACTCATCGCCCATGTTCAGTATCAGCGCATTGTCCTTTATTTCGCCCACACGCAGTTTAGGCCCTTGCAGGTCTGCAAGTATGGCCACATTTAGCGGAAACGTCTGGTTTATTTTTATTATATGGTTTATTACCTCTTTGTGCTGTTCATGTGTGCCGTGGGAAAAGTTAAGCCGGAAGACATTTACCCCTTCCTGCACAAGTGCTAATAATTTTTCATAAGTATTGCATGCCGGTCCTACTGTAGCTACGATCTTGGTTTTATGTAACATATTGAGTTAATCAATTTATAAGCGAAAATCCTGAATTTTAGGTTGCCATAAAGTTAAGGAATTATAGCGGCCTCTTTTTGCAATATTCCGCAGGAACCCGTAATTTTGCCACCGATTTAAAATAGGTTTTAAGTAAATATATATGTCGGGACAGCTTAAAGAAGTACGCAACCGTATAAAGTCAGTTAGCTCTACACAGCAGATAACCAAAGCTATGAAGATGGTGAGCGCTGCTAAACTACGCCGTGCACAGGATTCCATCATACAGATGCGCCCTTATGCACAGAAGTTGCAGGAAATGCTGAGCAATATAGTAAGTGGTGCTTCTTCCGGTGTTAACCTGCCATTGGCTGAAGAGCGTCCGGTAGAAAAAATATTGTTCATACCTATCACCAGCGATCGTGGTCTTTGCGGTGCATATAACTCAAACGTTATTAAGCTTACCCGCCAGATAATAAAGGAAAAATATGCTGCGCAGGAAGCTAATGGTGGTGTAACCATACTGCCTTTAGGCAAGAAAGGCTACGAAGCTTTTCAGCGTCTGGGCTTTAACGTTATAGACAAGTACTGGCAGGTGTTCTCAGATCTTAGCTTTGACAATGTACGCAACGCTGCTATTTACGCTCAGGAAGCTTTCCTGAACAAAGAATTTGACAAGGTAGAGATCGTATATAGCCAGTTCAAAAACGCGGCTACCCAGGTATTCATCAGCGAGCCTTACCTGCCTATACCTAAGGTGGAAAATAAGGAAGAGAACACACGTAAGGTGGATTTCATTTTTGAACCTTCAATGGAAACCTTGCTCCGCGACCTGATGCCGAAGATACTGAACACACAGGTGTACAAGGCTGTATTGGATGCCAACGCTTCAGAGCACGGCGCACGTATGACGGCTATGGACAAGGCAAGCGAAAATGCTAACGAACTGTTGCGCAACCTGAAGATCAGCTACAACCGTGCCCGTCAGGCGGCCATCACTACAGAGCTTACGGAAATTGTGAGTGGTGCAGCTGCTTTACAAGGATAATAAAAGCATTTATCATACAGGCGAAACCTCTGCTAAGTGCAGAGGTTTTCGTATTTTTAAGCAAATATTAATACATGCGTCAGTGTTTACTTTTTGTGCTGAGTTTTTGCCTTGTTTCTAACATCTCTTTTGGCCAGGCCAGGGTGAAACGCTATACTACGCCGCTTGCCGGCACAGTAGATCTTAGTGAGGCGGAAGACAAGTACGATGCCACCATCACCTACACCGAAATGCCGGAACCAGACGCCGGTGATGAGCAGGAACGACTCCAACAGATAAAGGAAAAGAGCGGCAAAATGTTCCCACATAAAGTGAATAACAAAGCAGCTTACAAAAAGACCTCAGCGTTGCTGCCAATCATTGAGCATTCCTATAAAGCGGATTCTATATCTGGTATACCGCCCGATAACGATATGGCTATAAACGCCAACGATACTTTTGTAACGGTAATGAATCAATACTTTACCACCTACACTGCTGTAGATGGAAAAATGATAAGCTTTCACAAGTCACTGAGCGTATTGTCTGCTGCGGTTGGATTAACCAGTACGAGCGATTATCGCTACGATCCTAAAATACTTTATGATCAGGATGCAGACCGTTTCATAGCAGTAATGCTCAGCGGTGTGGATTCTTTCAATCATATTGTAGTGGGCTTTTCGCAAACCCATAACCCGCGCGGCAGCTGGAATTTTTACAAATTCAAAGGCGATTATGCCAATGATACCACCTGGTTCGATTTCCCATCGGTAGCCATCACTAAAGACGAGCTATTCTTTACCGGCAACAAAGTACACTATGCTACGCCATGGCAAACAGGCTTTAAGGAAAGTGTTATATACCAGGTACGTAAGTCAGATGGCTATGCTGGTTCATCATCACTCAATTACCAGATATGGGATAGTGTTACCTGGGCAGGCAAACCTGTACGCTGCATTTATCCTGTAAAAGGTGGCGCCGGCCTGAAAGGTCCCGATGAGTACCTCCTTTCAAACCGTGACTTTGACGTGCAAAATGATACAGTATTCCTAATTCATGTCCCGGACACTATAGGCAGCACCAGTCACACACTTACTGTAAAGGCGTTGGTATGTCCTATAAAGTATGGCGTACCACCTGACGGCCGTCAGCCTGATACTGCAGTACTTGCTACTAATGACGGTCGTGTGCTTGGTGCATATATGGAGGGTAACGAGATACAGTTTGTGAGCTCCTCGGTGGAATCTACCAGTGGCGCGGCAGGTATATTTCATGGCATCATTACCAATTATGCTACTACACCCACCGTGAAGGCTGCAGAGCTATTTAGCATTGACACACTGGATATGGCTTACCCCAATATCTCTTACACTGGAAACGCTGGAGGCGATAACCAATCCATCATATCCTTCGATTTCTCTGGCCCTAAAATTTATCCTGGCTTTGGCGCTATCTTCTTTGACGGGACACAGTTCTCAGACCTGCTGAAAATAACAGGAGGAACAGGCTTCATAAATATACCGGGCATAGGCCATGAACAACGCTGGGGTGATTACAGTGGTTCACAACCTGATTGGCAAAATATAGGTAAAGTATGGGTAAACGGCCTCTATGGTAATGCATCAAACGTATACGGCAACCAGGTTGCTAAATTAGTATCACCATACTATACCGCAGTACCAAATGTTACCCTGCACAATACCGCATCAGTATTATATCCTAACCCGGCAGAGCAGTTCGTTCAGTTGAGCTTTAATATGGAAAGAGATCAGATCGTTGACTTTGTAATATATGATATACAGGGCCGTATGGTAGATAAGCTGTTACATACCAGCTGCCATGATGGTAATAACCTGGTGACCTTTAATGTGATATCACTTTCTCCCGGTACTTATTATCTAAAAGCGGTCGGCGCAAATGGCAATGTGGTTGCCACGCATAGTTTCGTACGTCGCTAACGCAAATTGCTTTTGAATGAAGTAGCATGTTAACTTTGACCCTGTAATGGCACAACTGTTTTTCAATCTTACGCTGGCATTCCGCGCTATACGCACCAATAGGTTGCGTTCCGTGCTTACCATCGCCATTATAGCATTGGGCATAACGGCGTTGGTGGGTATACTTACCGCTATAGAAGTATTGAAGGCAAGCGTGTACTCCAACTTTAGCAGCATGGGGGTAAATTCCTTCCAGATAACAAACGATATCCTCCAGAAAAAGAAAAACAGAAGGGGTGTTAGTATATCATCAACAGAAAAGAAGGCAATTACTTATGAAGAAGCTAAGCTATTTAAAGAAAGGTTTAACTTTCCTTCTACCATAGGTATATCAGTGATAGGCTCCATGGTGGCTACTGTACATGCTGGCTCAGAAAAAACAAATCCCAATATTCGCACACTGGGTGTTGATAATGGCTACCTCAGTGCTACCGATACTAAGCTGTCTTTTGGTCGTAGTTTTTCTTCCTACGAAGATGAGTCAGGCAGCTATGTATGCATTTTGGGGAATGACGTTGCCAATAAGCTTTTTAAAAACAAGCCTGAACAAGCAATTAATCAAGTTGTTTCAGTGGGAGATGAAAAATATCGCGTAGTAGGCGTCGCAGAAGCTAAAGGCGGCAGCATGCTGATGAATGCAGATAATGTGGTAATGGTGCCATTGCTCAACGCGCGTGCTGTATTTGGATCAGGCAATTCATTTATGATAAATGTAAAGGTACCGGATATAAAAAATAAAGACATTGCATCAGAAGAAGCGGAAGGCTTGTTTCGTGGTATAAGGAAGCTGCCTTTGGGCGCTGAAAATAATTTCAGTGTAACAGCTGATGACAGTCTTGCTTCCATATTGCTGGATAGCATTAAATACATTACCTGGGCTGCCATCATCATAGGCATCATTACGTTGCTTGGTTCAGTAATAGGGCTTATGAATATAATGCTGGTGTCAGTAGCAGAACGTACGAGGGAAATAGGTGTAAGCAAGGCATTGGGTGCTCGCTCAGCTATTATCAAAAGCCAGTTTCTTACAGAGTCTATAATGATAAGCGTGATGGGCGGTATACTAGGAGTGCTGGTAGGCATGCTGGTGGGCAATATTATTGGCATATTCTTCAAAACTCCTTTCATAGTTCCGTGGTTATGGATAATTATGGGAGTAACGCTGTGCGCAGCAGTGGGTATAATATCAGGTATATACCCGGCCATAAAAGCATCAAAGCTGGATCCGATAGTAGCATTGAGATATGAATAGAAAAGAAACTGAAATTTGGTAGCATGGCTGATGGCAGAAGTTTAACGGGCCTGGTTTATAAATCTACAGGTAGCTGGTATCTTGTACAAGATGAGCGAGGCAGGTTCTGGAACGCGCGTATAAAGGGCAAAATGAAGATAGATGAGGAGATATCATCTACCAACCCAATAGCAGTAGGTGATAAAGTGAGCTTTGAGATAGAGGAGGACACAGCTAATACCGCCATTATTAAAGAAATACTGGACAGACACAATTATATAATACGCGTATCTCCGCATAACAAGAATCAAAAACACATTGTAGCAGCAAACCTTGATCTTGCACTTGTTATAGCCACCATCGCGGAGCCTCGTACTTCGCATGGCTTTATTGACCGCTTTCTTATTACTGCTGAGGCATATCATATTCCTGTATTGATTGCCATCAATAAAATAGACCTGCTAAAAGAAAAGCACAAGGAACAACTGGAACACTGGCAAGGCATGTATGCAAAAGCCGGTTATGAAGTATATCCCATAGTAGCGCTGCAACATGACAGCATATTAAAACTTGAGGGAAAGCTAAAAGATAAGACAACACTGTTTAGTGGTCACTCAGGTGTTGGCAAAAGTACACTCATCAATCAACTTATTCCCAATCTGGACCTGCGTACACATGAAGTGTCCGGCTGGAGCGGTAAAGGGCAGCACACTACTACCTTTGCCGAAATGTTTGATCTACCTATTGGTGGAAAGATAATAGATACACCTGGTGTAAAAGAGTTTGGATTGATGGACTTTAAGCGTGAAGAGCTGGGTCATTATTTTCCTGAGATGCGCGCCGTGATGGAGTATTGTCGTTTTAATAACTGCCTCCATCTTAATGAGCCGGGTTGCGCGGTAAAAGAAGCGGTAGCAAATAAAAAAATAGATGAAGAGCGCTATATAAGCTACCTGAGCATTTTGGAAACAATAGAAAAGAAATGGTAACTATTAAAACAATCAGCACAATGATAGTTTATAATGTAACGCTAAAGGTAGAAAAGGATATAGCTGCAGAGTGGCTGAAGTGGATGAAAGAAGAACATATACCTGCTTTGATGAATACAGGATTGTTTACAGATAGCCGCTTGTTTCGATTATTGGAGCAAGACGAAGCAGATAGTATGACCTATGTGGCGCAGTACTTCTGCAACAGCCTGGAGGACTATAACACCTACATTTCTGACCATGCACAACGCATGCGCGACTGGAGTTTTCAGCGCTTTGGCAATAAATTCATTGCTTTCCGCACCATTATGCAGGTAGAAAGCTGATTTTAAATGACTTATTTCTCATTTTATTTTGCCATCTATGAGTTACTTTATATCAAATTCCTTGCCAATATGACGAAATGCAAGCCAGTCAAGTCTTTTGAGTGATTCTGATTCGTCAGTTCTTGTATGCTTTTAGCGTGAAGCGGTTGAAAGTCGCTACAGGCAAGGTTTTTAGGTTTAAAAAATAATTCCGGGAAATTTGGAACTGTGGTAAAGGTCAGTATATTTGCCTAACCTCATAAAAAATTTACTTCATAACAAAACACACACAAGCGTATGAACAAAGCTGAATTAATCGACAAAATTGCAAAAGATTCAGGCATCACAAAAACTCAGGCTAATGATGCACTGGATGCTTTCACCAATTCAGTAGTTGCTACCCTGAAGAAAGGTGATCGCGTTACCCTGGTAGGTTTTGGTACATTCTCTGTATCTGAACGTTCTGCCCGCAACGGACGCAACCCTCAGACAGGTGAAGTAATCAAGATCAAAGCGCGTAAGGTGCCTAAGTTTAAAGCAGGTAAAGAATTCTCTGCTAAAGTTGGCACTGGTAAGAAATAATTTCTGTCTGAAATAACTGAAAGCAAGAGGCGGAATGTTTCTTGCTTTTTTTTATTTTTGTAATCTAAAATATATAATAAAATGGGAAGAGGTGATAAACGCACTAAAAAAGGAAAGATATCTATGGGTAGCTTTGGTAAAAGCAGACCTGCAAAAATTAAAAAAGTAAACAAAGCTGAAAAGAAAACAGCATAATACTTTACTACTTTCTATATAAAGACCGCCTAAGTGCGGTCTTTATTTTACTAATGGGTTGTTATCAGGTAATCCATTCAATTTTTTCAGCATAATTTGCAGCTGTTTTTCAGTTCTAATACCATTAGCATGCCCGTTTTTCATACAAAAGATATTTCACAAAGCAGCTTCCTCGTTACAGGTGGTGCAGGTTTTATAGGTTCTCATATTGTTGAGTATTTGCTAAAGAATGGCGCGGGTAAAGTACGTGTGCTCGATAACCTGTCAACTGGTTTTCGCAGGAATATTGATATGTTCTCCTCTTTCCCTCAGCTGGAATTTATAGAAGGTGATATACGTGATGCAGAAACCTGCAAGCAAGCATGTGAAGGTATAGACTATGTAAGCCATCAGGCTGCCTTGGGTTCCGTGCCTCGTTCAGTAGCAGATCCTATTACCAGTAATGAAGTAAATGTAAGCGGCTTTGTAAATATGCTTACTGCAGCCAAGAATGCCCGGGTCAAAGCATTTGTATACGCGTCATCATCATCAGTGTATGGTGATGAACCAAACCTACCTAAACGCGAAGAAAAAATTGGCAATCCGCTTTCGCCATATGCTGTAACAAAAAGAGCAAATGAGCTGTATGCCGATGTGTTTTCGAAGCTGTATGGCATGAAGATAGTAGGCTACCGTTACTTTAATATATTTGGTCCACGCCAGGACCCTAATGGCCCTTATGCAGCAGTTATCCCATTGTTCGTAAGCGGCATACTGAAGCAAACGCCTGTATATATAAACGGCGACGGTGAGCAAACACGCGACTTCACCTTTGTAGATAATGCTGTGCAGGCCAATGTGCGCGGTATGCTTGCAGAAAATGAGCTGGCCTTTGGCAAAGTTTATAACGTAGCAGTAGGTGAAAATTTCTCGGTTAATTTCCTTTATTCTGCCATTCGGGAAATGCTGCAAATGGAGCATGACCCAACGCATCGTGAAGAAAGGGCAGGAGATATACGTAATTCACTGGCTGATATATCGAGAGCTAAGGAACTGCTTGGGTATGAGCCTACGCTTCATTTTATGGATGGCTTAGCAAATACAGTAGCTTTCTTTAAGGAAATGTACTTAAGTGAAGTAAAATAACGGTGTTAAAAATGTCTTTGTAATTTCTTTGGACTTTTTTCCAACAAGCTGTAATAATAGTCAGACATATCGCGTACCAGACGCTGGTAAGAATATTTGTCTTGCACAACGCTACGTCCCGTAGCGCCAAATTGAGCTCTTAGTTCCTGGTTTTCTATCAGTTTCAGCAGTGCAGCGGCAAACTGTTCTGCATTGCCTGACTCTGTAATAAAACCGCATTGATTATTCAATACCACATCGCTCACGCCACCTACATTGGTTGAAACAACGGGCCTTGCCGCTGCTTGTGCTTCAATTAAAGATACCGGTGTGCCTTCGTTGTGAGAGGTTAATGCAACGATATCTAGCCCGGATAATACTACGTCCATATCAGTGAGCCATGAAGTGCAAATAGCGGTTGCGTTGCTATCGTTACCAGGCATATAGCTATAGCTTATTCCCGCAGCAGCAAATTCTGTTTCCATTTGCTGTCGCATATCTCCGTCTCCTACTATTACGAATCTTAATTTTTGCTTGGTTTGCTGAAGCGCACGTCGTGCGGCGGCAACAAAGAGCGTGTGATTTTTTACAGGTACTATGCGGCCTATGATGCCAATAGCTATCTCATCGGGCTGAATGTTATACCGTTGTCTAAAGTTCATTCGCTTTTCATCCTGGTCTTTCCGGAATTTATCAAGGTCAAGGCCAAGTGGAATGATAGTGATTTTATCCTCGTTGCAGATCTTATAGACATTAGCAAGCTCATCTTTTTGCTTTTGGCTGATAGCAATAATACCGGATGACCTTTTAGCAAGGTATCTCTCAATATTTACAAAGGTCTTCGTGGTCCATTTATTAAAATAACTATGAAATACGTGCCCGTGAAAGGTATGCACAATAACGGGCACATTGCAGGCATCAGCAGCCATGCGGCCTATTACGCCCGATTTTGCTGCGTGTGTATGTACTATATCAGGTTTGAACTGTTTAATAAGCGTCTTCACCTTTTGGAAAGCCTGACCATCACTAATTGGGTGTAGCGAGCGCTTCATTTCCGGTATTACTACAGGGCTAATGTCCAGTGTATCTGTGAGATGGTCAGCATCCTGTTCGTGATCATCTTTGCCACCTATCACCAGCATAGTCTCAAACTCAGGAGCCATATAACGGGTGAGATAAGTAGCATTAATGGCAGGGCCGCCAATTATCAGTCGGTTCAATATTCTTAGTACACGTGGCATAATAGCAATAGGGCGCTAAAATACGTCGTTTTCATTGATATATAGTGTTTAAATATCAATAGACGCGCTGATTAATATCATATGTAATACTTTTTCCACCAATATTGAAATACAATCAATGCCCATATAGTTGCATGGCTATCTTCCGGGTTATTGCTCTTCAGTTTTTTCTTTAGTTTTTCAATAGCTGTCACATCAAATATCCCTTGTTCTTCAACGAATGATTGCTTTAAAAGATCATCGTTTATTAAACCCCATAGCTCATTTCTAAACCAATCTAATAATGGTATTTCAAAGCCATGCTTGGGCCTGTTATATATTTCCGCCGGCAGCATAGGCCTGAAAGCATCCTGCACTATTTTCTTTTTCATGGTGCCATCTATCTTATAAGATGATGGTAATGAAAACGCAAAATCAACCACTTTGTGATCAAGGAAGGGGCTACGTACTTCCAGGCTGTTGGCCATGCTCATGGAGTCAACTTTTACCAACATATCGCTCAACAATACCAGTTGCATATCAGTTTGAAGCACTTCATTATAGTCGCTATTAGTGAAGCTTGATAGCAATTTAGCCTTTTCAGCATCCAATACATGTGTATTTACTTGTCGTAGACTATTAGGATGTAATAATGCATCCGCCTGCTTCCTTGTATTGAACGATGCCCAGCGCCAGTACCGTTCCTTCACTGGTAGATTAGCTCCTTCAGCAAAACGATGTAACTGTCGGAATAGATTGGTAACCTTATTATTTCTGCTACGTGGCAATGTCTTCCACACAGGTAAGCCAGCCTTTACAACAGAGTTTACCAGTGAAGACTGACGCATTTTCCATTCGGCAGCATGTTTGTTATAGCCTGCAAATACTTCATCGCCGCCATCGCCGCTTAGTGCCACGGTTACATGCCTGCGTGTGTAATGACATAAAATATATTCCGGTATGGCAGAGGAATCTGCAAACGGCTCATCAATGTAATCAAGTACATTATAGAGGTGCTCAAGAAAATCATTGTTGGTAAGCGAGAATACGGTATGCTCGGTTTTATATTGCTTAGCAACCAGCTCAGCATAGCTTGTTTCGTCGAAGAAAGGATTGTCTTTATAGCCTATAGAAAAGGTTTTAAGTTTAGATGTGTGCCTGCTGGCTAATGCTACTATTACCGATGAGTCTATGCCACCACTAAGGAAAGCACCTAATGGCACATCGGATATCATACGCTCCTGCACTGCATTGTCCATCTTGTTTATGAGTTGTTGCTGTGCTTCCTCATAAGTATAACGATCGTAATCTGCTGTACGTATTTTTAATTCATAGTATGTTGCATACTCAGATTTGCCTGTACTTGATATTTTGAAATAATGCCCGGGCATTATTTTACTTACTCCTTTCAGTATACTTTGTGGCTGCGGAATATAGTTGAGTTGCAGGTACTGGTGCAGTACAGTATAGTCAATCGCTTTCGGTATATCCCACGCCAGCAGCGATTTCATTTCTGATGAAAAAGCCAAATAGTCATCTGTTAAGGTGTATAATAGAGGTTTTTTACCATAGGGATCACGCGCCAGTATTAATTCGCCACTCTGTTTATTGTAAAATGCAAAGGCAAAGAAACCATCCAGCCATGGTAGACATTGTGTGCCATATTCTATCAGCAGATATAGTAATACTTCTGTATCAGAGCTGGTTCTTGGTCCTTCTATTCGCTGCCATACAGGTTGCAGGTATTTTTCAGAAAGCTCGCTGAAGTTGAATATTTCTCCATTAAAAACAATCACATACTGGCCGCTGTTATCTGTCATGGGTTGAGAGGCGCCGGTAGAGGTGTCGATTATTGAAAGTCGCCTATGTCCCAGTGCTACTTTGTCATCCTTATAAAAATCGCCATTATCAGGACCGCGTAAAATGAGTTTTTCGGTTGATTGTGCTATTTTTGTTAAGTACTTTACTGCATTATTGTTAAAGGCATAGTAGCCGGTTATACCACACATGTAAGGAAGATGGAGATTCTATAAAAGTAAATCATGTAATAGACAACTAAATTACGCAAATGCCATTTATATCCATACTTGATTACATTTTATTGCCATTTTATTTATTCATCATCTTCCTTATTGCGTTTAAGATACGTGATAGTAAATATCCTCCCGGCCATCCCTGGCGCCCGTATTTCATTCCTGGACTTACAGTAAAGATATGCGGGGCGATAGGCATAGGATTGATATATCAGTATTATTATGGCGGTGGCGATACTTCAAACTACTTTTTCCATGCGCAGGTAATAAATAGCGCCTACAGTGAATCCACCAGTAAATGGTTCAACCTTGTATTCCATATACCTAAATGGTATGACGGCGAGTATTATGATTACATCTCACGTCTTTACTGGTACGAAGCCCCTTCGGAGTATACTGTGGCATCCATTACAGCACTGCTGGGCATTTTCACCTTTACTACTTACTTGCCTATATCAGTACTGTTCGGAACTATTGCTTTTACGGGCATCTGGGCTTTGTTTAGAACCTTTGCTACCCAATACCCTGCATTTACTAAGTATATAGCATGGTGTGTACTGTTTATACCCAGTACTGTAATGTGGGGCTCGGGCATATTTAAGGACACCATTTGTATGTGTTGTCTTGGCTGGCTTACTTATGGGGCCTTCAGGGTACTGATAAATAGGGATTTCAGTATTAAGAACATTATTGTAACTATCTTTTGTTTTTACCTTGTAGCCATCATCAAGGTGTATATACTCATAGCTTTTATCCCTGCGCTGCTATTGTGGATCGTATTTACCTATTCGCATAGTATTCAATCATCTGCCGGTAGGTTCTTTATGAAATTTGCCTTGCTCCTTATGGTGCCTGTCGTGTTTTTGGTATTTTCAAAAACATTGGCTGCTTCGCTCGGTAAATATTCGCTGGAAAATGTTGCCAAAACATCATATACCACACGTACATATATCAACTCTGTTTCCGGCGATGAAGGATCGGGATATGATCTGGGGGCTTTTGATCCGTCGCTTGGCGGTATGCTGAAGAAATTTCCGTTAGCAGTAAACGTAACTCTTTTCAGACCGTATATATGGGAAACAAGAAAGGTCTTTCAATTGATTAATGCGCTTGAGGCGCTTCTGTTCCTGTGGGTGACCCTAAAAGTACTCTTTACAATAGGCCCACGCACAGTGTGGCGAACTATAAAAGATGATCCTACCATACAGTTCTGCCTCATATTTGCCATAGTGTTTGCGTTTGCGGTGGGTATATCATCATACAACTTTGGCGCACTATCGCGTTACCGTATACCTTGCCTGCCGTTTTACGCGATGGCCTTGGTGCTTATTTATTATAAGAATAACCCGATAGAAAAGAATATCCTTTCTTTAAGAAGGCAGCAATTAATTGTGGAATAGATTGATGAAATTGCCTTTTTGAGATTGAATGCTGTACTCACGCAACATCTTTTCATGGCCAGCCGCACCCATGCGCTGACGAAGAGCAATATTGCCAATTAATTCCTTTAGATGCATCTTCCATTCGGCTGCATTATTACACAAATAGCCGTTTATCCCTTCTTCTATTATGTCTTTATTTACACCCACGGGACTGGCAACTGCAGGTATGCCCAGCGATAAGTATTGTATGAGCTTGAAGCCGCACTTGCCTTCGCTCCATGCATCAGCCTGCAAGGGCATTATACCGATATCCATCTTTAAAAGATCCTGTACTTCGGTTGCCTCAGCCCAGGGCAGGAACTGCCAGTCTTTTAGATTCAGCTCAGGTTTTTTATTAGCTATCACCAAAAATGTAAAATCCAATTCTTCCTGCAACTCCTGCAATACGGGCACTATCTCATCCAAGTAAGCGAGCGTGGAGTGGCTTCCCGTCCAGCCTACTATTACTTTGCCATCCTGATGTTTTTTTACTTTATTATGTAAGCGCTCCATATCTACACAGGTAGGTATGCGTACAACATTACTATTCACTTGTCTTGCGTAGTTGCATAAATAATCGTTGCCACCCACCACTTTGTAAGACCATTTGCATATACGCTTTACCTTCCAGTTAGCCTTTAGCAGAGCAGCTATTTTATTTTCGTTGCTTGTATTGGGTATCCATATGGCATCATCGTAATCGTATATCATTTTCTTCCGCCACAGCTTTGCTATTATCCACTCAAATATCGGAGGCCCAAGCGGTGCAGCTTCTCTATGTACGAATACGTAATCGTAGGCAGGTACATCCCAGAATACATGTTTAATGCGTCTAAAATAACCCTTTATAATGCCCATCGTTTTTTGCAATGAAGAGCCATTTTTATACAACATATTCCAGGTTCGCTCATCCATAAAGGCTGCTATCCTGTAGTGTACCCCTGCAGCATGCAGGTATGGTTCATACAATTCCACCCTGAAACGCTGGGACGGAGCATGACGAACAGGGTAGGGTACTATGAAAAGCACCTTAGTCTGTTTAGCAGCTTCTTCCCGGTTCGGCATATTTAAATTCAGCGTATTATTTTAATAATTCGGACAATGTCACCTTTTGTACATCATACTTCGAAACATATTCCAGAAATTGTTCCAACACTTGCTTCATGGTTGTTTTATTATCATAAACCATTGGATAGTCAAATTCTACATAATGCGTTGATAATACAAAGTCGCCATCGTACCTGCGTACTTTGTCGAAAGCATCCGTCAGCTGTTTCAAGGAAGTACCTGGTTGCAGCGGGTAGTGGTAAACAATCTCACGATGGTCTCCATAGTTAAGTACGTAGGGATAATCATCGCCTTTATGCATCAGTTTAAAGCCCAGTTGCTTCCCGATATTTACAAGGCCTTTAAGGTCTTTCTGTTTTTTATAAAAGGTAATACCGCCTCCACAAATGTTTAACCCTGCATCTATTACAGCCTTGTATCCCTTTTCTGAAAGTAAATTCTGTGGTGGGGTAAATACAGATATCGTATGGCCAAAGACTTTGTTAAGAGTATTTAGCTCCTCTTTTATATAATCTGTCAGGTCTCTGTTTGTAAAGAATTCTGCACCGCGTACATAATTGTTATTTCGCTCGTCCGGCAACTGCTCATCACCATTTCTATGATATTTAGCATGAAATGCTATATCAACTTTACCTTCCTGCATTCTATCTTTCATGTAGGCAACCAGGACGCTGTTATTTTCTATAGGGTAGGGAGTATTGTCTTTATTCCAGGCATCCCAGTCTGTCTGGTGCCTGTCTTTATATATTTGGTGTACCCAATGTTTCCAGTTGCCTTTTACTTTTGAGATGAGACATAACGTTGGCGGGAAATCATGCCATATATTGCTATAACATGCCTCCAGATCTTCCGGCGAAGTGAAGAAGTTAGTATCATCATCTCTTATAGCCAAGCGCATTTTCTCATATTAGTTTTCAAGTACAATATTTTTCCAGTTCTTTGCAAAGTTTATACGTTTGCGTTTTATCAAATCACTCAATATTGGGGTATTCATGCTTACTAGCTTTTCAAATAGGCGCTTTCCCCATGCTTCCAGTTTATTCCGTGTATATCCTATTTCAGATCCAAATTGCGGATTTTCAGTAAACAGCATTGGATATATGCACGATACACCACCTATAACATTGCTTCTGCTATATACACTCCATGAGTCTGCCTGGCAGATTAGCTTTGGTGTTTGGTAAGCTAAAATACGTTGAGCTGTCTGCTTTGACAAAATGTATGCTGCTGCCCTGCCTACGCCATATATCTGATGCGGGTTACAGATGAAGTAATTATGATGATGGTGACCTTGTATTTTTTGATTTGAAGATTCTTTGTTTAGTTTTAGAGAACCTTCTATACACCAATAGTAGGTAAGTAGCGTAATATGAGTATTATTCAAGCGAGGCTCCATTTCGTGTAGCACATTTTTCATGCCTTTTTCTGTGGCTATCACGTCATCTTCCAGCACCAACGCATATTCATCTGGCTCGTTTTGCATTCTTTCATACACCTTGAGATGTGATAGCATACAGCCAGCCTGCGATTTCATAAAATCTCCTTTTCTGGCAGTTATACGCTCCAGCTCTTCTTCGTTCATCTGTCTGCCATCTACAGCGCTCACTATTTCATAATCCAGTCCAAGCTTTTTTAGTTGCTTTTCAATAACTTCCCGTCTTCCAACGCTGCGTTCCATGTTTATTACATACACTTTCATTCCGCTGATAGGTTTCTCTCTTACTAATACGGTTAACTGCCTACATGCTTTGGTTCATTCATCAATTCGTTATAGGTCATACTATCGGTTATATGGCCGTCTTCCAGTTGATAGATCTTATTACAATATTTAAGCGAAGTATACCTGTGCGCTATTATTATTATCGTCAACTCTTCTTTACCCAACTCCTGTATGGAATTTGTTATTTCTTCCTCTGTCTTTGAGTCAAGTGCGGACGTTGCCTCATCAAATATTAATACCTGCGCACCTTTATATATGGCGCGGGCTATAGCTATTCTTTGCTTTTGTCCGCCTGAAAGGTTATTGCCGCGTTCACTTAGCTTTGTATCCAGTCCATCAGGCAGATCATTTACCAGACTACTCAGGCTGGCTAGTCGCACAGCTCTCTGCATTCTTTCCATGTCTATTTGACCTTTTAAGTCTCCTATGGCAATGTTTTCCATGAGTGATGTATTCATGATAAATACTTCCTGCCGCACATAGCCCAGTATTTTCCACCAGCTCTTTACCGTATCATTTGTTAATAAGGTATTATCTATGCGAATGCTACCGCTTGTAGGTTCAAGAAAACCAAGGATATTATTTATAAGAGTTGACTTACCTGCTCCCGATTGTCCTACTATGCCTATTTTCTCACCTTTCTTTATTTCCAGATTGCAATCGCGTATCACATATTTCGAGACAGGGCTGTATCTGTATGACACATTCTCAAAAACAATTTTATCCTGAAATGGTAAGGGAGAGTATTTTTCCGGCGCATCTTTTCTTTTGCCGTCGGGATAAAAATCAGGGTCCTTGAAAATAAATTCCGTTGATACCAGATTATTCATCGCCATTACGAACCTGTTTATAGAAGGTATACTGCGATATGCTATCACAGAGAAAAGGCTTATTGTAGTTACAATCTTTTCGGGGTCTTTAATTACATACACACCATATAATAGTATCAACACTATACATAGAAAGGTAGCAATCTCTATAATACGGGTAGGTACAAACAGCATGAAGTCCATTCTGCCCTGGTGTACACTAAATTCCTTTGCTGCTTTTTCAAATCTCTTTTTGAAAGTAGTTTCTGTGCCTGCAATCTTAATATCGGTATAGCCAAATATCATCTCCTGCGCACCGGCATATAGCTTCACGCCATTATTACTTTTTTCAAGGCCGGCAGTTTTTATCATGTTCTTCACCTTGTTGTAGAAGAAACCCATACTGGGTAATAATACGCCTATTAATAGGATGAAAAGCTGCCAGTTCCATACGCATACAACTATTGCCGTAAGGGCAAAGACAATTGTTTCATTTATCAATATTATAGTAGAGATAGCAGCGTTACTGCAAAGACTTGTTTGCAGGTTGGTAAGTTTATTCACCAATTCATTAGATGTATCTTTCTGCAGGTCCATCAGGCTACGGTCATATACCTTATTCAGCACATTCATCGAGGATGAAACGAACATATTCTGAACAAAACGCACCTGTACCCGGTTAATATATAACCCAAAGGCATTCTTGCCAACTATAAGTACGAAGAACAAACCTACAAAAATCATCAGTAACTGTTCCTTGCTAAAGCTTGCGAATACAGGTACCGCATGTATTATTGATTCGTAGTAGGTTTTAGATAAAACCATGCCTATCACAGGTATTACACCTGCCAGGCCTACTAAATCTGTGATGGAACTAATGAAAGTAAGGACAATTAGCCAGGTAAAAGCTTTCCTCTGCTTAGCATTTAATATTTTGTACAGCTTGCCAATGGTAGAAAGCGCCGCTATTCCCCTAAAATTCATTAGTATAATCCTTTAGATTAGGATGTAAAACTATCCAATTTCAGTTAATAAAAAATGATAATGGTTGTTATTGAATTGCAAATAAGAAACGTATAGAAAGAGGCAGGAAGCCGCTATTTAGTAAAAAATTTAGCTAATTTGCTTTTGTCAGTGCCTTTTTTACGCCCTTCATCATAATAGCCGCCGTAGGAGTCGCCCTTGCCATATGAATAACCATAACCATAGCCTGCGCTACCGTAACCATACCCGTATTTTTTTAGATATTCTACGCCATTAAAGAGTATAGCAGGGTTTGCTATCTTGCCATCTTTGTTTAGCACATCAAACATGCGTACCTGGTCTTTTACAGTGTATGCCTGTCTCACTATGAAAAGGTTCAAGCCTGAATGCTGGGAAAGTATGAGTGCATCAGACACCATACCTATAGGGGCAGTATCTATTATCACCACATCAAACATCTCCTGCAGCTCTTCTATCAGTTCTTTTGTTTTTGGCAATACAAGCAGTTCACCGGGGTTTGGTGGTATTGGTCCACAATTGGCTATATATAAATTTTCGTGTACGCCTGATGCCTTTATTACGCTGTCCAACTCTGTGAGTCCCGCCAGGTAACCGCTTATGCCGCCGTCGTTATTTATACCCAGGTATTCGCTGATCTTTGGTTTACGCAGATCGAACTCCATTATTATAACTCGCTTTTTGGCGAGTGTCATGGTTATCCCTAGGTTTATGGATATAAATGATTTACCCTCACCGCTGGTGCTGGAGGTGATCATGAATACTTTTTTGTTTGTTGAGGCCGACATGAATTCAAGGTTAGCACGGATCAACCTGAACTGCTCTGCCACGCCTGTGCGTATATGCGGCCCGACCACTATGCTTGAATTTGACTCGACCCTGCTCACCGTGCCTATGATAGGTATGGTGGTTAATGATTCAATATCATTTTCATTTATCACCCTGTTGTTTAGCATTTCGCGTACCACCAGGAAAGATGCGGGTATCATAAGACCCAGTAGTAGCATGATGCTATATACATTTTTACTTACGGGGCTTATAGGGCCTCCACTTGAATATGGTACTACTACCACTTTTGATTTATTGCTGGCAGCATACACCGAAATTTCATTTTCTACGCCTTTCTGGTATAGATAGAGATAGATTTGCTGTAGCGCATCGTAGCTTCTCTTAGCATCTTTGATATTGCTTTCAACACCTGGCACGGTGCGTAGCCTGCTTTCATATTCGGCAGCGTTTCTTGCAGAGTTTTCTATAGATATGTTCAGCGATCCTATAACTTTATCAGCTGCTTCTAATACTCTTTTTCGAATAGTAGCTAAGTCACTTTCTGTTTTTGTGATGTAAGGATTGGCTGGTCCGAGGTTCTTCTGGTATTCTTCCAGTTTCTTTTGCAGTTCGTTGTATTGGGTAACCAGGTTTATCAGGAATGGGTCTTGCACTTCCACACCTGCTATTATTTGTGAGGTGTTATTTTGTATGTTTCTTTTTAAGTTGTTTATTGCCTCTTTAGTTGCTATGAGCTGATTCATTTTGTCCTCGGACAAGGTCTTTTCTGTGTAGAAAGTTCCTGTCTGCGTAGCAGGCGATATCATGTCATTGTTCAGCTGTATGTTCTCCACCATTGTGTCCATGGTGCGTATTTCACTTATCATACTTGCCTTGCGCTGATTGATGAAATCTCTTGTACGTTCGGCCGTGTGATTAATGTTTTCCAGTTCTTTTTTCTGGTAGAAATATATAAGCACGTTCAGAAAATCAACACCTCGCTGGCGGATATTATCGGTATAAGAGAGGTCCAGTAAACTTGTGCGGCCATCACTCGGTGTTACCTTAAATATATTTAGTACACTTTGATTAGTAGTCGCCTTACTTTCAATCTTTACTATGAACTCGGTGTTTACGAGGTACCCCTTATTTACATCCGGTCCATTATTGTAGAGTATTTTAAATCGCCCGAAAGGACGTTTTGTCCAGGCATCATATAGCACCCTAAACGGAGGATTGTTATTTTGTCTTATTTCAAACTGGCCATCTACCACCTGCTTTACTGTAAACTGTGTAAAGCCGTCCGTGTATCCGGCGGAGTCAAAAACTATTTTGATTGGGCATTCACCATATAACTCTGTTTCCTTCACGCGTCCTATAGCCCAATATCTAATGTTGAGTGATAAAGAATCGATCACCTCTGATATAAGATCCTGCGAACGCAGGATGAACATTTCATTATATAAGTTTACCGAGTTGTCTTTTTCATCACTTGGGTCCAGCTTGCTCAATACACTTTTTGCAGCATTGCCATTGTTGCTCTCATCAATGAGTATAGAGCTTTTCATTGAATACTGAGGAGTAGTGTACCTCAGGTATAAGAAACCGGCGGTGAGTGTAATAGATATGGACAATACAAACCAATACCAATTACTAAGCACAGAACCAAGCAGCCTTTTGAAGTCAAAGGATGAGTTAATTTGCTTGAGGATCTTGTTAGAAAATTGTTGGTTATTGTCCATGTGGCTTTTTGCGGGTCTGGGTTTATTTGCTTATCTGAACAATGCCATATACGGCTAATGCGGTTGACAATAATGTTGTGAACACCGGCATATAGAATTGCACGAAGTCATTAGATTGCTGACGGCGTACTCTTGACGGCGTAACATATACTATGTCGTTTTGCTTTAGGTAGTAATACGGGCTGCTAAATACATTTATGCTATTAAGGTTTAAGTGTGCAAACTCTCTAGTGCCTTCTGTTTCACGTATCACCAACACATTGTCCTTGCGGCCTGTTATCATTATATCACCTGAGGCAGCCAGTGCATCCAGTATGCTTATTTTTTGATTAGGTGCTACTACAAAACCCGGATGAGCTACCTCACCCAGTACGGTCACTTTATAATTTATAATACGTGCTTCTACCACTGGTTCCTTCACGTAGTCCTTTAATTTCTGTGCCAGTAGGTCTTTTACTTGTCTCACTGTAAGGCCTGCAGCTTTTACTTTTCCAAGTATGGGGAAGTCCATATAGCCATCAGCATCTACCAGGTAAGCATTGCCGCCCGCGCTTGATGCACCCATAGCCTGGCCACCGGCGCCTGTTGTAGCTGTAATACCGTAAGTGGTGCCGCCCTCTGCAAATATAGTTAGGGGCGTTCTTTCCGTAATGCTGCTTATAGTTGTAATGGTAATGGCAAGTATATCGTCTGGTTGTACAATGGGCTCTTTCAGACGTTCTATTTTCTGCACTTGTACTGAAGCGTCATTGGGGGCATTGTCTCTAAAGTAGATAGTTTGTTGGGGAGCCTTGCAAGCAAAAAACAGTACTGTTGTACACGCTATAGCTATGAAGGTAGTAAATGGGCGCATTGATATAGTGTTTTACAAAAGTAGCAATTATTTTAATAAATATTTTACTAAAAACAATAACATAATTCTATTATGAATTAGTTTATTGTGGTCTCTCTGCTACTATATGAAACAGTATAGTTTCCTTTTTACATTCTCCGAAAACTATCTTTTTCAACACGCCTTTCGGCATATAGGAACTTTACAATATCCCTGTTGTAGTTCCGTTTGGGACATCGAAGATACTAACAAAAACCTTATCTGGTAGGGGTTTTGATGTTATTTAGTAGTTAATAGCTGGTGACACACGTTGTGCGTTATGGTGCCAGCCTGCTTTTTGCCCACTTCTTGTTATCAAGCAGGGTAAATAAAATACGGTCATGAAGCCTGCTATTACCGCCCTGCCAGAATTCTATATATTCAGGATATACTCTGTAACCGCCCCAGTTAGATGGCCTTGGTATTACACCACCGTTGAATTGAGTTTCGTATTTATTGAACTCTTCCTCCAGCTCTTCGCGGGATGATATAACTTCACTTTGTGGCGATGCCCAGGTGCCTATCCTGCTACCGGGCGGGCGTGAGTTAAAATAAATATCGCTTTCCTCATCCGATATTTTTTCCACTATGCCTTCTATACGCACCTGGCGCTCCAGCTCTTTCCAAAAGAATACCAACGCCACATTAGCATTAGTGGATATGTCCTGTCCTTTGTTGCTATTATAGTTGGTGAAAAAAGTAAAGCCGTCCTGGCCCAGCCCCTTTAGCAATACCACACGAGCATGTGGCTTGTTGCGCGCATCAACGGTGGCCAGTATCATGGCATTTACATCATCTATTTTCGACGCTTCAGCTTCTGCAAACCATTTGGCAAAAAAAGCAATTGGATCATCTCCTGCTGTTGCTTCATCAAGTACAGCAAGACGATAATCCCTGCGAATACCCGCAATATCTAATTTATGGATAGACAAGGAAAACTACTTTTCGTCAGATGAACCCAGATATTTTACCATGACATATATAAGCTCTATAGCCATCAGTAAAATAAACACCCACATTAAAGTAGGACCAACATTTTTATTAACGTTGTCGTAAAAAGCGCTTAATAATAAATGGTTCATGTAGTAAAATATTTGCGCTGCAAGATACAAAACATCGTTTGTAAAATACTATAGTCCCTCTGTGATTTCCCAGTTTTTGTAGCTAATTTCCCCTCCTGAATCGGATTTGTACCAATGTTCCTGCGACACATACCTTTTCTAAAGGCAGTTACTTTATACTCCTTTACCGCTTTTGGCGGCCCACAGGGGCATATGGGTATGATGGTGCGCACCTTTGTGCAGAAGAGGAAGGACATTACCGAGGAAGAATTATTGGAGTATAACGCCTTTTGTCAGATGCTGCCCGGGCCGTCTTCTACCCAAACAGTAATGCTGATAGCTATGAAGCGGGGCGGCATCCCTTTGGCAGTATTTACCCTTATGTTATGGATATTCCCCGCGGCGCTGATAATGGGTGCCTTTTCTTTTTTGCTCTTTTACATTGATGCCCGCGATATTCAAACCAACCTGTTCAAGTTCATACAACCCATGTCTGTAGGCTTTGTGTGCTTCGCTGCTGCCCGCATGATGCGCAACAGCGTGAAGCATTTGGCTACATGGGCTATAATGCTGGTTAGTGTGGCAGCTACTATTGTATTCCGGTCGCCATGGGTATTCCCTATACTATTGGTATTAGCAGGTACAATCAGCAATTTCAGCAACCGTCGCATACCCGACGCCATAGAAAAGCCCAAGCCTATAAATTGGATAAACCTCTGGCTTTTTGCATCCATATTTATCATTGCGGGTGTTATCAGTAGTGTGGCTACGGTACACCACGGACCCACCTGGCGCTCCTTCAATATTTTCGAAAACTTTTACCGTTTCGGCAGCATCGTATTTGGAGGTGGTCAGGCATTGCTGCCCATGATGTTGTACCAGTTTGTGAGCCGCCCCAAAAGCCATGGCCATGCACCCTGGCTTACGTCCATGCAGCTGCTTACAGGCTACGGTATGGTGCAGGCAGTTCCCGGGCCTGTATTCTCCGTATGTTCTTTTGTAGGTGGCATGGCCATGAGTGCTTATGGCCCAGGCTGGCAGGTAGCCGGCTGTATATTGGCAACCACAGCTGTGTTCCTACCCAGTACCTTGTTATTGTTTTTTCTATTCCCAGTATATCAGAATCTTAAGCACCATGTCATCATCTTCCGCGCGCTTGAGGGTATTAATGCTGCCGTGGTAGGCATTATATGGGCTTCCGGTTTCGTGTTGTTCGGCTCCATGTCATTTGAATGGATAAACCTGGTAGTTATACTAATAACCTTTAGCCTCCTCTATTTCACTAAGATCCCGTCACCCTTTATAGTTGTTGGCTGGCTGTTGTTGGGTTGGGTTATGTATATGTAATTATTGTTCGTGCTCTTTCTTTAGCTCAGCTATATCACCTATCAGCTGATTTACTGCACCCATATCTGTGCCATCATACATGCCTCTTATTCTGCCATCGCCGTCTACCAGCACCCAGTATTTGGTATGTATGAAATCGCTTTTTATATCCACCATTTCAGTGTCCACAGCAGTTACCAGATAACTGAAACGGGCCATATCGTACAGACGTTTTTTGTCACCTGTCAGAAACATCCATTGCCTGCTATCTGCGTCAAATTTCTGACTGTAAGCTTTCAGCGCAGCAACAGTATCTTTCATTGGGTCTACAGTGTGAGATAGTATCAATACTCCCGTATCACCCCTATATGCCTGGTACACTTTGGTCATGTTCTCATTCATTCTCGGGCATATCCCTTTGCAGGTAGCAAAGAAGTATTCCACCACGCATATCTTGCCCTTAGTATTCTTATTTGTTATTATTTTCCCATCCTGGTTCACAAAGCTGAATGTATCTATCTTATGGCCAGGATTGCCTAATGTTGGCAATATCTTTTTTTGTTCGTGACTTACTGTATAGAAGTAGGTCATAAAACCTGCACTCAACAGGATGAAAAACGAGAGGAGAAACAGGGATATTTTATTCTTTTTCATTGCTTTAATTATACTACTACATTTATCATTTTACCCTTCACATAAATGAATTTCTTAGGCTCTTTGCCGTCCAGCCATTTTTTAATGGTCTCGTCAGCCAGTACTTCTTTTTCCACCACTGCTTGTTCAGCATCCAGCGGAAACTCCATCTCTGCACGGGTTTTGCCATTCACGGCTATAGGGTACTTCTTGGTATTCTCAATTACATATTTGTCTTCATACTTGGGGAATATGGCAGTTACTACACTGCTTTCATGCCCAAAGCCATGCCACAGTTCTTCCGCCATGTGCGGTGCAAAAGAACATATCAATACAGTAAGGGCTTCCAGTACATCGCGTTTATGGCAATCCAGTGCAGACAGTTCATTCACACATATCATAAACTGGCTCACTGCGGTATTGAAAGCAAAACGTTCTATGTCTTCTTCTGTTTTCTTGATAGTCTTGTGTATTATGCGCAGCTCTGCTTCAGTAGCTGCCTCTTCATTTACTATCCATCCCTTCTGTTCGTCATGAAACAAGCGCCATAGTTTCTTTAAGAAACGGTGCACGCCTTCAATGCCTTTAGTATCCCAGGGCTTACTTACATCCAGCGGTCCAAGAAACATTTCATACATGCGGAAGGTATCTGCCCCATATTGATTAACGATATCGTCCGGATTTACCACATTGTATTTGCCTTTGCTCATTTTCTCTACTTCAGCTCCGCAGAGATACTTGCCATCTTCCAAGATGAATTGTGCGTCTGCAAAGCTGGGACGCCATCTCTTAAATCTCTCAGTGTCCAATTCTAAGCCATCCACCAGCGACACATCCACATGCAGTTTATCTGTTTCATGTTGGTCTTTTAAACCATAAGAAACAAATGTATTGGTACCACGCACACGATACACAAAGCGTGAGCTGCCCTGTATCATACCTTGGTTTATTAGTTTCCTGAAGGGCTCCTGGAAGGTTATATGCCCCAGGTCATATAATGCTTTCGTCCACATGCGGCTATATAGCAGGTGCCCTACAGCATGTTCTGTGCCACCCACATATACATCCACCTGCCGCCAGTAATCGGTGGCAGCGCGGCTTGCAAACGCTTCATCATTATGCGGGTCCATATAGCGCAGAAAATACCAGCTGCTGCCAGCATAGCCCGGCATAGTGTTGGTTTCCCTTCTGCCTGCTGGTGTATTTACCCATTCGTCTATATTCGCAAGTGGCCCTTGTCCTTCTGGGCCTGCTTTATAGTCATCCACTTGCGGCAACTCTAATGGCAGCTTTTGCAGTTCAGGATAGGCATCCAGTTCAGGCTCGTCTATGGCATATGGTATCTCGCCTATGTATATAATAGGGAAGGGCTCGCCCCAGTAGCGCTGTCTGCTGAAACCGGCATCGCGCAGCTTATAATTTATTTTGTGTTTACCCGAGCCTGCATCTACTATTGCACGTATAGCTATTTCGCTTGCTTTGTTTATTTCAATGCCGCTAAGAAAATCGCTGTTATCCAATGCTCCTGTCTTGTCAGCGTAGGCCGCCTCACCAGTATAGTTCTGCCCGAATATGTTCGTAATAGGTATCTCAAAATGTTTAGCAAATGCATGGTCGCGCTGGTCGCCCGATGGTACACCCATTATAGCGCCGGTCCCATAGCCGGCCAGCACATATTCCGATATCCATATTGGCACCGGGTTATGCGTTAACGGATGTATAGCGAAGCAACCGGTAAAACAACCAGTCACCTGTTTCACCTCTACCATGCGCTCGCGCTCGCTTCGGCTTTGTACATATTCCTGGTAATCAGCTATAGCCTTTGCTTGTTCAGGTGTTGTTATGTCCTTTACCAGCTCGTGTTCCGGTGCCAACACTATAAAATCCACACCAAATATGGTATCGGGTCGGGTAGTGAACACCGTTATATGCTTGCCATAGTTGCCGGATATCTCAAAACGTACTTCAGCGCCATTGCTTTTGCCTATCCAGTTGCGCTGCATTTCCTTCATGGCTTCTGTCCATTCCAGTGTGTCAAGGCTATCCAACAGGCGTTCTGCAAATTCAGTTATTCTCAGGAACCATTGACTCATCTTCTTGCGCACCACCGGGTGACCACCGCGTTCTGATACGCCATTCACCACTTCGTCATTTGCCAGCACGGTGCCGAGCGCCTCGCACCACCACACTTCAGCATGGCTCAGGTACGCCAGGCGATACTTCATCAATGTATCACGTTTCTCCTTTTCTGAAAAGTTCTTCCAGCCCTTTCCGTCAAAGCAGAAGCTGTCATCGATGGGGCAGGTATTGTTGCTATTGCCCTCCTTTTCAAAAACGCGTATCAGCTCCGAAATAGGCCTTGCTTTCTGTTGTTTTCTGTCATACCAGCTATGGAACAGTTGCAGGAAAATCCACTGTGTCCATTTATAATACTTGGGGTCACTGGTCCGCACTTCGCGGCTCCAGTCATAGCTGAAGCCAATATTATCCATCTGCTCGCGGTAGCGGGCTATGTTTTTTTCTGTAGTTACCACAGGGTGCTGCCCTGTTTCTATAGCGTATTGCTCTGCTGGCAGTCCAAAGGCATCATAGCCCATTGGGTGGAGCACATTATAGCCACGCAATCTTTTATAACGAGCATAAATATCTGACGCTATATAACCAAGAGGATGGCCCACATGCAGACCTGCACCGCTGGGGTAGGGAAACATATCCAGCACATAGCACTTAGGTTTTTCGCTGAAGTTGCTTACTTTATATACCTGTTGTTCGTTCCAGTACTTCTTCCACTTCTGTTCTATAGTTCTAAAAGCGTATTCCATGTTTTTATATCGAGCACGCAAAAATACGAATAACTCATCAGCTTCCCGATGTGTTGGTTACTAAAGTGAAATACTTATGTGTAAATTGTGCTAACTGTGGCGCATAGCGCGTATCAGGCGCCTGTTCCTTCGTTCGGCTCTTCTGTTCTGCAGATCAGCCACGGCCCATATAGCCGCTGGTATCCAGCCTAGTATCGTTAATTGCAGTAACAGGCAAAGAATACCATGCAATATACGGCCGCGCAGGAAAAATGAAAGCCACGGAACTAGAATTGCTATTAATGTCATTCTCTTAGTTATTTCGCTCCAGCTGTTGACTGTTTGTATGACGCAATATTGCCTGGGTAATGGCCACTACTATCATGGTATTCCAGTCGTCCATATAGCTAAAGGCTTTGTAATTGCTATGCTCTTTTTTTGCACACAGCGCATAATATGTCGTATGACTGCTGCTTTCCAGTTCATTCCATTCTATCAGGTCACTTTCTTTACTGAATTGTACACCCGCCCTGCTAAATATTGCGCCATTTAACTCAAAGTCAATGCTGTTATTAAAGAGTTCTATGTATGAGTTGGCAATAGGTATAAAATAATATTGATAGACCAGGTCCAGTATACTATGAAATTTTTCAAAAAACTTCTTTTTACGGAACCGCAAAAAGCGATATTCTTTTATTTTCAAGGTTTTATTTCCCAGGCTGCGCAGGTATATAGTATAATGCATGTTCAGGAAGTTCGCGCCATAAAAGCCTCCAAAACGATAGGCCTCCATATTTTCCTTAGTAAATTCAACAGACTGCTGGTCGCTGCTTTCGCCATAAGCTATGTACTCAGGTGTAATGGTAAGTAGCTTGCTTCTATGAAAGAGGCTGGGCTTTATTAAAAATATATGTTGGTCCGCCATAACAGGGTATTGGCATACTAAGGTAGCTATTATAACAATAAGAAAGGCCTTCCTGTGGGGAAGGCCTGGGTAGTATTGTTTATAAGTCTAAGGTTATAAGTCTTAGTCTACAGGGGCTGCGTTATTTTGCCGCTAAAAAGTCTTTGATTTTATCTTTATGCACCATAGCTTCTTTAAAAGTATAAGCGCCTGACTTAGGGCTGCGCACAGCCTTTATCACCTTTGTATAGTTCTTTGCTTCTGCGGCCGCCTTTTGGTCTTTAGTCTTGATCGCGGTTTTAGCTGCTTTTGCCATAACTCAAAAATATTTTTAAGTAAATTATTTAATTTCTTTGTGAACAGTAACCTTCTTCATGATAGGATTGTATTTCTTCAATTCTATACGTTCAGGTGTATTCTTTTTGTTCTTGGTAGTTATATAACGACTGGTACCAGATAAGCCGCTGTTTTTATGCTCAGTGCATTCCAATATTACCTGAACGCGGTTTCCTTTTTTAGCCATTTCTTAAGAAGTTTATTACTTTATTAAAATTTAAATTAGATAGTCTGACCTTGTTCACGCAGTTCTTTTACCACGTTCATCAATCCTCTTTTATTGATAGTACGTATAGAATCTGCAGTAAGCTTCAAGGTTACCCAACGGTCTTCTTCTGGCAGAAAGAAACGCTTAGTCTGCAAGTTAGGCAGAAAACGACGCTTTGCTTTCTTGTTAGAGAAGGATACTTTATGACCAGTTATGGGTTTTCTACCAGTTACCTGACAAACACGTGCCATGATTATTATTTTTTAGGACTGCAAAGGTCATTCTTTTTTGCTGAATGACAAAATATTTTAGAAAAAAATTAAAAACTAAATAAAAACTACTCGAATCGCTTATTTTCAGTCTTTAAACAGGATTGCAAATATCTCATTTTTTCAGAAATAAGCCCAAAGAATAAACAAATATTATTTTTCGATTATCTTTTAGTTAAACCATATCAAAACCTCACGCAAAATTACAAAATCACCTTATGCCGGGCTTGCATTTACCGCATTTTGAATTGTACTTTGCACTCGCTTACTATGAAAAAAAACATAGCATATCTTAACGATGTAAAGATTCTTTTCCTAGTCTATATTATAAATATATCAGCTTGTATTTTTTTTATTTACAATAGGATACATGGTCTAAATGAATCTCAACGTTGGGTAAACCGCACCATACGCACCCAGCTTTATCTTGAGCAGTCTTTATCTTATCTGAAAGATGCTGAATCAGCACAGCGCGGATATCTGTTAACAAAAGATTCGTCTTTCCTTCAGCCTTATTATGGCGCATATGAGAATACCAACCAGGCATTGCATTTGGTTGACAGCCTTACTCAAAGTAATCCGAAGCAACAGAAAAACCTCCTTTGGCTCAAAGGCCTCGTAAATGGCAGATTCCTGCTCTTTAGCCAAATATTCCAGAGTGCAAGCTTCTTTACGGAGACTCCTGAAGAAAAAAGACAGCAATTGCTTAAGGGTAAGGCCGAAATGGACAGTGTAAGGAACTGTATAGCCAGAATGCTGACGGAAGAGAATATACGCCTGAAAGAAAGACAAGATCAGAAGAACCACTATATTCAGGTAACGCTCAATTACTCTCTGGCCCTTATGATATTTTCAGTGGCCATCATCACTTTCTGCTATTTCTGGCTGATAGGGGAGCTCAGAAAAAAACTTGGTAAGTCACAATAATTATCAGGCTATTTCTGGCAGCAATAAATGATCCAGGTCGTTTATGCCCGGTATGTTTTCGCACACAAAGCCTTCTCCATATTGTACGCCTATGCGCTTACCCCAGGTAGCATCACGGTATATTATATTGTTTAAAAAGCCTTCTGTGGCTATATAGGTTATTGGTTCAGCAGACTTAGGGTCGTGAAACTGGCTTTGATAGCATTTTATAGCCGCCATTTTCTGCTCAAAACAGTCGCTTATATCTACTATGAAACTTGGCTCCATAGGCCTGTCCTGTATCATGTGGAATACGCGTTTAGGGCGCCATGCTTCCTGTTCTTTACCATCCAGCTGCGTGCTCACTTTCCGGAGGCCCGCCAGGAAGCAGGCATCCGCTATCAGCCTGCCCCCTTTGCCATGGTCAGGATGGCGGTCCGCAATTGCATTGGCTATTACTATCTCGGGTTTGTATTTCCGTATGTATTGTACCAGCTTCAACTGGTGTTCTTTGTCATTTTTGAAAAAGCCGTCTGCCATACCCGCATTTTCGCGCACCACTACACCCATTACTTTTGCTGCATCCTGGGCTTCTGCCAGTCGCAGCTCGCCTGACCCGCGTGTGCCCAGTTCGCCCTGTGTCAGGTCCACTATGCCCACAGCCTGGCCCATACGGGCATGCTTTACCAGTGTTCCGGCGCAGCTTAATTCTATGTCATCTGGATGGGCGGCAATGGCCAATACATGCAATTTCATGGCGCAAAATTAGCAGATTAACTTATTTACCCACAAGCATTTTTACTATGAGAATATTAGCAAATGAAATTTGCCTACGTCAGTTTAATTTCCTCGGGCCCTTAATTGCTGTACTTGTTGTTGGTATCTGCTGGCATTATAAGTCTCTATTTCCTGCACTATGGTTTCTATATCCTTGTCCCTATCGTAGGGATCATATTCGCGCTTCAGGTTATTGCTGAAAATAATAGCTACAGATTGCCATATAAAGGCATTAAAGCCACCCTTCAACTCTTTTATAATATGAAAGCAGTTTTGGCCGGTTTGCCTATCTATCAGCTTCACCAGTATTTGCCCCTGCGTTATGGTCAGGTCCTGCAACTCACCTTTAAAGCGGTCGTTTAGCTGTTTTTCAATACTTTTCAGATAAGCCTTGCGCGATTTTTTGTCTGGCAATCGGGCCAGGTTAGCATCTACGTCTCTTAGTATTCCCGCTGCTATTGTAGCATACGGATATACTTTATATACATTATACCGCAGCTCTTCAAATTTCCTTCGCTGGGCTGCATATTTAGGATCTATTTCTCCAATTTTTAAAACTTCCGGCAGAAAGATTATGGGCATAGTATCACCGTTCACCACTATAGCGCCCAATCGTATGGTATCATTAATACCACGATTTTGAGCATGTACGTATAAGGTGCACATAAGTAACAGTATGAATACCAGTCCTGTTCTTGCAAATTTCACAGCCATATTCTTCTATTGTAAATTTCCTCTTTTTTAATGGTATTCTAATGATATTCGGCAATAAATATTAAAAAATAACCTGTTAAAATTTTCTTTCAATCGTTAATTAATCATGATATAAAATTTGCTTTGTGGTAACTTTGCAGGTCAACAGATCAATCGGTATGAAGAAAGCAGTCTGGACTTTACTTTTTGCAGTAACATTTACGTCTTGCACAGATACAAAACAGAAAAATCTCACCGCCAGTCAGATACACGCACAGGTCGATTCTATGGTAGGCGCGCGTATGGATGAGATAAATCGTCAGGCTATGGAAGATCTTGATCACCGCATTGCTATTGAGGTAAAAGCTAAAGCTGACTCAATAGTGGCAGTAAGGACCGGCCATCTGGACACAGTAAAAAAACAAACCCCGGCCAACGTGCAACCGCCTATTAATCGTCCCATGCCGCTTGGGCGCAAACCTGTATGATCGGTCCATCTGAAGAACGGCCTATACTTTTTTTCGACGGAGTGTGTAATTTTTGCAACGGCACTGTCAATTTCATTATTCGTCATGATAAGAAAGAGCATTTCCTGTTTGCGCAGTTGCAATCAGACAAGGGTAGGGAGGTTCTGCACGATATAAACCCGAAAGACGACTCTCTTCAAAGTGTCATAATTTCTTACAAAGGGAAAATATATGAAAAGAGCGATGCCGCTTTGCAGGTTTTTCGCATACTCGGCGGTTTATGGTCTGTATTTCTTGCGGGTTATATTATTCCTCGTTTTATAAGAGACGGCATATACAATTTCATAGCCGCACACCGTTATAAGTGGTTTGGCAAACGCGATGCCTGCATGGTGCCTTCATCTGCTATAAGAGCGCGTTTTTTATCATAATATTATTAGATGTTTTAGTTTCTGTCCGCTAAATTTGAGCCATGAAAAAACTGCATCTGTTAGCAATACTGATTTGTGTTGTTTTGTCTTCTCTAAAGGTGTTTGCACAGGAAGTATTGTATAGCCCATACCAGAAATTCGATTTCCGTGGCGGTAATTATTACGTGGTAGGTAAGATAGATGGCAGAATATATGCTTACAGAGGCTCAGCAGAAGGCCAATATTTAGACGCATACGATGATTCTATGCAGTTAGTGGCCACCGTTGTGCTCGATTTTTTTCCTGCGAAAATATATGACACGAAATTTATCGTTTATCAGAATCAGATACTGGCATTATACCAGGGGGTTGATGGTACAAAAATTACTCAATATGCAGCTCTGCTTGATGGTGCAGGTCGTTTGAAAAAGGGACCTATTGTTTTGGAAAATGCGCGTACAGGCTTTTTCGGCGTACATAAGAACTACTTCTCATCCGCTGTATCAGACGATAAAAAAAATATTGTTATCTACACCACTAAGATAAAAGGGCATGAAATGTCCATAGAGGCTAAATGGATAGATGATCAGCTGAACGTGCTGCAAAAAAGTCATGGTTCATTTAAAGGGGAAAATGAGCTGGAACATGGAGATGTTATAGTAGGTAACGACGGTGTGCTATATATCCCTACCTACACTCCCTTAGGTATGAAAATGCATTCAGATCAGTTATGGCTTCTTTCACTGCGTCCCAATGACATAAAGTTTGGCGTAGCTGAATACCCGCTCAATAATCTTTATGCAGCCAATACCTACATGAAGATGGACAATATGAACAATCGTGTTTATATGGGCGGCTTCTATTCTGAAAAGAAGAATGGAAGCTTTGGTGGTGCATTATACGGCTATTACGATATAGCTTCCAATACATGGGCAAGCCACAAAGCCATAGCATTTGATGCGAAACTACTAAGCGAAACAGGCGACCATAATAAAAAACGCGCTTTTGATAATTACGAAGTAAGGCAGATGATCATTAACAATGATGGTGGCTTTGTTATGTTGTCTGAGGATGCTTATATTACCTCCAGCAATGCCTATACACCTGGCTTCGGTTATTATTCCTGGTATTATAACCCTTATATGATGTCCACCATTCATGAGTATCATTATAACGATATCATGGCGCTTTCATACAGTGCAGATGGCACACGTCAATGGGATTCCTTTATCTATAAGGAACAGTACTCACAGGAAGATGGCGGTCTGTTTTCCTCATATGCACTATTAAACACCGGTGGCTCACTTGGTTTTCTGTACAACGACTTCAATGCTTCTGATTCTCGCGTGCAGCTAGCCACTATAGATGCCAACGGCCAGGTAGCCACAGCGCCTATCGGAATTAAGGACAGGGAAACTCCTGATTGGATGCCCCGCTCAGGCAAGCAGATATCGGCACGGGAAATAGTAGTACCTTGCCTCCGCAAAAGACAGATTTGTTTTGCTAAAGTGACATTTTAAAAAACAAAGCAATACGTGCTGCAATTAATCAGGAACAATAGTCCTTATACAGTAATCATACTTTTTATATTTACACTGCTGGTCAAGATGCAGGCGCTTATTCACCCGCTGCACCCGGCCATGCTACCCGACTATTTCCTGTACAATTCTTTCATTTCCCTGCTCGATACCGTTTTTAATGGCGCCGGGGGTGCTTTTGGCTATACCATTATTGCAGTCTTATTGCTTTTCTTCCAGGCTTTATACCTCAATCGCATCTGTAGCAAGTATAAGTTATTTGCCAAGCCCACATATATACCGGCATTCTTTTACATACTGTTTACCTCCATCTACGTCCAGTTTAACTATTTCAATGAAACGATATTGGTGTTGTGGTGTGTGCTGGGAGCTATAGATACCTTTATGGCCTTCGGGCAAACATTGCATCCACGCAAGCATATATTCAATGCGGGCTTCATGCTATGTCTGGCAGCCTTGTTCCAGTTTTCGGCACTAGGCTATGTTGCGTTGCTCATTATGTGTATGGTCGTACTGCGCCCCTTCAATTTTGGAGAATGGGTGGTAGCTATAGCAGGCTATATAACTCCGGTTTACTTTTTTGCAGGCGTTTTGTTTCTTATAGATATGTTCCGCGAAATAATACATTGGCCAAACCTTGGCGTTTCGCTGCCCGGTCGCATGGAGACACCTGTTTACATGTTGGGCACTTTCGCAGGCATTATCATTCTTTTCTTCAGTGGGGTATACGTAATGCAACAACAAATACCAAAATCAAGCATATATGTTCGCCGCAACTGGTTGGCTTTAATTATATATATATTAATATCCATAGCTGTGGCTATTATCACTGATGCTTATGTAAAAAGTATATGGCTATTAGTGATGCCGGGATTAACTTTAATTATATCTCACGCCCTAACCCTTGAAAAAAGTAAACGGTTTAGTAATTTTATCTTTTATTTCTCACTGATCTTTGTGGTCTTTTGCCAGTTGGCACAAAATAAATAACAGTATTAATGAAATTCGGAGTTATCGTTTTCCCTGGATCTAATTGCGATCGTGACATGATGCATGCATTACAGGATGATCTTAAACAAGAGGTAGTAATGCTTTGGCATAAGGACAATGATCTTAGCATGTTCTCTAAGGAAGACTGTATCGTGTTACCTGGTGGGTTCTCTTATGGCGACTATATGCGCTGTGGCGCACTGGCTCGCTTTAGCCCGCTGATGGAACAGGTAATAAAATTTGCTAATGATGGTGGTAAAGTATTAGGCGTCTGCAACGGTTTTCAGATTCTTTGCGAAGCTGGTTTACTGCCGGGCGTACTGCTGCAAAATGATCATCAGAAATTCATTTGCAAAAATGTTTTCATAAAAAGCGAAAGCAATAAGAACATCATAGGCGGCGCAGTAGGCGATAAGGTATTGAAAATACCTGTGGCGCACGGCGAAGGTCGCTACCACGCTGATGCTGCTACTATGGAGCAGCTGAATAAGAACAACCAGGTTGTATTCCGTTATTGCAATGAAAACGGCGAAGTGCATATAGATTCAAACCCTAATGGCGCTATCAACAACATTGCCGGTATTTGCAACACAGGCCGCAACGTATATGGTATGATGCCACATCCGGAACGTGCCTGCAGCGATTCATTGCACAATATAGATGGTCGCGCTATTCTCGAAGCCTTCACTTATATGAATTAATAGCCGTAACCATGAAGTTCGTAAACATAGCATTGCTCTTAGCCTGTAGTCTATTTATGCTGCCCGCTGCACATGCACAACAGAAATATGACCCTACCAGTTGGGAGTACGAAGTGAAAAAGTTGAAGGGTAACGAGTATCAGCTCATCTTCCATGCTACGCTGGAGCCTAAATGGCACATTTGGAGCATGACACCCGGCGGCGATGGCTCAATAGTGGCTACCTTTTTTAAGTTTTACGATAACAGCAAGCTAAGTCTGAAGGGCAAAATGACTGAGCGAGGCACCATGATTACAAACATAATAGAAGGTATTAGTGGCAAAGTGATGTATTATGAAAATAAAGTCGATTATACACAAAGAGCTTTAATAGAAGGCCCTGTTACCATTAGCGGTGAGCAAGTGTATCAGGTCTGCAACGACAGTCTGTGCCTGCCCCCTGTCACCAGGCATTTTTCATTTACCATCGATTAGGGTTTAACGATACTTTAATAAAATTATACCGGTTTTTCAGAATGTATTAACGTCTTAGTGAGGAAGATGCTCGTAGATAGGAAATGTAACAACGTTTCTTTTACTTTTTTTAAACACAACATATTCATGAGAATAATTAGGCTTGCCTTATTTCTTTTCCTTACGATGTTTGCGTCATCAGCATTGCATGCGCAAATAATTGGCGACCCAACTACATGGTCTTTTGAAGCCAAAAAGAAAGATGGCAATCATTATCAGCTTATTTTTCATCTTAAGATAAAAGAAGGCTGGCATATATATGCGTTGAAGCCGGGCGGCGATGGTACACTTATCAGTCCCTCATTCACTTTTAATAAAGCGACTGGCTTAAGGCTTATCGGCAATGTCAAAGAAAAGGGCAAGCTGATAACCGAGAACATGGTAGGCATAGACGGTGCCGTGAATATGTACAAGCTGAAGGTGGATTATATACAGGAAGCCGAAATAACAGGTACTCCAAAAATCACAGGTAAATATGGCTACCAGGTTTGTAACGACAACATGTGCCTGCCGCCTAAAACAAAGCCATTCACATTTACATTAGCAGACAATAAAACTTCAGATGCAACCGCACCTGTTATAGATAGCACTACAGCGCATGCTGCAGTAACCGCACCACCTGCTGATACCTCAACGAAGCAGGTAGCAGCCATAAATACCAACAGTAATTCAAATAATACCACTACCAAAACAAATACACCACCAGCTTCATCAGATAATAAACAAAACAAATCTCTGCTTTGGTTATTCCTCGCAGCATTAGGAGGCGGTATTGCAGCAGTGCTCACGCCATGTGTGTACTCTATGATACCTATTACCGTTAGCTTTTTTACCAAGCGCAGCAAAACGCGCCAGGAGGGTATTAAGAATGCCTTTTATTATTCCCTTTCCATCATTATCATATTTACAGTATTAGGCGTATTGATATCGGCCATCTTTGGTTCCAATGCCCTCAATAATCTTTCTACCAACTGGATTGCAAATCTTTTCTTCTTTGCAGTCTTCGTCATATTTGGTATATCGTTTCTCGGAGCATTCGAAATTGCCCTGCCATCCTCCTGGACAAGTAAAACAGATTCCAAAGCGGGCACTGGTAGTTTTGGCGGTATCTTTTTCATGGCGCTTACGCTGGCTATTGTGTCCTTCTCCTGCACAGGTCCCATTGTAGGTCCGCTGCTGGTATTGGCAGGCCGCGGTGGGTTATTAGGCCCCACTATCGGTATGCTGGGCTTCTCGATAGGCCTTGCATTGCCTTTTGCATTGTTTGCCATCTTCCCGGGCATGCTCAATAAGTTAGCATCTTCAGGCGGCTGGCTCAACCAGGTTAAGGTTACTTTAGGTTTTGTCGAATTAGCCCTCGCGCTTAAATTCTTATCAAATGCAGACCTTTCCCGTGGCTGGCGTCTGCTGGATAGGGAAGTATTTATAGCCATCTGGATAGTCCTCGCTATCCTCCTTGGCATTTACCTGCTTGGCAAACTCAAGTTGTCGCACGACGATGCAAACGTCAAAAATCTCTACGGCCAGGAATATGTATCCATCTTCAAGCTCTTCCTCGCCATCGTATGTTTCTCATTTGCAGTGTACCTGTTACCGGGCATGTGGGGTGCTCCGCTCAATGCCATGAGCCAGTTCGTTCCACCTATGGGTACGCAGGATTTTGTATTGGGTGTTAACGCAGGTTCGGGCAATACCTCTTCTGGTAGCGCTGCTGAAGATGCAGATGTAAAGCCAATGCGCTATGTAAATGAAATGCGCATCTACGAACCGGAAATTGTACGCAAATTCGGCTTGGTTACTTATTTCGATTATGATGAAGCGCTTGCTGCATCAAAGAAATTGGAAAAACCTGTCATGCTCGACTTTACAGGTATCAACTGTGTAAACTGTCGCAAGATGGAATCCCAGGTGTGGTCAAATCCTGAAGTGATGAAACGCCTGAAAAATAATTTCATCATTGCGTCTCTTTATTGTGATTACGATAAACTGGAATTGCCAAAGAATGAGCAACATTTCTCTCAGGCATTACAGGGACCAGTGACAACCGTCGGCGATAAGAATGAAGAGCTGCAGGCAGCCAAGTTCAATTCTAATTCTCAACCTTACTATTTCTATGTGGATGAGAACGGTAATCAACTGATTGATGGGGGCTATGCTTATGATCCTGATGTTCAGAAGTTCATTGCCCATTTGGATAAGGTAGTTGAAAACTATAAAAAAACACACCCTTAACAGATTATTTCGAAAGGATGCACACAGCATCCTTTCGCTTTTTGCTTTTAGGATAAAAACCTAACGCGCTATATGATAAAGATAATTTCCATTTCTCTTCCTCCTGCTGACGCGGCAGATGAAGACAGCATCAAAAGAATAGCTGCCGCAGAGCTTGCACTGAACAAAAAACGCATCACAGGCTTCAATATCCAGAAGCGTTCCATAGATGCCCGCGCACGTCAGCCTAAAGTCATTTTGCAGCTCGAAGTATTCATCGATGAAAAAGCAAAAACACCGCTTGATTTCGATCCCCAGTTACGCGATGTATCAAATGCACCCCATGTCGTAATAGTTGGCGCTGGCCCCGCAGGTCTGTTCGCTGCGCTTCGCCTCATCAATCTTGGCGTCAAACCTGTCATTATTGAGCGAGGCAAAGACGTGCGCAGCCGCCGTCGCGATCTTGCTGCTATGAACAAGCAGGGTGTTGTCAATCCCGAATCTAACTATTGCTTTGGCGAAGGTGGCGCCGGCACCTATAGTGATGGCAAGCTCTATACTCGCTCCACTAAGCGGGGCAACGTGCAGCGCATCCTGCAACTCTTTCATCACTTCGGTGCCGAAGAAAACATTCTTTATGAAGCCCACCCGCATATAGGCACCAACAAACTGCCGCATATCATCACCGCCATTCGTGAGCAGATTATTGCTTGTGGTGGTGAGGTGCATTTTGACAAAAAGCTTACTGATATAGTATTAAATGGCAGCAACATCACAGCTATAAAAACAGCCGATGATGACACCATCAGTTGCAGCACTGTTATCCTGGCCACTGGCCATTCCGCTCGCGATGTGTTTTCACTTCTGCACGCCAAAAGCATACTACTTGAGGCCAAGCCTTTTGCCCTCGGTGTGCGCATAGAGCATCCGCAGCTTTTGGTCGACCAGGCCCAGTATCATTGCACCACCCGCGATCCCTTTCTTCCACCCGCCAGTTACTCCGTTGTTTCGCAGGAAAATGGCCGCGGTGTTTTCTCTTTCTGCATGTGCCCCGGCGGCATCATAGCTCCTGCAGCCACTGCTCCGGGAGAGATTGTAGTCAACGGCTGGTCCCCATCCAAACGTAATAATCCATTTGCCAACTCAGGCACCGTAGTATCTGTTGATGAAAAGGATTTTGCGCATTATGGTTTTTTCGGTCAGTTGGCAGGCATGCAATATCAGCAAATGGTTGAGCAGAATGCTTTTCGCATCGGAGGTGGTAACCTGGTAGCCCCTGCTCAGCGAATGGTAGATTTTACAGAAGATAAAGTGTCATCCACCTTGCCAGCATGTTCCTATTTGCCGGGCGTCGCCACTGCATCGCTCAAAGAAGTATTACCTGCAGAGGTACATGCTGCACTCAAAAAAGCCATGCTGTCTTTTGGCAAAAAGATGAAGGGCTATTATACCAATGAAGCCCTGCTTGTAGCAACGGAATCACGCACCAGCTCCCCTGTCCGTATCCCGCGTGATAAAGATACGCTACAGCACCCGCAGATAAATGGCCTCTATCCATGTGCCGAAGGTGCAGGCTATGCTGGCGGCATTGTCTCAGCTGCCATAGATGGCGAGCGCATCGCGGAGCTCATTGCTGCCAGGCTGTTTGCTTAATCTATTGATAGACAATCACGTCCATCTAACATCATATTTCTGCATGGCTTATCGCTGCTTTTTCAATAAATTTAGTTTGCTAAAAAAGCGTTAACATGAAAACAGATGAGCTGAACACCGGTGTCAACAGGCGCCACTTTCTTCAGAAAGGTATTATCATATCAGCTGCCACTTTATTGGGTGGTGCAGGTTTGCTGGCCTCATGCCGGATGGATGATAAAAAGGAAGGAGATGAAAAGGACGAAGACAAAGACAAAAAAGAAGGTGAGGAAGAAATTGGCCCTGGGGAAGACCTCATGCGCGAGCATGGCGTGCTTAATAGGGTATTGCTTATTTATGATCACATTATTGCGCAGCTCAGCACTGCTGCCGATTTTCCGCTCGATAGCCTTAATGCAAGTGCTGAGATTATTCGCAAGTTTATAGAAGACTACCACGAAAAGCAGGAAGAAGATTTTTTATTTCCACGCTTCAAAAAAGCCAACAAGCTTGCAGACCTGGTTGATACGCTCAAACAGCAGCATGATGCCGGTCGCAGGCTCACAGACCAGATAATGGCATATGGCAAAATGCAAAAGCTTAGTTCTGATGACGATCGCAAAACGCTATCAGGGTTACTCACCACATTCAATATCATGTACCGTCCGCATGAGGCTCGTGAAGACACCGTATTGTTCCCCGCGTTGCACCAGATTGTTTCTCAGAACGAGTATGATTCTTTAGGCGAGGACTTCGAAAAGCGCGAGCATCAGATATTTGGGCAGGATGGTTTTGAGCTCTATGTGTCAAAAGTCACGGATATTGAAAAGCGCCTGGGTATATACGATCTTAATCAGTTCACGCCTAAGGCTTAGCTTCAATGGCAAAGAAGAGTGCTGGTATTCTTGTGTACAGGATCGTGCAGAGCGGGCTACAGCTGCTGTTGGTACATCCCGGCGGTCCCTTCTGGGCGCGTAAGGATGCGGGTGCATGGTCTATCCCCAAGGGTGAATTTGGAGATGATGAAGAACCTCTTTTAGCAGCACAGCGCGAGGTACAGGAAGAGCTGGGCGTCTTGCCAGAAGGCCAATACATTGAACTCTCACCTATCAAACAAAAAAGCGGAAAGCAGGTTTATGCCTGGGCGGTAGAGGCAGACATTGATACTGCACATATTGTCAGCAATACCTTCTCTATAGAATGGCCGCCGGGGTCAGGCAACACTAAAGAATTTCCTGAGATAGATAAAGCAGAATGGTTCACGTTATCAGAAGTAGTTGAGAAGATCAATCCCGCTCAGTATGCATTCATTGCAGAGCTCCAAACGTTGATAGCAAAGTAGCCTAATACTGTCTCACCAGCTTGTATATTCTGCCGTAAAAGCTGAAGTATGCAGTGTCTATGTTCTTCGCATTTCCTGCGGCCGGTATGCGTGCCACCAGCGTATGTGTCCGCTCATCCTGGAAGACCATTTTTACCGTGTCGTTGTATTGCCTTATGGTGTAGGTATAGTTATCCACTTCACTGTCGTTGCCGTCCATGTATTCATAGTCTGCAATAAAGCCCCTTTGTATGTTCAGCACGCGGTACTTCATTTGGTCGGTCATCGTTGCCCATACGCTCACCGTTGGGTTTGCCGTATCGTAGGCGTCTACGCCCACCCAGTTTGTTTTTAGCGCATCATAGTTTAGCGCCAGGTTGCGCATGTAGTTTGGCTGCGTAGGGTTTATATTAAAGGTCTTCACATTGCCACCAGGGGTAAATTTATCCGGTTGTGTACTGTCGCCCCAGTTGCTGTATAGCAGGTCGCTGCTGTACCAGTCCACATAGTAGTCTTTGCTGTCCTGCAGTGCGGAGGACGGTATGGTATAGCTGCCATGTGCATTTATGCTCCCGCTTATTGCGGGCCATTTACCACCATTATAATCGCCTTCTGTGCGGTATATGAATATGTTTATCTGCTTGTCGCTCTGATTCACAAAGGTGTAGTTATAGCTGTCGCTCTTTTTACATGCCGCAAAAAATAGCAACATTACCAGTGGCACGCAAACAACACTTATTCTCTTTATACTATACATATCAAGGCACTTCTTATACTGTAAAGTTAATAATATGCGCCCATAACATAGCCCTTATAGAATATATTCATTAATTAAGTATCCTTTAGGCATTTATGCGGTTTTCAGACCATCGTCATCATCTGGTAAATTTTAGAAAATCCCCGTCCACATGCGCTATTAAGCTGCTATTTGCATATATTTGAAGCTTAAAATTATAAAATCATGAAGAAACTCTTTACCCTTATTGCCTTTATCGGCTTAGCTTTTGGTGCAAATGCGCAGCACAATGCAGATTTGTCTTTCACATTGACATCTCCTACAAATGGCGCTAAAATTGATACCGGTAGTATAACTCTTTCTGGTTATGTTACCAACAATGGCCCTGCTGCTACAAAAGCAACGGATACAATTACCAACTTCATCCAGATTGATGGTAATATAATCTCCTTCGGCGGTGCATATTTATTTTACTTCCCTAGCAACCTGGGTCGTGTATTAAACTCAGGCGATACAATGCAGGTTACTTTGACGCTGCCATTTGGTACTTTCGAGCATAATGCCAGCGATACTCCTCGCGTATTGTGCGGTGGTGTTTTCGCAATCAGCAATGCTGCTGATACTATTGCTGATCCATTCACAAACAACGTTTCTTGTGCTAACGTAACTTTCCAGGGTACATCTGCTGTTGCTAATGTTTCTGCTCAGATCAGCTCTATATCTATGTACCCTAACCCGGTACGTGGCCAGGCTAATCTGGAACTGAACCTGAACCAGTCTGCTACAGTTTCTGTACGCGTTATGGATGTAGTAGGCCGCGAAGTGTACACTCAGAATGCAGGTAAAATAGATGCAGGTAAACATACCTTCAACATCAATACCGACAACTTTGCTAATGGCGTTTACATGTACCAGGTAACAGTAGGTGACGAAACAAAGACAGGCAAATTCAACGTTGCTAAATAGTTAGCTCCTTATATTATTTCTCAGCAGCCGCTCAATATTGAGCGGCTGTTTTTTTTTGACCATATCTGGATAAGAAGGGGGCGCTTTTGTGCAAGGTATAATTCTGAGAAAAAGTTGCTGTTTTTGCGATTTTTGGCTGAATGCTTCTGCTGGCTTGTCTTTCAGCGAATTAGGCGAGGGTATAATTGGGTATAATTTGCTGTTTTTATACCTTGGCTCAATGCAGCAATGTGGTGGAGTACGGCAATTTGATGCCAAATGTTGATCCGTTGGGTTGTTCTCGCAGAAGGTAACATGTAACATTCGGAGAGATATTTCTTTTGGGACATTTTCTAATGCTGAGGCCTTGAAAGGCTTGATTATACTATCTTATTAGTGTTTGGGTAAATGTTACATAATGTTACAAAATGTCACATTCCTTTCCCCTGTCTCATCTGCCTCGTCCTGATTTTCGCTTACACGATTATTGGATAATCCTAATTTGGGTTTACAGTATGTCAATGAGCTTCTTCAATTAACTAATCTTGTGATTGGCTGATTAATTCCTTTATAGCAAGGTACTATAATTAACGAGGGGTTTCCAAATTAAGATGTCCACATCTTTTCAAATTAAAATGAAAAAGTTAAATTAAAAAAAATGGGTTTTAATGGTGCATTTTTGACGCGCACATACGAAAATGTATGCAAAAGCGGTAGGGTATTATTCACGCATAAAAAACGGTATTATTCATATATGGAAATCAAAAGCAATTTGTAGTTTTAAGTAATAACTGCAGCGTGTATAGTTTGAAGTGAAAAAAGCAGTTACCTATAGAGCGATTATCCTTACCCATATTGTCAACTATGTTTTTTTCACTTTTAAATTATATACCAAATGAAAAAACTACTAAGCCTGCTGCTGCTTGCGGGCAACTTTTATGCCAGCCTGGGGCAAACCCAGATAACGAGCTCAGCCATGCAATGGCATATGAGCATGGACAACAATAATCATGAGGATTGGAGCTATTCGGTCATTGCCACTGATAAAAAAACATACATTGGATGTGGCTATACGCTAGACAAGACAAGCGATAAGTATTTTCCCGCAATTTTTAAGCTGAATAATTTAGGACAGATAGTATGGACAAAAATTGTAACTATGGGAGATCTAAATGTCGGTACGTTTTACCAGGTAACAAAAGCAAGCGACGGTTATATTGCAGTGGGAAGAAAAAATGGCGAAGCGATCGTTGCTGAGTTTGATGATGACGGCAATTTTTTAAACAATAGCCCAACTCTTTTACAGCCGATAAACGAGGTTACTTCAATTGGCGGAACCATTACCGAGTGCCGTGCGTTCAGCGTAGCACTTGATCCTAATTATAATTCTATAAATCATATAGTAGTAGGGGGGAAAATTACCCTTACCTCATCGGGAATAGATAATCAATACGCTTTCGTTACAAAAATAAATAATGTAAGTGGAAGCCTAGTAGATGATATCTCTTATTATGGTGGAAATAATTATGGTGCAGCCAGCGGAAGCGGAGGGAATGGTGAATATGGAGATAATAATATTACTAAATTATTGACAAAAAGTACAGGGGCGAGTAGTTATACCATCTACGGTTGCGGATATATAAGCGCATCGAGCAATGATAACGTAGTGCAAAGTTTAAATAATGCTGATGCGACTTCTGTCTCGGTAACTACTTTTGATAAAGATATGTGGCTGGTATGCCTTCAGAATGATCTTAATCCGACAACTACCGGTGCCTTTGCTACGCAATATAACAAAACCAATATTTTAGTGGATGTTTCAGGTACCTACACTTCAATTAATACTGTAAACAGCAGCACTTATCCGTATTCCCAGGTCGGGCCACTTACTGCGCGCAATAATGGGAATGTATCGACAAATCCTATTACCTATATAGGCGCGGGAGGCGCAACTAAGACCTCGCCTGCCACTGTGCCACTGAATGCAGGCCATAATATGAATGAGAAAGCGTATGATATGATATTTGCCGCTGATGGAAATATAGCACTTGTTGGCCTGGTGAACTATATAGATGGAAATAACGGAGGCAACCTGGTTGACAATTCTGCAGGCACTGTAGTTCCGGTTTACACTGAATTTATAGATGGAGACGCCTTCCTGCTAAAGCTGGACCCATCGGACGGCTCGCTGATAAGCGCAAAAAATGTGGCCCATATGGGTGGAACCGATTTTTCACCTCAAATAAGGCAGGATCGAAACGGAAACTATATTATAGCCGGATCTACTGCGGATAAATTTGGAAGCAGTAATTATAATTTGCCAGATGCGATAGATTTCGAGCAGAATGGGTTAGTAATATATACCAATGACGCTTCTACTATGGATATATGGGAACGCAGCTATGCTGCAAGCCCAGCTGAAGATTGTTTTTGCGCATTTGGACTGGATACTACTGCAGATGGAGGTTTTGTAGTGAGTGGAAATAATGATGAAAATGGGGATGACTGGTCTGTTACAAAGTTTGCATGTCCATATGCCCCCAGCCAAATGAGTGGATTTTATCAGTATGTATCTTCTGGAGTTACTCAGCCGGATTCGGCATATACAATAGCCAGCTCTACAACCTGGTCTTCAAACAGGATAGTTGCATCTAAAATAATAGTACCAAGTGGTGTAACACTGACGATACAAAACTGTACCATCTCATTTGCTTCGAGCGATCACCTGTGGGATTATTTTCAATTTCCAGGCAATGGAACTACAGGTAATATGATGGGTATAGATGTAAAGGTGGGCGGACACCTAGTGATAAGTAATGCTACCTTACAAGGGCTCACTACAACCTATGGCAGCAGCAACCAGTATAATATGTGGGATGGTATAATAGTGGAAGGCAACCCTAATAAGCTACGCAGCAGCACCAACCAGGGTACGGTGACGGTGAGCAGCAGCACGCACATAAAAAATGCACGCTATGGTATAATAGGCGCCGAAACTTACAGGGCTTATGTAACCAACAACTATACGGATGCTGGGGCCGCTTATGCACCATTTACCGGAACCAACTATTGCAGCAGATATGTGAGCACCGGCAAACGCGGCGGCGGTATAGTAAGTGTAGATGGCAGCTACTTTGATAATTGCCGCTTTGGTATGAACTTCCAGATATATAATAATGTGGCAAGAACCAGTGCGCCCGTGGTAACCAATACCACCTTTGATTGCAGTGCAGACGGTATGGGCGATGTGTGTACCTATACGGATGCGAATGGGAATAATGTACCCTCTGCCTGCCATTTTGCAGTATGGGGTGTAGATGGAGTAACGCTGCATGATAATACCTTTACCAGTGATGCATCATTTAACCCTATTGTGCAACCGATAGGCATAGAAGTGGCAGATGCGATGGTGGACGTGAGCGCGAGCGCCAGCGGCAGCTACCCGAGCTATACCTATGGCAGTGGTAACAGCTTTAGCAATCTTAACTATGGTATACAGGCCAACTACAGCCCGGGCAGCAACTCGAAACTGCTGAATGTGCTGCGTAACACTTTTGACAACAATACGAACGGTATAGCCGTACAAGGCTCTATAGGCGGGCTGGCTGTGAATAGCAATACCATAAAAGTGGCGCAAAATAGTGCGCCCAATGGTTGCATAGGCCTGAACCTGGCGGGATGCAGTGAATATACAGTAGATGATAATACTATAACCCGCTGCAGCAGCTGCAGCAGTACATCACAAGGAACGGGCATAAATGTGAATACGGGGTATGCGCTGAATGCTACATATGATAACGTAATTCAGAGCAATGGTTTTGATAACATGCATTCTTCTACTACTGCACAGCAAATAAATGCTAGCCCGGACTTGAAACAAGGTCTACAGTTTCATTGCAATACTTACAACACTGGTAGTTATGATATAAACCGCAGCTCTTACAACAATGTTAGTGGTACGACCATTCCAGCAACAATAAGGCAAATTCAGGGAACGTCTATAGATTATAAACAAGCATCGAATAATGTGTTTGCAAATTCATGTGTAAGCAATACTTATTTAAATAATGATGCAGTAACTACTGAAAATGTTACTTACTGGTGCAATCCAATTACTAACGAAGATCCGACAAGCTGTTATACAAGTTTGTATTCAATCTCAGCTACAAGTTTTCATCCGAGCCATGCAGATGAATGTCCAGACCCACTTGTTATAAGTGGTGGTGGGTCTTATCATTTAGATGCGCCTATTAATTTGCAAAATCATACTTATATCCTTAACCTTGATAACACGATCAGTACTACAGATCCTGCTGACCCCAGCTATCCTGACCTGCTAACAGAGCGGAACCTGGCCATAGATAAATATGTGCTGTACTACAATTATAATAGCAATTATGACAGCGCCGCTATGATGCTGGAAAACTACAAACGCTTTGGCAGTGCATTTTCCTTCTACATGGAAGAGCAGAGCTGGACGGATGCGCGCCGCATGCTGGACTCCATGAAGCTGAATAATGGGGATGACAGCCTGTATAAATTTCTGGGTGGCAAAGCACTGACATTGGATAGTGCTGCCAATAACTGGCTGGGCCTGGACAGCACTACAAAAGACTCACTGGGGCACATAGTACAGAGCAACCACATGAGCGGCTATATGGCTGGTGCTATAAGCGGCATAATAGGTACCGGGAGTGTGGCCTGGCCTATACCTGTGTATGGAAGCGGTAATAAACAAACGCCTTTCAGCAATGGATCTGTAAGTGGCGGCAGCCTTTCTGTGTACCCGAATCCTAACAGTGGTACGTTTAATGTAGATGCGGCAGCCAGCGGCATGCTGTATATTTACAATATAGAAGGCATGGAGGTAATGGGCTATAAGTTGGTGGAAGGTAAAAATACATTGCGGCTACCGGGTGGTATAAGTGCGGGTATATACCTGGGCAAGTATGTGGCAGATGATAGCAAGGTGAAAGGAGCGGTGCTGCGACTGATATACCAACCATAATAAAACAGATAAGGATACGTTCTTATCTTTAGAGATAAATGTTTAAAAGAATAATAAATATATTGTGCGTATGGCTGCTGGTGCTGAATATGGCGCCAGTAGCCCATGCACAGTATTTTAGCAATTTATATGATTATGACAGCAGCAGTGATTTTGGGTTAGATGTACGGATATTAAGTGACGGCAATTATTTAACCATTGGTGGAGGATTAAATGCGACTAGCCATGAACAAGGTTTAGAATGGATAGTGATAGCAAAAGATGGTAGTAGTATAATAAATAAGCATGGTCTTTCTTCTTCATTTGGACCTTATTATGTTGGGTGGCAGGGCAGAGTGAAAACACTGAGTGGAGGGGGGTATATACTGCCTGTGACAGAACAAAGGTATAAAAATCCATATACAGAATATAGTGAATGTGGTATCGTAAAGCTAAATGCTGCGTTGGATACCGTGTTTGTGAAACTATATACGGATACTAGTCATTATTTTGAATCGGGTGACGATGTAGTCGTTTTGCCTGCAGGAGCAGGATATATATTGGGAGGAACGCAGGCAGATACGGCGGTAGATAGCCTTAGCTCTGTTTTGCTGGTGCGAATAGATACTAATGGCAATTTACTTTGGAAACATACGTATCATAAGGTATCTGGTGACAATGAGGAATTGAATAGCATTAGTCTTTTGGCCGATGGCCGAATATTGGTAGGTGCGCAAATAGAAGCCTTGGATGGCTGGCCCGGCGATGTGTATTACCGGTTGACACCGTGGTATATATTGTTAGATACCGCAGGCAACATTTTGAAGGATCTTGTGTGGAATAGTGGCCACACAGGCGGAGGAACAATATATCCTGACGCTAATGGTGGATATATACATTTTGGTGCGCTTGATACCATACTTGCCAGCCCATCTAGTGCGCTTATAAATTTCCCAAATTATGTAGCTCATACTGATACGAATTTTTTGCCCGATTGGGGGCACCGCTTTCCATCAAATAATGGACTAAGCATAAATACTAATATAGAAAATGTAAAACAACTTCATAACGGAGATTACCTTGCGATTGGCGAAGAGCTATATGATTATCCTACTAGCCATATAGCATATCGTGGCTGGGCGGCAAAGCTGGACAAAAAAGGAAACTTGCTTTGGGAACGGAACTATGAAATAGACACTAATCGGGATTGTGAATTTACAGATGCGCAGGAGCGAGCTGACGGTAGTATTATATTGACAGGAGATGGTGTTAATACAGCATTACCTGTATGGCATTATAAGGACGTGTGGCTGCTGAGTATAGACAGCAATGGATGTGAGATGCCTGGCTGTGCGCTGGGGGTGCCTGTGGTGCAAACAATGGGCGATGAACTGAAAGTATATCCAAACCCGATAAAAGATGCATTTACAATAGAAAGCGCGGCCGCAGGCCAAGTGGAGATATATGATGCAGCAGGCAGGCGTGTGGTGGCGTATAAGGTACAACAGGGCATAAACCAGTATCGCTTTCAGGATGTGAGCAGCGGGGTGTATGTGGGGCGGTATGTGAGTGGTGATGGTGGTGCGGTGAAAATGCTGCGCCTGGTGAAGGAGTGATGAGTGGCGAGTGGGACGTACAAGAGTGCGACGCAAGGATGCTGCATAGTAGCAAAGAAGCTAAGGGCAAAAAGAAATAATTTATAATAATCTTCATGTGTTTTGAGTTGTAGGGCAGATAGGGATGCATTTTTTCAAATACTCAACTTATTAGTTAATTTGCGCCCTGTTAAAAACTAAAACACACAAAATTTCCATGGCTAAGATTAAAGTAGCAAACCCCGTTGTGGAGCTGGATGGCGATGAAATGACACGCATCATCTGGAAATATATAAAAGACAAGCTGATACTGCCTTATCTGGAGGTGGATATAAAATATTATGATCTGGGCGTGGAATATCGCGACCAGACAAATGACCAGGTGACTGTGGATGCTGCCAATGCTATAAAGCAATATGGCGTGGGTATAAAATGTGCTACCATAACGCCGGATGAGGCGCGTGTGGAAGAGTTTAAGCTGAAACAAATGTGGAAGAGCCCGAACGGCACTATTCGTAACATACTGGACGGTACGGTGTTTCGTGAGCCGATAGTGATAAATAACATTCCGCGCCTGGTGCCTAACTGGACTGCACCTATATGCATAGGCCGTCATGCGTTTGGCGATCAGTACCGTGCCACAGACTTTGTGGTAAAGGGCAAAGGTAAGCTGACTATAAAGTTTGAAGGTGAAGATGGTAATACCATAGAGCATGAGGTGTACAACTTTAAAGGGGATGGTGTAGCGCTGGCTATGTACAATACAGATGAATCTATACGTGGCTTTGCGCGTGCCTGCTTCAATATGGCGCTGCAGAAGCAATGGCCGCTGTACTTCTCATCAAAGAACACCATTCTGAAGAAATATGATGGCCGCTTCAAGGATATATTTGAAGAGGTGTATCAGCAGGAGTTCAAGGCTGCGTTTGAAAAAGACAAGCTTACTTATGAACACCGCCTGATAGACGACATGGTGGCCAGCGCACTGAAATGGCATGGTAACTTTGTATGGGCCTGTAAGAATTATGATGGCGATGTGCAGAGTGATACTGTGGCACAGGGCTTCGGCTCACTGGGCCTTATGACCTCTGTGCTGATAACGCCTGATGGCAATACAATGGAAGCTGAGGCTGCGCATGGTACGGTGACACGCCACTATCGCGAATATCAGAAAGGCAATCCTACTTCTACCAACCCGATAGCGTCTATCTTCGCGTGGACACGTGGCCTGGCCTTCCGGGGCAAGCTGGATAACAACCAGGAGCTCATAGACTTCTGCCATGCGCTTGAGCAGGTGTGTATAGAAACCGTAGAAAGCGGCAAAATGACGAAAGACCTGGCGGTATGTGTACACGGCAATAAGGTAAGCCATGGCACGGACTACCTTTACACAGAGGAATTCCTGGATGCGCTGGACCAGAACTTGAAGGCTAAGCTGGGTAAATAAATAATAATATTAACTTTATATGGAAGAGCTGGATGAAGATTCAGCTCTTTCCCTTTTGAATGAGGGGTATTAAACAAATAAAGGTTCTAACCGTCTAAATGCATTCCGGATGAAATGGCTCATTCTGTTCGTTGGTATTGTCTTTGAAGTGCTGGGCACTATAATGATGAAGTACGCTGATGGGTTTACAAAGCTGGTGCCTTCCATATTTGTTTTCCTTTTTTATGCTATCAGCCTGGCTGTGCTGGTATTTGTGCTCGAAAAAATGGAGGTTAGCATAGCCTATGCCATATGGGCGGGAGCGGGCACGGCTATTATTGCTATAATAGGTGTGCTATGGTTTCACGAAAGCATTTCGCTGGTGAAGGTCGTGTCCATATCCCTTATCATACTGGGCATACTGGGCTTAGAACTTTTTGATTAAAAATATATTTTTGTATTCCAATATGAACATTTTCTTAACGGGAGCAACCGGACTAGTGGGTGGTGAATTGCTGGTGAATCTCTCGAAGCGCACTGAGGTTAATAAAATATACTGTCTTATACGGGCCTTATCAGAAGAAGATGCGCTGGCGCGTCTGCATCATGCATTTGAGCTGCACCACGACTATTTTGACGCAAATAAGATAATACCGGTGCTGGGCAATCTCTTTGATGAAAAGCTGACGGAAAACCTTACTGCAAATAAAATATTGGATGATGTAAATGTGGTGATACATTCTGCGGCAAATACATCTTTCTCCCGCGTGAATGATGAGCTGGTGGAGAAGGCTAATATAGGTGGCCTTAAGAAAATACTGCTGTGGGCAAAGAAGCTTCCTGCATTGCAGACGTTCCTGTACATAGGTACTGCTACCATTTGTGGTAAGGACATAAGAAACAGGGTAGTGCTGGAATCGGAATCTCCTAATTTGCAGGCAACACACCTGGTTAAGTATACTTTCACAAAAATGCAAGGCGAGTTGCTTATTCACGAGCATCTGCCTGAAGAAAAGATATTTATTGCAAGGCCTTCAATCATTATGGGTGATAGTAGGCCTATAGTGCCCCGCTCACCGGTGATACTGTGGGCTATGGCTTCTGTAAACCATCTGCGGCTGATACCGGTGAATGAACATGCGCCGCTGGACATTATACCAGTGGACTATACGGTAAATGCCATAGTAGGGTTGTTGTTTGCAAAGCGGAAGTATAGTGTTTATCATATATCATCAGGCAAGGCCAGCGCTACATCCACACTCCAGGTAACTAATACGCTGGCGCGGTATTTCACCGATCTGCCGCCGTTTAAATTTATAGACAAATCGTATCTGAACCAGATAAAACTCTGGACAAAAGGAAAGCTGCCGGAAGGCAGCGAGCTTTATAAGTATTCAGAATACCTGGACTACTGGCAATCTGATTTTGGAGAAAAAGGTAATCTGCGCCTGTTGTTTACAGGACTAGACCCTTACCTGGAATTCATGGAACTAGGTCAGGTATTTGATAATACCCGCCTGCTGGAAGACCTGCCGGAACTGGGCAATTCTGAGCCTGCGCACGAATACATAGCCCGCTCCATGAAATTTGTAGAAAAGATTGATGTGCTGGAAGGGGCAATAGATCCATAATCAATATGCTTGCAGTTTTTGTAATGTGGCTATTAGCAATAGCTAACACACATATTGCTCCAAAGCTTTATTTTTGCAGCGCAAATGTTTAGTCACATCCCTTTACTATAGCATATATGGGTTTATTCGATAAGTTATTCAAACGAAATAAAGAGCAGCAGGAACAGAAGGAAGCCCTTGATGAGGGATTAAAAAAAACGAAAGAAGGTTTTTTCTCCAAGCTTACAAAAGCCATTGCGGGCAAGGATAAGGTAGATGAAGAAGTGCTGGACCAGGTGGAAGAGGCGCTGGTGGGCGCTGATGTGGGTATAGATACTACTGTTGCCATTATCAACCGTATTGAGGCCAGGGTAGCTAAGGATAAATATCTGGGCACTTCAGAACTTAACCGGATACTGCAGGAAGAGATAATGGGGATGCTAACTGCAGCCCCTTCAAATGAGTTCGAAATTTTTGATATCCCTCCTGGTAAAAAACCTTATGTAATACTGGTGGTGGGTGTGAATGGTGTAGGTAAGACAACTACCATCGGCAAGCTGGCATACAACTTCAAGCGGAATGGTAAAAGCGTAGTGCTTGGTGCTGCAGATACCTTCCGTGCGGCTGCCGTGGATCAGCTTACTATATGGAGCGACCGTGTGGGTGTGCCTATAGTGAAAAAAGAAATGGGCAGCGACCCAAGCTCTGTGGCCTTTGACGCTGTACAAAGCGGTATAGCCCGCGATGCGGATGTGGTGATAATAGATACAGCTGGCCGCCTGCATAACAAAGCTCACCTGATGGATGAGCTGGGTAAAATTCGTCGCGTGATATCCAAGAAGCTTCCTGATGCACCGCATGAAGTGCTGCTGGTGCTGGATGGTAGCACTGGTCAGAATGCATTGGAACAAGCTAAGCATTTTACTGCAGCTACAGAGGTTTCTGCAATTGCCGTTACCAAGCTGGATGGTACGGCTAAAGGTGGCGTAGTGCTTGCAATCGCAAACCAATTTAAAATACCAGTGAAGTACATAGGTGTGGGTGAGAAAATGGAAGACCTGCAGATATTCAGCAAGGCCGAGTTTGTAGATAGCCTCTTTAATCTCGAACAGCAATAAAATGCAAAACAGGGATGCGGCGATAAAGGAATTAAAGCAAATACCCGGTGTAGGCGTATCCATTGCTAACGATCTCTGCAATATAGGCATCACTCGCATAAGCGACCTGAAAGGAAAAGATCCGCAGCTATTATACGACAAATCAAATGCTTATGCAGGTGCTATACAGGACAGGTGCCTGCTCTACGTTTTTCGTTGTGCTGTGTACTATGCCGAAACGCCTGTGGCAGAGCACGATGCAGAAAAGCTGAAATGGTGGAATTGGAAGATTGGTTAGTATCTCAATAGTTTTATCAGTTCATCAATTCCTTCGGTGGCTGGCTTTTCTATAGGCATTATATTGCGGTATCTGTTTACGGAGGGTATGCGCTTGTCCAATATATATTTCATCACATCAGCATCCACGTACTCAATCAAGCCTGCTGCAGGATATACCGCAAGACTGGTACCGATCAATACAAAGATATCTGCAGCCATCATGATGGGTATTGCCTGTTCTATCATTGGCACTGGCTCTTCAAACCATACTACATGCGGGCGAAACTGGCTGCCATCTTCTGCAAGGTCACCGTACTTTATGTCGTTGGTAATGGGATAAAGTTTATGTTCATTGTGCTCGCTGCGCATTTTCAGTATCTCGCCATGCAGGTGCAGCACATTGGTCGAGCCCGCTCGTTCATGTAAGTCGTCAATATTCTGGGTAACTATGTGTACATCATAATATTGCTCGAAGTTAGCCAGACCTATATGCGCTGCATTTGGCTTTGCATCCAACACGTTCTTCCGGCGCATGTTATAGAAGTCAAGCACCAACTGCGGATTGCGGCGCCATGCGCGTGGTGTTGCTACGTCCTCTATGTTATATCCTTCCCATAGACCGTCGCTATCTCTGAAGGTTTTAAGACCGCTTTCCGCGCTGATGCCTGCACCACTTAGCACTACCAGTTTCTGCTTTTGCATGTCGTATAGCTTGTATGTAAAAGTAAGATGCCGGTCTGTAAGGACCGGCATCAAATATTAAGCGAGTTGCAGTTTTTCTTTCAGATGTTTCAACATTTCGTTGGTCATCTTGTTCAGATCAAACTCATGCTGCCAGCCCCAGTCTGCGCGGGCCGCATGGTCGTCTATGCTCTTAGGCCATCCATCTGCTATCTGCTGGCGGAAATCGGGCGCATAATCTATTTTAAAGTCAGGGATATGATATTTAATGGCCGCCGCAATTTCTTTAGGGGAGAAGCTCATGGCTGATATATTGTATGCCATGCGCGATTTTATCTTCTCTGCAGGTGCTTCCATCAGCTCTATAGTACCACGGATGGCGTCATCCATATACATCATAGGCAGGTAAGTGTTTTCAGAAAGGAAACTGGTATAGTGGCCGTTCTTCAGCGCTTCGTGATATATTTCAACGGCATAATCGGTAGTGCCGCCACCAGGTTCGGATTTCCAACTTATGAGGCCGGGGTAGCGAAGGCTACGTACATCAAGCCCCCAGCGCTGATTGTAGTATTGACACCAAAGTTCGCCGGCATATTTGCTGATGCCATATACCGTCCTTGGTTCTACAACAGTTTGCTGTGGTGTATTATCTCTTGGTGTGGTAGGGCCGAATACCGCTATAGAGCTTGGCCAGTATATCTTAGTCAGCTTTTCCTGCACACCCAGGTCCAGTACCTGCAGCAGGCTTTGCATATTTATTTCCCAGGCACGTTTCGGATCCTTTTCTCCTGTGGCAGAGAGTAGGGCTGCAAGCAGGTATATCTGCGTAATGCCTTCTTTCTTTACTAATTCATGTGTAGCGTTACCATCCATTGCATTTAGTACCACATAAGGACCTGTACCATGCAGCAGCGGGTGTTCTTCGCGAATGTCCGTTGCTATTACATTGTCATTACCATACGCTTTTCTGAGGGCTAAGGTGAGCTCTACACCTATTTGTCCGCAGGCACCAAGGATGAGTATTTTTTCGCTTTTCATTTATGCTTTTATGTATGCTGTAAGATACTACTACTAATGATCGTATTATTAAAGGCCTTCTTTTATCATGGCTATGAAGTCATCAAAAAGGTAACGTGAATCGTGTGGGCCCGGTGTAGCTTCAGGGTGATATTGCACTGAGAAGGCAGGCTGGCTCTTCATACGTATACCTTCTATTGATCCATCATTCAGGTTTACGTGCGTTATCTCAATATTCGTTGCTTTTTCAACTGCTTCAGGCACTACACCGAAACCATGATTCTGAGTTGTTATCTCAGACCTGCCTGTTATAAGATTCTTCACCGGATGGTTCAGGCCGCGGTGACCGTGATGCATTTTGTATGTAGGTATATCATTAGCTTCTGCCAGCAATTGGTGGCCAAGGCATATGCCAAACAAAGGTTTTTTAGTAGCCAGTATTTCCTTCATGGTTTTTACTGCATAATCCATAGAAGCAGGATCGCCAGGGCCATTTGAAATGAAGTAACCATCAGGGTTGAACTCTTGCAGGGTAGCGAAGTCAGTTTTGGCAGGGAATACCTTTACGAAAGCGTCCCTGTCTGTCATGCACTGCAAGATGTTTTTCTTTACACCATAGTCCATTACGGCTATACGTATCGGCGCATTAGGTGAGCCAAGTGTATACGGTTCTTTAGTGGAGATCTGTGATGATAGCTCAAGACCAGCCATATCAGGCACTTTAGCCAGTTCTGCCCTTAGGCCTGCCTCTTCATTTATTTCGGTAGATATAACACAGTTCATAGCGCCCTTGCTACGAATGTGTTGCACCAGGGAGCGCGTATCCACATCGTATATAGCTACTATATTGTTCTTTATAAGATATGCTTCCAGGCCTTCGCTGGCAGTCATGCGGCTGTAGCGTTCGGAGATATTTTTGCAGATAAGACCTTTGATCTTTACAGAATCGCTCTCCACATCTTCTTCCTTCACACCATAGTTGCCTACATAAGCATTATTCATAATAAGCACCTGGCCGGTATATGAAGGATCTGTAAAAACCTCCTGATAGCCGGTCATGCCCGTATTGAAGCATATTTCGCCTCCTGTAGTGCCCTTAGCACCAAATGATTTTCCTTTGAATAATGTGCCGTCTTCGAGTAAAAGCCAGGCAGGCTGATGTGCAGATTGTGTAGCAGGCATTCTAAAAAAATAAATTGTGCAAATTTAGCTCAAAAACCAGAAGGAAACGGGAAAAATTTGAATTTAACGCCGATTTATTTCTTTACAATTAAAATAGTATGCCTTGCAACAGGAAGACAATACCTATAGCCGCCATTACAAGGCTTCCCAGCCAAAGCATACGCTTATGTGATAAAATACTAATGGCTGATATGGCAATGGCAATTTGAAAAAGAGTGACCGCCCGCGCCAGAATTTTATGATGTATTAATAGTTGTTCGCTTTCCTGTTCATAATGCTCTGCGCTATGCATTATCTGGTCTTTTTCCACCCCGTATTTTGCAATTTTAGCCGTATCTGTAACTCTATTCTGCACCGTCATTGTTATTTTATTGGTTGCATCGGCTATTTCATACTTTATGCCTTTAGCCTGGTAGTATGCCCATTGGTCTGAAGCTTTTACCTGGTTTATCAGCGCTTCGTTCACATTGTCGCCTGCCAGCAAGCTGCTGATGGCCGCGAGCACCGCCATAATAGCCGTAGATAGTGCCACAAAAAACGACCAGCCCTTGCTTTCGGCATGTTCATGTATGCTCTCCGTCAGATGTTCCGTTGGTACTTCGCTTTCTTCCATGCAAGTTTTAAAGTTTTAAACAATCAGCTATTTAAATTAAGAAATTGATGGTCTTAAGCCTACACCAACAGCATAAATTTCTGTAAAAAATTATTTAATCAAATGATTAAATAATTTGTTTAAATCTGAATTTTAATTCTACATTTACAGCGCGAAATATGAAAGAAGAGCAAATAGAAAAAAACAGCAGCACAGAAGAAAAGATAAAGGAGGCAGCACGAAAGGTGTTTCTACAGAAGGGCTATGCTGCTACCAGGACGCGGGATATAGCAGAGGAAGCTGGTTTTAACCTGGCATTGCTTAATTATTATTTCAGAAGCAAGGAAAAGTTGTTCAACATAATAATGATAGAAACGCTGCAGAATTTTTTGCAGAGTGTAAGGGAAATATTGAACAATGAAAGTCTGAAGTTGGAGCAAAAGCTGGAACAGCTGGTAACAAGATATATCGATGCCCTGATAAAGAACCCGGAAATGCCTTTGTTTATAATAAATGCATTGCGTAATGACCCTAAGATGCTGGCAGCAAGAATTGAAGTGCAGCAGAAGATGAAAGACTCACACTTTATGAAGCAGTTGAGAGAAGCCGCAGGAAACAAGCTGGACATTCATCCGCTGCAGTTAATAATGAACCTGATGGGTATGATCGTTTTCCCTTTTGTTGCCAAACCTATCCTGGAGCGGATAGGCAATATCGACCAGCAGGAATTTAATAAACTGATGGAAGAACGGAAGAAAATGATACCCATCTGGATACAAACAATACTAATAGTGCATATTAAATAACAGCATTGAAAAGCAATGTTTAAAAAGTTTCTACATACCAGCCTACTGTTATTTCTGGCTACTTCAATGGCGGGAGCACAGGTGGTTTTCAGCAGTATAGAAGATGTATGGAGATATGCGGATGCGCATAACATAACTATACACACTTCTCAATATGATCTGCAGAAAGCTATTTATTCAAAAGATCAATCCTACAGTGCTTTACTGCCACAGATCACGACCACAGGTAGTTATACAGATAACCTTTCACTGACTACCACATTTGTTCCTTTGTCATTGTTTGATCCGAATGCACCGGTAGGTGCCGTAAGGCCGGTGCAGTTTGGGCAGAAATATATTTACAACGGCGGAGTATCTGCACAAATGGATATACTGAATGTGCAAAACTGGATAGGCGTGCGCATAGCAAAAGAAGCAGCGGCAATGAGTAAGGACTCTCTGGCTAATATGCGCAAAAGTGTTTATCAGCAAATAGCATCTCAGTATTATTCTTACCTGCTGATGAAAGAAGCAGCTAGGCTGGCAGGGCAGAGCGCCGCCATTTCGGACAGTGTATATCAATCGGCAGCAAATAAATTTAAAGAAGGGACAGTGAATGAGGCGAGTGTAAATACGGCCAAGCTAAATACAGAACGCGCAGAAGAAACCTATATAACAGCTAACTACCAGATGCTGACGGCGGCTAATAATCTGAAGGCATTGCTAAATATGTCGCTTAATGATTCGCTGGAAATTACATCGAGTCTAGAGAATGAGTTAACAAGTAGTGATGCAGAAGCATTTACAGAAGACCCGCAGATAAGGCTGGCGATGAGAAGAGTAAATATAAGCCTGAACCAATACAAGTCTACCAAGGCATCATTCGTGCCAGTGCTTACTGTGCTATATAATTATACAACACAGCAGAATGATACGAAATTTGAACCCTTTGATGCTGCAGGGCCTAATTGGTACCCGGCGCAATACTGGTCGCTGAGGGCCAGCTGGCCCATATTTACCGGAGGCAACCGCTATTTTCAGGCAAAGAAGAATAAGATATCGTATGAAGAAAGTAAACTGCTGTATGAAAATGTGCGGAAGCAATCGGCCATAAATGATGCCAATCTGCAATTGGGGTATGAGAAGGCAAATGCAGTGACGGCGAAATCGAAAGATGTGATGGACTTATCGTTTCAGAATTATATGCACGCCTCATATCGCTATAGTGCAGGTGTGGCACCTATAGACGACAGGCTTAGTGCATTTAATGACTACATAACTTATCAAAACCAATATCTGAATAATTTATCTGATCTGCTGGTGCAGCTGTACCAGGTAAAAATTCGCCAACAATCATTTTAAAAATGAAAAAGGAATTTCTTTTTAAAAGTATATATGCAGTATTGCTTGTAGTACTAATAAGCTCATGCGGCCAGAAGTTCGATAGTGCTACTCCAAAAATGGGGCCGGTAACTGAGGCTGTATTTGCATCGGGAAGTATAGAGCCGGTGGATGCCTATATACTTACATCGTTGTCCGACGGCTTTATAGTAAAAGCATATGTGACAGAGAATGACCTGGTACATGATGGGCAGGTGCTCTTTAAACTGGATAACAAACAGCAGCATGTGCAGGTGAACCTTGCTGAAACCAATTTGCAATTTGCGCGTATAAATGCAGGCAGCAACGCGCCGAGTCTGCTGCAGATTAAAGCACAGATAGACGCTGCAAATGCAAAATTATATACTGACTCTGTAACATTGGGACGCTACAGGCAACTATTTACAACCAACTCAGTATCAAAACAAGATCTGGATAATGCGAGACTTAATTATCAATCCTCATTAAGCAGCTACAGAGCACAGCTGGCAAGTTATAAAGCAGCAGCGGACAAAGCACAGCAGGACTACCAGACAAGCCAGCTGCAGGTACAGAACGCTGAAGCAGGAAACCAATATTATAATCTTACTGCGATAGGCAGTGGCAGGGTTTACCAGATATTTAAGAAAGAAGGAGAGCTGGTGCGTAAAGGCGACCAGGTGGCACAGCTGGGTAACCCAGACTCTATAGTGGTGAAGATGGACATAGATGAAGGCAGCATAGACAAGATAAAGCTGGGACAGCAAGTGCTGGTGGAACTGAATACACAAAAGGGCAAAACCTACGAGGCGCGTGTAAGCAAGATATACCCTCATTTTAATGAGAATACCCAATCCTATAAGGCGGAGGCAAAATTCGTGCAGGACGTGCCGGGCATTATAGCAGGTACACAACTGCAGGCAAATATCATAACGAATAAAAAAGATAATGCTATGCTGATACCACGCAGCTATATGCTGAAGGATAATAAAGTATTGAAGAAAGATGGCAAAAAAGCAGATACCACCAGCATACAGACAGGGATTATATCAGACGAATGGGTGGAGGTGTTGAGTGGATTGGGCATGAAAGACAAAATACTAAAACCGCGTTAGTATGAAGGTGAGTGTAAATACAGAAATTGCCATCACTTATCTTTCTGCCAGGAAGAAGCAAACACTCATAGCTGCACTAGGTGTAACCTTTGGTATATCCATGTTCATCTTTATGCAAAGTCTTATGAAGGGCACGAACGATTATTTTGAAAAGTCATCGTTTAGTACCACACCTCACATAAGGTTATATAACGAAAACAAGGTAGCAGATACGCATCTGATGGACGGGTTCTTTAATGACAAGTCTATCAAGATATTGGATAATCCCAAGCAGATACAAGAGAACCAGGGGTTGACCAATCCATATGGTATTATAAGCGAAATAAAGAAGAACCCGCAGGTAACAGCGGTAACGCCACAGGTAACCGCCAATGTTTTATATAATAGCGGTAGTGTGCAAATAAGCGGTACTGTTGCCGGTGTGAACATAGTGCAGGAGGATAAGATGTTTGATATGCAGAGCAACATGGTTGATGGTGACTTCCATGACCTGGACAGGGTGAACAATGGCATACTGATAGGGAAGGGTATAGCTGATAAACTGAGCCTGCATGTGAGCGATGCCTTGACAGTGCGTGCTGCTACCGGCAACCCAATGATAATGCGGGTGATTGGCATATATGCAACAACTATAAAACAAATAGACGAAACAAAGTCATACGTAAATATAACGCAGGCACAAAACATGCTGGGAAAGGACCGTAGCTATGTGACGGATATAAAAATAAACCTGAAAGACTATAATAACGCCCCGCCTGTGGCGCGTCAAGTGGAGGTGATGACTGGATACAAAGCAGAAGACTGGGTGCAAGCCAACGAGCAAATAAAAGCAGCGTTTAAAATAAGGGCGGTAATACTGAATTCTGTAATAGGAGTTATTTTGTTAGTGGCCGGCTTTGGTATATACAACATACTGAACATGACCATCTATGAAAAAATAAAAGAGATAGCCATATTAAAGGCTACTGGCTTTTCAGGACCCTCTGTCGTGAGTATCTTTTTGCAACAGGCAATTTATATTGGCCTTATGGGCGCTGTAGTTGGCATAGTAATAGGTTTTAGTATAACACTGATGGCATCTAAGATATACATAGGAGCAGGCACCCTGAAATACTTGCCTATGTCATTCTATATACCTCATTATATAGAAGCAATATTTTTTGGTGTGATAACAACAATTGCAGCAGGTTTTTTCCCTGCTCGTAAAGCATCTAAGGTGGACCCTGTAACTATAATACGCGGATAATGGAAACAGCAACAGCGTTAAAGGCAATAAACGTAAATAAGTATTTTCATGATCCGGTTACCTTCCAGGTGCTAAAAAATATTTCATTAGAAGTGAAGAAGGGAGAGTTCGTATCCATAGTCGGTAAATCAGGTTGTGGTAAATCCACCTTGCTTTATCTGCTGTCAACCATGGATACGGATTATGAGGGCACTATTGAAATAAATGAAAAGAAAGTGACTGGCCTTTCGCTGAATGACCTTGCGCGCATAAGAAACAACTCAATAGGATTTGTATTTCAGTTTCACTACCTGCTGCCTGATTTTACCTGCCTGAAGAACGTAATGATACCTGCACTTAGATTAGGTAAAATGGCACCGGATGAAATAGAAGCGAAAGCGTATGAAAAATTGAAACTGCTGGGTGTGGAAGAGCAGGCGTTAAAGAGGGCTGACCGCCTCTCTGGCGGCCAGCAACAGCGTGTAGCCATAGCCCGCGCGTTGATAAATAACCCCGCTATAATAATGGGCGATGAACCAACCGGTAACCTAGACTCAAAAAATACAGAAATAGTATTTAATATGTTCCAACAGCTATCAAAAGAAATGGGGCAGACCATTATCTCTGTTACGCACGATGAGGATTTTGCACGCCGCTCTGACCGCATTATTGAAATGGCAGATGGCGAAATTCTAAGTCTCGGGCATAAGTAATTAGATGTAACTAAGCCACCACTTTTTATTATTGGCTTTGTACTGCATAAACCAGCGGCACGGGTAATAAAGTAACAGTACTGTAGTTGCCCAATACAAATAAACTATCGGCAGTGAAAAACCCCAGCCGTTGTCCGGCCGGAAGATAGCTCCATTGTCTGTAAATATATGAGAGGGGAAGCCCATTATAAGGCCGGTAATTAATGCCATGCTATGAATAAGATATATATGCAGTACGTAATAGAACATAGGCACGCGGCCATAAACAGTAAAGAATTTTCCAAGGCCATTGTTTAGTTTCTCCAGTAGCGGCATTGCTGTAATAGCAGGACCTATGGTCATAAGCAAATAGAGCAGCGATGGCGGGTATTTCTGACATTTAATAAATGCAAGCATAGACCGGCTCCAGGTTGGCTGTGCCTGCCATGGAAACGGATCACCGTATACATTTGTAGCGCGCAATATAATGAACAACACTATGGCGCTTATGCCAATGGCGTATAATGTTTTATCACGTTGATGCTGTGGCTTCAGCAGGATGCTGCCAAAACAATAACCTGCAGCCATAACGCCTATCCAGGGTACAAGCGGGTAAAGCACAAAGAGCGTGTCATGATTTCCGTATGATATTTGCCCTTGTTCATGCAGTATATTCCAGAATGGGCCTGAAGCGCCAAACTGGGTAGCATGTATACTGTCTAATGCATTATGGCCAAAGATGATAATGAGCGCAATTGTGGCAATTACAGGCAAAGGCAGGAAGATAAATAATGCAAGAAAGATCATGCTCCAGCCAATGGCCCATATCACCTGCACAAACACAAGGCTGTAGTCAATATTGAATTGCCAGCCAAAGCGCACAATAGTAAGCTCAAGTATAATAAGCCATATGCCTCTTGAAAGCAGAAATAAAGATGCTTCCTTCTTTGTTTTACCGCGCCTTATTGAAAGGAATGCACTAGTGCCTGAAAGAAATACAAATATTGGTGCGCAAAAATGGGTTATCCAGCGTGTAAAGAACATTGCGGTGCTTGCATGCTGCAGGTCCAGTGCATCGTAGGCTTTGAAGCTTGAAAAATAATCGCGCACATGGTCCAGCGCCATAATTACCATTACTATTCCACGTAGGATATCAATAGAAACGATGCGTTTTGTTACAAGTGCTGTGCTCATATAAATCGTATATGTTGTTCAAAAGTAAACAATTGAACTACTTCTGTAATAAATTAAAGCTCTTGTAGTAAAGGAGATATTTATAATACACTTCTCAAACAGTTATGGCGTTTTCAGAATGCATATAAGGGTGCTCAGTATGCTTTTTTACCATTTTATACTTTTTCGTTTTATACGTTGATATATCCATTTTACTTTTATTGTGCTGGAGATAACGTCTTCAAAAGCATAGGGCTACATTTGCAAACAAATAAAAAAATCGCGGCGTGTTTTTTAACATGCTGCGATTTCTTTTTTGAATGGCATATAAAGCGAAAGGCGGCATTTGAGCCGCCTTTCGCTTTATAGTTTAAGCTGATTATCTTATCAGGGTCACATCGCCTTTTTTCTCTATGGCTTTACCATTGCAATCGTAGTTCAGGTAATAGAAGTAAGTACCTATATTTTGCGGTACACCGTCAAATTTACCGTCCCAACCTTTAGATTCCACGTTGCTTTCATATACAGTCTGACCGTAACGGTTCACTATGCGGAATATTTTTAGCTTGTGGTGGCCAATGGTAATAGGGCGGAATATATCATTCCTTCCATCTCCGTTAGGGCTGAAAGCGCTTGGCAGCTCTACATCGCAGCAATGGTCAGGATTTATGTACATGCTATCCATAGTGTGGCAATCAAACTGGTCGCGCACGGTGAGGTACACATTGCCGGCAAACGGTATAAGTATTCTTGCGCTGCTCGCTGTCTTGCTTATCACATCGCGTGATGGAGACCATATGTAACGAAGCGAATCACTGCTTGCCGCTGTAAAAGTTACAGTATCACCAATACATATCGATTTGTCGCTAAGCTCCATAATTTCTGCATTAGGCAGGTTATGTACTGTAACGGTATCATAGAATGGATTCTGCGTACAAGTACTATAGTCAATGGTCAGTTTAACTACCTTTTTACCTGTTGAATTATACCATGCATATATGTGTGCGTCTGACGTACTGGTTGGAGCCCAACTGCCACCATTCGCAAAGCTCCACTCAAAGCTATCGGCGTTTGGCAAGCTGTAATCTGATACCGCAACTAATACACTATCGTAAAGACATATGTCCTTTGGCATATCGAAATGTACCTGAGGCGCAACAATTACCGGCACTGAAATAGCCGTATTTGATACGCATCGCCAGTTTTGCACACGCAGTGTTACTATTCGGTTGCTTGCAGTGTCCCAACGAATTGTGTATGGGCCTTTACCTGTGTCGGCAGGGTCTCCACTTAGCTGCACCCCATGATCAAATGTCCACAGATAAGAAGTGCCGGAATCATTAGCAACACCACTGAAGGCAAATTCCATTGGTGCCCCGGCGCAGGCACCCGGCCTTGATGGGCTGATGCGCGCTATCACCTGGTTTATATGTAGCGTTGTAATTGTTCTCACCGCAGGGCAGCCTATTATAGAGTCAACTACATAGTACTGTCCGGAATCAGCTGCCTGAATATTAAATCTCACAGCATCCAGATCATTGCTTGTAAATCCATTTGGCCCATGCCATACTATCACTGCGGAGCTGGTATCCGTAGGCTGGGCATGTAATCTTAATGTATCACCAAGGCATAGCGGCCCGTTGTTTGTAAGTATCGGTGGTGGGGGTACATATGATTTCAGGTATATATACTCCGTGTCATTAGCACAGGCAGGCGATACACCTATAGCTCGTACAATGGTTACATCTGTATCTACTACAACCCTGGTGGTAAGTCCTGCCGAATCTAAAACTGTATTTCCGGTTGGGGAATCCCATCTCCATTTTAAACCAGTACCATTCACTATACTAAGGTTTACTGTGCTATTGGCGCATACAAGTGTTGTATCACCTGAAGTATGCGTAGTGGAATCTCTTGATGTTTTCCAGTGCGGACGGGTAGATTCAAATGCTGAATCCAGGTCGCCAATCCTTAGTACATAAGCATAAGCAAAGGTGAGACTATCTTGTGGCTGAATGTCACCCAACTTAAAAACAAGACCTATACCTTCATCAGCAGTTTGGGCGCCGTGATATTGATAGTGGACCGTATCGAGATAGTTTTCTATACCATACATTGAATCAAGCGTACCCCAGTCCGGCGAAAGGCTGCCGTGTATAAAAAAGCATTTAGCGCGGCAGTCCAGTGTACCCAACCCCAAAAAGGCAATCGGACCACTTGCTCCTGTAGCAGAAACAAGGGTACGGTTTTGAGCGTTAGGTAACTGATACTCTATTACGTTATCGGTTGTATAACCGGCACCTCCCGTTTCATCCACGTCATTATCAGGATCCACAGTTCTCAGGTAGTAGACATTGTGGCGTGCAACGCGGCCTGTATTTACCATTGAAATAAAGACAGTGAAGAATACTTTATTGGTATCAAGTACAGTTGTCTGGGTAATGATAACACTGTCCATCTTCCCTTGCCAGGTTGCTATATATTTATTGCCTGAAGAATCGTACGATATATTTTTGCCGGTTAGCTTTCCCGCAGGCTTATACGGGATACCGCTCCCACAGGCGTCATAGCCTCCACCGTTAAAGGCTTTTATCATCGTACCGTTTATCTGTACTGCCCATCCTTCCTGCGGATCGCCGGGTAGAAAATAATCGCCTATAAAAGGGGGAGTGCCCACGGTCCATCCGTCTTTGTCAGGATCAGATACGAAACCAAGGTTCCCACTGGAGCACTTAGTGGGTGTTGGCGAGCAAATATTTGTTACCGGGGCTGCCGAAGGGGTGGGGTGAAATCCTGCTGGGGCGGCCACGCTCGATCCATAAGCTCCATTGGTATTTATACCTACTTCTATATACGGCCCCTTCAAAAAGATATTACAGCTATCCAGCTGTGCAGTTGCCGTTTGTGATAGTAGTATACATACACAGCATATTATTAAAGTTATTGGGTTGAGTTGCTTCATCTATACTTAATTAATATGATTTGATAAGGAAGATAGTTTGATTTAGTCCTGGTTAGATTTTGAAAATGGAATGCTATATAGCTTTATGCCTTTTGCATCGTAAACATTCACATTATAATTGCCTGGTGCTAAAGCTTCAAGGTTAAATTGTGTGTCGTAACGGTAGTTCTCGGCCTGCGGTTTCCAGCTAAGTACTGTTTTGCCGCTGCTATTAGTGATCTTTGCACTCAGCATTCTGGGCTCAGGTGTATTAAGGCTGAAGTTTAGAACTTTGGTAAATGGAGCTGGCGATAAATAATAATTCACATTAATTTGCTCAAGCCCTTTTGCTGTAGTTTGCTTTATAAAAAACCTACCTGTCACACGAGACGGATCGTAATTTTGATTACGCGTTTGTGCCTGTGAAGAAAAAGTGGCAAAACATGCCAGAAGGATTAATAGTTTTTTCATGGTAAAGTTTTCTTAAAATTATCGATTTTACCTGGAAATAAACATTGGTTTAATTTTGTTTTAATTTTTTGTATAGAATAAATAATAAAAGGCAGCTATGGGCTGCCTTTTATTATTTGAAAGTTAATATTCTTATTATCTTATTAAGGTCACATCACCTTTTTTCTCTATGGTTTTGCCGTTACAATCATAATTTAAATAATAGAAATAGGTGCCCATATCTTGTGGCACACCGCCAAAGCGTCCATCCCAGCCGTTAGATTCCACATTGCTTTCATATACCGTCTGGCCGTAACGGTTCACAACACGGAATATTTTTAGTTTATGATGACCGATTGTAATAGGACGGAACAGGTCGTTCCTTCCGTCTCCATTCGGACTAAATGCGCTCGGCAGTTCCACATCGCAGCAGCGGTCCGGATTTATATACATACTGTCTATAGCATGGCAATTATATTGATCTCTAACTGTAAGGTATACATTGCCTGTAAACGGAATGATCATTCGTCCGCTATTTATCGCATTGCCCGATTGGCCCACGTAGTCCTTTGTCGGCGACCATATGTATCTGTATTTATCACCATAGTCTGCATTAAATGTTACAGTATCTCCCAGGCATATTTGTGTTTGCCCGGTGCCTGTAATTTTTGCATCGGGAAGACTATGCACCGTTACGGTATCATAAAATGGATTTTGCGTACAGGTTGTATAATTAATTGTGAGCTTGACCACTTTAACACCTATGCTATTATAATAACCATACACACGACCAAGACTGAAACTTGTGCCCGTGGTATCAAAATTGCCACCGCTGCCGAAGCTCCAAGCAAACCCTTCTGCATTAGGTAAGCTATAGTCTGCCACAGCAGCAAGTATTGTATCATTCAAACAAATGTCTTTGGGCATATCAAAATGCACTTGCGGCGCGGAGATAACCGGAATGTTTACAGACGTAGTAGATACACATCGCCAGTTTTGTACTCTTAATGTTACTATACGATTGCTTACACTATCCCAACGTATGGTATACGGCCCTTTTGATGTATCGGCAGGATCGCCGCTTAGTTGCACACCATTATCGAAAGTCCATCTATAAGATGTGCCTGAATCATTGGCTACACCATTAAAATAGAAATCCATTGGTGCACCCACACATGCTCCAGGTCTTGACGGTAAAATGCTGGCCACCACGGGATCGATTATCACTCTCGTTTTAGCTATCTGTGCAGGGCAGCCCGGTGCCGAATCTACCACATAGTAAACACCTGAATCAATAGCCTTTACATTATTAATAACCGGATTATCCAACGTGCTGGTAAAGTTGTTAGGTCCATGCCATACCATATCCGTGAAAGCAGTTGAAAGTTTTACAGAATATAGCTGCAGTTTCTCGCCAAGGCATAAGGGGCCATTATTGCTAAGTAAGGGTGGGGGCGGAGTAAAGGAGCGTAGATATATTATTTCAGAATCTGCAATGCAGGATGCCGACGTACCGATTGCTCTTGCTATTACCAAACCTGTGTCTACTTTTATGTTGGTGGTAAGGCCGGAAGTATCAGATAATGCATTGCCTGTTGGTGAATCCCACTTCCATCTCAGTCCGGTACCGTTTACTACGCTTAGTTTTACACTGCTTTGTGCACACACTATGATTGTGTCACCGGAGATGTGGGTGTTAGAGTCGGTAGCGCTCTTCCACTTGGGGCGTGTAGATTCAAATGCAGAGTCAAGGTCTCCTATTCTTAGTACATATGCATATGCAAACGTAAGGCTGTCTTGCGCAGGTATATCACCCAGTTTAAATACAAGGCCTATACCCTCATCATTGGTATCAGAATCGTTGTATTGATAGTGAGTAGAATCAATATACCCCTCTGCCGTACCATACATAGTATCAAGATTTCCCCAGTCCGGGCTCAGGCTGCCATGAATAATGAAGCATCTGGCGCGACAATCAAGTGTGCCGAGTCCCAAAAAAGCTTTGGAAGAACTTTCGCCGGTGGCCGAAACCATTGTCCGATTCAATTCATTAGGCAACTGGTATTCAATTTTGTTTCTTGTTACAAAGCCGCCGCCTGGTTCGGGCTCATCATTATCCGGATCCACGGTACGCAGGTAAAAAGCATTTTTCTTTGCCACTTTACCGGTATTCACCATTGATATGAAGGTTGTAAAAAATACCTTCTCGGTGTCCATTATTGTAGTCTGTGTGATAAGAACACTGTCTAGTGTTCCCTGCCATACACCCACGTGTTTGTTGCCAGTGGTGTAATAGCTAATATTTTTGCCGGTCATGCCTGCTGAAGCTGGAGAGTATGGTACTGGCGTACCGCCACACGCATCATAGCCTGAGCCGTTATAGGCTTTTACCACCTTGCCTTCCAGCTGTACCGCCCATCCTTCCTGCGGATCACCGGGAAGAAAGTAATCGCCAAAGTATGGCGGTGTACCTACTGTCCAACCATCCTTGTCCGGGTCTGCAACGAAGCCAAGATTAGTACCCGCCGCTGGGCAGGCCGATGTAGTAGTAGGGCAGGTATTTGCGGTTCCTGCTCCGCCTTTGGGATGGAAACCTACCGGGGCTGGAACGCTGGACCCATATGCACCATTAGTGTTTATACCAACCTCTATCGATAGACCTTTTAAAAACACATTACAATTTACAAGCTGCGCTGACGCAATTTGCGACCATAGCAGGCAGCCGGTAATTGCAATAAATTTTATAAAGTAATGCTTCTTCATTTATAATTAATTTAACAATCTCAAATATTCACTCTAAGTTAATAATTTGTATCGAATATTTAAACTGCCAATATTTTATGTAAATGTATATCTGGTATAAGCTCAATACATTTATTTATCGTCATTGCATTTAAATTAAATATATTTAATATATTCAAAGCGATGGAAGGCATAATATTGGCAGGTAGAACTGTCGTGCATCCTTAAAATGATCGTTACAATAATTTGATGGCTCCGTTTATAAACGTGCAGCTAAGGCATGTTTTGGTTTCTTTTACCATCACTTTTAAAGAGAATAAAATTCCTTCTACTTTTGTATCAATTACTTAGATTTAATTCCTCTAAGAAAAACTATTACATGCAGAACGTACCGGATAATGAACTGGAGAGAGTCATTAATCTTGCGGAATATAATCTGGATTATCAGGGCCTGAAAAAGAGCTTTGGCGACCTTACAGAACTTGCAGCCACAATAGCCGGCACCAACATTTCGCTTATTAATCTTATCGATTCATATACCGTGTGGACGGTAGCTAACTACGGAATGGATCTGGACCAGATGCCGCGCGCCGACACTGTTTGCCAGTACACGATAATGGAAAAGGAACACTTTGAAGTGCCCGATATGACAAAAGACGACCGCTTCAAAGATAAGGAGTACATGAAGGAGACACCGCCTATTAAATATTACTACGGTATACCGCTCAATTCTGACGGATTTAATATAGGTGCGCTCTGTGTAATTGACAGTGAAACAAAAACGCTGTCGGCCGAAAAGGCGAATTGCCTTCGCATTATAGCCAACGAAATTGTCTATCGTCTTAAATCGCAGAAGGTGGTAGAGACGCTGAACACTAAACTATCTGAAATAAAAGCAAGCCAGAGCAAGCTGGCGCATGATGTGCGCGGTCCCTTAAGCGGCATTGTAGGCCTTACGCAGATCATTAAAGAGCAAGGACAAAGCAATGATATGGAAGAAGTTTTGGAGCTGAATGATATGATAAACAGAAGTAGTGAATCTATCATAGCGATGGCGGATGATATATTGAATAGCCACAAAAATCAACCGACGAATGGAACCGAAAATACTTTTGGGCTATCCGTTCTAAAGCAAAGGCTCGAACATCTTTATTATCCCCAGGCTAAAAGCAAAAATATCAGGCTGCTTGTCTCGGCAGCTGTGGGTGATAAAACATCCTTCCTCATAAATAAGCTAACCCATATTGCCGGCAATCTAATAGCAAATGCCATAAAATTTACTCCCGAAGGTGGCAACGTAAATGTTGATCTTCATTCCCTGGTAGTCGATAATAAGGAAGCCTTGCGTATTATGGTTAAAGATTCCGGCATAGGTATGAGTATTACCTCAATAGATAAGATCATGGCGGGTAATATGACTTCCACCAAAGGTACCGATGGAGAAGCTGGTTTTGGTTTCGGCCTTATGCTGGTAAAGAGCCTGATTGATGACCTCAATGGCAGTCTCAAAATAAGTTCAGCTCCCGGCGGTGGCACCACTTTCGATATCCTTTTGAGGCAATAACACTTTCTGATAAGTTTTTTCTTTATAAAACACAGCACCAATTGGCGCTGGCTAAGGCTGCTGCCTGGAAAAATGGCACAATTTATGGTACTACATTAGTAGCATTGATTCACATTGCTTTAAGTAATTGAATATATGAGCGTTTGATGGATGTGTTTGGTGTTTTTACACATGCTGTTAATAAAAAAACTTGCAAATAAGTTACCGTTTTATGTAGCTTTATTGTTAAGTTTTTCTTAGATATTCATTAACTTTAAATAGTTGAAAGTCAGATTCTTGAGATGAAAGTTAAAGAAAGTTATAACATCCTCGATGCAATAAGATTACCGCACGGTTTGTACATTGCATCCCCATCCATTCACTACTCCGCCGTGTGGATCAGAGACACCCTCTACATTAGTCTTCCTTATCTCAATAAGCGCTGCGATACTTACGAAAGAGCACTGCATCGCCTGCTTGATTTAATGATAGAATACGAGTGGAAAATAGACATCCATACAAGCAAGAAACCCAGTGAGGCATGGGAGTATATACATGCCAAATATGATGCGGGCAATGTACGTGAGTTATTGGAGCCATGGGGCCATGCACAGCATGATGCTGTAGGTATGTTGCTATGGGCTATAGGCGAAGGCGAACGCCATGGTAAAAGAATACTACGCAATACCCGCGACCGCATTATAGTACAAAAGCTGGTTTATTATCTGCATACCTGCGAATACTGGCAAGACATAGACAATGGTATGTGGGAAGAAGGCCGTGCAATACATGCAAGTTCTGTAGGTGCCGCTATATCAGGTCTCCGTTCTGTAAGCTACCTGGTGGATGTGCCTGAATATATGATAACCAATGGCTTGGATACATTGCAACACCTGGGCCTAAAAGAAATAGCCGATAGGGATGAAGACATGGCCCAGCTTAGTCTCATATATCCGCATAGGGTTTACTCAAGAGAAAATGCGGTCAAAGTGTTAGAGCAGATAGAACAGCGGTTGCTAAGAAAAAATGGAGTAGTACGCTATATGGGCGATAGTTATTACAGTACGCTTGAAGATACAGGTCGCCATCATCCGCTTGAATATTATCATGGTTCCGAAGCCGAATGGTGCCTTGGTCTTCCTTGGCTGGCCATCTGCCATATGGAATTGGGCAACTACGATAAGGCATTGTATTACATAGAAAGAACGGAAGAAGTAATGTTGCCGGATGGCAGCCTGCCCGAACTGTACTTTGCAAAAACCGATGTGCCAAATCCTAACACGCCACTTGGTTGGGCAAACGCCCTCTACGTAGTAGCCAGGGAACGATATGCTAATTATATGGGCGGTTAAACTCCCCTTAATAATATTGAAATAAAAAAGGAGGCTATCATAGCCTCCTTTTTTATCTTTAATTGGCCGTGGCAAATTGTCCAACCTTGTAGCTGCCCCCCTGTATACGGTATGCAACATTCAGGCGATTGTATGTATTGATAGTGGTTACAGCAATGGTCAGGTCCATTAGTTCCTGTTCAGAGAATTGCGCTGCTGCAGTTTCATATACATCATCAGGCACATCATTATTTGTTAGTTTAGTTACAGCTTCTGCCCATGCAAATGCAGCACGTTCGCGTTCGCTGTAAACATCTGTTTCCATCCATGCGCTTGTCAGGTACAACCTTTGTTCGGTTTCTCCTGCTGCACGCAGGTCCTTTGCATGCATGTCCAGGCAAAAAGCGCAACCATTTATCTGCGACACACGGAAGTATACAAGCTCCAGGAGGTTTTTATCAAGAGAGCATTTGCTCAGGTATGCGCCCAGGCCATATAATGCTTTACCAATGCCATTGCCATACTGTTGAAGATCGATTCTTTGTTTCATTTTATTGAATTTGTTATTGAATAATTGGTATTATGCATTCATAACAAACAGGCAGAAATAAATTGGACAGCAACAAAAAATTTCTTTAGTAAAATTGTCGCAAACTGCCCCTAAAAGGGTCGCAAACGCACCCTCTTTTTAAGTTTTCAGGTATATAAGTTTGCTCAAAACAGGAAACAATGAAAGCAGCGAACATCACCCTTGCATTTAATGGTAACGCCGAGAAGGCTTTTAACTTTTACAAGTCTGTATTTGGCGGCGAATTTATACACGTGCAGCGTATGAGCGATATACCACACCCACCGCAGGAAACTGCAGAAGGCGATCGCAACAAGATATTGCATATGGCCCTGCCTGTCGGCCACTCTGTAATAGCAGGCATGGATGTTCCTTCCGGCAGACCGGCTGTTTCTTTTGGAAGCAATTTTATGGTCAATTTGGAAACCGAAAACGAAGCGGAAACAAAGAAGATATATGAGGGCTTATCTCAGGGTGCTCAAATTTCCATCCCGCTCGATCATCAGTTCTGGGGTGCTTATTTCGGTATGCTTACCGATAAGTTCGGCATTCAATGGATGATCAGCTATACCAAACCCGCTTAATCACGTAGCAAGTACACATATCCCCATCCCGACAGAGTGATCATCTTTTGATCATTCTGTCTTTTAATATGGTGTCCATTATACTACTGTATAAATTCTGACTAATTACAGCGCTGGCTATACCCAGGTTCACCATATTGCCTTCTATACTTTTTACCTTGTCTACGTTTATTATGGTAGACTTATGGATCTTTAGAAATTTATCCGCAGGCAGCTGATCAGCTATTCCTTTAAAGGTTATATACACTATTAGTTTTCTTGTAGTAGTGTGCAGCACTACATAGTTTTGCATGGCTTCTACATATACTAGCTCGCTGTACAGTACCTTTTCTATGCTGCCATTGTGTTTTACAAAAAAATAATCAGGCGTCTCCTCTTCAGTTTCCTCCTTTTTCGTCTGCAGTGTTATATAATCCTTTGCCTTATTGCAAGACTTTAGAAAACGTTCAAATGAAAAAGGCTTTACCAGGTAGTCAAGCACATTCAGCTCAAATCCTTCTACCGCATAGTTGTCATAGGCAGTCGTCATAATCGTTGGTGGCACTGTGCTAAATGTTTTCAGAAAAGCTATGCCATTCATCTTAGGCATGTTTATATCCAGGAACACCAGGTCCACGTTAATGGCAGCCAGCAGCTCGCTTGCCTTTATGGGGTTCTCAGCCTTTCCCGCCAGTTCCAGGTAGCCCACATCAGTTATGTATTCTTCCAGCACTTTTCGTGCTATAGGTTCATCGTCTACTATTATGCATTTCAGCTTCATGCAGTTCTATTTTTAAGTTTACTTCATAGTGCGTTGCGGTATCGCTTATCTCCAGTTCATGCTTCCCGCCGTAGTGTAGCGCCAGTCGGCGTCTTGCATTTTCTATGCCTATGCCTTTATGTTGTATGTCTGGCTGGCAATGTTCTTCTCTGGTATTATAGCAGCGAAACTTTAGTATCGGCCCTTCTTTGCAAAACGAAATATCTATCTTGCTTTGTTCGTTGCTATCCACATATTTAAAGGCATTCTCCACAAAACAAATAAACAAAAGCGGTGCAATGGTAAAGCCGCTTGCTCTGCCATCTATGGCCAGGTTCACAGTCAGGCTGTCTTCCTTTCTTGCTTTCTGCAGGCTTATATAGTTGCTTATATAGCGCAGCTCCTTTTCTATGTCTATGGTATTTGTATTGCAGTCATACAGTTGGTAGCGCAGCATATCAGAGAAGCTGAGCAGCATATTCCTGGCGCCCGTATTATGCTTGTCAATATGCCCGTAGATCGAGTGCAGCGAATTGAAAAGAAAATGTGGATTTAGCTGCGCATTCAGTAGGTCCAGCTCAGCCTTCACTTTCTCTTTCTTCACTTCTTCGGTGTACAGGTGAAAATGATACCGGTCATATATCACCCTGGCTGCCACCAGGCATAGGCTCCAGATAAAAATATTTACAAAGGAAGCGACAAATACTGCCGATGGGGTAGGTTGCGGCTTACCCACTAGAAAGTAATGTGCATTCAGATACACTGCCAGCGGCACACGCAGCAGGGCAGTTACCACTATCCCCAGGGAAAAAAGTATTCCATACACTATATAGCTTTGTTTGTAAAGGCATTTAGGTATAATGAAATACACATTGTAGTAATAGTTCGCCACTACGAATAGCAGATAGCAAAACTCCACAGTAGCTGTTCTGGATAATGTAAAGGCCCGCTTCTGAAACACCATCACCCAAAAAAGATAAAGTCCCACCCATGCAATGGCATGCAGCAGATATGTGTTTTTTATCTTTTTCATTACCTAAAAGTAGTAAGGCTGCCGGCAATACCCATCTCATTTACACCAAAGCTGTCAAAATCTTGATAATCTGGGAAATATGGGGTTTAATCAAGAAAAGCAACTGCTTTATGTAAAAAATAATTTGCCCTCATCTTTCCTTCCTTCTTTTGTTCAAAATTATCTCTTACATCGAAATATCAGATAGTGAAGAAATTAGTTGATTGGTTTAACAACCCACCCATTACAGGACCTTCCAGCATATTGATTATTCGCCTCTTTACAGGCGGTGTATTCTTTTGGGAGGGAATTCTAAAATTCGTTTACCCTAATCAGGGCGTAGGCAGGTTCACCAAATTAGGTTTCCCTATCCCTGAAACAATGGCCAACTTTGTAGCAACGGCTGAAATAGCCGGGGGTATGTTACTTCTATTTGGTTTGTTCACAAGATTTGTAGCCGTATACTTTATAGCACAGATGATCGTAGCTGTTCTGTCTACCAAAATATCCCTTTATCTGGGCACAAGTCCCTTACCCTTGCCGCCATCGCCTCCTAAAACCGGCTTTTGGGCAGTTCTTCATGAGGTAAGAGCAGACTATGCTATGATAATGACTTCTCTATATCTGGTAATAGAGGGGCCGGGGCAAAAATCGTTGGATGCTTTATTAAAGAGGAAGCCGCCACTTTTGGTAAGATAGAAAATAAAAGGCCGTCTCCCCGGACGGCCTTCTTATTTTTTATTAGAATCTGTCCCAGAATGGAGGTGGTTCTATGCCTAACGCCCTCAGGTACACATAGCCCTGCGCACGGTGGTGTATTTCATTATCTATCCAGTACAGGATCATATGACGAATGGGCGATTCCCATTGTCCGAAGCTAAGCACTGTTTCACCAAAGCGGGATACAGGCAGCTGCGGCCACAGTTCATCTATTTTTGCGGTTATACTGTCCCACAGTTCCAGCAGCCCTGCCTTGGTTTTAGGCATATTTGCCCGCAGGCCTTGCAGTTCCTGCAGCGATATCCAATTGCCAGTCACCATACCCTCCATTCCTTCGCCTGCCAGTCCGGTCATTTCCATTACCAGCTCCGCAAAAGGGCGCATACCACCAATAGAGAAATTAAACAGCTTATCTTCCGGAAAAGCCTCAATGGTTCTTCTGGTCAGTCCGCGGTGTGCCTGCCAGTGGCGCAGCAGTGCTTCTGGGCTTATCACCACTTCTGTAGTTGCTTCTAAAGTATTTGCATTGTTTGTCATAACGTTGTTTTTTGTGGTTAAAGATCATTTACAATACAAAGGAACAACCCCATAGTGTCAACCCTATGTCAGCAGTAAAAAAGATTTTTAAATTTTTTTTTTTAATTGAAATGACGCTAATGGCATACTTCTTTTGCCCTTTTTCGCGAAAAAAATGTGAGCTATGATACGGAAGTTAAAATCAGGGAAATATCGCATTTATTCTCGCAAGGTAGATGCCAAAACACACAAGCGCCGTAACCTCGGCACCTTCGATTCTCTGGACGAAGCAAAAAAACACGAAAAGGAGATCCAATATTTCAAGCACCACTAATTGTGGATATGATTATTTGGAACCCGCTTGTTAATAATGGTATCTTGCTAAATCCTTCACTTCGTGAGATTGCTTGGCCATCGCTCGCAATGAAGGGCAAGTTCTTTGACATACCTAAACCATAAAAGCTATTTAGAATTTAGCATCACATTGCCGCATTTTATCACATTGCCGCATTGATCTAGGTATAAAAAGAACATTTTATACCCAATTATACCCCAAGCTAATCCGCTGAAAGTCAATACTGCAAGCGCATACAGCCAAAAATCAAAAAAACGGCAATTTTTTCAAAACAGCAAATAAACCATAACACATATGACAAACACAGAAGTGCAAAACAAGACTAAAGAGACAGTGCTCGCCTTCATCACCGCATTAAATAATGAAGATTTTGATGCAGCCCGCCGTTGCCTTGCAGACGACCTCACCTTTATCGGTGTCATGGGCACACGCCATGGTGCTGACATATATATAAAGGAGATGAAGCAAATGAAATTCAAATACCTGGTAAAGAAAGTCTTTGCGGACGAAAACGATGTTTGCCTTTATTATGATATAGACATGGGCAAGGCTAAGATATTTGCCTCCGGCTGGTACCAGTTAAAAGATAATCTTATCCACACATTTAGCGTCCTCTTTGACCCACGGCCTTTGTTGGAGAATAAGAGCAATTAAGCGCGACATTTATTTCCAGTCACTAAGCAGTCGCCTTATCATAATGATCTCTGCAGTATGATAGGCATTATGGTCGGCTATCTGCAGGGCTTCCCTCAGTATGGTTTGTCCCTCGCCATGCGGTATAGCACCGTATAGGTCAGCTGTTTTCATCAGCGTGATAAATGCTTCCCGGTCATCCTTTATTTGCTTCAAAGAGGTCAGCCATGCCTTTTCATCAACTGGTGCCGTTTCTTTAGGCCAAAAGCCCTCCGGCCATTCAGGTGACGCATGTTGTGCGCTTTTGCTGAACTCCAGCATATCCCATTGTGCTATACGTATATGCTCCACCAGCTGCCATATGGTATAGGGCAGTCCACCCACTTTCTTGCTTATGGTATCAAGCGTTAGGCCTTTTATAGCTCGGTCAAAGCTGGCATGGGCGCTGCCGCCGTTCAGCAGCTTGCTTAGTTCATTCAGTAAAGGATCATGGTTGTCCATAGCGCTTAAATATTAAGGTTCAGAACTACAAATTAATAAATTATCTGCGCTGAAATCTTTACAATATTAAATGGTCTCATCAATCAGCTTCGCAGCGTCAGCCTGTGGCAACTCCTGTACGGTCTTTAGCTTTCTTTCTATAGCTCGCGATCGGGTACTGGCCTGGTCTATTACATTGCTTGCCTCTGTCAGCTTCTTTTGGGTCTTGTCCAGGATATCACCGAATACACCAAACTCGGTTTTCACAGCACCCAGCAATTGCCACACCTCGCTCGACCGCTTCTCGATAGCCAGCGTCCTGAAGCCCATTTGTAAGCTGCTTAAGAATGCAGAAAGGGTAGTAGGCCCCGTAATGTTGATCTTGTATTCAAGTCTCAGGCTTTCAAATAGTCCCGGCACTCTCAACACCTCAGCATACAGGCTTTCAAACGGCAGGAATAGAATAGCAAAGTCTGTGGTATTAGGCGCATCAATATATTTACCTGATATATCAGCAGCACACTTCTTTATGCCTCTTACAAATGCATTCCTTCGGGTTTCTATCAGCTCTACATCTCCATGATCATATGCATCGGTCAATAGCTCATAGTCTTCCTTAGGGAATTTGGAGTCAACTGGCAGCCATATCGCCTTATCGTCCTTACCCGGAAATTTGATGGCAAATTCCACCAGTGCATTAGAGCCTGTCTTGGTCTTCACATTCTTTGCATACTGCTCTGTAGTAAGCATCTGCTCCAGGATGTTCTCAAGCTGATATTCACCCATTATACCCCTGCTTTTTACATTGGTCAGCACCTTCTTCAGATCACCCACGCCCGTTGCAAGCTGTTGCATATCGCCCAGGCCTTTATGCACGGCCTCCAGCCGCTCACTTACCAGTTTGAAGGATTCACCAAGTCTTGTTTCCAATGTCTTCTGCAGCTTCTCGTCCACCGTCGCACGCATTTCATCCAGCTTCTTCTCATTGCCGCTTTGCAGGTCTGCTATCTTCTTCTCCACAGTATTGCGCATCTGGTCCAGTTGCTCTATTGTTCGGTTGTTCTGGCTTTCCTGTTTATTAAGCAAGCCGATGAAATTGTCCCTTTGGGCAGCGTTAAATTCTTTTATAGAATTGGAAAAATCGGTTCTGAATTTCTCCAGCGATTCACTCTGTTCTTTCCTGTTATCCTTAGTGCCTTCAGCAAAAAGCTTATTGAGCTCCATAAGCTTCCCTTCCATAGCTCGGGTCAGCAAAGCAAGCTTCTCCTCAAAGCTCTTCAGCGAATTGCTTAGTTCTATTCTGGCTCGTCTGTCGTTTTCACTGGCCTCCAATCTGTTGCTTGACACCTCCTGTTTAACAGCCATTTCAATTCGCTCCACATCTTTTGACAGACTTGAATATCCTTGACTGCTGCGGCTTTTCAGAGAAACAATCAGGATGATAATACTAATGACCGATATGATAGCCAGAAGAATTACTATTAAAATTTCCATTTGTCCTGCGTTTGTATAAAAGTACTTATTGCTTGCTATCCGCAGCAAAATATCTTGTTGTAGGAAAAATCAGCAATTGCAGAGGAAAAATGTCGGCAACTTAAAAAATCAAGTTAAGCGAAACAATTGAAGAAGATTCCTGTGATTTGGTAATGGATATGGAATCCATGGTTTGATAAATAATTATGCCTGGTTATCGTTGTATCCCAAGGTGGCGGCAACGCCAAATACGAGATGTGCAATAAACAGTTGCCCAAAATACCGATGCAGTTTAATATTTGGAGGGTTCGGGTGCATGCGCAGTACAGCTCTCCAAACAGCAATTGCTATTGCGCCGCTTACACCGCCCAGTATCAAGCCATTTTTATAAGATGGCCTGATACCCCTGTTGTACCATAAATAAATATAGATGGCGGCAAAAAGTAATCCTACAAAATAATGCATATGCCAGCCAACAATAAGGCTGTAACGTTTTTCTATTGTGGGTAATAGCCTATGCAATAGTTCTGACAATATTAAGGGTTCTGTAAAGTGTTCATCCTTTATTTGTGCCAGCACGTAGCTGTAGAATGTCATGAAAGATGTGGCCACAATGCCTACTGTCAATATTTTACTGATCTTCATATCGATATGATAAAAATAACCATGCCTTCATTCATAAGACTTGCCATATTTCTGTTCAATATTCTTCCAATAATTCATGTCTACTATCTGTAGGAATTTGTTCATGTCCACTGCTTTGTTTTTATCTATTGGAGTCCCTTCTCTTAAATTTCTAAGTGCTTGTTCCATTGCATATGCAACCTGGAAAATAACCGTCGTCGGATAAAGTATCATCGAATAGCCAAGTTCTCCAAACTCTGCAGGAGAAAGCCATGGAGTTTTTCCTCCGTTTTCCAATACACTTGTTGCCAGCGGTACACCTTTAAATACTTCGCCAATCTCTATTAACTGTTTTGTATCTTCTATGCCTTCCAGGTATACGCCATCGGCACCGGCGTTTAAGTATTGTTCGGCACGTTTAATAGCCTTTGCCATGCCCTCCGGCCCTATAGCATCTGTTCTTGCTAAAAGAAATAGGTTGTGGACACCGCGAGCCGCCACTGCGGCTCTTATTTTATCCTGCATTTTTTCAGACTCTATGACGTGCTTATCACCCATGTGACCACATTTTATAGGTAGCTTCTGGTCTTCAATAAAAATGGCGGATATGCCCATCCTTATGTATTCCTGAACGGTTCTGGTTACATTCTTTACATCTCCATAGCCGTCATCTGCATCTACCATCACAGGCAAAGATGATGCACCTATAATGTTTCGCGCTGCCATACCTTTTTCACCAAAGTGTTCAAGATCAACATCAGGTACGGCGTGCATGGAGGCTGCTAATGCAAAGCCGCCTATTTGATAGCCTTTAAAGCCGGCCCGTTCTATTATACGCGCGGTCAGCGCATCATGTGCCACTGGTAATAATACAGGTTTTTCTGTATTTAATAATTCCTTCCAGGTTATTCTATCTGCTGTTATTGAGTTCATACGTTAATGAACACAGCAAAAAACTATGCCAGTTAGCAGGGCATTCGGGCGATGCGATAAGCGATATTTAAATACAGGTGAAAGTATTGAGTGATTACTTTTTCAAAAGCTTTTTAGCTTCTTTTGAATCAATGGTGCCAAGCGGCTTAAATTCCTTGTGCTCTATTCTATTGTAGTTGATAAAGAATTCCTCAAGTTCTTCCAGTAGTTTGAAGGGCAGATCCGTAATATCCTCTACTTTGCTATAAACCAGTGATAATTCAGGTATTGCAATAAAGCGGTCATTGCGTATCATTCCCTTTTTAGATTCTTGTTTCGCCAATATGGCGCCAATGATCCTGCACCTGACGATGCAGCCGGGGAAACTATGAAATTCAGAAATTACAATAGCATCAAGTGGATCACCATCTTCGCCTTCGGTTTTTGGAATAAAGCCGAAGTCATAAGGAAAGATCATCCCGGTAGGCATAATTTTACCAAGACAATAGCCATTCAGCTTTTCTTCATAGTCATACTTTTGTGTTGATCCTTTGGGCGTTTCAATAATAACGTTGAATGATTTCATTGTTTTTATAAACTGGTGGTTGTTAGTTTCTGTCTATTTTGGCTATTTCTATTAAGGATTACTTTTAAAAATCATGCCCTTACGATTATCAAAGAAATTCCTCGCGCTAAGAAGGTGGCTGTAGTTCCGGCAAACATTAAACCTTAGGCAATATCAGAGTGCTCCTTCAGCACTTGCCTGTAACGGCTTAGCATAGCCGATTTTGAGATGAAACCTATAAAGTTATTTTGATTGTCTACTACGGGTAATACCCATGTAGAGGTCTCATCAAACTTATTGACCACTGAAAGCATATTCTCATCCGGATGAATTACTTCAACAGGTATCTTCATCATATTTAGCACGTCTACCTGCTCGCGAAATTCCGGATTGAACAAAATAGGCCGCAGGTCATCCAGATAAATAATACCTGCAAGATGGCCATTATCCAATACCGGGATAACGTTTCGCTTGCCTGTTTTGATCACTTCTAAGAGATCAGAATAAGATGATTTTATATTGAGTGTTGAAGTGACAGGCTCAATTAGATCCTGGGTATTAATTAGTAGAAAGAGATTTTTATCATATTCTCGCGTAAATATTTTGCCCTCATCAGCAAGTTTTTTTAGATCCGGCGATATTGGAGAGAACCATTTTGCAATGAGGAAAGAGATAACACAAACTATCATTAAGGGTATAAGTAAATCATATCCTGAGCTTGCCTCTGCTATGAGGAATATGGCTGTTAAAGGAGCGTACATTACACCACTCATTACCCCTGCCATTCCGACAATAGTCAGATTAATTATCGGTGCTTGTGAAAATCCTATGCTTGTGCATATAATTGCAAATAAATAACCCAATGTTCCCCCCGCAAATAATGAGGGTGCAAAATTACCACCATTACCACCTCCATATAGCGTTACGGGAGTAGCAAATGCCTTAAAGACGCAGATAAGGCTAAGAAAGAGAATGACGATCCACTCTTTATAAACTACATATCCGAGAAAACTATGCTCTATAATTTGGTGAATATCGCCGTCTATAAATGATTTAATACTTGAATATCCTTCACCAAATAAAGGAGGGAAAGCGAGGCAAAGTAAGGAGAGAATGCTGCCGCCAATAAGCGCTTTTTGTATTCGCGATATCTTCAGATAATGAAAAAAATGCTCTACTCGCTGCGCAACAATATTAAAATACCTTGCGTAGGCACCGCAAATTAACCCCAACAATAGATAAAAAGGTATGTTGTGATAATTGAAATCATGACGTGCGCTGAACTTGAATAATACTTCTTCATTAAGTATAACGCGTGAAAGCAGGCTCCCGCAAACAGCAGCAACAACAAGGGGAATGAAGTCTGTAAAAACAACACCTGTCAGCAAAATCTCGAACGCAAACATTATGCCGGCTATAGGTGCATTGAAAGCCGCTGCAATACCCGCGGAGGCACCGGAAGCCAATAAGAGTGTACGGTCCTTATAACTAAGTTTATATGTTTGCGCAAAATTTGAGCCTATTGCCGCGCCTGTCACAGCCATTGGGCTTTCAAGTCCAGCAGAACCGCCGAGCCCCACAGTAACAGCACTTTGAACTACCTGCGAATACATTTTTACAGGCGAAACAAAACTCGAGTTGCGGGCTATCTCATATAGAATGGCTCCAATGCCTTTTCTGTCTTGGCCCTTGAAGAAATAAATAACAATGAGTGTAGTAAGTACAATGCCAAGAAAAGGAAACAATACGTAGAAAAGAATTTGATCCTCAAAATGAACCTTACTGGTAATTATATAATGTATATAATGCACCAATGATTTTAGAATAACACCCGTAAAGCCGGCAGAACACCCAACAAGTATGCCCGATAAAATAAGGAACTGATTATGTGATAATTTAGTCCTTAACCATTGCAGCACTATCTGGTAGCTTTTTGCTTTTCTTAAACCGAATTGCCCTGTTTTTTTAACAAGGTCGGCGAATTCAAGATAGTTCTTTAAAAATTTACGTTTTTTTGAGGACATTAGTCAGGGAAAATCAATCTCATTCCATTCTTATGCTTTCTGAGAATGATTTTCAGCAAAGTTATAGCATTCTCAGATTTTGTGTCTGTTATTTCGGGGATTATTACTTTAAAAATGTTACTCTACTAAAATAAGGCAGGGAGCTACGAATTATTCGTTTGCTCCCTGTCCTGTAAACTATCTTAAATTATTTTTGATTGAATTTTCTATTGGCTTATTACGAAGCTTTTACGCAGTATCGTTGTGCTCTGCTGTACAACAGCTATATAAACACCTGCCGGCCAATGAGCCGTACCTATTGTTGTTTTGTTTTCAAAACTGTTGGAGAAAACTTGTCGTCCCAGCACATCAAATACAAGCACTTTGGCCTTCGCGGAACCGATGCCTTGCAGAGATATGTTAACCTGTGATGATGCAGGATTAGGATATATGCTCAGCGTAAGATTGTCTTTTGTTACACTGCTTACATTTGTATAGCTCGTTCCTACCTTAAATTGTCCCATCATACCATCATCCTCATGCATCAGGATGTGGCAGTGGTACATATAAGGGATTGTTGTATCAGCAAAATCTTCAAATTTAGCAATAACTCTTACTGTTTCCATTGAGCGGACCAGCACCACATCTTTAGGGCCGGACTCTGCTGCCGTTGGCGCTACGCCATTCCGGTCAAGGATATAAAAATGCACATCATGGATATGAAACGGATGTGCCACCATCGTGCTGTCAAATAATGTCCACACTTCAACATTGTTCAGCGGTATCCTATAGTCTATTCTGTCCATGTCAAAGCTCTTATCGTTGAAATAGAAAGGGCCGTCCATTACCATCATGCTGTCTGCACTCATCTTTATGGTACGATGTCCATTGGCTGTTACTTCGGTGTACGGGGTGTCAGAAACCAATGTGGTAGGGATCGTTGTAACGGGAGCTGCTGTTTGTGGCCCTACATTTATTTGGAGAATATTGAAATCAACACCGTTCAGCGGACTATTCATCGGCGGGCCTGAAGGCATAGGCATTGTGGGACCGCCTTGCACATCCATTGGCAATTGCGATGCATAGCTTTTTAGATAAATTGTTTGTCCGTTCATTCCGTCCAGATCCAGGAGCACTTCTGCACGTTCTCCCGGTGAAAGCCATACCCTGTCTGTATCAACGGGTGCAGTTAAAAGGCCGCCGTCATTGCCTATAATTTTAAAATGCTTGCTGCCGCTAAAACCAAAATTAAAGCAGCGTTCTCCTGAGGCATTCAGTAGTCTCATTCTCACCACCTGGGCAGGCATATTAGTATAGGGAGTATCTGTACCATTAACCAGAATGATACTATCCACCATGCCTTTAGGCATGAATTGGTTTTGGCTATCCAGCTCTACCGATTGCACAGCGATGGGAAAATCATCAACGCCATAACGACGAGGTATATTCAGCGCAGCCTCTTTATCATCTCTTACAATGATAAAACCAATATCCCCTTTTATGGCCTGCTCAGCTGTTTTCATCATCATGTGTGGATGATACCAGTAAGTGGAAGCCCTATTGCGGACAACAAACTTTGGATTCCAGCTGTCGCCATCCATTATCATACTGTAGGGGCCACCGTCGTTAGCAGGGGCCACATGGAAGCCATGCCAGTGCATGGTGGTAGTATCGCCTATCTGGTTGTTAACGGTAATGCTAACGCTGTCACCTTTGCGCATTATCAAAGTAGGCCCCAGGTAATGACGACCGTTAATGCCAAACGTTTGCGTTATGGCACCAGGCTTAAATTGAACACTATCCTTATGAAGGTTTAAATTGAAAAGAGTGCCTGAAATCGTGTCAGGTACTTGCATCAGGTGCTGTGCAAACGCAGAAGCACCAAAGGCTAACAATATTGAGCTTAACCAGATTTTTTTCATTGAAAAATATTTAAGAGCAATGAGCGCACCCTTTTTGATATACTCTTTATTGAACTATCAGTCGTTGCGTCGAACATTGCTTACCGTCACTTAAATTCACCATATAGACGCCTGCTGCAATGCCTGAAACATCAATGGGCAAGCTATTCTCACCAACTTGGGCTTGAAGATGATTGGTCCAAAGTATCTTGCCATCAAGCGAGATCAGTGCTACCTCTATTGGCTTTGCACTTGCAGTAGTAAATCGCAGTGTCGAAGCATTTTTTGCCGGATTAGGAGATAACATGATCATGTCTACTGGCTCAGGAATATTATTTACAGCGGTCGCGCTTCCAGAGAAGGCCAGGTTATCAATATACAAATAGCTACCTGCAACTGGTGTTGCCCCGCTTGCTGATAGTAATATCATTGCGCTGTCGGGTGTGGCATTACTGAAATATTGCAGGTTGGTTGAAAAAGTCGCCCAGCTCATTTCCATTCCTAAAAGACTTTGTGTCACATATGCCACCGTATCTCTTGTGCCTTTAGCTGTATTCCATTTTGTTAGGAGCGCTGTTATATATCCCTGGTCGGTTCCGTAGGCCATATATTGCCAGTAGGCGCTTATCTTGCCCGGGCGGCCTGTAAAAGGAAAACCATGTAATGGTTTAACATTAGGCAAATTACTCTTGTCCAGGGCGCCTGATACAGCAACACCGGGCACTATGCCTACGCCGGGTACCGTCTGTGAAACAACTATTATGTAATAAGACCCCGGGTAGCCTGGCTTGCCCTGCGTACAAGTAAAAACGCCAGAACTGTCCGTCATGTCATTTAGCTGGTCCCAGCCGTCAGGTGTCTTGTAAGAGCCAATATCTGTCCAGCTCTCAAAGCCCGAATTTGGAATTTGTGCAAATGAACTTGCAACAGCTAAAAATGCTGTAATAAAAAGTGGAATTTTTTTCATTCTTCTGATTTTACAAGGATTATGGTAGGCGTAATAGCCTGTATGAGTATGACTAACACGACACTAAAAATCCTCAACTATTCGACACAATTTAGGAATTCAATACCGTTTTGCCAAGAATGCATCATTTGCCCATATTCCAATTTGCATTATCAGGAAGCAGCAATTAATGTAGGATACCTGATTGATTCGCTCCTTGTCAATATCTCTACGAAGTAATCAAGGCGTCTATAGCTTGCCACTCATGTTTAGTAGAGGAGAGTTGCAAAGAGTCGAATCTTTTTTTAGAAGATCTGAAAGAGGTTACAGTCGAACACCTGATCCCTTTTTGACGTTTTTAGACAGTTTGAAAATATAGAGCCCCTAACCCCTATAATCAATCAGCTTATTATTTGTCAAAGAGCTTATCGAAAATACTCATCACATCTAAATAGGATTTACGGTGTTAATAATCTTTTGTCTTCCCAATAAATAACTAGTTTTCTCTTTACAAATAGCCATTGATTATTTTGATGGGTATAAGTATCATAATAGCGAATAGCTTCGGTTAGTAATATTCTTTTCCCATCTTCAAAAAGAATATGTTGGGCAAGACATTGTACCGTTCCGGTTGTTTCATCCCCGAATTTGATCGAGTTCTGCCCGTTAAGGTGAAACGTCATATTGTATTTTTCCAGACCCTTGAACGCATTTTCTAATTCTTTGTGCCCTTTCAATACGAAGATAGGCTTACTTGTATCGGGCTCTGACCGATAAATTTCCATTGTACCATTTTCAACAAAAAGAGCCGCCTGCCGTTGAGCTTTAGTCCTGTCCGCGTAATATGCAAAACTGTCAACTAACTCGCGTATAGCAATGCGATTTCTGATTTCATTTGAATTTAGTCCCCCTATGGAATCCGGGATGGACTGTGATTTTACTAAAAAAGTCTGTGTTATAAATAACAGGGTGACTACTACATTTTTCATATAGTGGATTTTAATTTGTCGCGTTAGCTTTTATATGTCAGTCCGGATCATTAACCTATTGATGATTTGTCAAGGACACTTTCAATCGTTGTTCTCTAATAATTTTTTTTGCCAATGTTTACATTCTTGTTTGTTTGATCGCCAATATCCTGTTACCAGCTCGTTGTTATTGTCTATCCACTGTGTAATTCAGTTCAGTCACCCCGGAAGTAAATTGCCGGGTAGTCAATAGGTTTAGTTTTATTTTGTCTTTGATGTCTACAAACAATGGAATGCCTTGTCCAAGAATAATTGGATTAACAAATAGCCAGTAACCATCAATCAAGCCCTGTTGAATAAGTGAATGTGTAGTCGTCGGGCTGCCAAAAAGCAAGATTTCACTGCCTGCCTGTTGTTTTATTTCATTTATTCTGTCCGCAAGGTTATCACTGATAATTGTTGTGTTATCTAGCAGCTTGCCTTTCATTGTTTTTGATAGCACAATTTTGTGTGCTTTGTTATACCACTTTGAATGTTCAATGTCGTGCTTGGTCGCATTCAGCTTGTCTCCTGCGGTAGGCCAGTAATTTTCCATCATCTGGTAAGTTGCTCGTCCGTATAATGCCGTATCGGTTTCGCCGATCCGCTTACCGACATGATCAAAAATTTCTTCACCAAGTTTGATCCAGTTCATTTCTCCGTTCGGTCCTGCTACAAAACCGTCAAGCGATATGTGCATAAATGAAATTATTTTTCTCATACTTTTTGTTTTTTTTATTATTTATGGTTTGTTATTTTCTAATATTTTAATATAAATGTCTATTGTTTGTGTCATAATGCGCAAGTAATTGCTTGCAAATATATGCGCAAGTTTTTACTTGCGCAATTTTATTTTAACTATTCCTATGAAAATAACCTATTATCGTTTCGGGCTTTGAAACACTACACAATACAGGAAGTTGTTCCTTTTTCTAAAACGACTGTTTAACTATAAATGGACAGTATCTATTCGAACAGTCACAGTGCCTATTTAGACCTTAACCAATTGAAGCCATGACAACGTATGAAAAATCCGACCTTATTTCTTGTCTTTCCGGAGGGTATTAGCTACGATAAGAAAATGGATGAATGTCGAACTTCGCGTATAAATATTTCGTTTTCGTATCCCGCTTATATTAAGCAGCTTATAAACAACAAAAGAGGCATACCAGAATTGGACCTGGATTTTGCCTCTTTTGCAACTCTGGTAGCCTCGACAAGAATCGAACTTGTATCTAAAGTTTAGGAAACTCCTATTCTATCCATTGAACTACGAGGCCAAAGCGCTGCAAAAATAATGATCTAAGCCTTATGTGCCAAGACTAATATTTCCAGCGTAGCGTATGCAGCATATGCTCCATATCTTTCTTCAGGAAAGCGTTTACCGGTTTCAGAGAGTCGGCGTTTGGTGTCACATCAAAGTACAGCGCAGCGCGTATCCAATGTTTGGTAGTGTCGGTAGCTATAAACTGATATGCAGATGCTGCATTACCCCCCACGTCAAAAGCGATACCGTATACACCATTGCTAAGTTGAAATGCGGAGTCATGTATGAAATCGGCACGTTTATCGTGGAAGAAGGAAAGCTTATGTGCATCTTCCAGCAGCTTGCTCAGGTTTTGCTGTGGCGTTATTTGCTTGTAGCTTAGATATACTCGTCCGCCAAGGCTGGGAAAGTCAATGTATAGCCAGTATGGATTTTCTGGTTTCTCACCGAAGTAAGAAGTATCTCTTATTATTTTTGCATAGGTAGGGTAGTCAAAGCTGTAAGGAAAGCCTGGCTGATCAAAATGCTGATAGGTGTGTTTAGGTAGCTCAATAAGATAATAACCGCGTGGCTTGGGTATATAAGTCTCAGGCCGGCAGGACATTATTAAAAAACAAAGTATTACAGGAACAAAATAGCGTGACATGCCCCCAAAACTATAATATTTAGTTGATTAGTAAAGGCCTGCAGGCCTTAAAAACTATCAGACGCATGGGCTTTAAAGCTTATGGATATGGAAGACCGGCTTTCTTTTGCTATTTTTGCAGCTCAAATTTCAAAAAAATCCTACAATGGCAGATCAGCAAGCACAGGAGCAGCAGTTAAACATAGAATTAACCGAAGAAATGGCTGATGGGGCATATGCCAACCTGGCTATAATCACTCACTCATTTGCAGAATTTGTAATAGATTTTGTTAACGTGATGCCAAACGTGCCAAAGGCAAAAGTGAAATCACGTATTGTAATGACACCACAGCATGCAAAGCGTCTTATGCGCGCAATGGTAGATAATGTGAAGCGTTTTGAAGCGCAGCACGGCACAATAAAGGAAGAACCGATGAATATGCCATTTAACTTCGGTACGCCTACAGCCCAGGCCTAACATAATATAAGAAGAAGATACATACACACGCATGAACGATAAGATCATCATACTCGATTTCGGATCTCAGTACACACAGCTTATAGCCAGAAGTGTTCGTGAGCTGAATGTTTACTGTGAAATACAGCCTTGCACAAAACCTATACAGTACGAAGCCGGCATAAAGGGTGTAATACTTTCAGGCAGCCCCTTTTCCGTAAATGATGAACAGGCTCCTAAACCCGATATAAAAGCCATAGGAGATCAGTTGCCTGTATTAGGTGTTTGCTACGGCGCACAATTGCTGGCACAGCAGAGTGGGGGCGAGGTAGGCCGCAGTACACACAGGGAATATGGCCGCGCACATTTAAAGGATATGGTCAATGATCCTTTGCTGGCTACTATTACTGATGGATCGCAGGTATGGATGAGTCATGCAGATACTATAAAACAATTACCGGACGGTTTTAGCTTAATCGCCCGTACCGAAAGCATACCGGTAGCAGCATATAAAGCCAAAGAAGGATGGGCAAAAAATACTGTTTACGGTATTCAGTTCCACCCTGAAGTAACACATAGCACAGACGGCCGCCAACTGCTGAAAAACTTTGTAGTGGATATTTGCGGCTGCAAACAAGACTGGACACCTGCGTCATTTATACAGGAAACAGTAGAACGTATAAAGCGTGAAGTAGGAGATGGTAAAGTGGTAATGGCTCTGAGCGGTGGTGTAGATAGCACTGTGGCAGCCACGCTCATTCATCGTGCAATTGGTGACAATCTCTATTGCATATTTGTAGATAACGGCCTGCTTAGGAAGAACGAGTATGGGCAGGTGTTGGATGGCTATAAACACCTGAAGTTAAATACAAAAGGTATAGATGCGAAAGCCTTATTTTATAAAGAGTTGGCTGGTGTAAGCGATCCTGAACAGAAACGAAAGATAATAGGCAAGCTTTTTATAGATGTATTTTATGAAGAGTCTATAAAAATAAAGGATGTAAAGTTTTTAGGTCAGGGCACCATTTATCCAGATGTTATTGAATCTATTTCGGTAAACGGCCCGTCTCAAACTATCAAGTCCCACCACAATGTAGGTGGCTTGCCTGAAAAAATGCACCTTTCCCTGGTAGAACCCCTTCGCTTCCTGTTCAAAGATGAAGTAAGGAAAATAGGCCGCGAGTTAGGCATTGATGAACTGTTTCTTGGCCGCCATCCGTTCCCTGGTCCAGGCCTGGGTATACGCGTATTAGGCGCAGTTAACGAAGATAAAGTGAAGCTGCTGCAGGAAGCTGATGCGATATACACACAGCATTTACGCGATAGTGAACTGTATAATAAAGTTTGGCAGGCAGGTGCTATCTTGTTACCGGTGCAGAGTGTCGGTGTAATGGGTGATGAACGCACTTACGAATACACCGTAGCGCTTCGTGCAGTTACCTCAATAGACGGTATGACAGCAGACTGGGCCCATTTACCACACGAGTTTCTTGCAAAGGTGTCAAACGATATTATCAATCACGTAAAAGGTATTAACAGAGTGGTCTATGACATTAGTTCAAAGCCACCTGCTACCATAGAATGGGAATAGCACGAAGCTTATGAAATGTAGACTGCTTATAGTTTTTCTGTTTACAGTTATTGCTACAGCATTTAGTAATAATGCCCAAGCGCAATTCTGGAAAAAGTGGTTTCATAAAGACAACCGCAAGTATAAGGCTACACATAAGGTAAGTACACAACCCACTCTGCCCAAGCCTAAGCCTGCAAAAAGAAAACTGGAAATACAATATCCTGAAACGGTAAAGAAAAGCAGGTATCGTATAGATGTCCTTGTGCCGCTCTATCTTGATGAGTTGACTAAAAATGAAAAACCGGTTCACGGCGAAAAAATACCTGAGAAATCACAGGGTGGGGTGGAGTTTTATGAAGGTATAAAACTCGCGGTGGATACGCTGCAAAGCTTCAACTATAACCTGGATGTTTACGTGCATGATATAGCATCACCAGTCACCAGTGTTGCTGCATTGATAAAAGACAAAGCGCTTGATTCTGCAGATCTTATTATTGGTGATGTGCAATCTCAGCAAATAGCCGATCTGGCACAGCTTGCAAAAAGACGACATATAAACTTTATATCAGCCTCATCGCCATCTGATGCTGGTATAAAAGACAACCCATATTTCATATTGCAGCAGCCTACACTACAGGCGCATTGCACGTATATAATGGATGCTATAGGGCATAAGTATCATAAAAAATCTGTTACACTTTTATACAGAAATACTGTTTCTATTGACAAGACAGCTTGCGCTTACGTACTAGACGATAGCTCGTTGGTAGCTTTTAATAAAGTCTCCTGCAATGCAATGCCTTCTCGTCAGCAATTGGCTCGTTTGTTCGATAGTTCAAAAACAAACATAATAGTGATGCCGATAATGGAGAACGCCTATGCAGAAATGCTGCTGAAGCAAATGTACAACTGGTTTCCACAATACAAATTTGAAGTGTACGGCATGCCTTCATGGCGCACTATGGCAGGATTAAAAAAAGCTAATACATTTCCTAATACAGTAGTGCATGTAACTGCACCGTTTTACTTCGATATATCAAACTCCGCAGCCCAGCAACTGGAAAGATCATTTAAAAGCGCATATGGCGGCCGTCCTTCGGAGCTTGTGTTCAGAGCTTACGAAACGCTTTATTGGTATGCTAATATGCTTGCCGAGTACGGTACTATATTTAATAAACATTTTAATGATAATAGTGCAGCACCCTTCACACGCTTTGAAATAAAACCTAAATGGGATGCTAATGGCAATCTGCTTTACAATGAGAACCAACATTTATGCATGTACCGTTATCAAAACAGTTCCTATATAGTGGAGCAAAACAACAGGTAGCTATATTTTACTGTTTATGGCAATGCTATCTTTGGGGCCATAAAGATTTATAGCAGGCGTATTAAGATTTTGCAGCGCATTCTTTTTTTCCTGCATCAGCGCTTTGTTTTTCTCAAGTCTGTTCTTACGCAGTATGTACATCACCATAAAGAGGATTAACCCGATAGATATCATGCAACCGAGCGCCACATTGGGTTCATAGTCCTGTACCAATAGTGCAACAGTAATGATCAGGATATTTGATGTAATAAGTATGGTCACGCTCCTTGAATGTGTGAACCCCATGTCCAATAAATAATGGTGCAGATGTGAACGGTCAGCATGAAAAGGAGAACCACCTTTTATAATGCGTTTTAAAAATACCCTGAATGAATCGAATATCGGCACGAACAATAGTGCTACAGCTACTATTGTAGATCCTTTGTGGGAATGTATGACAGCCGCCAACGGATTGTCTACAGTGTAGGCATGTATAAACAATATACTTAGGATAGATATTGTAAAGCCAATTAGCAGTGACCCTGTATCTCCCATAAATATTTTAGCAGGAGAAATATTATAACGCAAAAACCCAAGGGTAGCGCCCATTAGGCTGAATGCTATGCAGGCAGGTCCTATATTGTCAAGCATGGCCAGGCATACGCCCAGAGAAAAGGTAACCAGTACACCAATTGCGCCGGCTAGGCCGTCAATGCCGTCAATCAAATTAAAGGCATTGGTTATAAATATTACTCCTATTATGGTAAAGGATACGCTATACCAGTAAGGCATTTGATAAATGCCCAGGATACCATGAAGCGAATTGATTCGAACATCTGCCAGGCAAACAGTAATGATGGCTGCTATAAACTGCGCAAGGAATTTCTTACCGGGACCCAGTGATACAAGGTCATCGTTAATACCCGTAAGGAATAGTATCACAGATGAGGCAATGATATAATTCCATTTTTCAGCAAATGGAGAGGTGATGAACAGGGAAGTGACGATAATATAGGCAAAAAATATTCCAACACCACCCAGATTAGGTGTGATGGTAAGGTGTATTTTTCTCTTGTTATCCGGAATATCAAACAGCTTTTTACGCTTAGATACATGTATAATACGGGGCACACTTATGATACTGGCTGACAAAGCACATATGAATGATAGTAAATATATGATATATGGCGGCAGAGTAATCATATTATGCACCTAACGCTAAAGGTGATGGGTTATTTTATGTCAAAACAAATGTAAAACATAGTTTTTAACAAATTCCTCCAATAACAATTCAATAAAATATTATTAATAAATTAATTCAAAATTAACTGTTTCCATTCAATATATATAAGTATTTAAATGCAATTTTACATGTGTCTAAAGTTTAATGTGTGTAATTTATCCCTCACCATATAGCCTAGTTCTTTTTGTTTTTAATAATATTAACAAAATGCCGCAACCATACATCTGTTGTGCGTTTGGCGGTATAGCAGGGCCATTTATATCAGTCTTTAACAAATGTAAGTAGGTGGGTGGCATGAACTTCTAAAGGTTAAGAATGGATTAAATAGTTGTGTTATGGATCTCAAAGATTTGAAGATTGGCAACTATGTGATGATAGGAAATGAAGCAGTTAGGATAGTTGCAATTGATGCGAAAGAAGAAAACACCGTTATTGAAATCAAATTTCTTAACGGTGAAATTGAAAGGGGTACAGAAGATGAGTTACAAACCAGGCCAATTAAACTGGCCGATGTACCATTAGCAGAATGCTGTGATTTTGACAAAGAAGGATACAGCAAAATATCATTTGATAAATATGTCTTCTATTTTAAACTACAGGGGAACCATATAATCCTTTGTGGAGAAGATAAAAAGCCGCTGGTTCACTTTTGGGAAATAATTTACCTGCATCAGTTGCAGAATTTATATTTCTCGCTGAAAGGTGAAGATATGACTGTGAACCAACCAGGCGAGATACGTAAAGCAGCACGAAATGTCTAATGTATTATACAGGCTAAATACTGCCGTATGGCGTCTGGAGATGACGCAGTACCGCCAGTATGCGTTCGGCAGCTTTGCCGTCCCACAAATAGGGAATATTACCTTTTCGCCATTCGTCATTATATAATCTGGCAAATGCAGCTACAATAGCGTTATGGTCAGTGCCTATTACCTCATTTGTTCCCAGATGGGCTGTTTCAGGATGTTCGGTATAAGGAGCAAGTGTCATACAGGGCACCTGCTGCACAGTAGCCTCGTCCTCAATAGAGGCGGAGTCTGTCACCACAGCCTTGGCATGTTTCATCAGGAAGTGGAAATGATTATAGTCCAGTAGCCCTGTAGTAAAGAGATTGGGTGCCCTGATGCCTATTAGCTCAAGCGTTTTTACTGCCCGCGGATAAACAGGAAAGATTACGGGGAACCCTTGTGATGATTGTATAATTGAGATCAGCAACGCCTTCAGGTCAGTCACCATATCTACGTTTGCAGGCTGGTGCAGGCACACCACAAAATAACGTTGCGGCAGCAGCTGCAGCTTTTGCCATAGAGGTGGCGGAGTAAACTGTGGTGTTTGTTTTAGCAGTGTATCAATAAGTGTATTGCCGGCAAAGAATATCAATTCTTCTGCCACCCCTGCTTTGCGCAATTGCTCATTAGCGGAATGCGAAGTAGTGAAGTAATAGTCGGCAATAGAATCAGTTACAATACGATTAATTTCCTCGGGCAGGTTTTTGTTATTTACCCGTATGCCTCCGCCTATATGAGCCACCTTGGTACCGGGTACTTTCTTTGCAGCCAGTGCGCAGGCCATGGCAGAAATAGAGTCTCCTGTAACAATTACGAGTTCCGGTTTGGCTGCCAATATTACTTTTTCATACCGGGCCATTATAATGGCTGTTTCTTCGGCTTCAGATCCCTCAGCTATTTCCAGGTTTATATTCGGACGGGGAATATCTAATTGCTGAAAGAAAAGATCGCCAATTTGCTTATCGTAATGCGGCCCAATATAAATAAAGCGAAAATTGATATCGGTGCCCTTCTTTTGCTCATTTTGAATAGCCTCAATGAGCGGGGCTATTTTAATAAAAGTGGAGCGTTCACCAGCAATGATATCAACAAGCATATTCCGTTATTCTATTGTCAATTGCCTGCGTTGCTGAGCAATTGGCACAAAGGTAACTTAAACAAAATCAAATAATATAAAAAGTGGTACCTGCCTGTAAATATAGCAAAGACGCGGTTATAAAAGTATTTTGCAGCTTGCAGAAGCAATGCTGGTCTATTTTGACGCATGGTTTTGAAACTGCTGTATGAAGGCATATATATTAAAACCGGGTTCTGAAAGTGCTGAACTCAATGAACGCATAATGGCAGCGCGCTCAATATCTTTCATACGTTGAGTCTGAATGAGTTGCCAGCATTTTTCTGTCAGTAGCTGTATTCGTTTTTCGGGTACACTATTTATGGTATTGAGATAATGTTCTACTGCATCTGCCAACTTTTCTATTCCTTTTTCTTCAGTGGCTATTGTTTTCACTACAGGAGTTTCTTTGCCATCTTTTGCTTTTTCATGCACCAATATGCGCAGATTGTTATACACAGCATCAGCTGCTTCCCTATCCGCTTTATTCACCACAAAAATGTCTGCTATTTCCATTATGCCTGCTTTCATGGTCTGTATCGTATCGCCCGATTCAGGTATCAGGGTCACAATAGTGCAATCAGCCAGCCCGGCTATTTCCACTTCACTTTGCCCAACACCCACAGTTTCTATTAGTATTAAATCAAACGGCGCATTCTTCACCAGGTCTGTTATTTCTATTATCTTGGGATGCAGGCCACCCAAAGCCCCACGGGTAGCAAGCGAGCGTATGTAAACATTAGGATTATTGTAAAAATCGCTCATGCGTATACGGTCACCCAACAGCGCACCGTAATTAAACGGAGAGGAAGGATCCACGGCTATCACCGCTATTTTCTTTCCTTTTTTTGTCCAGTAGTGAAGTAACGCATTTACCAGCGTACTTTTGCCGGCACCGGGCGGGCCGGTAATACCCAGCAGGCGGGCGCTCTGCGTGTCACGGAGTTGTAACAGCAGTTCATTATATCCCTGCAGTTCATTTTCAACCAGCGTAATGCCTCTTGCCAATGCATTAAAATTGCCGTTTTGTATCTCTGCCAGAAGTTGTATTATCTTGTCCCGCACTAAAAAGTATTTAAAGTTCGTTATTAGGTACCATGGATTCGGTAAGCAAAAATAAATTTCTAAATCATAAACTCTTATCTAAATCTAATATTGCAGTAGGTCTGGCCTTGCTCATGATACTGGGTTTGCTTGTCTCGCGTGGCCTCTGCACCATTGCCACAATGCTTTTTGGCCTAAATGGGCTATGGAGGATAAACCCAAAGAATTGGCTTAAGAACAAATGGTGGTTGCTAGGTGTTTGCTGGGTAGCAGCTTATGCAATTACCTATTTCTGGAGCGCAGACCACCATAGCTGGCATGAGCGCTTCGATACCAAGCTTCCTTTCCTTTTCCTGCCCCTGGCTTTTGGTTTTTTGCCGCGGTTTAATATCAGGCAGCTACAAACATTTACTATTGGTACCGCTCTTATGATCCTAATGGGAGTAGGGTATAGTACATGGTTTTTTTTATCGGCACCTGCTTATTATGTACATGAGTATAACTTCTCCAATATATTACCCACATTGGTGGAGAACGATCATATATGTTTCAGCTTGTCTGTCGCTTTGTTCACAGCATGGTGCGTATATGTCTTTCCATTGCTGCGTGGCAAAGCTGCTAAATGGTTCATAGGAATTACTATAGCTGTTTGCAGCGTATTCCTGCATTTGCTTTCCGCCAAAAGTGGTCTTGTAGCCTGGTATTTGATGGTGCTGGGTTGGAGCATTTACGTAGGGCTTAAGAAAAGCAAGTGGCTGGGTTTAAGTATGCTGGTCTGTTTTGTTCTATTTGTATTTCTCGCATTTCGCTATGTACCCACTTTTCAGCAGCGCATAAGCTATGTCAAGTACACATACGAGGTATATAAAAACGGAAATATAACCGGCGACTATAGCGATATGGGCCGTATGATATCATACGATATTGCAATCAAATTGATAAAAAAACACCCATTAACAGGTGTAGGAGCGGGCGACATACTTGAAGAAATGAAGAAGGGCTATGATAAATGGTATCCGCAGGTTAAAGAGGAGCAACGCCTGTTTCCACACAATCAGTTTCTTACTATTGCATTAGGTTGTGGCTTATTAGCCGTATTGATTTTTATCGTCTGGCTTATATGGCCGCTCATTCATCTGGAAAAAAGCAGGGCCGGCGCTTTTTTCCTTATTACATGGATTATGTTGCTGGTGCCGTTATTGGTAGAGCCATTTTTAGAAATCCAATTTGGGGTATTCGTATATTTGTTTTTCCTGCTTTGGCAAAAACATATGATAGGCAGGCATGATGATAATTTGCACACAAAAGAGAAAGTATAGGAACAATGACGAATTTTATTCCGGTCTTCCCGCTTAGTATTATTGTATATCCCGGAGAATCTTTGAATCTGCATGTTTTCGAACCCCGTTATATACAACTTGCAAAGGAATGCCTTGCTGATAAAAAACCTTTCGGTATTCCCTGCGTTTTAGACAGGAAAGTAGAAGAATATGGCACACTGATGGAAATCGAAGAGCTGGTAACAGAATACGAAAATGGCGAGCTGGATATACGCACCAGGGGTAAGAAAGTTTTCAGGGTACTGGAAATGATAAAGGAGGTCCCGGATAAGCTATATTCCGGTGCTATAGTCAACTATCCCGAAAATATTACGGAGCGGGAAGGCACCCGTATCAGCGATCTGATAATAAGCGAAGTGCGCAGATTATATTCCCTGCTCAATATGGAGAATAAATTTCCAGCCAAAGAGGATCTGGTTTCTTATGAAATAGCCCATTTTGTTGGACTTACCAAGGCACAGGAATATGAGCTGCTGGGCCTCTTCACAGAAACGCAGCGACTGGAATATATACGCAGGCATCTGAATAATATAACCCCGGTTATTACTGAATTGGAACAAGTAAAGGCAAGGATACAGCGCAATGGTCACTTCAGAAACCTGTCTCTGGATGATTTCGAAATTATATAGGCACAGTAACTATTTATTGCAGTTGATTTTTATTACTTTGGCAATCCGAACCTCTAAAACACATAGCCATGTCAGTAAATCTTTGCATCGATTGGGGTAACACATCCGTAAAAGCTTCTATATTCCAGGATGAGCGCCTGGTAGAGATAAAGGCATTTTCAGGTGCCGATGCAGAAGCCGGGCTATCGTCAATCATTAGCCAGCACAAGCCGGTTAAGGCCATATTGGCTTCAGTTACCAATCATTCTGCTGACATAGAGGATATGGTGAAGGCGCAGGTAAAGTCATACATGAGACTGGATGGTAACACCCGTTTGCCGGTAATGAGTGCCTATACCACTCCTGAAACACTTGGTGCCGACAGGCTGGCGCTGGCAGTAGGTGCCTGGGCGGTATATCCTGATAAAAATACACTCATAGTAAATGTGGGTACCTGTGTTACCTACAATTTCACGCAGAAAAATAAAACTTTCCGTGGCGGTGCCATATCTCCGGGCTTGCACATGCGTCTGAGGGCCATGCATGAGTTTACCGACAGGCTGCCATTGGTGCCTGTAGAAGGAGAACTATTATTGCTGGGTTACGATACAGCTACCTGCATGCGCAGTGGCGCTGTGCTTGGAATGGTCTGTGAAATAGATGGAATGGTGAATGAATATGCTGCTCAATATCAGGATTTTAACGCTATATTAACTGGGGGCGATGCGGCCTTTTTTGCAGGGAAACTGAAAAGTAAGATATTTGCGGACTCTGAACTGTTATCCAGGGGTCTCAACCTAATTTTAAACTATAATGTACCGATACCACGTTAAGTACTTTTTATTAATATTTTTTTTAATAACAGGATCAACAGTTTTTGCCCAAACTAGCACTACAAGCGACCCTACTTCAGAGCGCGCCAATTCTCCGTATTCCCGTTATGGAATAGGTGATAGTTGGGATGGTACTAATACAAATTTGAAAGGCATGGGTGACATCAGCTCCGCTTTTGAAAATCCTTATACTATCAATGCGGAGAATCCTGCATCTTTCTCTTTCCTTAAGCTCACCACTTATGAGGCAGGTGCGGAAGGCGACATACATACACTAAGAAACAGCAACACCAGCTATGGCACTGGGATGGCTACATTATCTTATATGAATGTGGGTATACCGGTTGGTAAACATCTGGGTTTTTGCATTGGATTGAAGCCATTGACACGTGTGTTTTATAATCTGGCCGATACGAATTCTCGCCCTGAAGATACTCTGATAGGCAAGCAGGTGATCCATAGTTTTTCAGGCGATGGCTCTGTGAATCTTGCATATCTTGGTGTAGCCTATCAGTATAAAGGTTTTAGCGTTGGCGTGCAGGCTGGTTATATGTTCGGGCACATAGATTATTATAGCCGCCTTATTAACAACGACACTTCTTATTCTTACAATTCTACCATAGCCCAGAGCACCGGCATAGGTGGTATATACTGGAAAGCTGGTCTTTTGTATGAAGGTAAGCTTAACAAGAATTACACTTTGCGTGTAGGCGGTACTTTAAGCATGCAGCAAACGCTTACGGCAAGAAACTACGAATATTGGATAGCCTCTTATAACGCTGTCGATACCTTTATCTCAGATACTACGTATAATGCACAGGCTGCAAAGGGTAGCATTGTGATGCCAATGACTTACTCATTCGGCCTGCAATTGGCAAGAAATGATAAGTGGATGGTAGGTGTTGATTATACCAGCACGCAATGGAATCAGTTCCGCAAATTTGGCAATGTGGATTCCGGTTTGGCAAGCAGCACTTATCGTGTTGCGTTAGGTGGCGAGCTAACGCCTGATGCTACAAGCCTTCGCAGTTTCTGGTCAAGGGTTACCTATAGAATAGGTCTTTATTATGGTACCGGCAATATTTATCTCAATAATACTACGCAATATAATTATGGTGTTACCATAGGTGGTAGTTTACCATTCCATCGCGCTACAGACCACATACATTTTGCGCTTGATGTTGGTAAACTGGGTACTACTTCCAATGGTTTGTTGCAGGATAATTACGTAAAGTTCTCCTTAGGTATATCACTGAATGACAAATGGTTTATACCGCATAAATATGACTAAGAGTTTGCTTATAACATATTCTACCAAAGTAACCCGGAGCGTTTTTCCGGGTATTTTGTTTTTGCTGGTATTACTTTTTTCGTGTCGCAACGATCCTAAAACGATTCTATCTCTTACCTCCAAAAATCAAATGCAGGAAGACCGGGCAGAAGATGTAACCATATTGTACAGCAAAAAGGGTAAGATAGCAGCACGTCTGTTTGCGCATGAGTTTATACGGAATGAATTTGCAAAACCTCCTTATACCGATCTCAAAAAAGGGTTGAAGGTTGAGTTCTTTAACGATAGTGAGCATGTGGAAAGCACACTTACAGCACGCTATGCCCGCTATTATGAAAAGCAGGGCAATGTATTGATAAGGGACAGTATAGTGGTGCTAAATAAAAAAGGTGAACAGCTCAATACAGAAGAGCTGGTCTGGAACCAAAATATAGGCAAATTCTACACAGAGAAGTTCGTACGCATCTCCACACCTACACAAATTACCTATGGAGATGGTCTTGAAGCTAACCAGGACTTTAGCTGGTACCAGATCAAAAATCTGAAAGGAATGGTGCAGGTAAATAAAACAGAGATCCCTCAGTAGTTCATCACATAATTGGTGAACCGTGTGTGCGCTTCAGCAACCACTTTTCCACTGGCTTTACTGCATGAACTGAATTTAGAAAGATGCTGGTAACAGTAGGATTGCCAAACGTGCGTTGTAGTGCTCTGCCCCAGAAAAGCCTGTTTTTAAAATTTTTATTCCATGCATTATAGTAAGCTTCTTCAATTTTACTACGTTCCTCTATTGTTATATTGCTCTTTTCCAACTTAGCCTGTATTAGTATGCTGCTAAGTATCCTTGCTGCGTTTATAGCCATCGCCATGCCATTGCCGCAAAGCGGGGTAATGAGCCCTGCTGTATCCCCGCACATCAGTATATGATTTTCTATTAGTCTTTTTTGCTCAAAGCATATTTCATTTATTACTTCCGGCTCTTCAAATAGGAAATCCGATGACGTAAAAATCTCTTTCAGCACGGGATTCTTATAAAGCACCTTTTCCTGTAATTCCGGTATTGTTTTGTAGTTTCTCTTAGTTGGCCGTTTATACAGGTAACAAAGATTAAAAATATTATTCTCTACGCTAGATATGCCGCAATACCCGCCCTTAAAGTTATCCAACCCTATTTCATCCGCAGGATAGTTGGTTTTAATATGGTATTTCACGCCCAGATAGCCTGTATGGCTTTGAATAAAGCTGCGATTTAGTTTTTTATCCAGGCTATCGCGCTTTCCATAACTTCCAATTACAAAGTTTGCTGTAAAGCTGCCATTGTTTGTTTCTACAGTAAAACGCCCGTCCTCGCTGTATGTTATGTCTGTTACTCGCGTATTCACCATTATATTGGCTCCGCATTTTAAAGCCAGTTTATACAATGCATGGTCCATCGTATACCTGCTAACGCCAAAACCGCCAAGGTCCAGGTTTGTACATAGGCTATGTCCTAGCGGTGTTGAAATACGCAGTTTCTTGATTTGCGCTGCACCAAAATCAAATGGATTGAATCCTAAATGCTGCAGATAAGCCAGTACTTCGTTGCTTATATATTCCCCACATACTTTATGGTACGGGTAAGCTTTTTTTTCTATCAATAAAACTTCTTTCTCAGCCTTGCTTAGCTCAATCGCTGCTACCAGTCCCGCCAGTCCGCCACCCACTATTATTACATCTGCCGTTTGCATAGTCAGGCTTTGGGCGTTTTATGAATGATCAACTCCCATCGCCACGCCCATTTCCACTCCAGGCTATAATTGCTAATGCAAGCCTGTTTTAATATTTGCTGCAGCTCTTTTCTTTTGAATGCTCTTGCTACAGATAGCGGGGCGTCATATTTTACAAGGTAGGTTTTTGAAAATAGCCGTGTAAGCACTTTAATTGCATAGTAGGCAAACCAATTCCTATGAAGGTCATTTATTATTACGGCAGTACTTGCAAGCTTGTACAAGCGTTTTATAAGGTCCACCAGTTGTTCATTGTCAAAATGGTGACAAAAGAGGCTGCAGGTGGAAATGTCCGCCTTTAGTCGCATCAGTTCGTCATCAAATACATTGAGGTGTATGTAGGTTATATTTGCATAAGCCTGCGATTTTTCCGTGGCATAATTGACCATCACTGGGTTTATATCCACACCCACCAGGCTTAGCTCCTTATTTTTCCTGCGCCCCCATTTAGCTATCGCACGTAGCATATCTCCACCGCCGCAGCCCACATCCATTATGGTAAGCCTTTTATCCCGCAGGCTTATTTTGTCTAATGCATTTAACATAGTGCTATACCCACCCAGTCGTGAGTTCACGATTTCCAACTCTCGTAATGCCTGCCGCGTTTCCCTCGGTGAAACACCCGGCTGGTCCATTATTTCCGGCAAATTGCTACGTACAGATAGATCTGGCTTAAACATAGAAGTTCTTTAAGCTACTTCAGCAATCATTGATTCCATTGTAATGCCCGGGCCAAATGCACAGGCAAGTATTTTCTTACCGATATCAGCAGCACCAAGTCTATTAAGATATTCCTTCAGCACAAACAGCACTGTTACCGATGACATATTTCCATAGTCATGCAACACCTGGTAAGATATGTTGTTTTGCTCTGCAGATATTTCAAGCGCCTCCTCACATGCTTCTAAAATCTTCATTCCCCCCGGGTGAATGGCATAATAGTCAACATCCTCTTTTTGCAATTTTGTTTTGGCAAATAGTTTCTCAGTAAGCAGTTTTATATTGTTGCGCACAATATTTGGTACCTCCGTAGTCAGCCTTAGATCAAACCCAACATTGCCTATACGCCATACCATATCTTCACTGGCTGTTTGTTCAAATTCTGCATAAAAGTCTCGTAAGCTAAGGTCTCTTTCAACATTGCTTTTCTTCATTGCCTTAGTTGTTACTATAGCTGCCGCGGCACCATCAGAAAACAATGCATTGGCTACCACCTGGTTTTGTTCCTGGCTTTTTTGGTAATGCAGGGAACACAATTCCACACCCGCTACCAGCACCACAGCATTCGGTTCAGATCTGGATATATGATAAGCTACTTTCAAAGCATTAATGGCAGCATAGCATCCCATAAAGTTCACACAGGTGCGTTCCACGCTGCGCTGCATACCCAGCCGCTCAACCAATTGTATATCAACACCTGGTGCAAACATGCCTGTGCAACTGAATGTAATTATATGAGTTACGTCGCTAGCTTTTAGTTCGGGCAGCACCTTTAAACATGCTCTTACAGCTTTCTCGCACAGTGCAGCGGCATGCGTTTCATAGAGTTCCATGCGCTTACTCACCGTGGTAGAGGGGGTTAAGCCCGCCGGATGAAATAAAACGTTTTCAGGCCGGTCTTCTTTTCCAAATTCATCCAGCACGCTATGCCGGTATGCTATACCGCTGCGACTATATATCCTGCGCAGTCTCAGCTTTTCTTCACGGCTCATGCCATTGGCTGATTCAAGAATGGAGTAGTGTTCTTCCTGGGATATTTTGTTGTCCGGAACAGCTGTACCTATAGCTTTTATCAAAGAATTCGTCATAACCTATTCTGCCCTATATTTACGTAAATCTAATTATCTTCGATTTGAATAAAGATAATTTAAATATTATTTCAGTCTTCGATCGTGCTACATTGCTGCACCTCAGGCTACCGTTTTCTTTTTTTCTTTTACCGGTATTTTGCTTCGGTATTAGTCAAGCCCTTAATTTTCATGCCACTACTATTGTCATTGTCTTCATATCCCTGCATTTTTTCATTTACCCTGGCAGTAATGTCTACAACAGCTATATGGATAAAGATGAGGGTAGTATTGGCGGCCTTGAAAAACCACCACCGGTTACACGAAAGCTTTATTATGCCAGCATCATTATTGATACACTTGGGTTACTGATTTGTTTATTCGCCGGCTGGAAGCTAACACTGGTTATGGCAGGCTATATATTGTTTTCCAAGGCATACAGTTGGTATGGCATCAGGTTGAAAAAATATACTTATCTCAGTTGGTTTACCGTTGCCTTTTTTCAGGGCGGCTACACTTTTTTGCTGGCAAATATGGCAGCAGAAGATTCAGTTACAATACAGTGGTTTACAGCTAAGAATTTGACCTGCATGCTTATAGCTACTCTATTTATTGGCGCTTCATACCCTTTTACGCAGATATACCAGCATGAAGAAGACAGCGCGCGCGGAGACATAACTATAAGCTATAAAGTGGGCATTATAGGTACATTTATACTATCCGGTACGCTATTCTTCTTTGCTGTATTGATTGCATGGTATTACTTCAGTCAGTTCTATACCTTCAATCATTTTTTCATTTTTATACTTTGTATGCTGCCCATACTGGCCTATTATTTCTATTGGCTGAAGAAGACATTGGCTGACCGGCAATATGCCGACTACAAACATACCATGCTTATGAATAAAGTATCCTCCATATTCATGACCTTATGCTTCGCCATTCTTTTATTTATTAATTATAAAAGATAGCAGCATGACACTTACGGTAAGAAAGGCAAACATCGAAGACGTAGGATTGCTTTGCAGTATGGGTGCTGATATTTTTCATGAAACCTACGCCATGCATAATACCCCGGAGAATATGCGGCAATACATGGCTGAAACATATAATCCAATAGCTATCAGTGCAGAGGTAGAAGATAGCAGTACCGAAATATTTATTGCTCAATTCAATGATGAGCCTGCTGGCTACGTTAAAATCAGTACAACGAACGAATGCAAGGAGTTAGCTGATAAAACCTATTTCGAAATTGAACGCTTATATGTATATAGCAAATACCAGGGCCAAAAGATAGGCTATGCACTCATTAATGCCTGCGTCGCTTACGCCAGGCAGAACGCTTATAATACCATCTGGCTGGGCGTTTGGAAGCGCAATACCAAAGCCATTCACTTCTATGAAAAGCTGGGCTTCCATAAGTTTGGGGAGCATGTATTTAAACTGGGTGAGGATTTGCAGAATGATCACCTTATGATGCTTGAAGTAAAAGGGTAACCCGCCTACTAACCTTATTACTCCCTAAATTAATATCACCCGTAGCGGGTTAGGGCTTTCAGCCGTAATTGAATACTTTTGTGCCCATAATCAAAAAAACGGATGAAAAAATTTCTATTATCTCTTTTTGCGGTAGCGCTCATGTTGCCTGCCCATGCAGATGAGGGTATGTGGATACCTATGCTCATAGGTAAGAACTATGATGAAATGCAGCGCCTTGGTCTCAAGCTTACAAAAGAAGACCTATATAGCATTAATCACAGCAGTCTTAAGGATGCTATTGTTCAGTTTGCAGGCGGCTGTACCGCCGAAATGATTTCTGGAAATGGTCTGCTGCTTACTAATCACCACTGCGGTTATGATGCCATAGCAGGCCTCAGCACTGTTGAAAAGAACTACCTGGATAATGGCTTTTGGGCACACAGTATGTCTGAAGAGCTGCCTGCTCCCGGTGTTACTGTTATCTTCCTGCAAAAGATGGAAGACGTTACCGACGAGGTAATGAAAGCTGTAGGTAATGCAAAAGGCGAAGAGTATAACAAGAAGTTTGCTGAAATAAGCCATAAAATAGAAGAGCGTGAAACCGGTAAGGACAAGTACACTGTAGCTAATGTAAAAGAGTACTTTAACGGTAACCAGATTTTCCTGCTTGTTTATAAAAAGTATGTAGACGTTCGCCTGGTAGGTACTCCGCCTAAATCGCTGGGTAAGTTCGGTGGTGATACGGACAACTGGATGTGGCCGCGCCATACTTCTGATTTCTCTATGTTCCGCATATATGCGGGTAAGGACAATATGCCTGCTCCATATGCTGCTACCAATGTGCCGTACAAGCCTAAGAAATTCTTACCTGTATCAATAAAAGGTGAGCACGAGGGCGACTATGCCATGATATATGGCTACCCCGGCCGTACTAATCGTTATGAAGTTTCTTATGGCGTTGACCTTTCCATTAAAGATGTAAACCCCTCTATAGTTAACATTCGCGATTTGCGTTTGTCCATCATGCGCAGGCACATGGCAGAAGATAAGGCTACTTACCTGAAACTTACCTCCCTGTATGCACGTATTGCCAACTACTGGAAATACTACATTGGCCAGACAGAACAATTGAAACGCTTGCATGTAGTAGACAAGAAAAAGAAGCAGGAAGACAAATTCACACAATGGGCTAGCGACAACAATTTCGATACAAATCTTATGGATCGTTTCGAGAAGATCTATACTGACTACACACCTTATGCAAAGCATGTCATTTACTACTACGAATGCTTCCGTGCGCCTGTAGTATCACGCCTGGGTGGCAGTCTCGAACCTTTGCGTAAATGGCTTTTGAAGCATGATAACAATCAGGACTCCCTGAAGAAGTATATCACTGCGCTGAAGGCTGAACATAGGGCCATAATGAAGGATTTTGATATGGGTACGGAAAAAGATATGATGGCCCAGATGACTAAACTGTATTACGACGAGGTGCCTAAAACACAACAGCCCGATATCTACCAGAAAGTGATCTTTAAGAAGTACGGCAAATACAATGCAGAGAAGACGTACGAAGACTATACTGCCTATGTGTTTAACAATACCTTCCTTATAGACAGCAACAAGTTCAATGCCTTCTGCGATGCGCCTACTTTAGAGAAGATAGACAAAGACCCTGCTGCCGAATACGCTTTGAGCTTCGTTGACAACTTCACTAAGAACTACATGCCTAAGGTTGAATCTTTTTCTAATCAGAAGAAAGAGCTGGCCAAGGAATATGTAAAAGGCTTGATGGAGTGGAAGAAAGACAAGCTTTTCTACCCGGACGCTAACTCTACCATGCGTATCACTTATGGCGAAGTATTAAGCTACGATCCTCAGGATGCTGTACACTACAACTACTTTACTACCCTTGATGGCCTGATGGCTAAGTACAAACCGGGCAGCGATGAATTTGATGTGCCACAACAGCTTATAGATTTGTACAAGAACAAGGACTATGGTCGCTACGCAGATGAAGATGGTACACTGCATACCTGCTTTATTACAAACAACGACATAACCGGTGGTAATTCAGGTAGTCCTGTTATAAATGCCAACGGAGAGCTGATAGGCGCTGCGTTTGACGGCAACTGGGAAGCCATGAGCGGTGACATAGCATTCGATAAAAAGTATAAGAGAACAATAGTTTGCGACGTGCGTTTCATCCTCTTTTTAATTGATAAGATGGGCCACGCTAAGAACCTGATAAACGAAATGGATATAAGAGAATAAGCTTATCCATCATAATATTGATAGTAAAGGCCTGCATCATGCAGGCCTTTACTATTTAAGACAGCAGCTTCTCAAGCCGTAGGAACATGTCAGAGGGGTTCATGTTCTCCCACAGCACCTTGTAAATGAAGCTTGCTATTGGAATATCTATTGAAAATGATTTTGATATAGTTTGCATGCCGCGTGCAGCGTAGTAACCCTCAGCCACCATGTTCATTTCCAGTGTGGCTGCCTGCACGGAATAGCCTTTGCCAATCATTGCTCCAAAGCGACGATTACGGCTGTGCAGGGAATAGGAAGTAACAAGCAGATCCCCCAGGTAGGCACTGGTATGAAAATCAGGTCGTTCATTAGATGGGTGCACCTGCTCGAAATGCGCTTCCAGGAAGCGGTACATTTCGCGGTAGCAGTTAGTGGTATATACACTCAGGAAATTGTCTCCATAGTCCAGTGAATGGGCCATGCCTGCGCCTATTGCGTATATGTTTTTAAGCACGGCTGCAAACTGGGCACCCCATATATCGTGGTTGCAGGTAGTGTTGATGTATGTATTGTTAAAGGCCGCCGCTACATTATTCCCTAAATCGTCGTTAAGGCATGAGAAGGTAAGGTAAGACAAACGCTCCTCTGCTACTTCCTCCGCATGGCATGGGCCAGTAATGGATACGTAATTTTCCAACGGAAAACGCAGATGCTCGGTTAGGTAGTCATTTAACAACAGCCTTGTATCAGGCAGTATGCCTTTTATTGCAGATATTATTTTCTTTGTCTTCCAGACATCTTTGTCTATACTTTCTATAGCGCTCTGTGCATAGGCCGACGGTATCGCAACGATCAGCGTATCGCATGCATCTACTACCTGCGCCAGGTTATCAGATGGCTGTATGGCGCCGGGCATAAACCTTACTGATGTAAGGTAATGGGGGTTGTGATGTCTTTTTTGTAAATAGGCAACTGACTCTGCATTGCGCACCCACCAGTGTATAGAATGATCATTGTCTGTCAAAATCTTTGCAAGGGCTGTTCCCCAGCTGCCGTTGCCTATTATCCCTATTTGTCCTAAAGTCTCCTTCAATTCAGATGTCAATTAATGAAAAAATAACTATTCAGTTTTCTTGATCTCAAACAGCTTATCCTTTGCTACTATAGTTACCAGGGTTTTGTCTTTTAATGTGCGGGCTATGGCACCGTATGGTGCTATCACTACTTCTTCGCCTTCTTTCAGACCATCAGTTACCTGTATGTATTGGTTATCCTGCAGCCCTGTTTTCACATCGCGCAGATAAACCATTTTATTCTTCGGGTTGTACACAAATACCACCTGGCGAATATCATTGCTGCCAAAATCAGTGCTCTTATTCTTGTTCTTAATGCTGTCCGGCCAGTCGCGCGTAGTAACAGCATTTACAGGCACCGAAAGTATATTATGCTGGCGGTTGGTTTGTATTTCTACAGATGCAGACATACCCGGCTTAAAAGGGAATTTGCCTTTAGGCAGGTTTGCAGCAACATCTGCATAGCTGGATGGCAATATCAGTATGTGCACCGTATAATTCGTTACCTGGTCGGTGCTGGTAGTTGTGGTGCCCGACTTGCTGCTTGATACACCTATTTTAGATACCACACCTATAAACTTCCTGTTGCGGTATGCATCTGCTTCTATTATAGTGGTATCACCAATTTTTACTTTTTCAATGTCCGTTTCACTCACATCCACACGCACCTCTATACGGCTCATGTCAGCAATGGTCAGCAGTTCAGTACCTGCCATCTGCGCAGTACCTACTACGCGTTCTCCTTTCTTCACATTCAGCTGTGAAATGATACCCGATGTAGGCGCGAAGATGGTTGTCTTGCGCAGGTTCTCGCGCGCCTGCGAAAGGTTCGCTTCAGCGCCACGCACACCAAATACGCCGCCGCTGCTGCTGGCCCTCGATGCTTCGTAGGTAGCTTTTGCACTTTTGTAAGAGGCCTCTGCCTGCTCAAACTCAAGCTGTGAAATCACTTTTTCCTGGTACAGCTTTTTGTTCCTGTTGTAGGTAGCCAGTTGCAGATCGTATTGAGACTGCGCCTGGGCCATCATTTCTTTCGAATTGGAAGCGGTGGAGCGGGACTGCTGTACTGACGCTTCGGCCTGATCTACCATCGAGTTGTAGATGGCAGGGTTTATCTTCACCAGCAGATCACCTTTGTGTACACTGTCACCTTCTTCGTATCTCAGATCGGTAATTTCACCACTTACTTCGGGGGCTATTTTCACCTCCGTTTCCGGGTATATCTTACCGCTGGCAGTAACTGTTTCTGTTATGGTGTGCAGCGCTGCTTTTTCAACAGCTACGTGCGTGCCCTTATCGCTAGTGCTTTTAACAATAATGATCAGCAGCAGCAGTACTGCTACCGATATGCCTATTATCCACCATAGGGTCTTCTTCTTCATAGTTTAAGAAGCAAATATTAGTTAGTAAATGTAATTATTTCACCTCAGACCCCGGAGCCGTTTTTTCCAGCGGCGATACAAATATCAGCTTGCCATCCGCATTTTCCGCCATCAGTATCATACCCTTGCTTTCTATGCCTTTCAGTTTGCGGGGAGCAAGGTTCGCTACCACCGTTATCTGCTTGCCCACTATCTCTTCAGGGCTAAAGTGCTGCGCTATGCCAGATACTATCGTCCTTTTCTCAAAGCCCAGGTCCACTTCCAGCTTCAGCAGCTTGTCTGCTTTCGCTACTTTCTCTGCGGCTAATATAATACCTGCACGCAAATCCATTTTAGCAAAGTCGTCATACACTATTTCAGCTTTCAGTGGTTTTTCTTCAGCGGTCTTTTCAGCAGGGCTGTTATTTACATTTATTGCGGCCTGTGCTGCACTGCTTTGCTTCAGGTTAGCTCTTAGCTTTTCCACCTGTGCAGCTACTTCCTCATCTTCTATTTTGCGGAACAGCAGTTCAGGTGCCCTAAGTGGGTACCCGGGGTTCAGCAGGTTCATTTTACCCGCATTCTCCCAGTCCAGCATACGTTCCACCACCTTCATCATATGGCACATTTTCAGCGCAGTGAAGGGCAGGAACGGGTTCACCAGTATCGCAAGATTAGCACATAGCTGCAGGCATATATGCAGACAATTATCTATCAGCTTCTGCGCTTCCGGGTTTTCCTCCAGGCTCTTAGCCACTATCCATGGCTGTTTGTCCTGCATGTATTTATTGCCTTTGCGGGCCAGGTCTATTACCTTATACAGTGCATCACGGAACTTATAGTTCTCTATGTCTGTTTCTATCCCCAGCTTTGCACTCTGTATCTCGCTCACCATTGCCTTGTCGTAGTCGTCCATCAGCTCAGGCGTGTAGTGAGGCACCTTGCCATTGCACAGCTTATGCATCAATACAAAAGCGCGGTTCACAAAATTGCCAAATATAGATACCAGCTCATTGTTCACTCTGTCCTGGAAATCTTTCCAGGTAAAGTCGTTATCCTTTGTTTCCGGCGCATTAGCACACAGCACATAGCGCAGTATATCCTGCTGGTCTGGGAAGTCCTTCACATATTCATCCACCCATACTGCCCAGTTGCGCGAGGTAGATACTTTTTCACCTTCTATATTCAGAAACTCATTGGCAGGTACATTCTCCGGCAGCACATAGCCGCCATGCGCTTTCAGCATAGCCGGAAATATGATACAGTGGAACACAATATTGTCCTTGCCTATAAAGTGCACCAGCTTCGTATCCTCTTTCTGCCAGTAGTCGGCCCACTGGTTCGTCAGCTCCTTGGTAGCGCTTATATAGCCTATCGGTGCATCAAACCATACATACAGCACCTTACCTTTGGCATCAGGCAGCGGCACGGGCACACCCCAGTGGCTGTCACGCGTCATGGCGCGTGGCTGTAGGCCGCTGTCCAGCCAGCTTTTGCATTGGCCGTATACGTTTGGCTTCCACTCGTCCTTTTTCCCTTCTATTATCCATTCCTTCAGCCATTCTTCATATTTGTTCAGCGGAAAATACCAGTGTTTGGTTTTGCGTTTCACCGGCATAGCATTGCTCAGGGCGCTACGAGGATTTATCAATTGCTCTGGCGAAAGAGATGAACCGCATTTTTCGCACTGGTCACCATAGGCATTTTCGTTGCCACATACCGGGCAGGTACCTATTATATAGCGGTCTGCAAGAAATACGTCTTTCGCCTCATCATAATATTGCTCCGATTCTCTTTCTTCAAACAAGCCTTCATTATATAGCTTTAAAAAGAAAGCTTGCGAAGTTTCGTGGTGTATCTTATTAGATGTGCGTGAATATATATCGAAGGAAATGCCCATCGCGGCAAAACTTTCCTTTATTATCTCATTATACTTATCTACCACCTGTTGTGGGGTAATATTTTCCTTCATTGCCCTTATGGTGATGGGCACACCATGCTCATCGCTTCCGCATACAAACTGTACATCCCTTTTCTGTGCCCGCTGGTAGCGTACATATATATCTGCAGGCAGGTAGCAGCCCGCCAGGTGACCTATATGAACAGGGCCATTGGCATAGGGTAGTGCAGCAGTAACCAGGTAACGTTTAAAATCCATTCTAAATTATATGTGTTTGAAGCTGCAAGATACGACAATGTGTTAATGTGGGGAATGAGACAATGCAATAATATTAGCAATATGCTAATGTAACAGGATGTGGCAATGTAAGGCAAACGTCGTGTCTGCCTCTGTCTGTATTATACTCTTTCCGGATCGTCGCCATTGCGGCTATTGGGCACTGCCGGCATTAATTCAAATCTGTATGTTATAGCCATTATTTCATTATTGCGACAGCATATCCCTTTCGTTCAAGCATTTTTTCGGTCTCAATATCAGGCACTATACTATAAGCAGTGCATTTCAAATAAAACATCGCTTCTATAGGATGTGCACAATTAAATAGTACCACATTTTCTCTGTCAAATGTTGTATTTCTCATATCCTTTAATGTTTTTGCCCATTCAGGATACCTATTCATTTTTTCAAATGGTTTTACCCTTTCAATCGCATAACGTATAGGTAAGGCTATCAGGCCAAACATAATTATATACCAAACAAACTTGAATTTTGGATAATTGTACGTTTTTTCTTTAAGGTAGTAAAAAAACTTCGCTGTCATAAAAAATATCGCTGGCGCAGCTATCATGGTAAATGCGGGCATCTTTGTCTGAACAAAGGAAAAGAAAAGAAATACAGTCCAGAACCAAATACAAATAACAATACTAATAGTATTCACCTTTTTTACACTTTCAATGGTATACCATGCAATAGGCAAATACACAAGCTCGCCGTATCTTATTCGTAATTCATTAAAATGATAAAAAAAGTTACCGTCATGCCCTTCTAAAACTTGGCTAATATGCTTCCTGTTAAAAGCATATTCACACATAGCCTCTTTTGGAAAGGTATGTAGAATATATAATTGCCAGGGTGCTGCTACACAGGCGGCACTCGCACAAATAACTAAAAGGTCTATTGCCACTATTTGCCAGGTTTCCTTTTTGTAATATCGCAATAGTAAAAGCGCTATTGGTAACACGATTAGCGCCGGAAGCCACTTTGTCAAAATGCCAAGCCCTATAGATACTCCAATTAAAGCTAAATAAACTCGGTTCCCTCTCTTTGCATATTGCATTGCGCACCATACTCCAAGTAATATAAAGAACATAAATACCACATCTACATGGTCGGTAGCATCTCTTCCTGCTGCCAATTCTATAATCAATCCATTTGCAGAAAGTAAAAAGGCCGACAACAGCCCTGTACTTTTATCGGCAAAGAAACTGCCTATATCATACATCAGTTTTATAGCAATGGTGGATAATATTATTGAGGGCACCCTGACGGCAAATTCATTTACTCCAAAGCATTTCAAACTAACTGCAATTAGCCAGAGCGTCAAAGGTTGCTTATGCAACCATATATGATTGTCCGACCATGAAGTATACTTATACGGCAACACAGGATTATCATAAAGTGTAGGTACGAAGAAATGCTTCAGCATATTTTTAGCTACCAGTGCATGGAAGCGCTCATCCCATGCATGTAAATAAAAATCAGCTGATGTGTATATACGAAGCACAAGGCCGCATATCATTATACAGCTTAACGCATGTGTATATTTAGAAGATCGACTAGCTTTATAAGCTAAACAATAGCCAATACAGCAAAATAAAATAACAACTATGCCTTGATATACATTTTTCACTGTTTAAATCTATAATTTTCATATTGGCTATACAATCTTTAGTGAGAGTATTTCCAGGGAATCACGGCAAGTCACTTTTTGCAACATACATTTCTATCTTATTGCACATCTCCGCCGTTCCAGATTTGCATCAGGAATACTATTATTTCCTATAAAGATTGCAGATACCGCAATAAGCATTAAAAAACCCAAAGCGAGCGCTGCTAAGTAGAATCACATTAATTTTGGGAATGCCCAAAACATCATCAGCAAAAGGAGAAGCAATTAATATTAAAGATCGTATCCGGGCGCTCCGCAATTTGCCAGCATTTTTTAAGCTAGTCTGGCAATCCAGTCCTGGTATGATGCTCACTAATGTCATCTTGCGTTTTTTAAAAGCATCACTCCCTTTTTTACTCTTATACGTTGGCAAGCTCATCATCGATCAGGTCGTTCACCTAAGCAGGGGCGGCAGTTCAGCCTCTACAGATTTTCTGTGGAAGCTGGTAGTGGCAGAGTTTGCCTTAGCTATACTGTCCGATGCCCTTGGTCGGGCCATTACTTTAATGGATAGCTTACTTGGCGATCTTTTTTCCAATCATACCTCGGTCAAGATTATGGAGCACGCAGCAATGCTCGATCTGGACCAGTTTGAAGATGCCATATTTTACGACAAGCTTGAGCGCGCACGTCAGCAAACATTGGGTCGCACTGTTTTGCTCTCGCAGGTTATGGGCCAGGTGCAGGATATTATTACTATGATCTTTCTTGCCGCAGGTTTGGCAGTATTCAATGCCTGGCTTATCGTGCTGCTTGTCATTGCTATTTTACCGGCATTCATTGGCGAATCGCATTTCAATAATCAAACCTATGCTTTAACGCGCAGCCAAACGCCGCAGCGGCGGGAATTGGATTACCTGCGTTACATCGGTGCAAGCGATGAGACCGCCAAGGAGATTAAGATGTTTAGCCTTTCTGGTTTTATCATAGAGCGGTTCAAATTATTATCAGATAAGTTCTATGCCGATAATAAGAAGATCGTAGTAAAGCGATCCGTCTGGGGCACATTCTTTGCACTGCTTGGCAGTGTCGGTTACTATGGGGCATATGTTTTTATTATTGCTCGAACAGTCAGCGGCGCTCTTACTATAGGTGAGCTTACTTTTTTGGCAGGCTCATTCAGGCAGTTACGCACTTTGCTCGAGGGCATCCTTGGTCGCTTCACTACTGTATCTCAGGGGGCTATTTTCCTCAGTGACTTCTTTGAGTTTTTCGAGATACAGCCAAAGATACACAACACACAGCGGCCACGCCCTTTCCCCAATCCCATACTGCAGGGCTTTACTTTCCAGAATGTTGGTTTCCAATATCTGTATAGCGATCGTTGGGCAAATAGGAACCTGAATTTTACATTGCACCCTGCAGAAAAGCTGGCGCTTGTCGGCGAGAATGGCGCAGGTAAAAGCACACTGGTAAAACTTCTGGCAAGGTTATACGACCCAACAGAAGGTCGCATTTTGCTGGACGGCTATGACCTTAAAGAATATGATTTAGCCGAGCTGCGGAAGCATATCGGTATCATCTTTCAGGACTTCCTTCGCTATCAGATGACCTTCTCGCAAAACATTGCGGCCGGCAACATTGATGAGAAGGGGAATAAGGATTTGATCAAAGCGTCGGCAAAACAAAGTCTTGCTGATGAGCTGGCTTCGCGACTTCCCGCTGGCTACGATCAAATGTTGGGTAAGCGATTTTCAGAAGGTGTCGAGCTGTCCGGCGGGGAATGGCAGAAGGTAGCCATCGCTCGCGCTTACATGCGGGATGCACAGCTATTGATGCTCGATGAACCGACTTCAGCTTTAGACGCCCGTGCCGAATACCAGGTATTTCAGCGCTTCACAGAGCTCACACAAGGTAAAATGGCTGTATTGATATCGCATCGTTTCTCCACCGTACGTATGGCCGACCGCAT
>Ga0207671_10000064_pt1 | contig 169693 bp, 110 predicted proteins | sample KBSC24metaG_FD_184352 | JGI IMG/M metagenome (GOLD analysis project Ga0207671, IMG submission 184352) | Corn rhizosphere microbial communities from Kellogg Biological Station, Michigan, USA - KBS C2-4 metaG (SPAdes) (version 2) | ecosystem: Host-associated > Plants > Roots > Rhizosphere >...
CACCGTCTGCGGGCCTGTATAGGAACCGGGGCCGGGCGACAGGACCGGTGTGGCAGCCAGGGCTGCCGCATATGGCGCGGAGCTCACGACGGAGAAGGTCTCCCAGGAGCCATAGGTCGTCCGGTTGGCGATCAAGGGATTTGCGCCCGCATTGTCGGCGCAGACATACTGATTATTGGCGACCGAGCGCAAGGCGATATTCCCGCTTCCGGCATCGCACTCGGTAAACGTCTCCGTGGAGCCGGCAGTGGTGTGGTTGGCGATCAGAGGATTGCTGCCGCTGGCAGAGACATACAGCCCATTCGCGTACGACTTCAACGCAATATTGTTGTTGCCCATATCGACAACGGTGAAAGTCTCCCACTGCGCATGCGTTGTCCTGTTCGCGATTAGCGGACTTGCTCCGCTATTGTCGGCGGAGACATACTTGCTGTCTGCCGCGGCGAGCAGGGATACGTTGGTTCCGGGGACAAGTTTGCGGACGGGAGGCGTCGGACGGGTGTAGGTAAGCGGGATCTGGCTGTTCATCATCTTCCAGCCGTCGTTAACCAGGCGCATATAATAGTCCGACGAGCAGTGTGTACCATCCTCGTCGAGCGCCGCAAAGGTCGTCGTGCCCGTGTGCAGAAGGGTAACGCCGCTGGGATTGGACGGACTCATGGTCTGGTCCTCGGCCGTAGGCATGATCTGGTTACCCTCGCCGAACTCGTCGAACATGCTGATAAAGGCGCTCTTGACGCCGAGCGTCGTGAGATTGGCGAACTGCTCCCACATAAAGTTGCCATGGACGCGCTGATGCTGGCCCAGATCACCGGGAATGATGCACTCTTGATAGTCGTTGCCGTTGGTGTTGCACCAGGCCAGGTCGGCCTGCCGCGTGCTCTGCATGCCGTCCGCGCCCGAGATGTCGCCGATGGTGCCGACCGTCCACGGCTGGATCATGTTGGCGGTCTGCATACAGGGGAGATAAGGCTGCTGATATGTGCCCCATCTCCATGCCCAGGAGGTGCCGACAATGACGTAGCATCCCTGGTTCTGAAACCATTGGATCAGGCTGAGAGACTGCGCCGGCGTCAGTGAGACATTGCCTTCGACTCCGATCCCCCAGAGTTCCACGACGGGCTTGCCGTTCTGTTTGGCGTAGTTCGCCTGGCTGGGCAGGCTCATGCCGCCGACGATGTGATTGGTCCAATCCGCAGGGCATTCCGTGGGCGCATTCGCCCACCCCGTAAGATCGTAACTGATGTAGTACTTCATTCCGGTCGCAGGGGCCGCCGCCTTGACATTCTGCGGCACATAGTCGGAGTCGGGATACCCGCCGGTCGGATTGAAACGGCCGATCGCGATCGTGTTCATCCCGTTGCTCTTCATCCAGTTAAGTTGGAGCTTTATCACACCGGTATCATACGAGGAGTAGAGCGTCGCGGGCATGCCGTTATTGAGGTTCGGACAACTTGTCTGATACGTGCCGCTGGCGTACGGGCGCATATCGGGGTAAGTTGAGGCGTCGTAGGTGGAGAGTGTCGGTATGTTGCCGTCCGAAGACCAGTGGATCCAGCCCGGAACCTTCTCGTTGCACGAGAACCATCCCTGATAGGCAGCCGTGCACTGGCCGACGATATCGCCCGGCCCGCTTGCAGCCATAGCTGGACGCCCCGCAGCGCCCCCGGCTGCAAGCGCCGCGCACAGGGTCAGCGCTCGACCGATGTAAGTACGTTTCATAATCATGTCCTTTCGACATCTGTCTTGCAAATGTTGCTAAAACAATATATTCACTCGCCTGCCTAGCCTGACAGTGGCCGCAGCGGATCCATTGTAACATTCCACCTGTGCCCTGGCAATGTGGTATCCGAAGGAAAACTTGACGGATTCTCTGTGTTTTGCAGCCCGCTCCCAGAAAAGCAGCAGGCTGCGTTCTGGGAGCGGCAACGCCCAGAGGGCTTTGCCGGGAGCAGAACGTCACTTTTGGTAGGAGTTCTTAACACGATCCATATCGAGTCTACAAAGGCCTTGGCACAACCTTGGCATAATAAATTTGAGCCAAACTACTTGACATGGTACCTTCATCATGGTATTCTTCGGTATAATCATGGTTCACATATAATGCACCATAAATACACTTCGTAATTCCGTATCTAAGAAACATTCAAAAGTAGTCCGAAGAGAGTTGGTCATCTTCGATAGGTAATTATGATTCTATTGTTATTATAGTTATCTTTATTTTTCTCATTACGTTAAGGCGATATTGGTTTTGTACCATACACGCAAATGGTCTAAAATCCTAACCCATAAAGGTGTGAAGCCATGAGAAACAAAGCAGCGGTACGCTGCCTTACTCGGTTCGGCGCGGTGGCGATGGCGGCCGCATTCTGTCCGCTCCTTACCGGTCCAGCCCGGGCCGGAACATGGACTCAGCTCCCTCCTCGCAATGTCTGGGGCGGAGAGCAGATCGTTCTCTTAAGCGATGGTACAGTCATGTTCCAGGGTGGCAGCGCCATGGCTTCCATCCTGCATCCGGATGCGGCGGGAAATTACGCCAATGGAATGTGGACGAGCAGAAGCCCTTCTCCATATGGCTCATGGCTCTGCCCATCCTCGACACTCAATGACGGCACATGGCTGTATTATGGGGGCGAGTATAACCCGAATAATCCGTCCGCTGCGGAAATCTACGATCCCGCCACCGGGGCGTGGCGCATTGGGATCTCTCCGGTCTCCAGAAACGTCTACGACTCCTGCAATGCCACGCTTGCGAACGGGCTGGTTCTGAACAACTCCCTTGCCGGAACGGAACAGTACAACTGGCAGACATCTTCGTGGTCGTATGTGGCTCAGGCGTTAAACTGGGGCGATGAGGCCAATGTCGAGCTGCTCCCTAGCGGCGATGTCTTCGACCCACTGTTTAACGAGCAATACAAGGCTTCAACCGGCACATGGTTCGCCATCCCTGCCCCGCCCATCACGATGGGCAACGATCCCGGGCCGACGATCCAGTGCTACAACGGCAAAGTCGTCGTCGAATCCACCACGAACCAGATCGCGTTTTACACGCCTTCGGCAACGCCGGGCGTGGCCGGAACCTGGTCTCCCACTACGATCACGCTGCCGAGCGGGGTCTCGCTTGGCGATACGAATTCCACCATGGAGCCCAACGGCGATGTCCTGATCGGCGGGACGAACGTCTACGAACTCGACCCCACCACCAACGCCATCGCTCTCTCGGCATCCGGCCCCGGCGGCACCTTTTTGACGCTGCCGAACGGCCAGATCGTCGTGTGCGACGGCCCCCATAACTGGATCTATACTCCGACCGGCGCCCCTTCCAGCGCCTGGCGTCCGACCGTTACCAGCGTAACCGGAACCGGACCTTTCACCCTTACGGGAACGCAGCTCTTCGGGCTCAGCCAGTGCGCCACAGACAACGACGACGGCAATGCGGCGGAAAACTACCCGATCGTATATCTGAAGAGCGGATCCAACGTCTGGTATTGCCGCAGCTACAACTACAGCACGCGCACCATCGCTTCCGGAAGCACGGCGGAAACCTGCCAGTTCTCGCTGCCCGCCAGCCTTGCGGCCGGCACATACAGCCTCTATGTCTCCGTAAACGGCATTTCGTCGGCGACCGCCTTTAGCTTCACGGCTCCCGCCGCGCCGGCCCTGTACCTGAGCTCCGGCCAGCAGTACAAAATGGTGCCGTCTTCGAGCGGCAGCTATCCCATGAACTACAATGGCGGAAATCCGGCAGAGTTGGTCGCCACAGTCGACAGCAACGACTACTGGACTGCGATTCGCAATGCGAACGGGACGTACACGCTGCGGGCCAACACCGGTCCCATCCTGGACGGCAATGGCGTAACCGCATCCGGAGGCGCAGTCGTTACCAAACCGGCCACCGGCGGCCAGAATCAGGAGTGGGTCATCACACAGGTCGGCGGCGGTTACTACGAAATCACCAACAAAACCTCGGGACTTGCACTCGACGGCGGAACCGGTCCGGCAGCCAACCAGCCGATCGTGCAGACCACATATAGCGGCGCAACAGGGCAGAAGTGGACGCTGCTGATGGCGAACCCGGCTCCGGTGGGACTGGCTTCCGGCCACAAACACATCCTCATGCCCTCCTCAAGCGGCAGCTACGCCATGAACTCGAACACCGGCGGAAACCCGGAAGAGTATGTCGGGGACCTGGACGGCAACGACAACTGGACCGCAACCCGGAACGCAAACGGAACGTATACGCTGGTGGACAGCATCGGGACCGCTCTGGACGGCAACGGCGTAACCACGTCCGGTGGCGCAGTCGTCACCAAGCCGGTCAGTGGCAGCTCCGACCAGCAGTGGACCGTGACCTCCGCGGGAGGCGGATACTACGAGTTCGCCAACAAAACCTCGGGCCTTGCACTCGATGGCGGAACGGGACCGGGAGCCAACCAGACCATCGTACAAACCACGTACACCGGCGCGACAGGTCAGAAATGGATGATTACCGACATCACTGTAAACGGCTTCATCGTAACCTACGAGCCGGCCCTGATTCCGGCGTGGGGCGCGACGGCGACCGGCATCCCGCAGAACGTAAATCTGGAGCAGAACAGCAGCATCTCCTTCCCCGTCAGCGTCCTTGCGAACACCTTTAACGGCGGCTCCGTGGGAACCGTCACCTTCAGCGTATCCGGGCTTCCGCTTGGCGCAACCGCATCGTTCTCACCGGCCAGCATCACCGGCACAGGAACCACGACCTGCACGATCAGCGCCGCCACACCGGCGTTAGGGACATACACGATCGACATCACCGGCGTGGGCAGCGGCATCTCGGCGGGAATCGTCGAGGGACAGGACATGCATCTGAATGTGCTCGGCTCCGTCCTTGCATTTGGAGCCTCGGTGGCGAATGGCACATACAGCATCGTAAACGCGGCGCAGACGACCTTCCCGACACTGGGATCGAACTATCAGGGCGCCGGGGAGATCGGACTGGAGAATGACGGCGGCAGCGTACAGCTCTGGGACCTGAAGTACAGCGCCCCACAGGATCAGTGGATCGTAACGCAGGTCGGAAACTACTATAAAATCGTCAGCGTCACAAGCGGTCTCGCCCTGACCGCCTCGTCGAGCAGCAACGTCACCGAAGCGGCCTACACCGGCGCAACCTCCCAATTGTGGTGGTTCAGCCCGGGCGGCACGGGCTTCAGCATCCAGAACCAGCAGTACGGAACCACGCTGGATGCAACGTCCAATACGCTTGGCACTTCGCCCGTCCTCACCGCGTGGACCGGCGGCGCGCTGCACCAGGACTGGGTACTCCATTCTAATGCCGGGGATTAAATGAGGAGGCGTTCGTTCAGACCCACCCCATCCCCTCCCGAAGGGAGGGCGCGTCTCGGTTGGAGCAAGCGTTTTGTTTCTTGGCATATGTCAAGATAGCGAGGCCATTCTCCAAGGCGAACGGCCCTCCCCTTCGGGGAGGACGCAAGGAGGGGTCCTAACGAGCGAACGCCCGCAGGATTTGAGAAAGCCTATGCGCTATTCCATAGCGATCACATTCACTCTGGCATGTCTGCCATGGTCCTCTATACGGACCATGGCAGCGCCGGATATCTCGATTGAGCCTGGCGGCATCTCCACACCGCTGTCGCTTTTGTGGCAAACACCCGGGACGGCCAGTACGGCTCAGCTTCCGCTATCCGCGAACGGCTCCGTCTACTATGCCGCCGGAAGAGTTCTGCATGCCGTTCGCGGATCGGACGGGGCATCCTTATGGACTTACGAGGGCGAAGCCAACTTCACATCTGCCCCCGCGCTCTGCGGCGGATCGCTTTACATTGGCGACGGCGCAGGCATCACCAGGGTCGATTTGAAGAATGGTTCCCTGATTTGGAAGAAGGCGCTTGGGTCGCCGGTCCATTCCACGCCAATCTCAGCAGACGGCAAGCTCTATTTCGGCTCAGACGACGGCCGTGTCTATGCGATGGATCCTATATCCGACGATCTGGTGTGGACCTTCAAGGCCAGCAGTCCCGTCATGGCTCAGTTGGCGGTCTGCGACAACGGAGACTTGCTGGCTGCGTCCGAAGACAACAGCCTCTACTGCCTCTCCGGAACGACGGGACGCCGTAAGTGGCGCACATCATTGCCCGCCGTACTGACTTCACCTGCATATTCGAGTGGCGTCTGTTATATCGGAGCGGGCAGCGATTTTTACGGCATCGATTCGGGCAGCGGCACAATCCGCCTGAAGGTTCATCTCGATGCCGGCATCACATCTGCTCCTGCCGTCAGCGACACCGGCATCTTCATCACGACAGACGACCACCGATGCAGGGCGTTGAGTTCTCGCGGAAGTCAGATCTGGACGGCGGATATCGGCGATAACAGCGCCGTACCGGTTTTGCCGGCCGGAAAGAGCGTAGTGGTCTCCACTCAGCACGGAGTGATTTTCGCCTATGACTCCCAAACAGGGAAATTGCTCTGGAACTATGTTGTACAGCCGAAGGCACTCTCGGGTCAGATGAGCGTGCCGGTATCACAGATCTATGTCGGCTCTACACTCTATGTTCTTGCCGGCGACGGTGGCCTCAGCGCTTTTGAGGCTCAGGCTTCCGACAAGGACAGTCCGATCGTCGCGGATATGCTCCCCTCCTCCGGAACGCCGGTCTCCGGCGCTCAGGTTCCTTTTGCCGCCACGGTCGCCGACCAGGGCTCCGGCATTTCGCCCGCCACAGTCTCTTTTACGGTGGATGGCGTGGCCCTCGACTCCGTTCGTTATTTCGCCGCATGGAACGGCGTGCGTGTGTCTGCAAATCCCGATGCCGCATCCATACAGAAACCGCTGACGGACGGCGTCCATACCGCAACCTTGAAGGCAACCGATTGGAAGGGCAATACCGTCACCAAAACATGGAACTTTACGGTAGACAGCAAGATTGCAGCGGTTCCTGCTCCCGATTCCCATACCAAGCCGTTATCCAGCGCCTACAGCAGCGATCCATGGACAGATCCGAATTATCCCTATCCAAAGCCCTCTCCGGACGGCGATAACCGATTGCAGCGGCAACAGGCTCTGCAAATCTACCAGACGCTTATGAGAGAGTATCAGCAGAATGGCGGACCACAGCCCCCTCTGCCGCCATCCTACTGAGGCAAGATGAAGAGACACAACGGATTATGCTATTCGTCGGCTCCCCTCCCCAGCCTTCCCCGAAGGAGAGGGAGTCAGAGAAGAGCAGCCATCGCAAACGTTCCTAAATCCTAAAGCCCCTCTCCTTTGGGGAGGCCTGGGGAGGGGAGCCGACGACGCAAAGTAACGTGCATGAACAAAATCTTAAGACGATATGACGTCTTTCATGGCAATGCGAAGGTCACGCGCCGCCAGTTGTTGAGCGGCATTCTCACCGGCAGCCCTTTGGCAGACGCGCCGGTGGAAGGAGCAGTCCACGAATACTGGATACAGGCGGATAGCTTTTCGAAAAACGTCGCGCTGAACGGCCGGGACGATTTTATGGGAGACAAGTACAGCCCGGAACAAACGACCTATTTCGCTGCCGGCTATCGCGCCTATACGCGGAATTGGGAAGAGCCTCTGCCCGGCGATTCCCTGATCGGCGCAAACGATGGGATCCCGGGACCGGTCATTCGCGCAAAGGTGGGCGATACGATCATCATCCACTTCAGAAATCGCGATACTGCCCATCGCAATCCGCACAGCATCCATGCGCATGGATTGCTGTATGGACAGGGAGACGACGGCGCGTGGAACACGAACGGCCCGGACATACCTGGATCGGCAATCGCTCTCGGGCAAAGTTACACATATCGCTTTACCGCATCCCCATCTTCTGTCGGCACGTGGTTGTATTACGATTACTCCATGCCGGAACGCTATGGCGGTCAGATCTTCCGCCCCCGTCAGGTGAGGCACGCGTTCAAGAAAGCGCCTCTTGGAGAACCGGACGAGCAATACAAGTCCATGGCGGGCCAGATGGGGCTTTTCGGCTTGATCGTGATCGAAGATCCCGGGGCAACAGCCGCAGATCGCGAAAACATTGTGCTCCTTCACGACCTTTACTCGGAAGACATACCGGCGTTAGGCCAGGACCTCGACTGCATCAACGGCAACTGCTTTCTCTCAAACACTCCGACATTCCACGCTAAGGTCGGCGACCGCGTGAAATGGCGAGTAGGCGTGATGGGCAAGGAAAACCATGTGTTCCATATTCACGGCCACCGCTGGATGTCTCAAGGCGCATATCGCGATACGCTCATCCTTGGCCCCGGCGAAACCGGGACCGTCGAATATATCGAACAGTCGCCGGGGACATGGCTCTATCACTGCCACGTCACCGAACATATGTCGGGAGGAATGGCGGGACTGTACGTGGTTACGGAATAGGAAGATTTGGAAATGTTCGCCAAAACAAGATCGGCGAGAACGGTGTGCGCCCTCACGGCCGCGTTGACGTCCTGTATTGCCGCAGCATCCTTAGCGCCGCCTCCGGCGGGTACACGTCAGGCAGACGCCGCGCCGGCATGGTCTCCGGGAGGGTCTCCTCCGGATGCTTCTAATTCAATGGCACTTCCGCTCGTTCCGTCACGCATCGCATCACCCACATACTTCGCGGACATTCAGCCACTGATCGAGCGCCACTGCGCATCCTGCCATCACGAGGGAACGGCAGCGCCGTTCCCACTGCAGTCTTATCGAGACGTCAAACGGCGAGCAGCCCAGATCGCCGACATGGTCGCGGCCGGCATGATGCCACCCTGGGAACCGAACTCGCATGGTGAACTGCTGGACGAAAACAGGATCACGCCGGAGGATTCCGCGATGCTGCGGCGCTGGGTGGAACTCGGCGCGCCCTCGGGAGACAACCATACGCGTCCACCCGATCTTCGAAAGCCGGAGATCCCTCTTGGAACGCCTTCCGCCATTCTCTCTCCAAAGTCTCCCGTCACCATTGCGGCGGACGCCGGTGACTTCTATCACTGTTACGTTCTTCCAACCCACTACGGGACCGATAAGTATCTATCCGCCATTGCGTTCCAGCCCGGTAATCCCCATGTTGCCGACCATGCGCTCGAATATCTGGATGTCCACCGGCAGGTCCGCCTGCTCAACCATACACAGCCCGGCTCGGGATTTACCGTGTCGCGAAGCTCCAGCGGGCTGCTGCCATCCATGGTGATCGGCGGCTGGGGCATATCGACCCCGGCGCGGCCGTATCCGCAGGGCTCCGGTCTCCTGCTCCCCAAAGATGCGGACCTTCTGCTGGAAGTGCACTACCATGGCACCGGTAAACCGGAGACGGACCTTCCCAAAGTATTGCTCTATTTTTGCGATAAGCCCCCGGATAAACAAGTTCGGACTGCTCCGGTAATGGTTTCCCCTCTTCGACTAATAGCAGGCAGCCAGAGCTTTATGGGCGAGCGCCCAGTCAGATCGGCGATTTCCATCATAGGCGTTATGCCTTATCTGCGCGCCAGGGGCAGGTCGCTATCACTGGGCATGATCGCTCCCGATACGGCCTTCCGTGAGATGCTGAACACGCCGCACTGGGATTTCAATTGGATTGGCAATTACCGATACAAAGAGCCGATTCATGTCCCTGCGGCTTCCTTGCTGATGTTGAAGGCAAATTTCGCTCCCCGGGAAGACCGGGGAGTTGGCGCGGACACGGCCAAGCCGATCGGATGGGGCGACACGCTCGATGATGAAAACGCGGTCGCCTATATCTTCTATACAACCGACCGCGAACATCTTCGACAGGGCGAACGGACAGCCGGGATTCCCGAACTTGGCGGTGCGAACGACACGGCCATAACTCGTATCCTGCTCGATATGTTTGATGCGAATAAGGACGGCCAGATCGACCCGAAGGAGAAGATCTCCATGCGCCGCATCTTCGGAGCCAATATACCGAAGATGACCGGAATGGAAATGTAATGCAAGGGCCAGCCGATCTCTATGACAGAAACAAGAGAAATAAATATGGACAGACCGCTTTCATCGGCCAACCCACCCTGGCATCGGAACCATCTCACGCGGCGGACTCTTGTAAAGGGAGCTCTCGCAACCGGCGCGGCGGCACTTCTGACGGAGCTTCATGGCGAGAAGGCGTCTCTGGCGACATCCCTCAAACCGCCTCATTCAGGCGTGGTCCGCGAGTACTGGATTCAAGCCGATTCGTTCGAGAGAAACCTCGTTCCAAGTTCCCAGGACGATGTGCAGGGATATCGGTGGGAGGCTGCGGACTGCACCTATTGGGCTGCCGGCTTTCGCGCCTACACGCCGCATTGGGGGCGGCCGCTGCAGGCTTCACGGGAGATCGGCGAAAATTCCGGCATCCCGGGGCCGGTCATTCGCGGGAAAGTCGGCGATCAAATCAAAATCCACTTCCGCAATAATGACACGCACTACGGCTTTCCGCATAGCATACATGTGCATGGGCTTCTGTACCGCCCCGAGATGGACGGCGCATGGATGTCATATGCAGGTAAGTCTCCGGGAACCGCCATCTACCCAGGGGAAACGTACACCTACGAGTACACGGTTCTGCCGGACTCCGTTGGCTCCTGGGTTTACCACGACCATTCCATCCCTCAGGCGATCGGCGGCGGCGCTCCCGTTATGGATATTGGAACGCAGCTGGGAATGTTCGGCCTCATCGCCATCGAAGATTCGGAAACTCCGCCTGTTGACCGTGAGATATTTCTGTTCTTCCATCAGCTATACGCCGCCGATATCCCATCGCTGGCCCAGGACTTCGCGTGCTTCAACGGCCATGCATTCAGCCCGAACACACCGGCATTTCAGGCGAAGGCCGGCGAACGGGTACGATGGCGCATTGGGGCTTTAGGGCAGGAGTTCTATGTATTCCACCTCCATGGACACCGCTGGCGAACAGAAGGCGGATACACGGATACGGCGATCCTCGGACCGGCAACGACGGCAACCGTGGAGTATGTCGAAGACAATCCGGGGCGATGGTTCTATCACTGCACGGTCCCCGGACATGTCGTCGCCGGAATGACCGGATTGTACATCGTTAACCCGCGATGACCTTACGCCGGCGAGAAGGCGATTGCGCAGATAAAGATTAATAAAACTCTCAGTCTCCCAGAGGCAAGGGGCGTCTGGGAGACCACAGACAAGGTTAACATGTTTCACAAATACGGCTATCACACATTCCTCTACGCTTGCAGCATCATATCGATGAGTTTGTATGCAGGCAACGAGGCATCGGCTTCGGGGCTGGACGGCGCCGGTATTGGGCAAGGTAAGTTTACTTCAGCATCGGCGAAGTTCGGCAAAGCGCTGGAGATCAATGGTTCGTCCGGGTGCGTTTCACTTCCGGGCGGAACGACCGGTCCATTGTCCTTCGCTGCCGGATCGAGCTTTACGATCACAGCTCGCATAAAGACATCGGGGGCGGAGCCCGGGCCGTTTGTCATTGCAGGGTACAGCACCAAGACACTGGACCATGACATCTGGCTGGCAGTCGCTTCCGGCAAATTGGAATTCAATGCGCTGTCTCCGAACACTGTCAGCTTTACACCCGGCACACACAGAGTAAACGACGGCGCATGGCACAACGTCGCGCTGGTAGTCGATGGAAGTATGGCAACTTCTTATGTCGACGGTACGAAGGATGCCTTCTTTACCTATGCCGACTACGCAGGCGACATGAGCGCCGGAACCGCTTTCATTGGGGGATGGCCGGATACACAAAACTATTTCCGCGGGGAGATCGATGAGGTAGCGGTTTATGATGCGGCTTTAACATCTCCCGGCACGATAAATCCGGGTAAGCCAATCGTGAACGGCGCACAGAGTTTGATTGCGCTCTATCATCTCGATGACAATTACGCAGACGCCTGCACTAACGAGCGGCCGCCGGTAAAGGCCGTCGACACAGGATCGAGAAATGTCCCTGTGGACGATACACATATCGTAGTCAGTCCTTACAACTGGTACAGAAACGGAAACGCTTACCTGCAATCCCCGAATCCGGGGGCGTATTTAAAGGTTGGTTTTACGGGCACATCTCTGTCTTTGGGGGTCGATGTATCGTCGGAGACGACTGCAAACCTGGCAAAGGAGCAGTACCCCGTAGTCCGGTACTCGATAGACTATGGGCCGGCCGTTACGATGCAGCTTACGCCTTCGACCAGGCAGATCGATTGCGCTGCGGGATTGCGCGGAGGCGATCATAACCTCTATATACAGTACATTGCGGGATATGTTTTCGAGGACTTCTGGACGCCCGTCAATGTGGTTCGTCTGACAGGGTTTACTGTTGATGGCGGAGCCGGGTTGATCGCCCCGTTTGGAGCGGGGGCTGCAAAACCCAGGAGCATATTGTGCCTTGGGGACAGTATCACCAATGCCGACGACAATGTGGCGACATTCAGCGGCGGAATTACAAACGCGGTGGGAACGCAAGATGCCGAGTTTGGCTATGTGCCTCCCATAGCAGCTGCCCTGGGCGCTGAGTACGGCGTGGTGGCATACGGCGGAGCATCCTGGGACGGTGGAGCGGCGGACGGCCATACTCCGGGACTTATGACCTTCTACAACAGCCTCGACAGCGCGCACTCAAGACTTGTGGAAGGCAAATTCTCCCCTGCCCCGAGCGACATCTTTATCAACATGGGCGAGAACAACGGCCCCAGGAATGGCGACGTTTCAAGCTTGCTGGCATCGCTTCGTACAGCGTCATCGTCTGAAACCAATATCTTTGTGATCGTGCCGTTCAGCGGACGGCGGCGGACCGAATTGACCGACGGCGTGGCGGACTACCAAAAGGCAAAAGCCGGCGACAAGCGCGTATATCTGCTTGATACGGGCGACTGTCCGTTTTTGACCGACGCCGGCCCCACGATGCTGTCTGTAGATGGACAGCATCCGCTGACAGCACTGGATGCATTGCTTGCGGCAGAGATCGTGCAGGCGCGCGCAGAGAAGGTGAGGAAGTAGAGGATGAGGAGAGATCCTCTCCCTCAGGCGCTGTCGCGCCTCTTCCCTCCCCGGCTCGGGAAGGGATGTCCAAAGATCGAAGCCCAGGCGACTCTTAAATGTGCGTAGCTGAGATCATAAACTTAGCCTAAATTTCGAGTCGTCTGGTTATCGAATGTTGGACACCCCTTTCCTATAAGCCCCACTGGTGGGTCGGAGAGGGGAAAAGCGAGTTGCACGAGCTTGGGGGAGAGGATTCCGGCTTACCGGCGCTACCCTCTCGGCGAAATACTGCTTTCGCGCACGATCAATTCCACGGGAAGCTCTTCAGACACGGCAGGGGCGATGCCGTAGTTCATCCGGCGAATTAACAGTTCTACGGCCCTTTCCCCAATGGCTTCGAAGGGCTGTGCCGCGCTTGTTAAGCCGACGCCGTTTGGAAGAATGGGAACAAGATTATCGAAACCGGTAACGGCGACATCTCCCGGAATTGTAAGTCCGAGAAGTTCCAGCCGTTCACAAAGGTCCACCGCCAGGTAGTCCGTCAAACAGACGGCGGCGGTGGGCCGCTGATCCGCAGGAAGAGCGAAGACGGCGTCAACGACCGCCCAATCTCGTTCGTCATCGTAAGTGGAGATGGTCAGGATCATCTCCGTCATTTCCGCGCCCCCGTCGCTCCACATGGCGTCCGAATATCCCTGGGCGCGGTCGACAACAGGATTAATGCGTTCATTCCGCGTCAGATAGGCAATACGCCGATGACCTTGAGAGACTAAATGGTTGGTAGCCGCTTTCATGGCCTCCAGGTTTTGCACTCCCACATAATCCATGTCCGGTCCCATTGTGTTGCGATCGAGCAGGACGATGGGAACCTTGCGATTGACCTCACGGACGAGATCGTGGTTCTGATTGTAGGCGTATGGATAAAACAGCGCTCCGCCGAAACCCTGATCGTGTATGTAGGTCAGGAGCTTTGCCTCGTTTTCGGCATTCTCATCGTCCGTGCCTAACTCGCCGAGATTCAGGAAAACCGCGTGGTATCCGTGGCTCAGTAGCGCCTGGTTCATCCCCCAGAGTATGCGCTGCTGCGACGTGCCTGTATGCTCCAATGGTCCGCCGCCGTGCCACATAATCAAGGCGATAAACTTGGAGGACGCTATTCCGGACGACGATCTGGGGACGCTGACCTGCTCTCTGTATTCCTGGTGAGATGCGACGGACGGACGGCAATGGGGACGCTGTATTATAAGGCCTGCCTCGACAAGCTGATTGATGGCGATCCGAATCGAGCGGCGGTGCGCGCCAAGGTCAGAAGCCAGAACTCTTTCGGGAGGCAGGAGGTCTCCAGGGCGATATATTCCGGACCTGATCCGCTCGTAGAGCGCGTCCGCAACACGTTCGGGGGCAGTAGCAGTTCCGGACACATCGGAATTCTGTGTGGATGTTTGGGACAACATAGGGTTAAGCCGCGCCGGCCCCTGATGAAACGGCCAGCCCCGTACTGCTTTCTCGCACAATAAGCTGCACCGGAAGTTCCACCCACACCGGAGTAGCATTTCTATCGTTGATCCGGCGCATCAACACCTCCACGGCTTTAGCGCCCATATCTTCAAAGGGCTGCGCGGATGTTGTCAATCCACTACCGTTCGGCAGAGATGGAGCAATGTTATCGAAACCGGTCAGTGAGACATCGCCGGGTACGGATAGCCCAAGATAACCAAGGCGCTTGAAAACGAGCGCAGCCACATTATCATTCAAGCAGACGGCTGCCGTGGGACGCTTGCCTTCAGGAAGCCGGAACACGGCATCGAAAGTAACCCATGCCCGGTAGTCCCCGTAGTGAGATATCGTCAGAAGCATCTCCTGGATGCCGACGGCGTTCGAACCGCGCATCGCTTCCGAATACCCTACAGCACGATCCAGTACGGCATTGATCGGCTCCCGGAACGTCACGTATGCAATCCGGCAATGCCCCTCGCCGATGAGGTATGTGGTGATTTCCGATATTCCGGCCAGGTTCTGGACGCCGACAAAATCCATGTCGTAGCCCATCACGTTCCTGTCCAGAAGGACAATGGGAACGCTGCGATTTACTTCCCGCACCAATTCGTGGTTGCGGCGGTAAGCCCATGGATAGAATAATGCTCCGCCGAAACCCTGCTCCTTCACATACATCAGGTGCTTTGCTTCGTTCTCCGCGTTCTCATCTTCCGTTCCAAGGTCTCCGGAGTTCAGGAATACTCCATGGTACCCCAGCCTCATGACCGCTTCGTTTATCCCCTGGAAGATACGCTTCTGCGCGATATCATCTATTCCGCCGCTGCAAAAGATCAGTGCTATAAAATTGGAATTGGAGATGCCGGCAGATTTGCGCGCCGGCTCCAGCCTGATGCGCTGATTGGAAGGTTCTACTATTGGGCGGCGATTGGGGCGCTGGGAGACCATGCCCGCTCTAACCAATTGTTCGACGGCTAACCGGACAGAGCGTCTGTGAACGTTAAGGTCGGCGGCAAGCGTACGCTCCGACGGCAGCAGTTCACCGGGGGCATACATACCCGACCTGATTCTTTCCATCAGGATTTCGGCAACCCCGTCCGGCTGGGTCTTAGGCGGGCTGGCTGCAGCTTCTGACACGAATTCTTTGGTGGACATTTAGAATTGCACTTCGCTTTAACGCAATACGACACACCTATGGTACCACGCCAGTGCACCATTCGGAGTATCATGGCTCAACTCCTCCCCTATTGTGCGGCCAAATCGTGTTTCTCTGTCTCATTCTTGTCGCGGAAGATAGAGAGGAATAGTCCATGGCTTGCCTTTCGAATATTCCTCATGTCTTAAAGCCGGCTTATTTGCCCTGAGTCGTTGCGACGGAAGCGACTGCGCGATAGACGGCTTCATTCGCCGCTTTTACGCGATGGAAGTCCATCTTTTCGAACTTGCGGTCATAGGTCAGGAAACCGTTTACTTCGTGCTCGACATCGGTGATCTGTGTATAGACGGCGGCGCTGAGGCCTTTCTTTTCGACCAGTGGCACGAGTTCCGCCTGGGCTTGTTCGAAGCGTTTCGTTAAGGCATCGGTACCCGGCTGCATCTCGTAGGCGTTGTTGTCCACCGGCCACATATGGCCCGGGACGAGAAGACCGACTCCGCCATATTCTCCGAGCGAGGCCGCGCGTGTTGCGCTTGGCTGAGGCGGATCACCTGGGCCAATATAGATATGCAGATCGTCAAAGTCGCCGTTGCCCGGATCGCCCGGCGCGGGCCGATAACCGGGAGCATTGTTGTAGCCTGTGTTGCCGTCGACCAGGCGGGTTGGGTCGAGCTCTTTGGTCCACGAGGTGATGCGGGGAACATCATATGCGCCCCAGTTCTCGTTGAACGGCACCCAGGCGACGATGGCGGGTGAGTTGAAGTGCTGTGCGATGATCGTCTGCCACTCGCGCTCGAATTGCGGCCGCGTTCGCTCCGGTGCGTCGTCGGGATACCACATGGACGGCATATCCTGCCAGACAAGCAGACCCAGTTTGTCCGCCCAGTAATACCAGCGCTGAGGCTCGACTTTAGCGTGTTTGCGGACGAGGTTGAACCCGAGCCGCTTGATGGTCGCAAGATCGAATTTGAGGGCTTCGTCCGCCGGCGCGGTATGAATTCCATCCGGCCAGTATCCCTGATCCAGAGGCCCCATCTGGAAAATGAACTTTCCGTTGAGCAGAGTCCGCAGCTGTCCCGATACTTTTCCGAGACTCACGGAACGCATGCCGAAATAGCTGTTCACTTCATCGAACACCCTGCCCTTATGATCGGCAAGTTGAACCTTGAGATCATAGAGGAAGGGATCGTCCGGCGACCAGAGCCGTGGATTGGGCACCGGTATTTCCAACGGACCGCCGCTGCTGCCGGAGACGTGGCCGACGGTTTTGCCTCCCGCCGAAACGACGATATTGATCCGGTCTGCTTTGCCGGAGAGCTGGGACGCAATCTTAACGGCCGAGCGGCTCACATCGGGAGTGATGACCAGATTTTGAATGTAGGACTGAGGGACCGGTTCCAGCCAGACTGTCTGCCAGATCCCGGACGTGAACGTGTAATCTCCCTGGGTGACGCAGTCTTTGCCGCAGGAATGACGGCCGTCGTTATCGTCGCGCGCTCCGACCACGAGTTCGTTCTTGCCGCGATGCAGCGAATCGGTGATGTCGAACTCGAATGCGTCCCAGCCGCCTTCGTGCGTCCCCACCAGATGCCCGTTCACAAATACCGCCGACTGGCAGTCCACAGCGCCGAAGTGCAGCAATACCCTCTTCTTTTTCCAGGCGCTCGGGATGGTGAAGCTGCGGCGATACCACATGTTGATCTCTTGCTTGCGCATGATTCCCGAAAGATAGGATTGAGGGGGAAACGGCACTCGGATCTGTTCAGGCTTATCCGGAAATGCCGGCGGCGCGGGGTGTGTATCGATGGGACTGGCGCACGATGCCCCCCCAAGATAATCCCATTTGCCGTTCAGATTGAGCCAGTCCGAACGAGTGAGCTGCGGGCGGGGATATTCGGGCAGCGGAACGGCTGCAGATGCTGCAGCTTCCGTCCATGGTGTCGACAGAAGAGCGATAGGTTTGGCGTGGTCTTGGGCGCCATCTGCTGCCGCGGCCTGGACGGAAGCCATCGACAGTGCGAGAATGGCGATGCTTATGATGGGTGACGTCAAAAGTGTAATGTTCATGTATTCTCACAGGATGACAGTGCCGGCTGCCAGGCGTGACGCAATCAGAACATCATTGCAGTCAACCAGGATAAGCCGGCACAAAATCTGTTACTTGATACGATGATATTAATACACAATCGTCAAAGCATGTTCAATATGCATCACATGGCAGCTAAACCATTGTGGTCCCCATGGATTAAGACGGCTGCGCCAGGCGCAAACGCAGGGGAGCGCCGGGCATCGCGGCCACGATCTTTGCGCCGTTATCTGTCCGCACGGCTTTTCCGCTGTCGATAGTGACGGAATAGTTGAAGTCATGGAAGCTGTAATCAAGCCGGCTTGGCGTTACCTTACGCAGCGCGCTGAGGCTTGGCTCCCATTCAAATATCAGCGCCAGACGCGAGCCTGGAGAGGTTCCGTGTACGCTGCATTCAATATCCCGTTCTCGGAACAGCGCCTTAAACACGCCTCCGTTCTCAAGGGGCAGATTTGCCTGCAGAAGCGTCCCGGATTCGGTGACATGGGGCCGTCCCGTCAGCGCAAGGGGCTTCTCTGCTCCATCGTGTCCGACCAGCACAAACCGTCCCATGGCACGGCCGCCTTTGCCGCTCCAGTGGTACCCATCAAGAACAGCCAGCAGGCGCTGCTCGATTCCATGTTCCTTAACCGTCTCCGTTAGAAACGGCTGCTGGAAGTCGTCGTGATACACATGCAGGTCGCGCAGATAGAACTCGCTGCCGCGCAGGTGCAGGTTCGCGCGCAAATATCTGCTCTGATACCAGACGGTTCGCTCCGGCGCGCGGCCCAATGTGCCGAAAGAGGCATGCGTTATGGCGAGCCTGCCGGGGGTCTCTCCACTTGCCGGTATGTGGATTTGCGCGAGTTCGGCGGCGCTCTGGTTATGCGCCACCCCATCTAATGTATAGCTTATGCGCAGTTCTTTATGCTGGCCGGGGGCGGGATCGCCGCCAAGCCGGTTGCTCGATGTGACGGTAAGGGTATTTCCCTGGACCATGCTTTTGACCACACCGGTAACATCGCAAACTCCGGCGGTATCTCCATGTCCGAATGGGTCTTCCAGCATGACCTGCGCCTGGGTGGGAGTGGCGGAAAAGGTTTTCTTAAATCGCCGGCCCGTTTCTCCCATCGTTTCCACAATAAAGCCGCCCTGCTTCACGGCCTTAGCCAGTTTTTGCATTTGCATCGGATAGGCTTCGCTCATTTGCGGCCATCCAAAACTGTTTTCCTGACCAAGCTGCCCGTAAGCAAAGGCTTGAGTTGGGGCATAGGCGATCATGTTGAGGAAATTATCGACAAACGTCTTGGATTGGCCCGATGCCCATACAGGTTCCATGGTATCGGGATAGGGAATCTTGTTGTCGTAATAATAAACGGGATCCTGACCGAGCAGCCGGAACATAGGCGTCGAAATCTGATTCTTTGCCTCCACCGCCGGGCTCCAGGCATTGTTCCGGTTGGGATAGTAGGCTGCGATCGGCGCTCCCCAGATCGTAAATCCATCGGTGGCGAGCTGGTCGCGGCAGTTCCCGAAGGCATCGATGTCATAGTGGTCGGAGAGATGCGCGATGGTAATCGCATCGAGGTTCCAGGAGGCGATCGATTTGACATCGTGACCGAAGATCCGCCGGAAGGTTTTCATGGCCGTATCGGCAAGTTTACGTCTCTCAGCAGGGGTGTAGCCAATGGAATACGCAACAGGCACATGGTAGTCCCATTCCCAGCTGGGATTTCCACGCCAGGCAATGCCCGCGTCGTCACATATTCGCCGGTTCATCTCAAACCAGATGCCCACTTCATGGTTCGCGGGCATTTCGGATTTGAGATACGCCACAAACGGTCCTTCGACCAGCGCATCGTACTGCAGCAGCCATGTGGCGGGCAGATTGTGGGCTTTGATATGCTCCATCTGCTTGCGCACCGGCTCCATCAAGTCCATGGGCTCCCGCGGCTCTTCGGCCCGGATAAAGTTCATGATATTGATGGCCCGGCATGGGTGATGCTGCGCCGGAGGCGCAGCGTCCAGAGCTTTCGTCAGAGGAAGGGCCGATGCAGCAAACATCAATTTTATGGCGCCTCCCAGCACCTCGCGTCGCGTCAGGTCGTTGTCTTTCTTAATATCGTTCATATTTGCGTCAAATTTATGCTGACAAGAAAAGGCCCTTCACGCTACGTCGCTGCGCAATAGACGTGAAGGGCGGTGGCTACAATGGCAGGCGGTTAAACGACCCGCAAGCAAGTGCCCCCCAGAGGCAGGCGGTTAAAACCGCGCCTAGAGAGTACACATGTGTCCCTTCGGACACTCAGAGTGGACCTACGGTCCAATTCCTAGTCCGCGAAGGCGGACATGTGTAATCTCTAGCCCGTGCCACCCGGAGGGTACCCGGCCGCCAGGGCAACGGCATTCGAAACACTCTCAGACTATATCGGACTGAACGTCACGGGGAAGGTGCCGCTTTGCGTGCCGGCAGCCGTCGTTCCTCCCGAACAGCCTGCTACGCTCGGGTTATTATCCTGATTGCAGTTTGCGGCGGAGGCGGTGTCTCCACGAGAAACGGAAGCCCCCTTGAGCCATTTGGAATGGCCGTCGCATAGCAGGAAGTTGGAACCGTCGGTATGGCGGGCTGTATTGTAGTGCACCCAGCTAGGAGCTGAAGATCCCGGGCAGGTTTTGGGATCGCCGCTTAGACAACCTGTCGCGAGGCCGGCAATGGAACTGCCGCCCTGCGTATTGCCCGGCCCGTTGGTCGACGGCGAATAGATGCCATTGCCGGTCGCTTCGGTAAGGCTGGTCACGTTTGCGACGGAACCGAATGCTTCACACATCAGCACCGTGCTCGCCGGAGCGGTTGCAGACGCCAATTTGACGAAGGCGCCACCATTGTCCGTTCTAGTGATATTGAGATTGACGGCATACGAGATGGGTTCATCCGTATTATTAGCTTCTTTAATGGACTGGGTGGAGTCGTCTGGACATCGATAGACCCCGGCGCTTTTTACATAGGGGTAGATCTGGCCTGCCCAACCACATCCCAGGAAGTACCACGGATTGGTATGGCCGGTTCCGTTTGTCGGATAGGTCTCGTCATTGTCCTGGGCATACTGAATGTATCCAAGCCCAAGCTGCTTTTCATTGCTGAGACAGGTCGTAGCGCGAGCTTTCTCTCGCACCTTGGCGAAGACCGGGAACAGAATAGCAGCGAGAATCGCTATTATTGCTATAACTACTAGCAATTCAATAAGAGTGAATGCGGAATATTTTGTCTTTTGCATCGTATTAATTCCTTATTTTTAACCGATAATAGCGGGCCGGCATTGCAATCGAACATGGTCCGATTCAGAGCGCAGCTGCAATTGCATCGTGCAATTTTTGATATTACAATAATTTAATGCTTATTTATGCCTGAATGCCTTAACCTCCATTCGCCGGGAGCAAACGAGTAAGCTCCTCTATCTTAGATTTGTCAGGATCGTTTTTGAGCTGTTCCAGAGTATCCGTGTGACCGCGCACATAGTCCCAGCGCTTGTCTGGCGGAAGGGCCTTTACGTCGTTCACAAACGCGGTTTCCGTCATTAACGAATCGTCGCCTTTAATACCGTGAGGCACTTGCTGTGTAGAGCACCCGGGCAGTGCGCCAAGCAAAGTTGCAAATAATATTAACAGGCTCGCGCTGCTCACTTTGTTTTTCATTGATATTAGGCTTTTGCGCTTATAACATCCAGCATGACCAGGGATTAAAGGCCAAGCTGACCATCCGATCCCTGGAAGCATTTCGCTTTCCGGATATATTTCAGGCCGCTTTGTCCCTCACTAGATTGGACTGAAGGTGGCCTGGAAGCTATTGCCATTGCCAAGCGCGGACGTTCCGGCTGCATTGCTGCGGGAAGCGCCGCCAGGTCCTGTCCAATTACATGCGCCCTGCTGGCAATTCGCTGCCGGAGTTGCGCCGGGAGTTGTGTTTGCCCACGGAGGACCTCCCGGCGACACAGCCGAACCTCTCAGCCATTTCGCATGACCATCCGCCATCAGGAAATTCGATCCATCCGTGTGCCGTCCGGTCTGCGTCACAGAAGTACCGGGAACGTAGGCAGATCCACCAAGAGGCCCTGTCGCGAGATAAGACCACTCGAGAAAATCGTTGTTCGTCACGTCGCCGTTTGTCGATTCCGACCAGTCCTGTGCTGCGCTGAGGTCAAGAGAGACATTGGCCCCGGCCCCTCCAATCTCGGTCAGCATAACCGTAACGGCCGGAGCAGCAAGCGTAGACAGTGTGCTTGTTGTGAAATAGCCGCCGTTAGTGGGATCAAGGCAAATGTTGAAGGCATAAGACACCACGTATGGATATCCGAAGTAGGATCCATCACTGGGGCATTTAAACACCTGGGTGTTTTTAATATACGGATAGATGCGCGACCCCCAACCCTGACCAACACTAGGCAAACCAACTTGCCTGTTAGTTGCCGGCGTAAAGCTTTCATCATTATCTTGCGTGTACTGTGCCAAGCCCAGGCCGAGCTGTTTCTCGTTGGACAGGCAGCTGGTCTGTCGCGCTTTCTCACGAACCTTGGCGAAAACAGGGAAAAGGATAGCGGCGAGAATCGCTATGATAGCTATCACTACAAGTAATTCAATCAAAGTAAACGCATACTTCGATTTAGTTTGCATCGAGCGCCTCCTGGTTTTTAATTGTTGAAGCTGCGGGGAAGCAGGAACATACAACTATAATGAGCGACCGTAACTTCAACACCTGGCTCATTGTACCACTGATATTATGGTACGTCAAGGATTCGTAAAAACATTGTACCAATATTTATTTACCCACCTTGAATTCTCGCTATATGGTACAACGAGAGACTTCAGACACGAAAACGCCTCTCCGGCCAGTATCGGTAGACACCGGCCAGGGAGGCAACGTTCCGGGCGAATCAACTATTGAAGGCTCCAGCGCTGCTGGATCTGGCCGTTCCAATCCCATTGAATGATTGACGTTCCATTGGTAAGCTGGCTGGAGTTTTCCAATTCTTTGCCTGACCACTGGTTCCAGATCTTGAATGTGCCGTCCGGCTGCCGGTCGACCCACCATCTTTGGTTGGAACCGCCGTTAAGACTCCAGACCTTGGCCTGAGCGCCATTGCTTGCGCTTTCCATCTCAAGGGCAAGGCCGGTGCGTTGATTGGTGATGTACCATGATGTATCCGCATTCTGGGAGAAGATCCAGACCTGCTGCGTGCCGCCTCCGACTGTATTGATATCCCACTGAATGCAGCCCGATCCCAGCGTGGAACTGCCGTTATCGATGGCTTTGTTGTTTTGGATATCGACAATGCGATGGGCGCCCGTAATGTTTTGGTCCAACGCCTGATGTATCCAGCCCGCATACTGGGCCATAGCATTCGCATCAGGGTTGGAGTTGGGCCAGAAGAAGCCGCCGTACACCGGAGAGTTCCTCCACCCTTGCATCTTGGTTGAGAAATCAGAGTAATCCCAGTACCCCGGAATTACCTTCAATCCGCCGAAATACCCGTTCCAGACAGCCGGATCGTTGGGTGCGCCGCCATCATAACACTGCAGGTACACCTGATCGCATAACGGTCCCAGGTTCGACTTTACCGTCTGCCAGAAGCCTGGATTGGTATAGGGGCAGAGCGTTACTTTCATGCCAGCTGCGATGCACATTTGACCGAACTGGCTCGCTGATGTGGAGTCGTAGGTGCTTTCATCATCGAAACAGATCGCATCGATCCCCAGAACGTTGTGCAAGGCCTGCAAATTTCTGTAGAGAACGGTACCGGAGCCTGTACCGTCTGCGGCAATCCGGTTCTTAATGTTTTGAAAACTTTGATCTCCCCAGCCACCGATGCACATTTCAATACGATTGACACTGGATGGCGAGGCTTTACACTGAGTCCAGAGGCCGGGCCAGGATGGATCGCCTACATAAGAACCGTTGCTGCATGCGGTGGGATAGTTTGCTGAGGCGCCGTAGAGAAGATTTCCGCTCGCATCCACACGCAGGTTAAAGACAACGATTGTACCAAATCCGGACGCTCTTACACCGTTGATTTCCGCCGGAGTCAGTGAGGCAACGGTTCCCATATTGCCGTTGAAGAAAATCATCGCGGAAGAGGCAGAAGCCTTTTGAACGACTGCGCAGGCCAACGCCGCCCAGCCGATCGCTGCGACAATAAACAGCTTCCCGCCCCTTTTGGTACATAACTTAGATTGTTCTTGCCTCACAAATCCAGAAAACCTGCTAAACAGCCTGAACATTGCGTCTCCTTTGTTTTGCAATTATATTAAATACAACCGATATACTAACGACCTCTCAAATTTATGCCGCTATTGAGAAGCGGCATTATGTAGTGGACCTCATTGTTTAGCCGCGATGGAATGTGGTTTGAATTGTGCCGGCGGCATAAAGATAGCTATTAACGCTATAGCCCTTATATTTAGCCAGACTACATAGTGCGCCCCATTCTTCTACCGTGGCATAAAACAAATCGTTACGCAGCAAGCACAAATTTGCGACAAGCTAGCTCGACATCGAGTTACCACGCATTGTACCATGAAGCAAGTACCGCGTCAAGAAAAATTTATAAACACTGTACCATAACGAACAATTGGTACAACCTAAGGAGATACGGTGTCTGGCCTTGGATCAGCATATTTGCCTTGATCGTGTACGAAACCTCTTCCCTTATGGAATACAGAGCCAGTCGATGAATGTCTCACGGAGACTGGTTCCAAATTGAGCATACCTTTGAGATTTTCGCTCCATTATATCAACGACACAACATTATATGGGACCAGTTTCAAGCAAACCCATAGACTGAACTGGTACCAAGACCGGCAAATTTTTCTTGGGGCAGAATCTTAGCGCCAACGCCAGATTTTTCCACATCGCCACTGAACACTCTGGTAAACCACCTCTTTAGAGCAGCCAACTGAGCGCTTCACCCCTCTCTGTTTTACATTGCAACTGTCTCCCACAATGGGATCAAAAATATCCGGCATAACTCCGCGATTGATTTTTGATGGCTCCAAATAAATACGGTCAATCAATTTCCTATTATATACTTGACCTTGGTATCCATCTATGATAGACTTGGTACCACTAAGAACAGCCAGATCCTTCGCATGAATACTTATCTCAAGTTTCAGCCGACGTCCACACTTGAGCCATCAGACACGAAAGACAATCACAAAATTGCGACATTTATCACTTCTCTTAACACCGCTTCTCGCCGCAGCCGTGTTTCCCGCATCCGCGCAGGATACCGGACGCGTCTCGCCTGCGACCCTGCCGCTGCCATTACGGAGCGCTGCGCCGATGCCGCCGGACCGTCTTCGCGCTCACAACCCGTGGAACCTGCCGATGACAGGAGCATGGCGTTTCCAACTGGCATATGGACAGATCAAGGCGGGCGAGTTTCAGCCGTCCGCGTCCGTCAGCACATACCTCAAGGCTTCGAGCAGCCAGGAGCAGAACCCGGAGGAGAATGCATTCGACGGCTCCGACGACACACGATGGTGCGCCACCGGCGGCGATTTTCCAGCGTGGCTTCAGGCGGATCTGGGGAAAACGCGGCATGTCTCCGGAGTGACCCTCACCTGGGAGAAACCGGAGGACACTTATGGGTGCCGCATCGAAGGACGAATCAAAGACGGAAAATGGATAACGCTGGCGAATGCATCCGTTGCGCCGGGGATCGGCAGCGGATCGGTCAAGCTCATCCCCGCCGATGTCCGCTACATCCGTGTTATGGTGCTCGACAATTCCGCAGGGCACTGGGCGTCGCTCAAGGAATTTCAGATCCGGACGACCGAGAACGGGCAGGAAATTCTCTGGAAGCCGCCCGTCTCGAAGCCTGCCAACGAGAAGATGACACCAATGGAGCGCGATGCGTTTGCCTCGCCCGGCTTCAATGATTCTGCATGGCATGACATGACCGTGCCGTCCAACTGGGAGATGGCCGGCTACTCGCTGCCGACATATAACAGCGTGGATAAGAGCGTGGGCCTCTACCGGCGCTATGTCACCGTTCCGGCATCATGGGCGGGCAAGCGGATTTACTGGCACTTCGACGGGGCGCTCGACGGCGCGGAAGTGTTCATCAATGGGAAGAAGGCCGGTTATCACGAGAGTGGCTACACGGCGTGGGATATCGACCTGACAGGCCTGGTCAATCCCGGCCAGCGCAATCTGTTTGCCGTGCGCGTATCTAAAAGGAGTTCCCGCCGTGAACGGATTGGGACTGAGCGAGATACGCACTTGCCCAACCTTGAGGAGCCGGCCGATTTCACTGAAAGAGTCGCTGCGGCTGATCAGGATGTGCAGATCGCCCCCCTCTTCCACCCACAGGTTGATCCCGACTTCGCCGTTTCCGAGCGGCATCGCGCCGGACGTATCGCGACTCGCCGTCTCCCACACGACATCGCTCTCCGCCGTCCAATGTCTCTCCTCACGTGCATCTGGCGCACCGCTCCTCGCGCCGGCGCCAATCTCCTGCATCAGCAGCGGCGCCGCCACCATCCCTCCCAGGCTCATCTTCAGCATCTCCCGTCTATTCATGCGTGCAGTTCTCACTCCTCCCCGCAAAATGCGCTTCCCAAGCTAACCGATCTTCTCCTCCACCAGCATCCCATTGTCGCGAGCAATGTCTCTCAATTTTAGGGCATGACAGGAGACAAGTCCATGATCTATAATCTTGAGAGATTGTCTGATACTCTGATTCTTCTCTTGAGAATGTTATCGGATAGCAGGATATCCGCCGGCGCGGACCGCAAATGGATTGGATGGAGAGATGATCCCTTCACTACGAGTACTGGCGGAACATATGGATGTCGTTCTGGAAGACGCGCGCCAGGAGCGGTTCGCGGACAAAATGCAGCACCGGCGGATGACGCTCGATACGGTGGTCTCACGCGTGATCGAAGGACAGTACGAGATCGAGCACCCCGACGGTCTCTACTTCGTCGAGCCGGGTGAGGTCTATCTGCACCAGGCGAACATTCCGGTATCGATCACGCATCATTTCGGAACCAGCGCCGGGATGGAGTCACAGTGGGTTCGGTTCCACGCGCTGATCTACAAGACCCACGACGCCGTCAGCTGCTTTTCCATGCCGCAGAAGGTGGACGGCGCGCCGGCTCATGCGATCGGGGCGATCATCGACGAGATGATCTCGATCATCAACCGCGAGGCGGCCGGATCTCCGGATGACATTGGCCGCTTCATGCAGGACGCGTACCGTATCCCGCTGCTTCTGACGACTCTCATGCAGATCATCATCAGCGTGTCCACACCGAAACCCGACGGCTTCCGGCTGCTCGAGAGCGCCGATCGCATGGCTCCGGTGCTACAGTACATCCATCGGCATCTTGCCGAACACATCCGTGTGGAGGACCTCGCCGATGTGGCCTGTATGTCCGGGTCGCACTTTCACGCCGCATTCAAGCAGGCGTTCGGTGAGCCGCCGATCCAGTACATACGCATTCTACGAATTCGGGAAGCCTGCCGGCTCCTGATGCGCACCGGGGACAAGGTGCAGGATATTGCAGAGACGACAGGCTTCGGCAACGCTTACTACTTCTGCCGCGCGTTCAAAGCGCTGCTTGGAGTCTCGCCCAATCAATATCGTAAGATGAATGCCTCGCTCCGGCTGTGACAACCCCGGTGATGAGGTAGATATTGCAGGCTCCCCTCCCCACCCACCAGTGGGTCTTGAAGGGGAGAGGGGCTTTCAGATGTAAGAACGCTTGCGAAAGCCTCTCTTAAAGTCCCTCTCCCTGTGGGAGCAGGGCTCCGTGCCTGCTCGTAGGGAGGGATTTAGGGAGGGGACTCTGGGATCCATCGATTGCCCTCTGGGCGTTGTCGGGAGTGGACGACCTAGAACCTCATCCAGTTCAGGTTCCAGCCGCCATTGTCTTCGTTCACCGTCAACACTTGCTGGCCGGCGGGCAGCGGGACGTTCGCCGTAACTGTCGACCAGGTCTGCCAGCCGCCCGTCGATGGGACATTCACGTTGCCGCTCAGGTTCGCCCCCGAAGAGTTCGAGATGTGGAACGCATCCGTGACCGCGCTGGGGGCGGCGATCCGGAAGCTCACTGTGTACGTTCCTGCGGTCGCCACGTTGACGGTGTATTTGAACCACTGGCCCGTGCCCGTCCAGCCCAGGTCGTAACCTGTGCCGGTATCGGCGCAGGTTTCCAGATCGATGCCGTCGGCGCGGTAGGCGGTATTGGCGCTTCCGTTTCCGGCGGTGGCGTTGTAGGCGGTTCCCTGCCCTCCTGTGTCATAGTTCTCGGCCTGGATGGCGCCAGGAATGGCTGACGGTGTGCCACCGAAGGGAGCTTGGGACGATGCGAAGGTTATGGAGTTGAGGTTATAGCCGCCGGTGTCCTGATAGACTTCGAGCGTCTGCACTCCCGCCGGCAGGGTGACATTGGCAGTGACGCTGCTCCAGGTCTGCCAGCCGCCGGTGCCGGGTACGGAGATGCTGCCGGTGAGGTTCACTCCGCTTGCGTTCTGGATGTGAACGGCGCCGCCTGACGTGCCGGTCGCAGCCGGCGAGGCGATGCGGAGGCTAACCTGGTACGTCCCTGCGGTGGCGACATTGACAGTGTACTTGAACCACTGGCCGGTGGATGTCCATCCCACGTCGTAGCCGCCGCCTGTGTCGCTCGTGTTTTCGATATCGACGCCGTCGGATCGGTAGGCCGTGCCGTTGCCATTAACGGAGCCGACGCTGTAGGCGATGCCGATGCCGCCGGTATCGTAGTTTTCGGCCTGGACAGTTCCTGGGATGGCGGCGGGTGTACCGCCGAACGGGGCTTCGACGGTTCCGGGCGATCCGGCTCCGATGACGTTGCTGCCCATGACCTTCTGAGCGTTATTTTGCGAGGCAGTGAGTTGGATGTGCGAGTAGCTGCTGAACAGATTGGATGTCCGCTCGACGACGTAGACCGTGTTCACTGAGGTCGCAAAGCTGAATTGGGAGCTGGTTGTTGTCAGGATGACGCTGTTGGTCGCCATGTTGCGAACGTTGATCTGCGCCGTGCCCCATGGGTTGGCGACCGTAGCCGTGTTACCGAGCAGGCTGTCGATACCGACATACTTGATGCCGCTGCCATTGCGCTCGGAGCTGACGAGGAAACCGCCTTCGGCCAGCAAGGTGAAACTGCCGGTAAAGGTGGGGTCGCTCGGCGGAGCCGGGAAGACGCGGATGATGCCGTTATAGCTCTGTAGAAGCGATTCGTTCATCGCCGACAGATGCACGCCCTGGTATTCGAACATGCCGTTGGTGTTGTTGGTGAAGCCGTTCGGGTAGTTCTGATAGATCTGCAGCATCTTCTGCATGCCCTGATAGCACGGGTCTCCGAGGCCGAGGCGGGCGGCCTGGATGGCGTCGGGCGACCAGACATTGCCGTAGGGGAAAGGCCGGTTATTGTAGGCGGTCTGGATCAGATTGAAGTCCGATGCGCCGATGCCGGTGACGCCGTACGGCCAGAGCAGCTCGGCGACGACGTTCTCGTTGTTATGAGTGACCGCGACTGGCGGGTCCATCGGCAGATACTGCGTGCCGTCGGATGGATACGCGACCAGATTATTCAATATGTTCTGCCACTGCGGAACGAGGCTGGCGTCCTGGCCCAGGAGCTGCGCCGACTTGATGACCTCGGGAAAGAGGCTCCGGACGGCGGCGAGGTCGGTAACGGCATTCTGGACATCCCAGTAGGTCTCGTGCGAGTTGGACACCGCCATGTAATACTTGCCGCTGCCGTTGACCGAGAGCTTATTCTGATAGAAGACGGCGATCTGGCGCATGAACGGGTACGCAGTGCCGCTCAGATAGCTCTGGTTGCCCGTGTACAGATAGTAGTTGTACATATTCTGCGCAGCTTCGGCGCCGGTGGTGAGGATATCCTTGGTATAGCTGCTGTTGATGGTGCCGTTAGCGTTGCCGTTCCAGCCCATGGTCTCCGGCGCCCAGATGCCGGAGACGCCATAGCGGGTGTTGGTATAGGACTGTAGCGTGCTGAAGTTGCGCGAGTACAGGTTGTTGAGGCCGAGCATGATCTCGGGGTGGTTCGACGCGTAGAAGGAATTGTAGACGTCGCGCTCGTTCCAGTACCAGTAAGCGTAGCCCCATTTTTGCGCGTTCGAGTCCTGTGTCGCCGTGAAGTCGCCGTTGACGAAGTGGCAGGGATAGTTCGCATAGCCGGCGCAGGCGAGGACATAGCTGTACAGGTAGTACATGTTCTCCAGATAGTCGGCCGTTCCATTGGAACTGGAATACTGCACGAACGACTTCGCCCAGAACGCGTGCCACCAGCTCTGGAAGTTGGCGAGCGTGGTGGAATAGCCGGTGTTCTTTATACTGGAGAGCAGGTTGCGCGCCTGGGTGAGCGAGTCGTGGCTTGGGGCATTGATGCGGCTTGCGCAGGCGATCCAGATGGTGTAGCTCGACGAGGGCGTGATGTTAAGGCGGACATCGGAGCCATTGACGATCTGCGTGGTGAAGCTCGCGCCCTGAATTGAGGCGGCAAGGGTGTACCCGAAGTTGTCCGGATCGGCCTGGCCGCGGCTCAGGGCGACAGTAGTGGTGTCGTTGTAGGTCGAGATGGTCTGCCAGGTCTGGATGTTAGTGACGCCCGGGCCATTTGCGAGATTGCTGACGTTCCACAGGCTGAGGTCGATGCTCGCGCTGGTGACGCCTGAGCGGCTGTCGTCGACGTGGATGCCCATCACTTCGGAATTGGGTGAGCCGAAGACCGTGATGGCGCGGTTAGAGTCGTAGGTGGTGGTCACGGTCCCGTTGTAGAGGGACTGGCGCTGCTGGAACTTGCTGTAGCCGGTGTCGATGCCCGGAGAGGTCTGAAAATTGACGAGCCCCGCTGAGAAAGCGCTCTGCTCGGAGGTATCGACGCCGGAGACCTGCGCGGTCAATCCATTCGAATTCCAGACCATCATGCCGACCTTGCCGTTGCCGGCCTGCGACGCGTTCACGGGGTTGGTGATCGGCGTATTGAAGACGACATCATCGCGGGAGAGATAGCCCGCATAGTTAACGTCCAGCCCGCCTGTGGACGTGTTGAGAGACTGAGTATCGGCAGATGCAGGGCAATGCTGCAATATAGCAATGAGAGCAAGTAATATCAACGTTGATGGCTTCATGTGCATGCCTCCTGGAAATCCTGCGTTCGATTACGAAACGAATGCCTATGGGTTTAGCTCGATCGAAAATAAGGGCGCTCCTCCTTTGGCGCACTCAGAATCAGACGGCGGAACGAGTCTTGCTACGTCCCCTAGTTCCAGAAAATTTCGGTCCCGGCAGCCGTCAGTTTCGTACGACCAAAATTCCCAGGACGGAAGTCCGCTCTCATTATAAAGAGAGTTAGCCTCACTGTCTAGCCGTAATCCTTTCGATTACTTGATGAATTCTCAGGCGAACCGGCGTTTGTGTTGGAGCCAATAGGACATTTCTACTCTGGCGCAACACCTCAAGAAAATTACGCTTGACGGATAACAGAGTAGCTGTTATAATCGAAAACATAGAAAAATCACCCTTAAAAATCAGTTTAACCACTAAACTAGATAAGTTATAATACATGATGTATCTGTAATATTAATAACTCTTTAATGCATATATGAATTACATATAAAATCAATTCCGCATTATAACGATAGAAAGACAGTAAATTTTAAGCATTTAGAAATACTTATAAACAGAATACTGCACATGAAATACTCATTTGTTAGTATCACATATTTGGTATATCGCCAAATGATCTAGTCTGTTTGTAGTTCCAATCTCAAGCCTCGCTGGCCATATTTATACATCGGCATACTGTCAGCTTCTTTCGTTAGACAGGGTGTTCGATTGTAAGAAGCCGCAGTTGAATGGGTGCTTGCCGATGCAACTTAGCGATAAGACGATCGTCTGTGTAAGTTCTCTGGCTGAATATTTGGCTTACGGCTTGGCCTCTCGGTTTGCCCCCAATAAGTCTTGCTGGCCCATCTATATACCAGCGGATTTCCCTCCACTCTGCCAGATCGCAACTCACTTCGGTTTGAATGTCGAGCCGGTAGATGAGTTTGCCCCCCTTCGCGAAAACGATGAACTGACATACGCTTTGGAGGCTTCGGTTGCCGAAAGCGACGACGATCCAAGCAAGCGCCGGTGTGTTGCCGGCTTTCTATACCGTGCGCTCCGATCTATTAATCCGACGCCTAACGAAACGCTGGCGAGCCTGAGGCAGGCAAGTTCCACGGCTGACAGACATGCACATGTTGGCGACAATGACACCCTCTGTCCCCTGGTTGTCGCCCGAAACGATAATTATCTATTTGTCGCCGCATATTTTGCGGCAATGACCAATCGCCGCTTTATTATCCTAGATGAATGGGATTCCCTCACCGCCTGCGTGAATCGCGCCGCCCCCAATCATGTTACGATATTCAGTTCTCCTGACGCCTTAGGGCAATCAACCTTATTCACATTTGCCGGCATGAGAAACACCGGCACGTTGGGACGTGTTCCATTCGGTATCATGACGGCACGCTCAGTACAGTCGTTGACATTCCTAATACTGAAAACACTGATCTACCCGCATTGCAATTTCGGTCCCGATCTCATTGTTGTTGACGCCGATCTCTCCCGACATGCCTCCCGCAATCGTCTCCGTTCTTGGCAAGACATGGATCACACGGCAGTGCGTGAATTGGTCAAGAGTACGACAAATATTTTATCGATGACGGTTCATGGAGACAACATCGACGCAAATTTGAACGAAGGGGTTCTGTGTGGCAAATCGTCGCATCTGAACATGCTCCGAACGGCGCAGGAAGGCAAAAATGATACCGAACGCTATACCACGCACACATGTCTGATAAAGGATCTTTGCCGAAGGAATACCGCTGGGACATTGTCTCTCATCCCAATGGATCGCGTTCGGTCCAGGTTTTGTTTCTCGGAAGCGTGCTCTGGAATATCACTAGGCGGCGGTATGTTTCCGAGACAACTCTCGCTCGCGCTTAGCGCGATCGAAGGGTGGAACAGCGCATATGTATCAAGTTTGAAGGCCGTGCGACGCACCCCACTCGGTCCCATCCTTGTGAATGCGCTACTGGCATCCGGTTACTCCTTCGGGCAAGCGACAAATATCTTTAACACGTACCATACCACGATCACAGGCGATGTCATCAGCTATCTCCTCATCGGCGATCCATCGGCAACTGCGGGCAAGGATGAACCTCATCATTCTGATGCGATTACGTGGAATGGGGACGACGATCAGACTTGTTTCCATCTCATAGAAATCGTCGGCCGTACCGTGAGAATTGATCTGGAAGGCATCCCCGCCAGTGTGTGGGAAAAGAGGCAAGATCTCTCTATTGAGGTTTTGGGCATTCTTCCCCATCCGGACTCTGCACAGGGCTTCGCGATAATCGTGCCGGACACCAGGCAGGATAGATTATCGCTATGGATGTTTTCCGCCGGAGTCATGCGGTTTCGACGGATCGATCTACGCATCGGCTTGAAGTCGAAACGGAGAATGGAACAGCCGCGCCTGAGCGCATTCCGGACCAACCGGCTGTTCCTCGATCGATTGACCACGAAGATATGCTCTGCCGACGGTCTGCGCCCCACAGTAGAATTGGCAAGACAAGGCCGTGACTTACACCGTGTTTGCAAAGCGAGCCGCCTCTTGAACGATCTGGCTCCGACGCTCCTCAGAGAGCTTGAGAATAAGCAAGTTCCCTTGCAATCTCCGAACGACGTAGATGAGCTGATGACCCGTTTCCGATCCGCTGTCGACAAATGCGATCGAATGCTTGCCCGGAGCTGGCCACGGTGGAAAATGGGTCATTACTTCGCGCCGTTCTACGATGGGTATCTCTTTCCAAACGGACCTGAAACACCGGCGAATGTGTGCCCCTATTGTGGTGAGGACTGCTACGCGATCACGATGAACACAATGGCTCGAGACACCGAAGCGCGCACAATCACACATTGTATTCGATGCGGAGTGATCTCCGATCGCCCCGAACACGAAACTCTCATGCGAATAGCAGGACCTCATATTTGTTCGCCGGGTGATACCATTATCCAGGAATGTATCCATACAAATTCGGAACTGTACGAGAAGAAATACTATGCATGCATTACCTTCGAGGGCAGCCTGCCCTGGATGAAATATACGGCACGGCCTGAATTACAATCGTGCATTGTGCCACCTCAATCGGAACACAGGCACTCCTTCGAAATTACCATCGAGAAAGACACCGCTCCTGGAATGTACTACATTGTTGCGCCAACATTCCATAACCTAGGCATACAGGTGAGTTGCAAACCATTTGTAGTGAGGGACTGAGTATGAATACAGATCAAGTAGCCGCCAGGCCCACACCACCGGCCGAAGATTGGAATAATTGGCAGTGGCAAATGCGCAATAGAATCGATACTGTGGAACGACTTCGATCGTGGATTGATGTCACCCCCGACGAGGAAGAAGCGATCCGCAAATCGGCAGGACGATTTCGATGGACGATCACGCCATATTACGCGTCATTGATGAGAAAAGACGATCCGGCATGCCCCATTCGACGACAGGCTGTTCCGTCTCTGAACGAATTCGAGACGTACGCCGGCGCCGATGTAGATCCTGTTGGCGATAGGGAGTATCGCAAGACAAATAGAGTAGTCCATAAATACCCGGACCGCGTCATGATGTTGATCACCAAGGCATGTCCTGTCTATTGCCGCCACTGCACACGGAAGTATCATACGACAGACATCCACGGCAGCTACTTTGCGCAGGGAGAGGCCGAATCTTTCGATGACGATTTTCAATACATAGCGGACCATCCCGAAATACGGGATGTACTGATTAGCGGCGGCGATCCGTTAATGTACTCAGACGAGAAGTTGGAGCACATCCTCTCAAACCTGCGCAGTATCTCCCACGTGGAAATACTGCGCATCGGCACACGCTTTCCCGTTCTGCTGCCGATGCGCATTACCGAAGCTTTTGGGAATATGTTAGAAAAATATCACCCTTTATGGCTTAACACACACTTTAATCATGTTAATGAAATTACAGAATCGTCGGCCAAGGCATGCGACACTCTAATCAGGCACGGAATTCCGGTTCAAAATCAGTCTGTGCTGCTAAAGGGAGTCAATGACCGTCTGGATACCATGAAAGACTTGTTGACTGGTCTGCTTAAAATTCGAGTAAGGCCGTACTATCTTTATCATTGCGACAATGTCACCGGTGTTTCACACTTTGTCACCAGCGTGGACATAGGGCGCGACATTATGGCAGGTCTCCTCGGGCAAACGACAGGATTTGCGATCCCTCAATACGTAGTTACCACGCGTCTCGGAAAAGTTCCAATCTGCCGCGACTATGTGGAGAGCGGTGATGACGGTCATTGGATAGAGGGCTATCAAGGCGATAAGATCCATCTGCGACACCTGTGAGGATACCAAGCCGATGATGCGAAAACTGCCCTATGGGGCAAATTATCTGAATTGGGATGATATGGTCGAACTCAAAAGCGCAATCGACCAGAAAATACTGTTCAGATATCAAACTGAGTCGGAGAGCTTATCCACTCAGTTTGAACACATGGCGTCGAGGCAATTCGGGGCATCGCGAGCGCTTGCCGTCCACAACTGTACGGAAGCATTGCGCCTGTGCCTACTCAGCACGCGGCCGTCGGTGGGCGACATCGTCTACATACCGGCCGTAACGTTTGTCGCCGTTGCCGGGGCCGTGCTTTCATGCGGTCTCATTCCCATTTTAGTCGATGTCGATGAAGACTTTGCTCTAAATGCATCGCGGCTTCCTTCTGATGCACAACGAGTGATCGTCGCCCATATGGAAGGTGTCGTCCGACCGCTCCCATCTGGGGTTCCATTCATGATAGAAGATGCTGCCCAATCCATGGGCGGTCGCCATGACAATGGCATATCCGCGGGAGTAGCCGGATATGCAGGGGTCTTTAGCTTCCATCACAATAAAGTGCTGACATCCGGTGAAGGAGGATTGATCCTGACGAACTCCGATGAAACATGGAAGATATTGCGTCAATACCATGATCATGGTTCAACACGAACCCATGGGGAGTATCCGGTGTGGGATGACAATACATTTTATGGCGAGAACTTCGTCACGAGCGAAGCCATTGCGGCAATACAGATACAGCAATTGCGTCATCTTGACGAAATCCTGATGGGACTGGAACGCGGTTACCGGCTTCTGCGCGAGCAGATACCGGATAGGACGGCTTTTCGCGTAATGGAACGTCGGCAGGGAGACGTCAAAGTCAGCATTCGCCTGCAATTTTCCACACGCGACCTGCGCATCAGGGCTGAAGCGCGACTTCGCGAAGCAAAGCTGCCCTATTGGACTCTTAGCCGCTATTTCTTGCCGGATCACCCGGTGATCAGAGACCGCAAATCGATATATGCGGACGGTTTCCCATGGAGTATCGCCTCCGGCGCTCTGCGGATGGATTATGATTTTTCGCCGACAAAGGAGCGATTGGAAAGGGTGATCTGTCTCGTTATTTCTCCGGAATTACGTGAAGCCGAACAGGCTGACGAAGCCAGCCGGTTCGTTCGTGTGCTGGAAACCTTATGAGATCGCATTTCGCATCCGGCGCAGCGCGCCATCAGAACGCAATGGCTTCCCTGGAGTTGAAAAAGACAGCCTGCCCGGCGCTGCTTTTCGTCGACGATCGGCCAACAACACTCGCGAGCGCTCTGTTTGCGCGCCGCGATGTGCTACCCATACTTCTGCGCGTTCGCCAAGTCTTGAGCGATCTGCCGGATGACTATGTGCATTCTACGTCTCACCTGCCGTGTTTTATTCTCGACGCCGACCGGCCTCAGGAGCAGGAAAAAGAGCGCTTTCTAGCCTGGCAGCAAGAGCTCGGCATAACGATTTCGTATTTCTGTAATCCTTCCGAGCCCAGGCAGGCGATAACGCAGCGATTTGCTCGATCGCTTGCTCTGCCGGCGCTCTCCAAGGCTCAGGTTTCGTGGCTGCGTGAGAAGGATGTCATGAAGGAAAAGATAGCATCAATCGGACATCCGGTTGCGCGCTTCAAACGAGTGGCGCACTCGCAGGACATTGTGGATTTCGCCGATCGCTATGGATGGCCGGTGATAGTGAAACCTATTGATGGATTTGCGTGCATCGAGACTCAAAAACTGAATGGTCCGACTGATCTACCTCCACATGGGTTGAGTAGCGATAGGCGCTGGATGGTCGAAGAATTTATTGCAGCAAAAGAGTACGAATGTTGCGCTCTAATCTTCAATGGGACGGTTCTGGACGCTTATCTGTCATATTTCCCGTCTCCTCCGCTGCAGGCTACGGACGGAGATATCAACGCCAATATCAGCATGCGGTTTGTTCCACCGGACTTTCCGCTCAATATGAAAAAGATTATTCAGACCATCGTAGACGGAATGGGATTGGATCACGGCTACTTACACATGGAGCTCTTCCTGGCCCGGGACGGACAGTACTGGATCAGCGAAGTGGCACTCCGTCTTGCCGGATGTGAAATACCGGCAAACCATGGATTGGCTTATGGATTTCCGATTTTCGACGCGCTGATCGACATTCATATGGGGAGAATGCCAGCTCTCAACTATACCGAGAGAAGATTTGTCGGAGACTTACTTCTTCCCATTCGTCCCGGCTTGGTGACCGGAATTTCGACCATGGATGAAATTTACTCACTTCAAGGCGTAATTTCCGGCAGGCTCAAAGTCAAACAGGGCGATATTATTCCCAAGAAACGCGCATCCCACTTTTCGTCTGGATATGTTCACGTCGAAGGCGACTCAGTCGAGCAGGTGGAGATGCGCATGCGAAATATTTTAGACATATTCCGCATTGAGGTCGATGACAAAACGGAATCCTGTTAGTTTTATGTGGAAGGAGTGCAAATAAGATGCGTGTGTTTTTAGCCTGCCCATTAACCCAGTATTTGGAGACGGATGAGGAAACTGGTGAGGTTCGTCTCAACGCCACAATGCGCCATTTTGTGGTTAGCCTCGAATGCGCACTGCACGATGCCGGACACACCACGTTTCTTGCGCACCGCCACGAGTGTTTCGGCGCAAAACTACGGGCAGGGAACATCTGCACCCCATTCGATCTTTTGGAAATGCAGCGAGCCGATTGCGTGGTGGCGATGCCTTCCTCCAGCTATGGGGTGCACATTGAGCTTGGTTGGAGCGCCGCGCTCAATAAGCCCATTATCCTGCTGAATAATCAGACGAATACTACTCCGCTTCTATCGGGACTATCATCCCTCGGACAACACACGACCATCCCAATTCCACCGGATATTCTCTCGCGTCCGGAGGAGTTTTCCGCGATCCACAATCAGATATGCTGTGCTCTCGATCATGTCACTCTCATTCCTCGAAAGCCCTCATGCGCCTTTCTTACCACAGGTTTCGGTTTTGGACCAGTCTCCAAAGCAGTAACGATTGCCGAAGAGATCCGGCGCTCTGCCCCCGAAGTATCGCTGCATTACTTCGGCGCGAGGATCGATTACGACTATGCGATCAAGTCGGCCGTCTTCGATCGCATCTTCAGAATCGATGTCGACGACAATGACACACTGCAGGAACTTGTGCCGCTTCTTCAGCAATACGACGGCGTGATCGACGTCCTCAACCTTGATTTGCTCACGCAATGGGCTCCAGACAATGTCCCGCTTTACTTTGTCGACAGCCTTTCGTGGATGTGGCCAACCACCCTTCTCGGCATATCAAACGCGCGCGTCTATTTCGTTCAAAACTACCTCATGCAAGCAGATCGTTTGGCGCGTACAAAATCATCCACTACAATAAAGGCCATTCCCCCGATTATCAAAAGCCCTGGAGCATCCGAATCCAAGCCTGCAAGGAAGCTTGGCAGCCTGCTGGTCAATTTCTCAGGCAGCTTCAATCCGTTTATCGAAGAAGAGATCTATGAACGATATGTAGATGTACTCAGCGAGGCGGTCCTCGATTCCGTCGGTGATAAATTCAACGATATCATATTTGCCTGCAATGCGCGATTGGCAGAACGCCTGCACGACAGGCTCGGGAAATGCGAACTCATTAGAACAGGGCACTACGGGCATGACGATTTTCTTCAGCTCATGGCTACTTCGGAGCTTGTTCTCTCGACTCCCGGGATAACGACGACCTTGGAAGCGTTGTCGTCGGGATCGCCCCTCCGTTATCTCTTGCCGCAAAACTACAGTCAGGCGCTCATCAGCGAGAAGTACTCAACGATGTTGGGCGAACGTATGACGATGGCGTTCAGTCGATTCGGATCCCAATTCGTCGTACAAAATGATTTACCCGAGCAGGAAGGCGTTCAGCTCGTCTCATCGTATTTGCGAACGATCCTGACCGACCATCGGGACAGCATTATCTCCATGATCAGCGATCTTCTTTCCATCCCGCCGACGCAGGGAGTGCTGCAGTTCCAAAGCGACATGCGGAACGAGTTTTTAAGATCCGGACAGCGCGTTATCGCCGACTACTGCCTGAACGACATAAGAATGGCAGCTGCTGCTCAAGATCGGAGTTTGGTCGAGCGCGTAACGGCGCCGAATCCACTTCGAACCTGAACGAAAAGGTCATTGTTTACAGTACCCACCGAGAACCAGGAGAAAATCTTAAATGCAGCCGGAATACCTGTTCATCCGCGTTCTTGAAGCGTGCAACGCAGATTGCTTCATGTGCAGATTTCGATTGTCCAAGGATCGATATCGATTTCCGGCATATGCCCTGGAACGACTGTTGCCTCGGGTCTACGAGGAAGGAATACGATATGTTCGATTTACCGGCGGCGAACCGCTTCTGCACACGGAAATAGTACGTATGGTAGCGATTACATTGCAAGCCGGCATGCTGTCGTCTATCATCACAAATGGATCTCTGCTGGCAAAAAAAATGGATGACCTTGCTGCTGCAGGACTAGGGCAAGTCATAGTTAGCATCGATGGTTCCAATGCCCAGACACATGATGAGATACGAGGAACTCCCGGTCTCTTCGACCGTGCTATAACCGGTTTGCGAGCAGCTCAGGGCCACGGCATCCATTGCCGCGTAAACACCGTATGCGGACCGCGTAATTTTCGCGAAATGCCGGCTCTTCAAGACCTGTTAACCCAACTAGGTGTCAAACAATGGGAGCTTTCATCCTTGAAATTGGAGCGACCTCTCGACTATACGCCTCAAGATCGGATCGACGCAGAGGCAATCGTGGAATACATTTACCACGATACAACCAGACCAGAGAGATTGATCCCGATGGGAAAAGTGTGGTGCGGCGACACGCTCCTGGAGCGCGAGCGATATTTCTCCACAGGGATCCCTCCGCGTGCTGACGGCGCGTGCCTGACGGTGCACAAGGTGCGCTACCTCGACGCAAAAAACGATATGCTATATCCTTGCAGTTTGCTTCCGCATCGTCCTGCCGCTCCCGGATATGCCAGCTCTATTTTGTCACCGGAGAGTTTTTCGGTATTGGGACCACAGGTGCAGCAGCAAGCGGACTACTTTCAACATCACGGTCCATCCATCTGTACGGGATGCTCGACGACGGCTGCTGGTTTCAGCAATCAACTCTTGTTGAACGCCTCTACCGAAGCATGGGCTTATTGACTCGATATGTGATTTTCTACTCGCACTCAACTACCCGCCCATATAGATTAGCGAGGAGAGCTAATAAGTGCCTAATCATATTTTGCGCTTTATCAAAAGCGCATCGAAACCTGCACACGGCATTAGTTAGTCATGACACCTATGAATTCATTGTTTTGCAGCGCTACCTCAATCATTGCATTTCGACAGGAAGTCGAGCGTTTCTTATTGAGGAACACTCTTCCGATTCCTGTATGGGTCGGCGAGCGGCCGGATCTTCAAATCTCACTCGATATCGCATCGGCGCTTTACGATGGTATTGAGAAGCCATTTCCCGCGGATCTAGGCATCTTGCTGCCGAAGACGGTCGACGCCACCGCCGAACTCGCGCGACCGCTTGCCCGCACGTGGGTCGAACCCAAGGAATCTGCGCTGCCGGACAGACTTCGGGACGTGCGCCGTATTCTCGTCGTAGGAGCATATGAACAACTTCGAGGCGACTTTGTGCGGCCGCTGTTGCTCGAAAGCTATCGGCGGCCGGAGATGCAGATTGGTTTCCTGAGTGGCCGCGATCAGCAATCGCTAGCTTGGATGGTTGCCAAACAATGGGCCAAGATCGCTGACGAAGTGATCGAGATAGGTTTCTTTTCTTCCACAAGCAGCCCCAAAGGCCCGGAACGAGTGCGAGTGTTTGCCGAAGATGACTGCGAAAATCAAGATCTTCAAGCTATAGTCTCCGGACACCTCTGGCGGAGGATACTATTTCAAGGACATGGGAAGGACGACAGCATAAACCTGGGTCCTTTCACAGTGTGTGGCAGGAATCAAACCGTCCCTGCATCGGACGACCAACTGTATCCGCGTTGCGGTTACGGATTTCCGTGCTACAAAGATGATGATAAGCTTATTCCTCTTAATCGCGTGCCCGCAGCCGAAGTCGTTATGAGTTCGTGCAACAGTGGACCAATATCCGGATTAGCGCTCTACGATCCTAAATACATCCTGCTATTGAACGCGATCGACGGCCCCTGCAAGACCATTGCATCGGCCGTAAGTGTGCATGATTCCGGCTTTCGCGAAAACTGCCTTTACATCAATTCGGCCGATGAAGATGATTGTACGAGCCTTTTGAACGTCAGTCTGATGCGGCAGCATCCTTACCCGGCATTCTGGCGTTTTGGAATGCCTACAGGCGCCGTCACAAACCAGCCGACGGACACTAATCAGTTCGACATCCGGCTACTTCACATTTTCGAACGCCTCCAAAGTTATATCGTCAGCGGACTTCTTACGACCAATCATCCCTTATATAAGCGGTTACTCAAATTAAACGAAAAAGCGAATCAATACATGAGTCGGTCTCGTATCGCGGAAGATAAATTCACCGGCGGTGAGCATACACGGTCTATTCTCATGGACGTCCAATCGATCGATTACAGTCTTGCCAAGTTGATAACCAGAAATCCTGAAGACGACATTATGAACTTCGGCGAGCATTATGGCTTCCGCAGCGAGATGGATCAACAAAGCGTCGTCGAAATTGACTGTTCATGCGGCAACAAGGCACAGGAATTTCAACGACACGGATTTGTATCGTCGACGCTCTCAACAACTTGTGTGTTCTGCCTGAGATGCGGCGATAAGGTCTTTCGCCTAGCATCTGCCCCGAGTATGGAGTTTCTCGCAAGTGAACGACTATCTGTAGGACAAACGTTGAAAATCGATGGTTGGGCTAGAGCGCATGAGGACGGCCCGCTTCACATCGGCTTATTCGTGCCAAGTTACTTGCGCGAGTTCGTTACGATAACACCTGAATCATACCGCTTCGCAGGACGGGCAGGAGAAGTCTACGAGGCAAGCTTCACTATGCGGACGCAAGAAAATATACCAGCTCAAGCTTACTATTTTACGGTATTCAGCGTGCAGAACATTGGAATATCCACGTATCGCCAACACTTTGGCATAGATAAGCTCACAGGATAACCTGACATGGAACTATCCATACTTCGATTCGGTTTATCGTTCGCCCTTTCGATCGGTTATTGGGACGCCAACACAAGAATTGCGCGATCAAGCTGCACGTCTCTGTCGCATACATCCAATAGAAGACAGATCGAAAAGCCTATCAGTTCAGCCGCCCTGCGCGCGCTCAAGGTTGTATTTTTAGGATCTGTGATGCTGTTCACTTGCTACGCTTTTCCACTATTGTCGTCGGGTGGCATGGTGCTATCCTATCTCATAGTCGCCCGAAAATATTTATCGCTCCCATCGTCTCAGTATCCAGTTTATACCAGCCGTGGACGTGTTCAGTGGCACACATTCCATCACTTACATCTCTCCGGCCTCTGCGCATTAGGAGCGCTGGCAGCTGCGATTGTAGACAATGTCATACCCGGCCCTCATTCGTCTCGCGTCTTTGACCAGTACCTAACGTCTATAATCTGCGCTTGTATCGGCGCTCACTATTTCATGGCGGCGCTTGGCAAAACGGCGCATCATGGTTTGCGCTGGGCAAACAGTCGCGTAATGCCTTTTTACACAGCCTTACTGAGGTCCTATACCTTGGGGGATACAGGGCGCGATTCCGATAATACGCTTCAGGATTGGATATTAAAGAATCCTGTCTTGGGGATATTTCTTCTAATGGTGACATGGGTAATTGAAGCATGTGGCGTAATTTACGCGGTATACCCGATCTCGCGCCCTTATATCGGTATGGCGTGGGTCGCAATGCATACTGTGATATGGTACATGTTCCGGATCGATTTTCGTGAAAGTGGATTCATTATTGGCGTGTTCACTTTACTTCCCATTATCATCTCCTGGAGCGCCTGATGACGATAGTATTGAAAGGAGAGTCGATTTCAATTGATAGACCCTACCCATAACAATATTCAGTTTATCGAAACGCCTGAAGGAGAGGAGACGCTCTATATTGACGGCTCTCAGGCTATGCAGGCATGGGAACGCAGCCTTATGAAAGAGGCAGCGGAAATACTCTGTCAATACGGCTCCTCCTTTCTAGAAGTCGGGTTGGGATTCGGCATTTCTGGGCTGCACATTGCTTTCCATGCTAATACTGAGAGTCACACTATACTTGAGCTCCATAGAGAGGTCATCGACATGTTCTACCGCAATCATCCCGAGTCTATTGACCGCCTACGGATCATCAATGCCGATTTCTTTGACTATATTCCTTCCATGCCCGATGAAAGCGTCGACGGTATATTCTTTGATCCTGCCCTTGCATTATCCGTTTGGCGCAACGAAACTGTATGGAAAGTCTTCGTGCCGCATATTGTGCGCGTCCTCCGAACAGGTGGCGCCTTTGTGCCGTTTTTTTCTACGAAACCACAGTTACGAGAACAATATGTCCGGCATTTCAATCGTGTTGTCGTAAAGAGATATCCCTTTAAGGCGTATCCTGGTACGCAATATACGTACGGAACTGAAGGCGACGCATATATTCAGTGCTTCGTCAAGGAGTAAATCGTAAGCATGATGGAATTCATTACAATCGTTACATTTATAGTGGTAGTCATCGTATCGATTCTAGCGCGCGAAGAACTATTTCCTTTCTCTATGCTTGGCATGTTTGCGTATGAAGATTCAGACTATCCTATTGTGCTAATAAGAGACCGTAACTCAGGGAATATTCTCTCATCTTCGGATTGGCTGGGTATGTCAACCATAGAACTATCCGGTATTTACATGTCGAAAATAGCAGATGGGGAGACACTCGAATCGTTCGCGGAATCCTGTGGGGAGCAATTGCCGGTAGAGCTTAGGAATAGTGTGACGATTCTACTACGGAACATATGTACCGACAAAGAAGGTCATGTTCGATATGTAGATCAGGTACTAGAGATCACAGGTTTGCATTGAAAGCATGCTGCTAGTCATTGCGCCGCAATCTTATGATCGTAGTGTCAAGTCGATTATGGGCTTTAGCCGGATTATCGAGGTTTGGAATGCTGCCATTTAAATTATTGGTTAGAGATTTATTTTTATGTATTATATCGTTACCGGTTTTATTGGCAGTACAACTATTACTCCATTTACCGTTTCATATCTCCTGCCGCATCTTGTCCATCCTGACCAAAACGAGACGAGATTTCCTTGAGCCTGACGAGGGACTTTGCCGTAGTATCTCATTGGCAGTTGGACGAGCGGGACGATTTCTGCGTGGAGCAAAATGCCTGCCTCGCGCTGTCACCGGCCAAATACTTCTCATCTCTGTGCGTCGTTCCGCGACCCTGCGAATAGGTGTCATTCGCAGAAGCCCAAAGTTACATGGACATGCGTGGCTCGAGAGCGGCGGCACGGTATTAGTTGGCAATGTGCCTGATCTACAGCATTACAAACAGCTGCCATTTACAACCTCCTTGGAGCAAGTGTTCGGCTTTTATCTCGCTATACAAAAATCATGTGGGGAGCAAGCTCTCCGAAATGCATCTCGATGAAAGGAGGGATACCATCAAGCCGCTCGTATGAGCTAAACATTCGACAATTGATAGATCTCCGTAAAAGCATGAGACGGAGAGTTGACAATTCAAAGACTACAGTGTGGAGGAAATATGAATTCACAACATAAAGAAAACACAAACAACATTACTGAATCCGTATCGGTCAAAAAGCCGTACACCTCCCCGAACTTGACAAAGTATGGGACTATGAAAGAGTTAATGGCCACGTCTGAAGTGCAAAACGTAGCAGATGTCAGGGGGCTGCTCGCCAGCGTAATCGTTTGCTGGTGAACCGGATAACTCGGTAGAAACAATCAGAGGCTTCTCTAAGATCGCTCAGCATGGATCATCGACCATGCTTCCGTTCGCGAGAATGCCAAAGATACCGTCGATTCCGGTGCTCCTTGTTTCCACGAACTTAACGTGACCTGATTGCTAAGAATGCCTGACAGAATTCACTCCAATTTCCTGGCTTCTAAAAGGATGAAGTGGATCGATGAACCTGATAGACAGTCGACGATTGCTCGCTGTAGCTTGATGGTAGATTCTGTTAGGCATTCGGTCGCCCCTGGCGCAGCAATGTGGCATCAGGGAAAACTATCCTCTGTCTTGCTGGGGCGGCAACGGTTCGCCTGGAGTCTGTCGTGACCGGAACTTCAAGCACAAACAAGCGCACATACGCTGCATACGGCCTGACATTTGAATCTATGCTCCCACTACCAGAACTTTCGCCGGGAGAGCGACGTTCGAATGCCAGTATCACATTCGGTATCGTCGATCGGTATCCCACGGAGCTATGCGAGACCAGCTGTTTCTGTTATTTTTCTTCGGAATGTGAAGCCTATTTTTATTGGAATGATGTCGGAAATTTTCTCGTTCGAAACGGAAACGAGATCATTCTTGCCCCCGAATCGGACGTGGATGAATGCGCTCTGCGCCTATTTGTGCTCGGGCCAGGCCTCGCCGCGCTATTGCATCAACGAGGGTTCTTTGTACTCCATGCAAGTGCCGTGGCCCGAAATCGGGAGGCTGTGCTCTTTCTTGGTGCGTCGGGAGCGGGTAAATCGACAGTGGCAGCCGCCATGCACGACCGGGGTTACGAGATCGTGGCCGACGATGTCGTTCCAGTCGATGTGAGTTCTCCCACCGGCCTAACTATATGCCCCGGCTTTCCTCAAGTTAAGCTTTGGCCGGACTCAGCATCATTTCTGGGTAAGGATCTGAGTATTATGCCGAGGTTGAGACCTGAGGCGGAGAAACGGGGATGGGGATGGGGAGATCGATATTCAGATTCCATGTTAAATCTGCGGCATGTATACGTTCTTACCGGAGGCAGAGACGCCAATTTAGCTATAGAACGATTGGGAAAGCAAGAGACATTTATCGAGGTTATTCGCAATTCGCATGGCGTTCAATTTCTCAAATGCCGTGATTCCTCCCAACACGTTTTCCAGTGCGCTCAATTTTCCCGAACGATTTTAGCAAACCGCGTGACGAGAGCGAAGTCGCTAGACAGGCTCCCGGACTTAGTAGATATGTTGATTGAAGATATTGAAGATCATAAAACAGCCGATTTAAACGATCTTTGGGATGAAATCGGCTGATACCGGGATGTCCTGGAGTTATGAAGGATCGTGGTTTATGATAGTTAATTCGTTAGGATTTCGGACAGATTTGTTCTTTTCAAGTTTCGCCGGCGAAATCATCGAGCGGGATTCGTATCTGGTAGTTCGTGACTCCAGCAACCCAACATGGCACCATGGTAACTTCCTCCTATTTTCACATCCTCCGAGGATGGGCGATCTCGATCGATGGCAAAAACTATTCGCTCATGAGATGGGACAAGCGATACCGAGATGTCACTATGCATTTGGTTGGGATACTATTACGGGTGAATTAGGCCAAATCCAACCATTTCTGGACAAACAATACAATGTAGATATATATAGCATCATGACAACCGGCGTTATTAAAACTCCTCCAAAACTAAATTCTACTCTAGTGACCCGGCAACTGACCCAGGATTGGGAGTGGGAGGGAGCCCTGCAAAATCAAGTATCATGTCGCAACCCTATATATGGCTTGGAGGGATACATCGGCTATAGGAGACATATGATGCGAATGTACCGTCAAATGTCTGAACAAGGTGACGGCGCCTGGTTCGGCGCCTTTTTCGGCGACAGGGTTGTCGGTGACCTCGGCGTATTCGTTCGAAACGGGCTCGGCCGATTTCAATCCGTTGGAACGCACCCAGACTTTCGCCGTCAGGGAATCTGCAGCACGCTGGTCTATCAAGCTGCTCTTTATGCCTTCAGCAACTTTGACGCTAAAATACTTGTAATAGCCGCCGACCAGAACGATTATGCATACCGTATATATGAATCCATTGGTTTTTCCTTGACAGAGCAACAAGTATGGCTTACCTGGTGGGAGCAGAATTAGCCGAGCGGGCGTTCAAAAAATCAGACACAGATATCATTGTCTTTGCTTACAAGAGGCGTTTCAAGGTCGTCGGTGTGCATTTATGTACCGAGATGCCTCATCACTCTTGACAACTTCCCTCTAAGATGCCCTATTGCGTTTAAAGGGACACTCATTAGGCGATCCTTAAATTTTTCATGTAGAAGAAACTGATAAGGTGCGTCCCGAATAAAATTCGGTGGGCTGTTGTGTATGTCAAACAGATCTTCATAGATGATTTCAACGAGCCTGGGGATGTTTGTCCACAGTTTTCGGTAATCTGTCTCCGGAGGTGAAACGTCGAACAAGTCGCTAGCGATGGCGACGCCCAAAGCAACATAACGTGAGCAACCTAGATTATAGGAATAATCGAACACGCAGTTCCAATCCAGTGCCGGATATCTCCGCATAAGCTCGGCAATGTCACATGCCCACCTTAATTGTCTCCAACGGTGTTTCGTTCCATGCACACATAGAATGATTAGTAGATCCTCAGGTGAAAATATGAGAACATCCCGGCCATAAAACTGCTGGAACTCGAGTCTATCCCACACTGAATTGAGTCCTATGGCGAATGGAATACTGGCCGGCGCAAGCCCCCAATGGAGTTCGACCTGAGTTCCCAAGTCATTGTGCAAAAATTGACAGTGATAATTTTTACTCATCATCGTGTTGTCAATGCCGCATAAGCTCGAATATCCACAGGATACGAGCACTTCCTCTGCTCTGACAACATTACTTGCCTGCACGACAAGATCAAGATCGCCAGCCATACGCAAAGTGATATCACCGTAAAGCGTTTGGGCCAGCACAGGTCCCTTGTACGGCAAGACCCTGATCCCCTCTGCAGAAAGACGAGTAAGCAACCTCAGCAATTCTTCCGTCAAGAAGAGCGCATTCAAAAAGTTACCATGGTATTCATTACGCATTTTTTTCAGGATCAAATGCGGCACGGCTTCAGGAAAGAATTGCGAGAGGTGTCGATACACAATCGGGGTCATCCGATGAAAACGCGCAATCTCAGCAAAACGCTCCCAGTTAATGCTTCCTGCGAAAAGCATACTGAGACGATCCTGTGTCGCCCCATCCATCGCTACTCGGCCAAGGCATTTGAGAACATCCTGTTCAGGACTCGCTAATATCCGATTCGCTTCCGTTCCCCACAGCATCGACTTACATGACTTCATTGCACACTCCTCGCCTGGATTATTCATGCATCTGTTAGTCAGCCTATTCGGTATTTTGCTCTGTTAATACAATTAGTACAAAATATTGGCTCACGTCCTTGTTTGTAGTTGCGTAGTGATTTCTCATCGGATGGTAAAGGCGCCTCAAGCTATGTCGCAGCAATAAATCCTCTTAAACCTATTTCGCACCCGCAACAGCGTCGATATAGCTTACACATTCTTGTGAATTAGTATTGCATTTTAACAATCAGTTATGCAATTATATTTCTACATAGGGATACTCACACTGTAAGAAGTGCAAACTATTGTCTAGAGGGTTCATCCATACAACATTAGCAATGCTCTTAGGCTGCCACGATAGGATGAATCGCTCTAAGTATTTGCTGCGAACGTTAGCGAGCGATTGCCAGATACGGTGGTTACATGCCACTCAAAGCAATGACATTTACAAAAAACACGATGCTTGAGTTGAGGGAGGCTAATATGCATAAGCTGAATGACGACACTCTTATCGCAGCCAAGGATGGGCTAATAGCCTCAGATATGGATGGAGAGTATGTCATCCTGAATTTGGAAAGCGGCACATATTATGGTATTGAGGGTGTTGGGGCCGCTGTGTGGAAGCAGATCCAGAAGCCAACGGCTTTGGCCAGAGTGCGCCAAGCGGTGTTGGACGAGTTCGATGTGCAAAGTGAACAATGCGCATCAGATATCTCAAAGTTTCTTAACGATCTGAACGTCCAAGGCCTGATAGTATGCACCAATGACGCGTAAACTCGGCCCAGCCGGTCAGGTTTAGCGAACCGGAGGATCATTCAGCCAGAGGACCGCGGTTACGCCGCGCGGGTAATACCGGCTTGCCATGGCGCGCCCGGAGATCATCTGGTCACTCCAGGCCCAGTAGCTCAGCTCAGTATCGAGCAGCCACTTCACGTGGGCGGCATCGGCGTCGGCGGTAATCGCAGCGTTGTCCAGTCCCAGTACGCTCCGCGCGACATGCTGCGCGAGGTAGATTTTGCTCAGCCATGAGTTATCGCTGGTGGAGGAAAGTTTCCAGCCGCCGTCCGGGAAGAGACAGACGCCGGGCCGGAGCACATTTTCAAAATGGGCCTTGAGCGCTCCGATGAGATGACCGAACCGTCCATGAGGGTCGAGCGCAGCCTGGTTGCCGGACACGTATGGGAAGATCAGGCCTTCGATGGCCGGGATAATCCGCGCCGTATTCCCCTCGCCGATCACCGCCGGAATATACCCGCCTTCCATGGCGCAGGCGATCGTGCCGGCGCTGCGTTCCGCCTGTTTCCCAGCAATTTGAGCGAGATCCACGCGTCCCTGCGCATCGAATAGACGTTCCAGCGCCACATAGGCAGCCCAGGTCTTCACCCCCATGTAGACGTTATTGCGGGCCTGACCAAGTGACTCGTCAAGGCTGTCGTACGTGGTGATCTCGGCTCCATGACCGGTGCGGCTGCTGTCCAGCCCCATCAGACCGTTTCGCTGTTCCGGCTGCGGATGATCCCGGTTCAGAAGGCTCTGAAGGCATTCCTCGAAGATGGGAAGACGGCGCTGAAGCCACTGTTGATCGCCGGTGTAGTCGACATAAACGGTGGCGCAGCATAACCAGTTGACCAGCTGCTCGTGTGTCATATGCGAGAAGCATCCAGTGAGTTCGCTCTTCTCGTAGCAGGAGTGGCCGGGCCGGGAGAAGACGTTTGCGATACCCATGTCGTGCGTGAAACTGAGACCGCCCGGATAGAACGTTTCGCCATCGCCGGGAAAGTGGACCTCATCATGATAGCTGTATGTATCGACGAACTGGTCCAGCACGTTTCGCACCACCCATGGGTTCTTCTTCAGCTCAAAGAAGAGATGGTCCGCCGTCAGGTCGAAGGTGTTGATCATTCGATACTCGCCCTCGTTGACCACCCAGAGCGGTTCGCCGTCCCGTTGCAGCAGCTCCGTATTTCCATAGTAACTGCGGATCGCATGAGCAAGCATGAAGCGCTGGTCTCCCGACAGGGAGCTGTGTGCGAGAAGATCGCTCGCCTCTTCAGAAGCGCTGACGATTTCCGCGGCGTGTTCCAGCGCGTACACAGCAACACTTTCGATATCGCCGAACAGGCGCGTGTATAAGTAGGAACAGTCCATTCCCGCCGTGACAAGGCCGGCCCGGTAGAAACAGGCGGCAAACCGGAACGTCCGGCACTCACCGGCAGGAACTGTCATGAGCAAGGCCCCTACCAATCCCAGGCCGAAGTCGTAATTCGCCGGCAGCTCCTTAAGTATATCTGTCAGGCTAAATCCGAGCGCGCAAGCGACATCGGGATCGTTAGTGGTCAGGGCAACATGGCGTCCCTGCCCGACACCGTGAACGGCGTCGCGCTCCAGCAGACGCATGGCGGAATACGGGTCATCGCCTTGATATCCGAAGAATGCGCGCCGTGGGGCGCTTCCGTTCGTGTTGTCGACCGTCAGTTCGCAGACAACGGCAGGAACGAGCGCACGCCGCAGTTCGGCCTCCGATGCCGTGGCCGGATCAGGGATCTCGGGCGAAGGCGTGTAAATGCGGAATGTGATATCGCCGGCGCTCCAGGTATCCGTTCCCATTTGAAAGTCACGGCAAATGTCATCTTTAGAAAAACTTTCCAAACGCGGTCCGGCGGAAGGCTGCGCCTGTGTGCCGGCCTCATACCGTTCGCTTTCATTCGACGTTTCGCCCTGGTAGAACGGCAGCAATTGGTATCGGGACCGATCAGCGCTCTCGACACCGATATAGACATTCTGATTGGCGGGACGGCCAAGCTCCAGACCAAAGCCTCCCGATGCTCCCGAAAAGCCAAGTGTGAAGCTGGCGAAAGCGCCTGCAGGCGAGTGGTGCGCGTTAAAGAAGATGTTTTGCAATCCATACCTCAGCGATGGCGCGAATAATAGTGAGCCGCGCCGACATGGCAACGATATATTTCGGTCATTATATCAATCATACGGGGATTTGACAACAGCATAATGCGCCAGGGATAAAAGCCAAAGGATACGTCTGCCCCACTCAGGCTCTCACAGTGGCGTCTATCCACCACACTGGGGAAAAACAAATCATTTATTTGCCTTGACAGACCGGAGAGACTCCGATATAATCCTTATATATCGTTACCACACAGAATTTTCCGGTGTAATGAAGAGAAGCGATTGCAGAAGTTTATTCATACCGAACTAACTCAAAGTTATAATAACAACAATCGCTTTCTTTATTGCGAGACTTCCCAATCCTTTGCCGTTCTGCAGATTACAGCGCCCACTACTACCTTCATCAATAAGAGGATCTCTCGAATCATGAACAACACGTTATGGGGCAATGTCATTGCCACGGCATCGCTGGCGATCACAGCTGCGCTGGCCAGTAATCCTGCGCAGGCTTACCAGGGAATGCCCACGCCGAAGCTGCATGTCACCGGGCGCTTCCTCCAGGATCCGAACGGAAAGAATGTCACCCTCCACGGATACATGCAGCCGGGCGCAAGCTGGTTTAACGGCGAAGGACATAACTACGCGAATCCCACTGACTTTACAAGCGTATCGAACGTTGCGCCGGCCCTCGCGCACTACAACGCCGTGGCGGATATCATGACGACCACCGGGCCGCTGTATGGGCAGAAGCACGGATGGTACTGCAGTTTCGTGCGGTTCATCGGCGACGGCAGCAGTCCCGAAAACTTCGCGCCGGGATGGGATGCCGAGGGCAAGCTGGCAAAGCCCGATCAATTCGACGGCTGGCTTAAAAATGTCGTCGTGCCCTATGTCACCCACTGCCGCTCGCGTGGTCTCTATGTCGTCCTGTGCGGCAACCCGTCGGAGAGTTTTCCGGACAAAGATAAAGGCCACAACATGAGCGAGCAGTACCAGCAGAACCTCATCGCGTTCTGGAAGACTGTCGCCTCCTATCCGGGAATCAAAAACGCGGACAATGTGATGTTCGAGATCTGCAATGAGCCGATCGCCATCGAATCCAGGTTCGGAGCCAACGACTGGAAGTTCGGCAACGACACATCCTGGGCCGCCATCACCCGCTTTATGCAGCCGGTGGTGGATGCAATCCGAGGAACAGGCTCGGAGAATGTCGTGTGGGTTCCGGGACTGGGATGGCAGGGCGAGTACGCCGGTTTCGCCAAATATCCGGTTACCGGCAAGAACATCGGCTACGCGGCGCATGACTACCCGGCATATGGCGGCGCTCACGACGATCCGGCCCAGGAAGCGCACGTGTGGAGTTCGAATTACAAGCCCTGCGCGGATATCGCGCCGATGATCATCACCGAGATGATGTGGAAGCCGAACGAGGGAAAGGGCTACGAAGGTCTGTGGAACGCCCACACATCGGGTTTCGGCAACGCGGTAAAATCCAGCATTGATACGCAGGGCAATGTCAGCTATCTGATCGGCATGGCCGGGGACGTGCTCGAAAATCTGAATGGCGGTCTTGCCACGGCCACTCTGGGCAGTTCGGAAGGTGTCCAGGCAGCGTTCGGCTGGTGGCCGACTTATCAGCAGTCGGCGCCAACTGCGCCGGCAGCGCACGCTAAAAAGCAAGCGGCCAAAACACAACCGAAGCCCCGCAATGGAAGCGCTCGCAGGAAGTAATCATGTTATCGAACCGAAAACAATCGGCGCGCGCCCTCATTGCCGCAGGCATCCTGTTTGCCGCCCCGGTCGCATCCCCCTCTTTCGCCTGGACCAGCGACAACAGCAACGGCACGTTCACCAACCCTGTCCTGTACGGAGACTACCCCGACCCCGATATCATTCGTGTTGGCAGCGACTTCTATCTGGCCACCACCACCTTTGTAAGCGTTCCGGGCATCGATATTCTGCACTCCAGGGATCTCATCAACTGGGAGATCGCGGGATATGCTCTCGACAGCATCGACATCGACCCGAAATACAGCATGACCGGCGGCGTCAAATACGCTCAGGGCGTCTGGGCGCCGTCCCTGCGGTACTACCGGGGCACGTTCTATATCGTCGACAATATCCAGGGCGGCGGAACGGTTATCTGCCGCGCCGCCGATCCGGCAGGCCCGTGGAAGGTCAACCGGCTGGACGGCTACCTCTACGATCCCGGCCTGATGTTCGACGATGACGGCACTCCCCTCGTCTACCACGGGACCGGCGGCCATATCTCGGTAGCTGTCCTGAATCCGGATCTCACCAAAGTGCTCTCGGTGTCACCGGCCTATACGATCAAGGATGGCGAGGGCTCGCATGCCTATAAAGCGAACGGCATGTATTACGTGTTCAACTCCGTGTTCGGCGAATTTCCAGTACTGCTCTGCTCCCGCTCCAAAAGCCGCACTGGACCGTTCGAGACAATCACCGCGTGCGACAACCATACCCCGTGGTCAGCGCCGCATCAGGGCGGCATCGTGCAGATCGCGAACGGAGACTGGTGGGGCTTCTCGCTTGTCGACTCCGGAGCGGTCGGCCGGGATATGTGGATCGGCCCGGTGACATGGCGCGACGGATGGCCCTACTTCGGCAACCCCGATTCGCCTTCGATCTCCACAACCGGTTCAAAACCGAAGATCGGCACCTTCCCCATAAAGCATCCCGCAACATCGGATGAGTTTACCGGCCCGAAGCTGGGCCTGCAGTGGCAATGGAACCACAACCCGGACAACGAGAAGTGGTCCCTCACGGAGCGCAAAGGATATCTGCGCCTCCATACGCAGACGGCGCCAAACTTCTCCAATGCGCGCAATACATTGACCCTCCGCACCGAAGGGCCGAAATGCGCGGGCGTGATCAAGATTGATACCAGCCACCTGCAGCCGGGCGATCGGGCCGGCTTAAGTCTGCTGGAAGGCAAATTCGGCTACTTGGCGGTGTATAAGGATACGAACGGTCAGCGCCTCGTTCGGGCAGTAAACAACAACGGCAAGCTGGATACGCCGTCCGAAGACATTACGGATACCGTTGACGGTGTAAATAGCACAATCCTCTGGCTGCAGGTGAGCTGCGATTTCACCACGAACAAGGCACAGTTCAGCTACAGTACGGACGGCAAGGACTTCAAGCAGGTCGGCGGGGATTTTCCCATGCACTTCATGCTCACCACATTCCAGGGCGAACGCTTCGGGATCTTCAACTACAATCCCGCGGGAAGCAACGGTTGGCTCGACATCGACTATTTCCACCAGAAATAAACGATTTCGCCGCTTCCAGCAGAAGTGAACGATTTCTCCGATCTGTGTCCGCTCCGCTGCAGCCAGATCGGCGAATCGCCAGGTTACTTGCAGCGTTTCCAGACTGTTGAGGCGAAGTCGCTCATTCGCTTGACATCGTACGCGGTCCGATCTATAATTACATATAACGTTACCATGCAGCGATTGAACAGCTCTTGAAGACAGATATGTACCTTTCACCGCGGTTTGAAGCAGGTAAGGTTCGCAATACGGATACCGAAGCAGAATGAAAAGAAGCACCCATAGAATTCTGTAAGGAAGCTTGGATGCGATTCGCAGGAATTATTATGCGCCTCACTCACTGCCTGCCTTTCCTACTCGTGCTGTTGGGAGCGCAAATCTCCCGGGCAGACAACCCGATTATCAAAGATGTGTTTACCGCCGACCCTGCCGCCATGGTTTACAGAGGCACTTTATATCTGTACACGGGACATGACGAGGCAAAAGGCGATGAGTTGTTCACAATGAGGGACTGGCTCTGCTTTTCTACCAGGGATATGAAGAGCTGGACACCCCATGGCTCGCCGCTGTCCGTCAAGGATTTCGAGTGGGCCGTCCGCGATGCCTGGGCGGGTCAGGTTATCGAAAAGAGGGGAAAGTTCTACTATTACGTCCCCGTACATCATGACGACACCCACGGGGGATTCGCTATCGGCGTAGCGATTTCGGACAGTCCGACCGGACCGTTCAAAGACGCGCGAGGATCGGCTCTGATCACCGACGAAATGACGCGCGGCAGACGTCCCTGGAACGACATCGACCCGACCGTTTTCACGGATACCGACGGCGCAAGCTATCTCTGCTGGGGCAACGGCGATTGTTACTTCGCCAAGCTGAAGCCGAATATGACCGAGTTGGACGGTCCGATAACCTCGATCGACCTGCCTGGCTACACCGAAGCGCCCTGGCTGCACAGGAGAGGCAATCTCTACTACCTCTCCTATGCAGCCATCCCGGGCGGGAAGGGCGGAGAGAAAATCGCCTATGCGACGGCCTCAAAGGTCACCGGCCCGTGGACATACCGTGGGATTATTACCGGCGAGGCGCTGAACAGCTTCACCATTCATCAGTCAATCGTCGAATTCAAGGGGCAATGGTATTTCTTCTATCACAACGCCGTTCTGCAGCTGCCCGACGGAACCCGAGGCGCAACAGGACGGCGCAGCGTCTGTGTCGAACGGCTTTACTACAACACGGACGGCACGATCCAACCTATCGTACAGACGACCGAGGGAGTCGACCTTCCATCAAATAAACCAGGCCAATAAAATGGGCCGGAACAAAATGCCATTTTACTCGCATACCGGCATTTCAATTCGTAAAATGGCATTTCACTTTATAAACTTTCTGCTTGACATGAGCAATAAACCGCGATATAATCGCTAAATATAACGTTGCCATACCGTAAGCAAGTAACTGATATATGTATGAAATGCAACAGTTGCCGTAGAGACGGAGGAGGTAAATACACAGGATTTTTATTTGAACCTGATCTTGGAAATGCGCATCAAAATTATCATCTTTAGGAGAATATACAATGAAGGACACGAACAAAAAATATAGTTGCCATGCATTCACATTGATTGAACTACTAGTTGTTATCGCTATAATAGCGATTCTTGCAGCTATCCTATTCCCGGTCTTCGCCAAAGTCCGCGAGAAGGCACGCCAGATCTCCTGCCTCTCCAACCAGAAGCAACTCGGTCTGGGGTACATGCAGTATGTGCAGGATAATGACGAAACCTACGAATTTTCGGAACTGTGGGGCGGCGCCGGAAGAGGATGGGCTGGGCGCATCTATCCTTACGTGAAGAGCGCGCAAGTCTACGTCTGCCCCGATGACGGCGTTACTCGTTTTGCGTGGTCGCAAAAGAAGATCTCCTACGCGCAGAACTCCATCATTTCTTCCAATACGCCGTGGTGGACCTGGACCAACGACGGCCATGGCAACTACACAGGAACAAATACCGCCACTATGGCGACATTGACGGCTCCGGCAAACACCGTCCTGCTCTATGAGGCCGCAGGATCTCTCGGAGGAAATGCCACCTATGCAGAACCGACGTCGAGTCTGGCTCAGTCGAACTGGTCCTCGCTCAACTCCGGCGACGTGACGGATCCGACAGAAACCGGTGACACGGCGGGCACGGGCGCAAACCTCGCCTGGCAGATTCCCGTGGCTGCGGACCGCCATCAGAGCTACACCATCACAGGAACGAAACTGGTGGGAGGCGCCAACTTTGTCATGGCTGACGGGCACGCAAAATGGCTCCGCGTTTCTCCTGAAGACGCAGGCGCCGGTGGCCAGGTATCGGTCGGCGATCCGGCCAATATTTCAGGAGCGACCTGTGTGTCCCCCGACAAGCTGAGTGGAACGACCTTCGTCGCGACTTTCTGCCGCGAATAGAAATAAGCGCTAAGCAGAAATAACCATTACCTGAATGCCATTCTCAGTGTCAGCAGAATGGCATTCAGGAGTCGGAGATTGCTGACGGTTCGATCTTCGGCTCCAATGACCTATCCCAACCCGATCGCTTCGCGTTGGGTAACGAATACTGTTCAGGAGTGTCTATGAGAATGCCTATGCAACTGCTGAAAGCCGTCTGCATCTGCAGTGTCGCCCTCACAACGGGGTGTGGCAACAAAGGAGGGGAGACGCAGCTATCTGCAGCCGACCAGCAAAAGATCACAGCACAGCAAAGACAGGCCGCAGTGAACATGCAGATCAGCCAGATAAACAACAGCAATCTTCCCCCTGATCAGAAACAGCGATTGATCGATCAAGTGCGGACATCCGGCCCCAGGTAATCTGCATCCGCGTGCTGCAAAGTCTATCTCGGATTTGTAATCCACAATCAAACCATCAAGTCAACGACTGCAAGGCGGTCTCCTTCTACGTTGTCATTCGCAGGAACCCAGCCATGGCATTCCGGATGACGACGCCGTCAAGAGCATCCCTTCGAGAACTCCTATGAAGACGTCTCTCTCGAACCTCGGCCTGAACATCGGATTTACCATGACGGTCGTCCTTAGCACTGGAGCAACGATGAATTCCGACAAATCCCCTACCCTCAAGGACGCCTACCAAAATTACTTTTACGTGGGGGCAGCTATCAACCGCGCCATTGCCGCCGATGCGGTTCGAACCGGCAACCGCCATCGGACCGTGGAGCAGGCTGTTCAAGACATTGCTCTGACAAAAGAGCAGTTCAACCAGATTTCCCCGGAAAACGACCTGAAGTGGGCCATGATTCATCCACGAGAAGGCGCGGACGGCTACGATTTTGGTCCGGCCGACGCCTATGTGGCATTCGGCCTGAAAAATCACATGTATATCGTAGGTCATACGCTCGTCTGGCATGGACAGACCCCTGGATGGGTATTCGCCGGAACGGCCTCGCCGGACGCTGCGGCCAATGCTGCTGCTGCCGCGCCGGCCCGGCCGGCAAACGGAGCGGAAACGAATGCAGACGAGGGCTGGTTTGGCCACGGGATCGATAACAGTGGGCCGCGCGCGACACGTGAAGAGTTGCTCCGGAGAATGCGCGACCACATCCACACTGTTGTCGGCCGGTACAAAGGCAAGATCAAGGTTTGGGATGTGGTGAACGAAGCCATCGCCGACGGCGGACCAAATATCCTCCGAAAATCGCCCTGGCTTCAAATCATCGGGCCGGATTTCATCGCAAAAGCCTTCGAATACGCGCATGAAGCCGATCCCGATGCGATACTCCGCTATAACGACTACGGTTTGGAAAACCCGGAAAAACGCAAAAAGCTCATCACGTTGATCAAGGATCTGCAGGCTCAGAAAGTGCCGGTTATGGCTATCGGCACACAAACCCATGTCAGCGTCTCTTCGCCGACCTTTGAGGAAGAAGATCGGGAACTGACGGAATTGGAAACGTTAGGGTTGCCCATTCACATTACAGAACTGGACGTCAACAGCGCAGAGGGCGGGCAGCGCAATAACGGGGCAGACATCGCTAGTAATGCTGAGACCACGCGGGGCGGTCTTGTGGATGATGCCAATCAGCGTCTCGCCAATCAATATGCCGCCCTCTTCAAAGCGTTCATCAAGCATAAAAACTCGGTAAAAGTCGTTACCCTTTGGGGTGTCAACGATGGCCTTTCCTGGCGCGCTGACGGCAAACCACTGTTGTTTGACAGCAACGACCAGTCCAAACCAGCCTTTGACGCGGTGATCCAAGCCGCCAGAGGCAGCTAGCCGGGCTCAAATGAGATACAACCGCCACCAACCGGCGATAGAGTTCTTTAACACCTATTTGCTCCTACTTAGGCCTAACTCAATAATAACCGCTATCGTTCACCGCCATGGCGGTGAACGATAGCGGTAAATACATGCCAATCAGCAAAGACGCCGGGAGGCGTGTTTACGATATTCTAAAATATTGTGTTCATAGTTTTAATAGCAATACGAAACGCATACAGGATCTGGAAACTGTAACTGCATCAACGCCGATCCCGTCAAAATGAAAAGAGGTTAGAGAAATGATCTTCAAGTTCTTCCCATCGTGCTCGCAAAAGGGTTATACGAGCAAGAACGCTCCGACAACTAAACCGGACACCTGCCGTTTGCGGAGGGAATTTAGAAGCGCATCCGGGCTTCTTGCCGGTATTACAGTGGTCGGCCTCACTTTGTTTTGCAGCTCCGCGCGCGCTTATCAGGGAATGCCGACGCCGAAGCTACATGTCTCCGGCCGCAATCTGCAAGATCCGAACGGCAAAAACGTTCTGCTTCACGGCTACATGCAGGCCGGCGCGAGCTGGTTCAACGGGGAAGGTCATAACTACACCGACCCCAGCGACTATTCCAGCTCGTCGAACTGCGCCGGGATGCTCAACTTCTACAACGGCGCGGCCGACATAATGTCAAAGACTTCCGGTCAGTACGGCTACAACCACGGCTGGTACAGCAGTTTCGCGCGTATCTGTGGAAACGGCACTCCAAACGGCCAGGCGCCGGGTTGGGACAACAACGGCAACCTGTCCGATATGGCCCAGTTCAATGGCTACATCAACAACATCCTTGTGCCTTATGCCCAGCATTGCAAACAGGACGGTTTGTATCTGATTATTACGGGAACTCCCTCGCTCATCTATCCTGGCGGCGACACGGGCAAGAACATGACGCAGCAGTATCAGCAGAACCTGATCACCTTCTGGAAAGCTCTCGCATCCTCGAATCTCCGCGGCATGGACAATGTTATGTTCGAGATCTGCAATGAGCCGATCACGATCGAGAGCAGTTTTGGCGCGGGCGACTGGGGCAGTGGACAGGACAAATACTGGGCCGCGTTGACCCGGTTTATGCAGCCGATCGTCGATGCGATCCGGGGACAGAATGCCGACAATATCGTCTGGATTCCCGGGCTGGGCTACCAGGGCGAATATCAGGGCTTCGCCAGCCATCCGCTCACGGGTGGCAATCTCGGCTATGCGGCCCATCTATATCCTGCCTATGGCGGGGTTTACGACAACCAGACCGCGATCAATAACCTCTGGAACTCGAACTATAAGCCGGCGGCCGATCAGCTCCCGATGGTCATCACCGAATGCTGGTGGAATCCCAACAACGGTCAAGGATACCAGAATCTCTGGAACGCCTCCACGGCCGGGTTCGGGAATGCCGTCAAGTCCTGCTATGATAACGAGGGCAATGTCAGCTATCTGGTGGGAATGGTCGGTGACCTGCTGGCCAACCTGAACTCCGGACTGAACGCTACGACACTGTCGAGCGGCCAGGGCGCGACGGCGGCATTCTCCTGGTGGCCCCAGTACACCTGGGCCGCGCCGGGAAACCCGGCAGGCGGCCCCGCTGCCGGCGTCTACGAAGTTTCTCCCTCCGACGCGACTGGACTGGCGATGGATGTCTACGGCGCATCTTCCGCCAACGGCGCCCGCATCGACCAGTGGACCTGGTCAGCCGGATCGAATCAGAAATGGTACTTCCATCCTCTGGGCAACAACCTCTACTGGCTGGAGCCGCAGAACGCGACGGGCAAGTGCCTCGACGTCATCAATCTCAACCCCAGTAACGGAGCCGGCCTGCAAATCTACTCCTACTGGGGCGGACTCGGACAGATCTGGTACGCAATCAACCTCGGCAACGGCTACTACCGCCTCAATCCTGAAATCAACCCTACCGAGTGCCTGGACCAGACCGGAGGCAGCACGTCCGCAGGCACGTACCTACAGACCTACCTATACTGGGGCTCATCCGGACAGCAGTGGAAGCTCACGGCCCGCTAAACCCTGAGCTCGAACACGTCAATGTCTCCATTCTTTAGCATTCGACGTGGACATAATCGCAGAACACTTAAGGAGGACATATTCGCGGAACAGTAACACAGTGCCGCGATACGCCTTGACATAGCTTATGACCTTTGATACAATCATATATATCGTTACCATATCATCTCACAGGTCAATGACGCCATATACGATGCTGGTCGATTGGGCAATGGTAGTGGGACTTTTGAGCAGCCGGCGGCAAATAGCCGAACCCCACAACGGTCATTTCGTCTGCCCCAAACTTCCAGGTAGAAAAGGTTGTAAGCATGAAGACAGTGCTCTTAGTGTTGGCCGCGTTGCTCAGCTTAAATGTGCGGGCGTCTGGCCAGGATAAAAACTTTTACATCTTCCTATCCTTTGGGCAGTCGAACATGGAGGGCTTTCCGGGGATCGAAGAGCAAGATCAAGGGCCGGTGGATGAGCGCTTCCAGGCTTTAGCTGCCGTGGACTTCCCGGAGCAGCATCGTGAGATGAGGCACTGGTACACGGCAGTCCCCCCGCTGGCGCGGCCCAATACGGGCCTTGGCCCGTCCGACTACTTTGGCCGAACGATGGTTGCCCATCTTCCGGCCGATACCAGGGTCGGAGTAGTCAACGTCTCAGTCGCAGGCTGCAAAATCGAGTTGTTCGATAAAGACAACTATGCATCTTATACAGAAACGGCGCCGTCCTGGATGAAGAATATCATCGGGGCGTACGGTGGCAATCCCTATCAGCATCTTGTCGACATGGCGAAGCTGGCGCAAAAGGACGGTGTGATCAAAGGCATATTATTGCATCAGGGCGAGTCCAACACGAATGACAAAGAGTGGCCGATCAAGGTGAAACACGTCTATGACAACCTGATCAAAGACTTAAATCTTAACTCCGCAGACGTGCCTCTGCTTGCAGGCGAACTTGTTGGAGCCGACCGGAGCGGCGCTTGCGCCAGTATGAACGCCATCATTGACAATTTACCGAAAACGATTCCAACGTCCTACGTGATCTCCTCGGTTGGTTGTCCCTGCCGGCCCGACCATTTACATTTCACTCCGGCGGGCTATAGAGAGCTGGGAAAGAGATATGGAGAAAAAATGCTTTCATTATTGGCAGCATCCACGCCGCGTGTGAACGCCGGCGCGCCGGCATCTGCGCAAGGCACGACAGTATACCGGGACTTGGCCTACGTATCAAACGGGCATCCGCGACAGATGCTGGATCTCTACCTACCCGGCCATGCCAAGCATCCTCCCCTGATCGTCATGATCCATGGCGGGGCGTTCCTGTTCGGCGACAAGGCCGACGAAAACTTTGCGAAGTTCACAAATGCCGGATATGGAGTTGCGTCGATCAACTACCGGCTGAGCAGCGACTCGATCTTTCCGGCTCAGATTGAGGACTGCAAGGCCGCAGTGCGCTGGCTGCGGGCAAATGCAGCTAAGTACGGTTACGACCCCAACAGGATCGGCGCATACGGCGAGTCGGCCGGTGGCAATATGGCCGCGATGCTGGGCGCGACAGGCGACATCAAGACCTACGATATTGGCGAGAACCTGTCGGTTTCCAGCCGCGTCCAGGCAGTCGTCGATTACTTCGGACCGACCGACTACCTCCAGATGGATGCTCATGGTCTGCCGGGCGGCTGGAACAACGACGCCCCCGACTCCCCGGCGTCACGCCTGATCGGCGGACCGATTCAAAAGAATAAGGACAAGACCGAGAGGGCCAACCCGATCACATACATAACGCCAAAATCCGCGCCGTTTTTTATCGCTCATGGCGATGCCGACAACATCGTTCCTCACCATCAAAGTGAACTGCTGTTGGTGGCCCTGCAGAAAGCAGGCATTCCCGCCACCATCTATACCGTATCCGGCGCCGGGCACGGCTTCCAGGACGCCACCGCCGATAAACTGGCAATAGAATTCTTCGGCAAATATCTGCACTCCATGAAGTAAACGGAAGTGTCGCGACGAGGGCAGCCATACTCGCATACACTGTCGCGCCGAACTCCGCACAAGCAAGGTGACATAAATATGAAGGGTTTAGTAAAGATGGGTATCGCACTGTCGGTTCTTTCCGCAAGCGGCGCTTCCGCCGCGGTCGACGACCTCTCGACGTCCACGCCGGCCGTCACCAACGTGCGCGGCGCCGAATACCCTCGCATCCATTCCGATCTGAGTGTGACGTTCCGTATCAAGGCGCCGGACGCAAAGAAGGTCGAGTTCGACCTCGGCAAACCTTATGCCGCGACGCGTTCCGAGGATGGCTTCTGGACGGCGACCACTGCCCCCCAGGTCCCCGGCTTCCACTATTACAGCCTCATCATCGACGGAGTGCCGGTGTGCGATCCCGCAAGCGAAACGTTCTTCGGTGTCGGCAGGCAGTTCAGCGGAATCGAAATTCCTGAAAAGGATGTAGATTTCTATCTGCCCAAGGCTGTCCCGCACGGAGAGGTGCGAGAACGCCGGTACTATTCCAAGACGACACAGGAGTGGCGGAGGGTATTTATTTACACGCCGCCTCGATACGACGCGGATCGGGAAACGCGGTACCCTGTTCTCTTTCTGCAGCACGGCGGCGGCGAGGACGAGCGCGGCTGGCCAAACCAGGGACATGTGAGCGCTATCATGGACAATCTCATCGCGGGCGGCAAGACCCAGCCAATGCTCGTAGTGATGGAGCAGGGATATGCCCGCAAGCCGGATGAACCTCAGGTTCCGCTTACTCCCCCCGCTCCGCCGGCGGCAGGAGCCCGGCCGGTCCCTCCCGATTTCAGCCGAATGTTCCAGACCTTCGAGACCGTGATAGTCGACGACCTGATCCCAATGATCGACTCTACGTACCGAACAATTCCGGACCGCGACCACCGGGCGATCGCCGGGCTCTCGATGGGCGGCATGCAGGCGTTCCAGATCGGACTGAACCACCTGGCTACCTTTAGCAGCATCGGAGGATTCAGCGGAGGAGGAGGAGGTTTTGGCGGCACGCCGTTCGACCTGAAGACCTACCACAACGGTGTTATGGCCGATACCGATGCGTTCAACAAGAAGGTGCATTTAATCTGGCTAGGAATCGGTACGGCCGAACCGCAGCGAATGTATGAAAGCGTCAAGAACTACCACGATGGCCTGGAGAAGGCCGGCATCCGGCATGTATATTATGAATCGCCGGGGACTTCGCACGAGTGGCTGACTTGGCGGCGCTGCCTGCGCGAGTTTGCGCCGCGCCTGTTCCAGGATAATCCGGAAAGCGCCGGGACAGGCGGTCCGGGACGACCGCAGCAGCCGAAGATCGAACTGGCCCCCGACGACAAGCCGGCCTTCCCTCGAGCGCCTGCCGGGTTCGATGCCAACCGAGAGGGCATCCCGCACGGCAAGACTCAGATGGTCGAATATCCCTCCACCACGGTCGGCAATAACCGCCATATGCTTGTCTATACTCCGCCCGGATACTCGAAAGACAGGAAGTATCCCGTGCTTTACCTGCTGCACGGAATTGGGGGCGACGAAATGGAATGGGAACGAAACGGCGCTCCGGATATGATCCTGGACAACCTCATGGCCGGCGGAATGGCCCAGCCGATGATCGTCGTCTTTCCGAACGGCCGCGCGCAGCCCAACGATCGCGCGGAGGGCGATGTCATGAAGTCTGCTCCGGCGTTTGCAACTTTCGAAAACGACCTGCTGAAAGATGTCATCCCTTATGTGGAGGCGCACTACTCCGTCAAACAAGATCGTGAGCACCGGGCCCTGGCAGGCCTTTCGATGGGCGGCGGCCAGTCGCTGAACTTCGGCCTGGCCCATCTCGATACCTTTTCCTGGATCGGCGGCTTCTCGTCGGCGCCCAACACGCGATCGCCGGAGACTCTCCTGCCCGATCCCGCGCAGGTCGTCGGGAAGCTGAAGCTGCTCTGGGTTTCATGCGGAGACCAGGACGGCCTGATCTGGATCAGCCAGGGCGTCCACCGTTACCTCAAGGCGAATAACGTGCCGCACATCTGGCATGTCGATTCCGGTCACCACGACTTCTCTGTATGGAAGAACGATCTTTTCCTCTTTTCCCAACACATATTCCGCTGATATGGAATTTCACGAAGATCTTCGGAAAATAGATTGCCGGGCGTATCGTCAATGCATTCCAGGGGAATGCATTGACGATAATATGCGGGGGGAGTCATAGCCGCCGACAGCCCTGAACCTGAACTGGAAGCGCGCCTTGCGGCTGCCGCGCAAGGTTGTTCCTGAACCGGCGTTTGACACCGAATGGTATAATATGCAGATACGCAAAGCCTCTATGAGATCCAATCGGCCAACAATCAAAGACGTCGCGGTGAGAGCCGGAGTGAGTCCGAATGTCGTCTCCCGGGTCTGTAACCCCGAATCCGGGGAATACGTATCGGCAGCATCGCGAGCCAAGGTGTTGGAAGCGATCAACGAATTGGGATACCATCCGGATTCGCGCGCTCAATACCTGCGAAATCCCCGCACAAAGACGATTGGCTTCTACTCCGGAAACGGCACGCTGGATTTCGATTTCGAATTCGCGCGCGCAATTTTTGAAGGCCTGCAGACGGCTTGCGAAGAGTTTGATCAAGATCTCCTGATTTTCCACTTGATGGACAATCACACCGTCCCATATATCGCCGACAAGGTGACGAGCTCAAAAGTCGACGGGATCGTTTACCATCCTCGCGACGGCGATACGCAGCTCTCCGATATCCTCTCTAAAGGCCACAAACCGATCGTCCGCATCGGCGAGCCGTTTCCGAACATTCCCACCGTCGTTGCAGACGATCTTAACGGCGGCAAACGCATTGCCAGGCATCTATACAGCCGCGGGCACCGGCGCGTTGTATTTCGCAGACAGAGACACAGCATCATATCGGCGCAGCGCCGTTACGAGGGCTTCTGCGAAGCCGCCGCGCGTCTGGGGATGAGCGTGGTAGCGACGACTGCCGCTCACATTGACGATGAACTGACGGGCGAAGAACTTGAGCTGCTGAAGAACTTCCGGTCAGAAGGCATCACGGCATTCGTATGCTGGAGAGACTGGTCCGCGTCAAAAGTGCTGTTATATTGCGAGGAGAACCATATCCAGGTACCCAGCGATATTGCAGTGGTGGGGTTCGACGGCCTGACACCCGACTTTTGCCCGAGCACGATGCGGCTGACAACACTTGTGATAGAGTGGGATCGTATCGCCGAAATGGCGGTAAAGAAGCTATTTGACCTTATCGAGCAGCGGGAAGTCCCGGATGAGACGATCCACCCATGCTCGCTCTACATAGGCAACACGACATGAGCAGCGCAAATAAAGACAAAGCGCGAACCGGCAAACGCGCTCCGACTCAGAAAGATGTCGCGGAACTGGCGGGAGTCAGCGTCATGGCGGTGTCCACGGTCGTGACCGGCAACAAGTCTACAGTCGGCATCTCCGAAGCGACACGCCTGCGTATCCAGAAGGCGATCGACGAGTTGCACTACCGCCCTAATATCTTCGCACGATCGCTGCGCCTACAGCACACCGGCACGGTCGGATTCTACAACGGGTTTGGCTACATCAATACGGCCGATCCCTTCATCCGCCTGCTGTTTGACGGCATTGCCCTGAGCCTGCAAGCCAAAGATCAAGATATCCTTCTGTATAACGGCGTCTACAGGGATAGACACGAATCGCTGATCGAGAGAGTTCTAAGTCAGAAAATCGATGCCGTGATCGTGCTTCCCACCCACGAAGACAGGGCGCTCATCGAAGCGATCAAGACGCGGCACATCCCTTCCGTTATCATTACAGAATCGATTGCCGGCCTTAAATCGATAACGGCCGACGATGCGGGCGGTTCGATCGAGCTGGCTAACTACATCGTCAATCGAGGTCACCGTCACATTCTATACCGGCGCTCCGCGTTCCCGCTTCAATTTGAAGCGCGCCGTTTTGAAGCGTTTTGCTCCGTGATCGAACAGTCCGGCGGCAAGGTAACCGCATGCCCCGGCAACGATGGCATGGATAACGTCACCAGCCGGGAAGAAGAGGTCCTGAGCGATCGATCTGGGCCGGACAAAGTGACGGCTATTGTCTGCTGGCGCGACCACTCGGCGGTGCGCGCGATCGACTATTGCCTGGCAAAAAACATGCGCGTTCCCGAAGACATCGCGGTGGCCGGTTTCGACGGCATCCGTTATCCCGGCAGTTCGCACGACTTAACGACCGTCGTGGCTCACTGGAATGTCATCGCCGATAAGGCCCCTGAACTGATCAACAAGATCCTCAAAGGGGAGGAGATCCCGGACAACACGATCATCCCCTCCAGCCTTCATATCGGTACGACGGCGTAGGGCGGCCGCTCCCCCAAACATCACGGAATCGGCCGCATCGTAACGCCTTTCAGGAAGAGATTGCGGTCTTCCTTATCGTCGCCGGCATCGTTGGTGAACGACAGTGCGACCGTGTGCTTTCCCTTGCTCAGCGCAATCGGCCCGGCAGGAAAAGTTGCCGTTGTGCTCGACTTCACCGTGACTTTCCCCGCATCCTGGCCGTCCACCGATATCCTGACATCCGCATAATCACCGTGATAAGGCGTCGAGTATCCCGACAAACGCAATTCATACTTTCCGTCCTCCGCGCAAATGAACGGAGCCTCGACGACACCGTTGGTGCGCAGCGTGATCGTATCGGGCGTCTGGTCGAAATACGGGCTCTCGCCACGCAGCTTGAAGCCCGTAAGCGGTATTGCGCTGTCGTTTGAGACCGGCGTCTCCTCGAAGGCAAAGCCGAGATTCGCCAGCAAAGCCGATGCATATCTTGCGCCCCGTATGGCGTTATCGCCCGGCCGGTTCCAGGCCATGCCGTCCACCACGACCCGCCCGCCGGCTGCCGGCCACGTGACGAGCGCGCCTGGGATCACATGGACCTGCGCGCCGGACGGATAGAGGGCCTTGCGCACGGCGACGGAACTTAGCGCAATGGAGCGCGCTGCGGCCGGATTCTGCAGGCGAAGGGCGATATCGTTTGCCCCGGCCTTCAGCGCGATCAGAGTCCGATAGTCGCGCAATTCCCTCCCCCGAATCGTCAGCATCGTGGATTGGGCTTCGTTCGTCTCGATCTGTAGTATCGGATCGTCGTTCTCCGCGGCGGCTCCCGCTTTGGTCACAATCAGGTAAACGCCTTCTTTCGGGGCCGCCACCACGAAATGGACCGCTCCCGGCCCACTCAGCGTGACCTGTGTTTTGCCGTCTGAATTGATCCCACCGCCCTCGATACGCGCCGACGTTGCCGGTATGCTCATCAGTTCAGGACCGTCGCTCGACGGCAGAACATTTACGGACGCCGCATCCGCAAGGGGCGTCATGGGCCGGTCCCACGCCTGCGATGTCGAGACATAGGTGACATCTTCGCGAGACACGCCGTCCAACAGCGGATCGTCTCGCCAAGCGATCGACGCCGCGGCATTTTCGCGCACAGCCTCAAGTCCGCTCGCGCCGAGCGTATTGCGCAAGGTTGCGAACGAGGCCGGGTCCGGAGCATGCCAGTACACCGTTCCACCCTGTGACAGAACGGAGCCGATGCGCGCCTTCTCCGCTTCAATATTGGAAATCGCCCCATCGAGCACAAGGTTCTTGCCTGCGAAGTCATTTCCAACTGCCGCAATGCCGACGCCCAATTTGGCGATATCGGCCATGAACGCCGGATCTGCCGCCGAGATTACAGCGCGCGGCGTGGGACCGTTCTGGTGTATCGAAGCTGTGCGGGAAGTTGGATTCGGAGTCCCCAGAGCATCCACCGCGTTCTGCAGGATCACGGCGGCGGCGGGTTCCTTCTGCCGCTTCGCGCCGACCAGGGCTTGCAGCAGGATCACGCGGCCGTTGCCATATCGCAGGTCGAGGATAGGCGCGCGGTCCAGGCCGTCCGGACCGCCGGTCACGGCGACTGCAGCGCCCCCTCCCGAAACGGGGCGCTTGATTTCTGTCTGCGTGACATAGTTGTCGTCACGCCAGAAGCTCAAATCGCCCGCGGTCAAACCGGCCAGGATCGGATGAGACTCGCGAAGCGGAAATGTCATCGTCGCTTTGTGCGTCACCATTGTCAGGCCAAGGTTGAGTGGAGCTAGGGTCTGCTGCTCCAGGACCACGGCGCGGCCGCCACGGCGCAAAAAGGACCGGAATTGCCCGGCCCAGTCTGTCGAAGTGCCGACCACAGGGACGGCGCTATCTTCCGCTGCGACATCGAGCGCGCCGGGGGCGATCAGGAGGATCGTGCGCGCGGGGTCTGCAAGTGGAAGCGCGGAGAAATCGGAAACGGAGCCGGGCCACTTCCCGGACGGATCGAATACGGCCAGCCGGAACCCATTCGGCGCATCAAGTGGCCTGCGCGGAAACGCCGACAGTGTATGACGGCTACGGGATATCTCCCGTCCATCGGCGTAAAGAACGGAATCGAATGCCAGTTCCTTACGCGCACTCACCTGCGGAATGTCATAAGAGAGTGTCATCACTCCCGAGCCGCCGGACTGCATCGTCTGCGTTGCCGTCGCAATGACACCTCCTCCTGGCTGCAGCAGCTTCAGTGTAAGGCGATGGCTCGCGCCGTCATCGCAGAACACGTCGAAGTCCAGCGCGGCCCGCTCACCGGAGAAATAGCGAAGGCCCCGGTTCCGCAGATAGGCCGCAACCGGACGGAACATCTCCGTCTGGATCGCATAGAGCGCAGGGGTATCGATCTTGCCACCAAACCCGAAGGCGGTCCACGGTGAGATGCCGGAGACACCGGACCTGCGGTATCCGATGGTCTGGTCGTAAAATGCCTGTGCCTGCGCCATAACCGCGAACTTATCGTGGTTCAGGTAAGCGCGATCGCCAAAGAAGATGGAGCTGTTGGAGTAATCGCGCTGCGGCATCCAGAGATACTCGCCGATATAGAGCGGCTTCTTGCGCTCCCAGAAGAACGACGAGCTCGTTGTGCCGAGCATGCCGCCCTGCGCCCTGGTTACCGTTCGAGTTCCCAGCCAATCGGATGTGTTGGGGTAGTCGTCGAACCAGGGCGATTCATGCGGATAGTGCAGGCCGATGACATCATAAGCGCCGTCGGGGTCCTGATCCGCCTCGAACGTAATCGGGTGGCTTGGATCGATCGACTTCGCATAGCGCCCCAGGTCGCCTTCCTTCCTGGGCAGATCCTGGTCGAACTTCTGATTGCCCATAAAGAGGATCTCGTTGCCGAGGCTCCACATCGCCAGGCTCGCATGGTTGCGATCTCGCCGGATCATGCCGGAAACGAGATCGCGATAATTCTTCCAGAACTGTGGGTCTTTGTAATCGTACTTGCCGCCTTCGTCCGTGTACATCGGCGTTTCATCGATGATCAATAGCCCCTGGCGATCGGCCTCCTCAAGCCACGCCTCGCGCCAGATCTGGTTGTGCAGACGGAAGGCGATAGCATTGCTGTTGCGAATATCGCGGATTACGCGGCGGATCTCCTCGAGAGACTGGACATTGACGACGGGCCATGCGGCTGTTCCGAGAAGGTGGCGCTTGGAGCCGTTGAGATAGAAATCCGGCCCGTCTGTCCAGATCTCCTTGAAGCCGAAAAGCTGTGTGTACTCATCAAGGATCGGACCGTTTGCGCCTCGCCTGAGCCTGATATGAAGCAGGTAGAGGTGCGGGGCCTCCGGCGACCAGTAGTGCGCGTTCCGAAACGGGGCCGTCAGGGTCCAGTGTTGATCGCCGTCTACCGCCGCGGAGCCGAGGGACACAACTTTCGCTCCCTTATCCTCCACATCCGCCTCAACGGTGAGGTTTCCCCCCACTCCGTCGGCCGTGCCGGTCACAGTCAGAGACTGCCGGCGCACCGAAGGCGTGATGACGAGATCCGGGTCGGCGATCTCCTCGGCCGGCTTCGACCTCAGGACGATATCGTCCGCGACTCCGATGTTATCCTTGTAGCCCCCGGACGGCATGATGAGCTTGCCGCTCTTATTCAGGTTGGCGTTGCGATCGCTGCAGCGCAGCATGATCCGCGCCGTGCGGCCGGGCTGCACAAATTTGGTGATCTCTACCGTAAAAGGCGTCCATCCATTGAACTGCTCTGCGACCTGCTTCCCATCGACATAGAGGCATGGCGCGTATCGAATGCCACGCGCATCAAGGAAAACGCGACGCCCCACCCAATCTGCCGGAATCTCTAGATCGCGCCGATACCAAAGAAAATGACTGCCCCCATCAGCGCCCGTCCATGTGATCTCCGGCAGAGTAATAGGCTTCCAGGCGTTATCGCCGGGAGGAGAAGCCGGGTCCTGGTTGGCTGCAGTCTGCCAGGTCCCGTTCAAGGAGATATTGCTTCGGAATGAGGAAGGCTCAGCGGCGATGCAGGGGACCGGGGCGAACGCGCCAAGGAGCAGAGAACCCACAAATGCCGTGGCGCCCATGTGAGGGAGCAGCATCAATGCATACCGGCAGAAGGACATAGGGACTCCTGGAGCGAGGGCGATACACGTTGTTTCGATCCTCGTCAAGCAAAACTTGGTAACGTTATATCAAGCATTATAGGTTCGTCTCACGGATCTGTCAAGCAAGTCATCCAGGATACTAATCAATAGTTCTTTCGTGTTTACCGAGGAAAGTGAACTCATCACCGATTTCAATGAGACATGCAAACGGTCAGATGCCTGAGGGCAATAAAATCGCCCATTCGCCTTGACATAGGCTATTTCTCTTTGTTATAATCATCAAATATAACGTTACCACACACCAATATCATTCGACTAGCGAATCAATTCACTTAAAATATACTAGAGAATACCTTCTACCAACAACTCTATCATAAATTTAATAACTACTATAGCAATCTTTCTGTCGATTTTTACAGTCATCGTCAAGTGTATTTATCCCTGAACAATCATTCTGAAGAACGGTGATATCATGGCTACTTTGCAGAGGCGTGACGACGAAGAGGCAATGATGCCCGCGCCTGCGGAGATCGTTTCCAGCCGCCCGGTCACGCGGCGCGCATTCCTGCTCGGACTGATCCTGTCTCTGGCGATGTGCGCCGTGATGCCCTACAACGACTATTACGTCGGCGCGACATACTTGTCCGGCAACTTCTTCCCCATCGGCGCAATCGGAGCCGTGCTGGCGCTCACTCTGCTGGTGAACCCGCTGCTGATCACACTCGGCAGGCGCAGCGCCATCTTCCGCCGCACCGAAATCATGACCGTATGGAGCATGATCCTGGTCGTGGCCGGCATTCCCTCAAGCGGACTGATGCGCTACCTCATCCCGCACATCGTCGCGCCGCATTACTATGCAACGCCGTCCAATGGCTGGGAAGGAACGCTGCTCTCCCGTCTCCCTTCGCGCCTGCTCGTGTCTGATCCGAATGCCGTGCACTATTTCTTTGAGGGGCTTCCGCGAGGCGGATCGATCCCATGGTATGCCTGGGGCGTCCCGTTGTTCTGGTGGGGCATCTTTGTCGCGCTCCTGTTCACAATGTTCTTCTGTATGAGCGCTCTACTGCGCCGACAGTGGGTGGAGCATGAGCACTTCACGTTCCCACTCGTACAGCTTCCAATCCAGATCTCCGAGGAGCCGGAACCGGGACAGAAACTGAACACGCTGCTGAGAAGCCGCCTGCTCTGGATGGGTGTATTTGCGGTGACTGCAATTCACACAACCAAGGGCATCCACCTGTTCTATCCCACCATGCCCGATATCACGCTCTCCTGGCATTCCTCGGACTATCTGAAGAACCCGCCATGGAGCTATGTGAATGACATCCCATTCAACATCTTTCCGCTCGTAATCGGGTTTACCTACCTCCTGCCGCTGGAAGTGTCCGCCTCGCTCTGGTTCTTCTTCCTGGCGTACCATGCCGAAACGATGATCGCCTACATGTTCAACCTGGATACGACGGGCGCAGTGGGAGGTATCTGTTTAGGTCCCGGCTTCGGTTCTTACCAGGAGGCGGGCGGCGCCCTGATGGCATGCGGATGGCTGCTCTACGGGATGCGAAACCACCTGCGCGATGTTTGGCGGCGAGCCATCCATGGAGCGCGCGACATCGACGATGAGCGTGAGCCTCTCTCATTCCGCACGGCCCTGTTCGGGTTCGCCCTGGCCTATGTAGGCATGTTTGCATGGCTCCTCTGGGTGGCCAATGTAAGCGCGATGATGGCGCTGGCCGTGGTGCTGGGAAGCTTTGTGGTATTTCTGATGCTTTCCTGGCTGGTGGCGCAAGCCGGGCTTCTATTCGCACAGCAGGCGTTCCTGCCGTCGGCGATCGTGACGCTGCTGCACGGCGGCGCGGGCTTAACTCCCTCGACACTCACAATGGGCGCCATGACCGAGCATATCGGCTGGTTCGATGCCCGCGAATTCATGATGCCGTCCCTGCTGAATTCGTTCAAGGGCGCATCGGAGACCGGTCCCAGCGCTCGCTCCCTGACAAAAGCGCTTGTGACATGCGTCACGCTGTGCGTGCTCGTATCCGCAGTTGCGTCGATCTGGCTACCGTACACGCATGGCGGGGGAACGGCACTGAAGAACACATGGATGTATGTTGATGCGCCGCAGCTGCCGCTAACCGATGCGGCCGGGCAGGTTCGCTCTCCACATCCGGCGCAGCCGATGGTGTTGGCCCACATGGCCGCCGGCGCAGCGTTCGTCGCAGCCCTGTTCTACTGCCGCGCGCACTTCCCCGGCTTCATGATCCACCCGGCGGGTTTTCTGGTGGCGGCAACCTACCCGCTCTGGGCCATGTGGTTCTCGATCCTGCTGGGCTGGCTGTTCAAAGGCCCGATCATGCGATACGGCGGCACGGCTGCTTACCGCAGGCTGCTGCCACTCTTCCTGGGCCTGATCGTCGGCGACTGCCTCAACGCAATCGTATGGACCATCATCGGCCTGGTTACCCATACCGGCTACTCGCTGCTGCCGGGATAGAGGCCAAACTTCTCTCCCGTAGGCAAGCCTCTCCCTTAGGCGCTGTCGCGCCTCTTCCCTCCCCGAAACGGGAAGGGATGTCCAAAAGTCATTTGCCAGGCGACTCTTAACATATGCGCAGCCTTAAATCATAAGCTGAGCCAATGTAAGAGTCGTCTGGTGATCGAAAGTTGGACACCCCTTTCCTATAAGCCCCACTGGTGGGTCGGAGAGGAGAGAAGAGAGTTTTACGAGCTTGGGGGAGAGGATTCTATAATTCAGAAAGTTAACCATGTCATCATTCAAAAACCCGATCCTTACAGGCTGCCATCCCGACCCGAGCATCTGCCGTGTCGGCGATGACTACTATCTCGTCACATCGTCGTTCCATTACTATCCCGGCATCCCGATCTTCCATAGCCGCGACCTGGTGCACTGGCGGCAGATCGGGCATATGCTGGACCGCCCTGAGCAGGTAAACTTCGAAGGCATCGAGCCATCCGGCGGCGTCTTCGCCCCCACCCTGCGCTATCACGAAGGCGTGTTCTACCTCGTGACCACGATCGTATCCGGCGGCGGCAATGTCGTGATGACGGCGACGGATCCCGCCGGGCCATGGTCGAACCCGATCCCGATCAAGGGCGCTCCGGGTATCGACCCATCCTTCTTCTTTGATGACGACGGTCGATGCTACATCACCGGCAATGGCGACCCCGAAGTGTCTTTATACGACGGTCACCACACGATCTGGCTGGCGGAGCTTGACACGAAGGAGTGGAAAGTTCTCAATCCGCCCAAGGTAATCGTCAACGGCGGATCCGATATCCGGCAGAAACCGATCTGGATCGAAGGGCCGCATATCTACAAGATCGACGGCCTGTATTATCTCATTGCGGCCGAAGGTGGAACGGCGGAATGGCATTCCGTGGTCGCATTCCGCAGCAGCAATGTCTGGGGACCGTATGAGCCATGCCCGGCTAACCCGATCTCCACCAACCGCGACCAGCCCGAAGACACTCTAAATCCCATCACCTGCACCGGTCATGCGGACCTGGTTCTGACCCAGAACGGCGAATGGTGGATGGTCATGCTCGGCAGCCGCCCCTATGCGCCATTCACCGAGAACCACTACAACATCGGCAGAGAAACTTTCCTCGTTCCGCTGACCTGGAGCGACGGCTGGCCCGTCGCGGGAGACGGCAGGATCCACCATACATATACCGCGCCGAACCTTCCGGCTACGCCGCAGGGATTCGATTACGCGGCTTACAACGTCCACTTCGCCGACGAGTTCGACGCTCCACAGCTCAGACCGGAGTGGAATACGATCCGTACATCCTGCCGCGATTGGTACAGCCTTACCGAACGCCCAGGATATCTGCGAATACGTCCACAGGAGGACGAGATTTACAGCCTCGGCAATCCAGGTTTCGTGGGCGTTCGCCAGCGCAACCTGAACTTTACAGCGGAGACGACACTTGAATATCTCCAGGGGTCTCTGAATAGCGGAGCCGGAATGACTGTGCTCCAAAACGCGCGTACGTTCTTCGCCATGGAGAGCAGACTCGACCGAGGCCATCGCGTCCTACGGCTGCTGCGCAAGGCTACCACGGATCTGTCCGAACCGGAAACGCTCTTGCAGGTCCCACTTTCCGGCGACAAACTTTCGCTCAGAATCGCAGCGCGCGGCGCATATTACGATTTCTTCTACCGTGAGGACGAAGGTGATTGGATTAATCTGGCAGCCGGCCAAGACGGCCGCATTCTCAGCACACGCACGGCGGGCGGATTTGTCGGCGTATATGTGGGCCTTTACGCAACTTCCCGCGACGCACAGGAAGATGGAGGCATCGCCGATTTCGCCTCCTTTGAATATCGTGGCGAAGATGGCGTGAATTAGGAGATTGCCCTGGACAAGACTTGTCTTGTTCAGGGTAGGCAAATACTGGACAGAGACAATGCGCCCAGAAGGCACCCGGCCCCTACTCTACGCGCGCAGTCGTTTCTGTTAGACGATGGCGTTGCCGATCTTAGCGAACGCAAAGGTTGGGCGTAGAGTAGGGCGTCGATCTTGTCTCGACCCAGCAACCGATAACGATCATGTATTCGTAATCTCGCCGGCTTTCATTTCATCCTCCGACTTCACTCCACACAAACACGGAGCCGTCTTTGCGGTCAGGCCGAGCGCCGGGCGAGTCCGCAGCGTAGGGTTCGCCGGTGTCGGTCAACCGGCTCACATAGCGATGCGTCTTCAGCGACAGCAGCATGAATTGGTTGCAGAGCATGTCCTGCCACTGGAAGAGGGAAGCATCCCCGGCCTCGTCTTTCATCAGGCGCACATCCGCCGAAGCTCCTATTCCGGCGACCGTGATGAAACCGCTGCCGTCCTCGGCCTGAAGCGCCACCCGGCCGTTACCTCGATCAAGAACCAGGAAACGGGCGGCGGCGCTTCGGGCTTCCTTCGAGTTGGGCCAGCACCAGTGCAGCAGCCCACGAGCTATCACAACAGGTTTGTTGTCGGCGAAGTTGGCGAGCGTAATCACCTTTCCAAGCGGTATATTGTTCGTCCGATCCGCCAGGGGTTCGTCGACATGGAAACTCTCAAATTCGGCATAACCTCCTTCCTTCTGCGTCTCGTTGAACGCGAATAGGGTATAGCGCACCCCCTGGAAGGTTTTCAGCTGGTATCCCATCCCGATCTCGTCGCCGATCGAGAGGAAAGTTTGACCATCCGTGCTGTAGCTGAAATAGGCCGTCTCCTGAATAAAGTCGCAGATCGCACGCAGGTTCACCCTGGGCGAATTCAGCGGAGCCTCCAGTGTCTTGTTATTGAGTTCGTCATAACACCGCAGCACAAAGCCCGCATCGGTATGCGCGATGCCCAGCCAGGCATAGGGTTTATTGAGCAGGGCAAGGCCGGCGACATCTCCCGGCATCAATCCGCCGGCGTCCAGCGTGGTGGTTACGATTGACAGAGGACCGATCGCACGTTGGGTGAGGCTGTTGCGAGCGGCAAAGAAATTCTCCGCAGGCAGAGTGTGAAGGCGAAGCGCGCCCTGCTTTACGGTAAGAGACCACTTCGTGTTGTCAGGAATATGGTTCCACTGCCAGATCGTCTTGAGCGCAGGCTCGTTGAAGTCATCGCTGCGCTCATAGGTGGCGGCAGGAGATTGCTTGTATTCGGTGTTTGGCTTGATCCAGGTTCGGGGCGAACGAGTCAAGTTGCCCGGCAAACCGAAATAGGGCCAGCCGTCGTGCCATGTCACCGGAGACAGGAAGGTCATTCGGCCGAGCGACTTGGCGTCACCCATTGAGAAGCCCCACCAGTCGCCGTTAGGAAGATCGACGATACCGCCCTGGTGCAGCGGAATGCATCCGAAATCGTTCTCGCCCGGCTGCGACAACGTCATGGTTTCGCCTGGCCCCAATCCGCCTGTCCACCGGCCAAGCTGCGTCCCCATGGTTTCGCGCGCGCTGATCACGACGGTTTCATAGGGACCCTCAGGGCGATCCGCGCGGGCGCACTGCATTCGCCCCACCGGCCCATAGTCCGCGCTGACGATGTAGTAACGGCCGTCGATCTTGTAGAAATGATGCCCCTCCCCCATGCCGCTGCCTTCCGGAATGATCACACGCTCAGTGCCCGGCTTCGGGCCGCTGAGATCCGGCTCAAGCTCAACCATCTTGACTTCATCGTAATTCCAGATCGCGTAGACCTTGCCGTCATCGTCGAAGAGTACGGACAGGTCGTGAAATCCGCCGGCCAGTTTACCGTGTTTCCATGGGCCGGCAGGATCTGCCGCCGTGAAAACCTGAGTTCCCTGCCCATTGACGTTGGAGAAAATGTAGAATGTCCCATTGTGATAACGAAGACACGGCGCCCAGATACCCTGTCCGTAGATTTCTCCGCCTTCCAGGTGGTACTGCGGACCGAAGTCGAGTGTCTCGAAAGCATAGGTGAGAAACTCCCAGTTCACCAGGTCCCGCGAATGGAGTACCGGCAATCCCGGCATGGCGTGCATGGTGGTGCCTGTCATGTAGAAGTCGTCGCCCACTCGAATGAGGTCCGGGTCCGAGAACTCGTCATAGAGCAGCGGATTGGTAAAGGCGCCGTTGCCGTTGTCGGATGTCCAGGTTGCCTGCTTGTCCGTGCCGGTAGGTTCGAAATTAGTTATGTTGGATTTCATCGATCAGTTTTCTTGGCGGTAAGTTATATATTTACAATCGTCTATGAAGAAACGTCGGCTCCCCTCCCCGGAGGAGAGGGGCTTTCAGATTAGGAACGTTTTCGAATACTTCTCCTAACTCTGACTCCCTCTCCTTCGGGGAGGGCTGGGGAGGGGAGCCAGCAAGTTAATACACACGGAATCTGCCGCCTGCGTGCAGAACGGCCATGAATGACAGAAGGCCGTCGTAGTAGCGCCACTGCCCACTCGGTGGCTCCAATTCCCAGAGCGCCCGGACAAATCCCCACGCCCGCGGATGGGTCGCAGCCAGTGAAGCCGCGCCGTTGCAGGCGATCAAGGCCGTTGTTCTCGCCTCAGTCAACGGCGTGCCGTCAAGGGTGTATTGGTTGACGTACATGTCCATGCCCTGAGCCTCAAAGAAGGCCTGAAGCCGGTCTGTAAGTTCTGTTTCACCCGGATCGGATGCCCACCAGGCGTAGTCCACAGCCCAATTCACGGCGGTACGGAACGCGTCGAACCGGAAGTCTTCATGTCCATGCAAAGCTCTAGGCACACCGTTGAACTCTGCATAGTCGGGGCATAACCCGGTGGAAGGATTAGCCGTTTCCATGAAGAAGCGCCGGCTGCGCGCGGCGGCCCTTTTCCAGAACAGCCGGTCTTCCAGCCGCCTTCCTCCCCAGCCGGCAGCCCAGCGCGACCACAGTTCGTAGAAAGCCGGCAAATGATAGGAGGGATCCGTAAACTCAGCCGCGCCGCCGACCGGAACGAATACGATTTGCTCATCTCTGTGATTGAACATATTGGTGACACCGTCGACGATGCCGCCGTTCGTATCTTCTTTGTGGAGCATCGTGTCCAGGATACGGTTCGCCTCCAACTCATAGTCATAGATGCCTGTGCCGTTCCCCCACCGGTGCGCGGCGAAGAAGAGGGCCGTGACAAAGTACTCTTCACCATCCGAAGCCGGCACCGCATCCCCAGGTTCGCCTTCGGGCTGGAGCGTCCACCGGAAATATCCGGCCCGCGGGCCATCCTGGTACTGCGTGCGAGTGCGAGCCCAGTTCCAGAGCGCGTCGAACTCAGCTTTCTTATCCATCTGGACGGCGATCATCATCCCATAGGACATGCCTTCCGTGCGGATATCGCTGTAGCCGGTGTCCAGAACATAGGCCAGAGGGCCGTATTCGTTCGATCCGGCAGGATAGTAGACACGCCGATCCGGATCGTCTCCAAAGAGGGAGTTCCAGTAAATGTCCAGCCTGGCCTGCACGTCACCGTCAGACAGGCCTGGTTCCCACTCCGCAAAGAGGTTACGGTAGCGTCCCGTTGCAAAAGCTCCCTGGTCAGGGAGGCGCGGGGGAGCGATCTCTTCAATCGTAGGTGTCATGGTCTTACTCCAGAATGGATTGAATACGGCGCAGTTCATCATCCGTAAACGGTTTGGCTTGCTGCACGGCCCGGATATTATCTTCAAGCTGCTCGACGCGGCTGACACCCAGAACGACGGTCGTTACCCGTTCGTCGCGCACCACCCAGTTGAGAGCCATATCGGAGAGAGTCTGCCCCCGGTCGCCTGCAACCCTTTTGAGTTGCTCCAGCTTCGCCTCAAGCTCGGACTCGATGGGACGGCCGCCCGGCTTATCATGAAGGTGTTTTTCCGTTAGCTGGCCGCGGCCTAACGCGCCGAAGGCGACCAACCCCAGACCCAATTCGCCGCAGGTATCGAGCGTGCCGTCCTCAATCCAGCGCGAGAGCATGGAGTAGTTGCATTGATTGGCGATCAAGGGCGTTCCAAGCCGGTTTGCAATCTCCACAGCCTTGCGGGTCTGCTCGCCGTTGTAGTTGCTGATCGCGGCATAGAGCGCCTTGCCCTGACGAACCGCTGCATCGAGCGCGCCGATCGTCTCCTCCAACGGCGTCCGCGGATCGGGCCGGTGATGGTAGAAAATGTCGACGTAATCAACCTGGAGTCGCTTCAGCGAAGCGTCAAGGCTGGAAATCAGGTACTTGCGGCTGCCCCAATCTCCGTAGGGACCGGACCGCATCCGAAAGCCGGCCTTACTGGTGACAATGATATCGTCACGATGGGCCTTGAGGTCTCCCGCGAGGACAAGCCCCGTATTCTCTTCCGCAAGACCGCCATGCCCGCCGAACTCGCCGTAGTTATTGGCGAGATCGAAATGCGTGACGCCCAGATCAAACGCCCGTATCAGCAGACGGTTGACGAAACCGGCGTCGAGAAAGTTAAACCATCCGCCGAGGGACACAATCGGCAGCTGGAGTCCTGATTTGCCACAATTGCGATAAGGCATTGTATCATAGCGGTTTTCTGCAGGAATATAAGTAGAATCGTTAGCCATAAATTTCCCTTTGTAATTTTCAAATAGCGTCTGCAGGCAAGGATAGGGAGCAATGCGTCCCCTATCCTTCCTGCCGGAGCGGCCGATATCTATAATCGGCCGCTCCCTACTTCTTTGGCGCGGGAAGCGGGTCGGTATGGGACCACAGGTGCTGCGAAGTATCGATACTCACGTCAGTTTTGTCCAGACGAGCGGTCACGATCAGCGCATCCGAAGCATTGATGCCTGGGACGGAGACGCTCCAATGACTGCCATCGACCTTTGCTGTCTGCTCTGCATTCGGCGCGGTATTTGCATCCTTACGGCGAACGGATACCGTCGCGCCGGAGGTCACCTCCCCCTCGATCTTGTCGCCATTGCGTACGATGACGGCGACAAACGGCTCTTTGCGGATCAGAGCGCGGTGATATGCCGTCTGTGAATCCAATTCCGCCGGGGTGAGCGTCTCGTTCCCCGGTCCATCCGCCATATCCTGAATGACCTTGCGCAATTCCTCATCCGTCTTCCCCTGCCCAAGCGTTGGACCATAGAAAGAACCGTTCGGTCCATGGCAGCGGGCGCAGGCGCCGTCATAGACGGCGATCGGCCCCCGCGACAACGGTGTCGTCGCGGAAGCATTGCCGGCCTTCGCCGGAGTGTCTTGAGACGGCGCGGCGGTGGCGAAACCTGCGATGACAATGGCCGTTACGGACATTGCGGCGGCAAGTGATCCGCTAGCGTTTTTTATCATTTCGGCTGATCCGATAGATGCGATTTGTCTGATCGTCGGAAAAGAGGACGGTGCCGTCGGGCGCTTCCACACAGTCGACCGGCCTGCCGATCACCTTATTGTCAGCGCTGAGAGTGCCCACAATCATCAGCCCGCCGTATGGCTTTCCGGAAACTTTATCGAAGCAAATCCGCTCGACGCGATATCCCACCGGCTTGGTGCTGTTCCACGAACCATGGCAGGCGATCAGGGCATCGCCCACATGGTCCTTGCCGAAGTAATCCTTCGCCAGGAAGGTGAAGCCGTTGGGCGCCCAGTGCGCTCCCAGGTTCCACTCCGGCAGCGTCGTCTTCGCGGCGATATCGATCAGGTCCGGAGCATCGCGAAACTCTAGGCGTGGCATTCCCGTGCCTGTAATGAAGGGGTGACCATAGAACCCACCGGCCTTATAGTAATTGAACTCGCAGGGAGGGTTGTTGTTGGTAATCGGCTGCATCCCCTTCTTATCGCCGAGCGGACCGCCCATCCAGTCAGAGCCATGATCGGCTCCCCAGATTTCGTCGGTGCCAGGACGCAGCAGCAGTTTCTCCGTATTGCGGATGCCGCTTACAAACTCGGTCTTGCCGCTTCCGTCCTTATTGAAACGGAAGAGCTTCTCGCGGTCGTCGTTGCGGTGGTCGTTGAGATTGCCGTCGTCGCCGATCCCCGTATAGAGAGCATCTTTCGTGACGAGTATCGGCCTCCACCAGTGCCCGCCGCCTTTGGGAAGCTGGCCGTCCGGAATAACGGCCTGTTCCTCGTCCGCTTTACCGTCGCCGTCGGTATCACGAGCCTGCCAGACAACACCACTCTGCGTGAAGTAAAGCCAGCCGTCGGCGAAACAAAGCCCATGGACGGTCGGCTTCCCGCTGGTAAAGGTAGTGCGGGTTTCGTAGACGCCATCCTTATCTTTGTCCTTCAGAGCCAGGATATCTCCGGGGCCGGGCCGGCTCATGTAGAGGGTATCTCCGCGGTCGTTGAAAACCATGAACCTGGCATTCGGAATATCCGAGGCGGCAAGGGTAACCCGGTAGCCGGGCCGCACCCAAAATGCGGGCACATCTTTACCGAGAGCGCCTTTCTCCACCGGAGTGGACGGCTGCTCAACTTGGGCAGTGGCGGGAACGCAGCTAAACGCAAGCAGAGCGCCGAGAACGGACTTGGCGATCGTCCGAGACGATAGACCGATCAAGAACATCAAAAGACCTTCCTAAAGTAAAACGATATCCTAATGGGCTGGAGGCATGCAAGTTGCGCCCTGCAACAGCGCCACGGGAATAACTCTTGCCGGCAGAGCGACTTCCGGGCTCGCGATTTTATCAAGAAGCATCTCGACAGCTCCCACTCCAACCTCTTTCATCATATTGCTCACTGTATGAAACGGCATGAAGTAGTAGGAATAGTTATTGTTATGGAACTGGACGATCGAGAGATCTTCCGGTATTCGCAAACCGAGAAGATGCGCGGCATGAACGATAGCCATTGCTTCCGTCATCTCGTACGCAAGCACTGCCGTTGGCCTATCCTGACGCGCTAGCAGCCCCCTGGCCGCTTCTACTCGCTGATCCATGCTGGGGCTCCCAATTGCGCGCCAATCTTTCGGAAGCATGTGTACCCTGGGAAGTCTGGACGCCGATACCATCGCCTGCACGTAGCCGGATCGCCGCTCCCGTCTGCTGTGATGCGAGTTTTCCAATTCATCGGTATCGACATAGGCAATTCGTTCGTGTCCTAGGCCCAGCAGAAACTCGGTTCCTATGCGTCCGCCCATCATATCGTCCGGGCGCACACAGTCGAAATCCTGCTGCACGTTTAGAAATATCGCGGGAATACGCAGCCTTTGAATGCGTTCCAGGAAAGGCTGAGAGAAGCCGGCATGGCGATTGATCAAAACGCCGTCCACAGACAACTCGCGCATCGTGTGCGGCAGATATGCTTCGTCGTCAATAACGAGATCCGGCACCTGCGTCAGCACCAGGTGCATGTCCTTATCCGCAATGGCCATCGTCAATCCATGGAGCAATTCATTGGGAAGATATTGCCCCAGAATGGACTGGATCAGGGCAACATTTCCAAAGCGCCCCGAACGGATCGCACGGGCCGATGCATTGGATCGATAACCAAGCTCCTGCGCAACTTCCAGCACACGGCGCTGCGTCTCAGCACTGATGCGCTGCTCCGCTCCCCGTCCGTTCAGAACATGCGTCACAGTGGCCCGGGATATGCCCATGTGGGCCGCAATCGTTGCAGCAGTCGTATGGGCAGCGCGCGGCAGAGCCGCTTGATCCGAATTTGGTTTTCTAGCCATACGATTGTCTTCGATGCCCCAGATTGCTATCACGTGATAGCAAAAGTTTAACACAACACACTAGCGATGTCAAGACACCGGAAAGAGATTGCTTCATCAAATTTCTACCCACGCTGCCGCTTCTGTGAACGAGCATGCGCTTCATGATTGTTCTGTATCTGAGAATGTGAGAATTAAGGTGGATTAAGGGCGGATGACCGGACTTGAACCGGCGACCTCCAGGGCCACAACCTGGCGCTCTAACCGACTGAGCTACAACCGCCACATGAGGGAACGCAGTTACGCAAGCGGGGATGCTCACGCAACAGAGGCAGTATACCCAGCGATTCGCCATAGAGTCAAGGAGTTATAAGACAAGATTGTCAATTCGGCAGGCGTCTAGCGAAGAAACGGCCGCCGGGACACCCCTTATGTCCACGGCGGCGCGGCTTCATTGTGCGCTCGCAGGACGGCGATGGCGCAGGGAATGAGAGCGCTTGTGTTGGTGTAGACCAGGTAGCGAGGCTCCCAGCCCGGCGCAAACTTCGCCTTGAAGGCGTTCAGCCCCTTGAAGTTATAGAAGCGGTTGAAGCGCTCGAACATCAATTCTCGGGCCTTGTCGAAGATCTCCGGCTCGCCGGCAGGGTCGTCCTCGCAGGAGCCGGCAAGGGGTGAAAGGCCCAGGCTCAACACCTGCTCGCCCTCTTGCTGAAACTGAAGCAGGGCCGACACAATCAGAAAGTCCACAATGCCGTTCGGCGAACTCGACCGCCGACGCATCAAATCCAGTCCGTAGCCTCGCCGGAAGGGACTTGCGGATACCGTTCCCTCGCCGTTCGCGGCATCACCGGTACTGACATGGTTGGCCACAGCAGGCGTTTCCTCTCCTCCGTAGATCGGCACAAACGACACGAATGCCAGAACCATGTTGGTGGCGGAATCGCGCGCCAGGAAGAACCGGCTGTCGTGGAACAACTCCGTATCGGGGCCGAACGCGCCCATGGCGAAGTTCTTCTCCGCTCCTTTGTGCGCGGCAAGCCACTCCTCGGTAATTGCGGCAAGCTGCGTGAGGGCGTTCTCGTCGGTTGGCCCCGTCGTCGGCAGTTCCTCGAACAGGATGCCGGACTTCGTCATCTTATTTATGGCCGTGCGCAGGTCCTGAAACGCCTTGCCGCGCAGGCTGAAATTGGTGACATCCACAACGGCATCCTCGCCGACTTTAAATGCGTGAAGCCGCGAGGCCCGGAATATATCTAGGCACCGGCCCGTTACCTGATAGAAGACAGGCGCCCAATCGCGCTCCCGACACATCAGCAGAAAGGCGCGCACAGCATCATCCGCGCGCCGCGGATCGCCGAGAGGATCCCCCAGAGCGACTGCATGACGCCCCACCAATCGATATCCTATGCACCACGCAGGCTCCGGATCGGAATCGAATAGATATTGCTTGTCACGGAGCAAGTTGAAGTAGGCAAGCGGCGGCGCTCCATAGGCCGCAAGCAATGTTCGCGCGCGCATGCGGTCACGCTCCCCGCCCAGGGCGCGCGGCAGGACCGGGCGCAGAAGCATGATCAACCCGTAGCCTGCCGCAAACCAGCAGATCACAGACAACGATGCCTCAAACCATTCACTTCGGTGGGCAAAGGGAACGTGCGCAAGCGGCTTCAATACCGGATCGCCAGGAGCGCCGATCAGAACGTGGCTGGACTCCAGCAGTGCGCGCTGAAGCGTGAAATTCGGTGTAAAAGTGCGGCGAAGGAGAAAATAGCCGGCAGGACCGTACACGAACGCAAAGGCGAACATGCCGAGTGCTCCCACGACACCCTGCCGCGCCGACGGCTTATCATTATCGGCATAGAAGCTGCTGCGATGCGCCAGAAGCAAGGCGAGGAGAGCAAGAGAAATAAAGGCCTCTTCGTAATCCAGCCCCTTCACGATATGGAGAAAGGGCGAGACGCCAATAAGCGGAACCGTCATCTGCCATGCCTGCCGCTTGTGCCGCGCAAGAGACCGCGCCAGCATAAGCAGGGCAAGGCCAAACAACGCAGTAAGCGTGCGTGTGCCGTGCGATACCATCAGCGGCACATGCACAACTTCACGCAGCAAATGGTCGCGCCCCGGGCCATGCGCGATCACAGCAGACCAGAGATTCAATAAACCGAGCGCGGCAACAGTGCCGGCAAGCAGAGATACGATCCACTCACGGGAAGGCCGCGCAATACGGCGTTCCGGAGCAGGATGCGTGGTATTAAGGGTCACAGTTCGCTAATTATACCTTTGGGAGCGGTTTCCGAACCGCGGCTTGCAACCATGCAGCGCGCGCAACGAGGGCGTCGCTTAACTGCGTTCGCCAAACATCCCACGAATGACGCCCGGGCGTCGATTGACGCACACACGGGATTCCGGCATCCTTCAAAACCTGCGCAAATGAAGCTTCCTGCTCCGGATAGGGCGGCCTCTCGCCGCTTCCGTCTCCCATATAGATGAACGTCTTTTTCCACAATGCGTATCCGGCAGCCTCATCCCAGGCTGCACCGGCCGCGCCGGAAGCCCCCGTGCTGTCAGATGCCGGCGAATCCAGCAGCGACGGATCCTTAACAAACGCCAGCGGACTCTCCCTCTGCAAACGCTCCGGGGCAGGATGATAGCCCCAGACCGGTCGCGCCCACCCCGAAGGATCGGCCTGGAAGTAGCCCGAGAACGAGAGCAAAGAACCGAACACATCGGGATGCTGTAGCCCCAGGTTTACCGCGCCGTAGCCGCCGGACGATGCGCCCGCGAGTATCCGGCCGTCGCGCGACGCCTCCGTGCGATAATGCGCATCCACCCAGTTCACCAGATCCTGCCAGATAAACGTTCCGACCGCAGCCCCGGCGCGGCCGCCCCCGTTGGGCGCATCGATATACTCCGAATCGCCCAGGTACCCCATCCCCTGCCCGTCCGGCATCACCAGGATCATCTCCGGAATCTTGCCAGTCGTCCACAGCTGCTCCACATCTTCCGGCGCGCGGCCGTAACGCAGCCAGTCGTCAAGCACACCCGGAGAGCCATGAAGCAGATAGAGCACGGGAAAGTGGCGATGCGGGTCACTGTCATAGTCCGCCGGCAGATAGACCACAACGCGCCGCTTCTGCCGCAGAGCAGGGCTCCAGACATAGCTGTTCCGGATCTTGCCGTTCAGCTTCCAGCCATGTCCTGTCGCCGACATCCAGAACAGCTCCGCATTTTGCCGCACCAGGTCTATCTGCCAGAGACCGCACAGCACGGCCATTACGACAACTAAGGCGATTTTGATTCGCCGCCGTTTCTGCTTCCCCGGTATATCCGTTTGTTTATGCTGTCTAATTCAATTGCCTCTAAAAGTCCCTATAATGGCTCGCCAGCAAGTTTAAAATGGAGAGGCAGAACATAATGGGTCACTCAATTCACGACTACGACTCTATGTTCTGCTCCCCCAGAATGGGGGCCTCTACTTCGCCGGCAGCAATAGTGGGACGGCGCTTGTGAAGAGCTGGTTCCACAGCCCCCACCCATGCTTGCCGCTGTCTACTTTTAGATCTACTGTCAGACCGGCATCCTTCATTCGGGCCGCCATCGCGCGTGTCTCGTCCACATACTCTTTCTCATCGGCGCCCGCGCCCAGGAAAAAGTGAATGCCTTTCCATGCAGAGGCATCCTGCTTTTCTCCCGGGCTCGTAGAAATGTAATCGAGAGGCGAGTTGCGGCGCAAGAATGCAGGATCATGCCCCATTATCGGACGCGCCCAGCCGGAACCGTCGTTTCGGTAGTAGCCGGAGAGCGCCATCACTCCCCCAAAAACTGTCGGATTATGCATCGCAACGTTCACTGCGCCGTAGCCGCCTTCCGAGACGCCCCCGAGGATCCTATGTGCGGCATCCGGCGCTGTTCTCAAGTTGGCGTCGGCCCACGGCACGACATCCTTCACGACATAATCCTCAAACTTATCCCGGCCGTCGGCGGAGTTTGCCCACTCCGAATCGCCGTAGTGCACGCCGGAAGCGTTGCCGTCGGGGATCACAAGTATGGCAGCCTGTGTCGCGGCTCGCTTCGTCAGATCACTCAACAGGGAAGGCCAGTGGCCAATGCTCACAAAATTCGAAGGCCTGCCGGGACTGCCATGCAAAAGGTACAGCACAGGATATCTCTGCAATGCATTCTCGGGGGCATCGTACCCAACAGGCAGGATCACAAGCACCTGCCGTCCGAGTTCCTTGTCCTTGAAAGGGCGAACACGCGGCGTCGCAATATCCACGCGCAATTCCTCCCCCCAGGCCTCCTTGCGGATCTTGCCGTGAGAAATAGCGGCCGGCGCGTCGTCATCCGGATCATCAGGCGAATCCACACTCATAGGCTGGATAACATTTATCGACGCGAGCGGCAGAGACCGGGCAGGCATCGCGGCAAATGCGCCAGCGAAAATCGCAGCGGTCGCAAGGTACGATACTAAGCGGGTCGACGAACGTTTCGAAGATAACATCGAAAAGAGATAATGTGAGCGGGTCTGCTGTTTGAAAACGATCATATCTGGTTCCAAGCGACGTTCATGGGCGGTTCTTCTCGCGGCTCTGGCCGCGCTGTCGATCCTGTTCGGAATTACAGCGGCAAGCGGAGAAGGCGCTCGTGTTCTGTTGGCATTCCGCCATATTAACGGATACTGGCTGCTGCCGGCAGCCCTGTGCCAGTGCGCCGTCTATGCATGTGTGGGCGCGATTATCGCATCCGGCCTCTCCGGGAACGCCCGTAAACCCGATGCGCCCTATCTCCTCTACGTGGCATTTGCCTTTCTGTTCGCAAATCGGGCGCTTCCAGGGCCGGCAATTGCGGGCTTGGCCGTGCTGACATGGCTCCTCGGCAAGCGAGGAATCGCCGTATCGATGGCACATGCCGCCGCAGCTGTGTTCTATCTCGCCGACTACGTCTCGTTCTTCGTTCTCGGCGCGATTGCCCTCTACTCCCTTGCGCCGCATCTTCCTTTACCACTACAGCGAATTATTGCCGTCGCGGGTTCCCTGATACTGGCCGGACTTATCGCCGTCGCCATATTTACAATGGCGCTAAGCAGAAACAATGGCGCAGTCAAGCCGAAAAGCGATAGAGACGAAGCGGAAGCGTGCAAGGGGCAATCAGCGGGTAAAGTGGCTAACGAAGAACGAGGACACACCATATCCGGCTTGCGCAAACGCTGGTCGTGTTGGATAGAGCGCCCCGGCATATCGAAGTCGATCATTCGCATTCAGGGCGCGTGGACCGGGTTTATCGAGCAGTGGCAAAAGATCTCGGCAAGGCCGGGACCGATCGGCATAGCCTGTATCGCAGGGCTCTTCATGCACAGCTTTGAGGCGGCGACACTCATGTGCGCGGCTCGCGCATTCGGCAGCCCTATCGATTTTACAACGGCAGCGGCAGCCTACGTTGCGGCAAACCTCGCGGCCATCGTATCGTTCCTGCCAGGAGGAGCGGGGTTCTTCGAAGGAGCGATGATCGCCACGATGTGCTATGGGGCGAAAATGCCTGTGGCGGCAGCCGTAGCCACGGCTGCCCTGTACAGGCTGCTTTCGATCTGGCTGCCCGCCCCGTCATTGCTGGGGCTGATAAGCCAGGCGCAGGAGGGATTAACGGCCGAGGTAGACAACACCCACGGATAGGTCGTCCGTATGCTGCCAGCGGCGAGCGGCGCAGATCTTATAGAAGGCCTGCATCCGGCGGTGCACGAAATCGCCCGCGGTGCTCTTGAACGCCAGGATCAAACTCACGACATCCGGCATCGAGATGTGCCGAAGCACGCGGTCATTATCGTTAGGATCCATCTCTGAGAACGTATGGACGCCGTCCGACAACACCGCCGCGAATAAGTACTCGTCGGCAGTGCCGAAGTGATACTCGATCGTGTAATGCGAATGCTCCACCTTCACCCGATGGTTCATGTCCGGGATCATCAGACGCGTCACTTCTTTGAAGTTTGTCTTCTGATTTTCGAACCGTTTCATGCGGAGGGCATCGAGCGTGTAGCTGATGTAAAGCGGGTACCCCTCGACGAAATCCACGGAATGGATCTCCAGGCGTCCATCTTTACGAACCAGCGCCAGGACGCCGTCGCCATAGCACGTCGCCACAAAACCCTGATCGTTCGCCTTGATAGTCAGCATCGTCGCATCAAGGCAGGATTGATCGAGCTTGAGAACCTTCGTGCCCAGCGACGCAAAATGCGCCGTCTGCTGGTGGAAACGCTCCAGGCTTGGAAGGGGATCTGGGCCGACCTGAATCTGGTAGATAAAGCTTTCGCCGGCCTTCGCTAAGAACCGCGCGCCGATATCCGTATCCGGTGACGAAGAACAGCCGTCCGCAATAATAACGTACGAAGTGTCCTTGATATTTTGGGCGACCGCGAAATCTTGACAGATCTTGTGGTCTTTCCCGATAAAAAATGCGCAATCGCTATTCATAGTGCCATGTTACAAACCCATTCCGGCAAGAACCGGCGCCGGGGTGAGGAGTATTCATAATATTATATGGCATGGTTGGCCAAATTGTCAAAGCAGATTAAGAATCTGTTATCTACCTTATACCATTGATGCCACGGACTACGCTGTTTGAGTTTCAAATTGCCAAGATTTAGCGCGAACGCTCTACATTCGGCAAACCTTTACGACAAAGCGCAATGAACCTCCCAAACGTGGCCGAAACAGGGCGATCCCATGTCAAAATAAAGGCGCAGGAAGCATTGTGCCCAAAACCGGATACATTGCGCGAGTTACGTCCTGCAAAATCCATCTCCCAAACACACGAAGACCGCAGAGAGGTTACAGCTCATGACCGATACCACGGTCGTCCTTATGGATGCCGACGACTCGACGCAGCTCGTGGCAACGCATGATCATGACCAAGAAGCGCCCACTGCGCGGCGCTCCCATAAGAGTCCTCGAAAAAAACCATTATCACTCAAAGACGGCGGCCTCTACCTGAACCGGGAGCTCGCCTGGATCGCGTTCAATGAGCGCGTATTCGGCGAAGCGAAGGAGCCTGAGCACCCGCTTCTGGAGCGCGTCAAGTTCGTCGCCATCGGACATTCCAACCTCGACGAATACTACATGGTCCGCGTCTCCAGTCTGCAGCAGCAAGTAGCCGCGGGCGTGGGCGAGCTTACCGCCGACGGCCTCACGGCCACGGAACAACTCACCGGCCTGAGAAACCGTGTCGGCCCCATGCTTCAATCGGCGTCGACATTCTTCCAGAAGCACCTGGAGCCCGAACTCAAAGGCGCCGGGATTGTTATCCTTGACTATTCCGAACTGGACCGCGACCAGCAGCGCGCGATGCGCGATTACTTCCGCGAAGAGATCTTCCCGGTTCTGACCCCGCTGGCGCTCGGTCCGGGCCATCCCTTCCCGCACATCTCCAACCTGAGCCTGAATCTCGCGATCATCGTCAGCGACCCCAAAGTCGGGGAGCGCTTCGCCCGCATGAAGATCCCGGGAGTGCTCCCGCGCTTCGTCCCCTGCCCAGCTCCTCCCGGGGCGGATCCGGCTCACCACCACTTCGTCTGGCTGGAAGCGCTGATTTCAGCAAACCTGCCAATGCTCTTTCCGGGCCTTGAAGTTCAGGAGAGCCATCCATTCCGTGTCACGCGCGATGCCGATATCGAAATTCAGGAAGACGACGCCTCCGACCTGCTGCGCACCGTAGAACTTGGCCTGCAGCGCCGCCACTTCGGCGATGTCTGCCGGCTGGAAGTGAACACGTTGATGCCGGAGCGCCTGCGACATCTGCTCGTAGATCACCTGCTGATGGATGCGGCGGACGTCTACGCAATCGATGGTCACCTTGGCCTCTCCGATCTTATGCAGATATGGAAGCTGGACCGCCCGGACCTGAAGGATGCGCCTTTCGCGCCCGCCATTCCAATGGAGCTCGCCGCTAATCCCAAGGGGATTCTGGAAATCGTCGCCAAGAAGGACATGATCCTTCACCACCCCTACGACTCGTTCAACCCGATCATCGATATGATCGAGACAGGTTCCCGCGACAGCGACGTCCTTGCGATCAAGCAGACGCTTTACCGCGTAGGCAAGAACTCGCCCATCGTCAAGCAGCTCGCCGAATCGCGCGACGATGACACCCAGGTCGCAGTCCTCGTGGAGCTCAAAGCCAGGTTCGACGAAGAGAACAACATCGAATGGGCCCGCGCTTTGGAAGACGCCGGCGTGCACGTCGTCTACGGCCTCGTCGGTCTCAAAACGCACTGCAAGGTCGCGCTCATCGTCCGCAAGGAACGCGACGGCAAGCTCAAACTCTATGCGCATCTGGGAACGGGCAACTACAACCCGATCACGGCCCGCATCTACACGGACATGTCGTTCTTCACGGCGCGCCATGATATCACCGCCGACGTCTCCGAGTTGTTCAACCACCTCACAGGCTACTCGCGGCAGACCGAATACCGAAAACTGCTGGTCGCGCCGGTCAACATGAAGGAAGGTCTGATCAAGCTTATCGAACGGGAAGCCGATCACGCGCGAGCAGGACGCCCGGCAAGACTGATCCTCAAGACAAACACGATCACCGACGAGAAGATCATCGAATCGTTGTACGAAGCAGCCATGGCGGGCGTAAAGATCGACCTGATCGTACGCGGCGTCTGCTGCATCCGTCCAGGAGTGCCCGGCGTTTCGGAAAACGTCCGTGCCGTCTCGATCATCGGCCGCTTCCTGGAGCACTCGCGCATCTATTACTTCCACAACGGCGGCGAAGAGCCCGAAATCTATTCAGGCAGCGCCGACCTGATGCGCCGCAACCTGGAGCGCCGCGTGGAAGTGCTATTCCCCATCGAGGATCCGGAACTAAGACGCTCCATCCGCGAAGACATGCTGGAAATCTACCTTCGGGACACAAAGAAAGCGCACGAACTGCAGACAGACGGCAGTTATGTCCGCATTCGTCCCAAAGACGGCGAAAAGCCGTTCAGCGCACAGGAATGGTTCCTGGCGCAGCGCATAGACCAGCCCAACCCCGCAACCATCCTCAACCAGACGCCATCGGCGATTGGAAGGTAATAGAAGCCTAATCCCCCGGTCGCTACCGCTCCCTCCCCCCTTCCCTGCCAACCCACCAGTGGGTCTTAATGCTTCGCGGAGGGAAGGGGGCGTTCGTAATTACAGCCCAAAGCCTCTATCAATTGGTAACGTTATCGTCCACATCCACTTCTTGACACAGGCTAACCTGGTTGAACAAGCCAAGAGAAGCTTATTTACGATAACATAACCCAAGGCTAAGATCCTGCGGGATATATTGATGAACGTCCCCTTCCACGGGCGAAGCCCTTTAGCGGGGAAGGGGATTGAGCGCGCTAAGGCGCGGGAGGGGTTAGGTTCCCCTTTTGGCAGAATAATTGCTATCATTGCCGTTATATGCGGGCAAGCCTGTGGCGCTTTGCCTCGACCAGGAGATCAAAAGGATGATTCACAAACGGTTTGCGGCGTCTGCTTTTATTGCAGGACTGTCCTTGCTGGGGGCTGCTGCGCACGCGGATGTGCGGTACACAACGGTAATGAGCATGGGCTCCGGCGAAGGAGCGGGGTTCTCTTCGGAACTTACATACTTCGTGAAGGGAGCGCGCGAGCGGTCTGAGACGTCCATGAAAATCGGGCCGATGTCCATGAAGACGGTCAGCATTACCCAGTGCGATTCGGATCAGGAGATCAAACTCGACGCGGACTCGAAGATCTACACAGCTCAGTCGATCGGCAGCGGCGTTTCAAGCCTTATCCCCTCGATGCCGATGGGCGGCATGGGCAGAGGACGAGGCAGAGCGAATACGAACGAGACGCCCGGCACAGGCACCACGGATGTCAGTATGACGTCGAAAGATCTTGGCAAGGAGAAGGTCGGCAACTTCGATACCCACCACTACATGCTGACGATCCACACCAAGACCACCGGCTGCGCCGGAAACGCCGATACCGATATGAAGATGGAGATGTGGGTCGCTCCCGGTCAGCTCGGCCGTCTGGACTGCCCCAAGAGATTCCAGTCGAGCACTCCAGGCGCAATAAATACGGACGGCTCTCCCTGCAAGCTTACCACCCACTTCTCCGGCGATATGTCGTCCATGCGTGACCTCTTTGCCCACCTCATCGTCAAGCAGATCATCTACATGGATGAAAAACCGATGATGACGATGACGATCAAGGACTATTCGACAGCCGCCCTCGACAGCTCGATCTTTGCCGTGCCTGACGACTTCAAGAAAGTCTCCGATAAGGAATTCAGCCAGACACAACAGCAAAACATGATGAAGGGCTTCCGCGCCGGCGCAAATACCGACTCTTCAGACGACGCCCCGGCCACCACCGCCCCTGAAGCGCAGCCCGACAACGCTGCCGCCGCAAATGACACGCCGGCGGACGCTCCCGCACCGGAACAACCTAAAAAGAAGAAGGGCATCAAAATCCCCGGCTTCCATCTTTAAAGTTGAGGGCGAGACGCCACACGCCTGCTTGCCCTGGCGATTGAAATCACGGGCTGGTAAAATCACGAAGTGCCCCTTCGGACACTGAAGATGACGCCAAAGGCGTCTTTTCTGAGTCGGCGCAGGCGGGCGCCCTCTGGGCACTTGTGACCTTACCAGCCCGTGATTTCAATCGCCAGGGCAGACCGCCAGGGCAGACCGCCAGGTAAGAGGCCGCTATGGCTAATCTCGTCTGGCAATGAAAACAGTCAGCTCCTAAACCCAGTCAGGGTGGCGTGGACCAACTACTCCAACGCCACCGTCACATTCTCTCCCATCTTACATGTCTTACTGAACACGCTCTTCCCTCCAACGTCCACCGATATCGTTTGCAGTGCCCCTTGCCGCTTCACACTTAAGTCGAAATCGTGTCCGAACGCCTTGATCGACCGAAGCGCCATATGATCCCAGCGAGCGGGCAGCCTGGGCATACAGGTAAAACTGTTGAGTCCTCTTGGCGTAATCCCGAAGAGCCCCTCGGTATAGACCCGGCAGTAGAGCGCGCTTTCAGCAGAAAGGTGACGCTGGTTCCCCTCCAGATAAGCCTCTACCGCGTACGGCACATGTTCGCCAAGCAAGCGGCGGTTGGTATATGCCGTCAGATATTCCAGGGCCTTCTCGGTCTCTCCGGCGGCAAACACGCCTCGGAATCCGTAGAGGGTGGAGCGGTCCCAGAACGTCTTGTCGCCGGCTTCTGTCGCAAGCCCATCCGCCGTCCAGAGCTTCGGGCTGAATAGCGCGTCGATTGTGCCTTCTTTCCGCTCCATAATGCCCATCGTCAGCGGCAGACAGATCCAGGAGCGCAGCACCGTGTTGCCGTCGTAATAACGGTACGTCCTGTATCCCTCTACTTCAGAACCGAAATAAGTCTCTATCGAGTGCGCGAGCGCATCGGCTTGGCCGTCCAGATCATCGATGACCGAAAGTGGCTTTCCAAGCGATCGGGCCAAATCGGCGGCGGCGCGCAGACCGCCGTACGCCAGAGAGGATGTCGACAGGTTAGCCTTGCCTGCCGGAAACCGGTTCTCCAGCTCATCGGAATCGGAAGCGATCACTCCCGCAGGCGTCATCTGGCGACGGCAATACTCAAGGGCCCATAGAATATGCGGCCAGAGCTCTTCGGCGATCTTATGGTCGCCGCGCGCAAGGGCGAATCTCGCAGCGCCGTATGCGTACATGGCAGCATCGCCCCGGTCGCCCGCGCCAGCCCAGATATCATCGCCTTCCGCCACAATCGACGACGGAATTGCTTTGTAATCCGGCTTCATGTACGTCGCGAACAATCTGTAACAGTTCAGCGACGCATCATCACCGCCGATGTCGCCAAGAAATGGGAAAAACGGCCCGGCATACTCTGCCTGATCGTTGCACCATAGCGCCGCATAGTACGGACCGCCGCCGGGTGAGTGCATCAGGCCGTTTTTCGTTTGAAAGATGCTCTCGGCCGCCCGCAATTTCGCAAAGTCAAATGCGCGGTTCAGGACAGGATCAGGGGTCTCCAGCCGCAGCGATAGATCGATATGGCGGGCGAACGAGCGGCGCTTGCCTTCCTCCGCTGCAACATCCAGCTTCAAAGGTTCTTCCTTTGCTTTCCTGCCGCTGATCGAAAAGCCGAAAGTATATTCTTCGCCGGCGGTGAGATGAACGGAACTTTGAGCGTCGCTTGCCGTGGTCAGGATATAGGGGCCATCGACATCTCCAGCCGGATCGGTGCGCTCCTCATGGCTCATGGGGGCGATATCGAGGTCGAGCGCGTTCGCCGAGACGTTTTTCAGCGTCCACTTTTCCATCAGTGCTCTGTAGGTCGTGCTTGGGAAAATCGTGCGGGCGATCTCAACTCCCGGAGCGGCGACACTGTGTATCGTAAGCAGGCCGTCGAAGACGATCCACTGCGTCTTCCCCGTGCCGAGCGGCTTTCCATCGAGAGATATCACGGGCGCGATCTCCGCACCGTAATCCCGGCTAAGGCTGCCATGCGTGTCGTTCGGTTTGACCCTGAGGTTTGGCCAGACGATATGCCTGCTGACAGTTGCACTGCCGTCGGTCTCAACTCCATAGTCGACGATGACCGACACCTGCCTGCCGCTCATCTCGAGCTGATCATCGTGCGGTAGGTGGGTATCCGCCGCGACATCCCACGCAATTCCAATTTTCTTCGGCATCTCCCACCGCCGCAGCGGTGGAGGCGGCGGAGCCACCAGCTCCGGATTCGTTCCTGTCACTTCCAATATTGCATCGCCCCAATCTGCATGATCGTAACCATTTCCATCGCCGCCATCTGTGACCCTCAAGATGAGCCTGTCGATTCCGGCGACATCGATATTCACCTCTTGGGCCGGGTCCCCACCCTTCATAACGCCGCTGCGCCAGAGCATTTTGCCGTCACCGGTGATTAGGAATTCGACAGAGCCCTTGCCCGGCCCAACATCGTCGTCTATCCCGACCATGGCGTGAAACGACTTCGTGCCCTTCGACAGTTTGAGGTCAGCTTCGCCAGCGGAATGCGTCCCCAGGCCCGTCTTAAAGACCTTCCCGCTGATGGTAAGAGGATGTTTCTCCACGGATAGATTCGCCTGAGCGCTGCCCCAGCCCTGCTTTACATTGGCGATATCGAGCGACGATAACGAAACAAAATTAGCGGCCCCGGTCGAGGTCGCTATTCCTAACGATAAAAGAGACAGTAACACCGGTAGTACGACAGTTTTCATGATTTGTTACGGCAGAATCCTCTCCCCCGGTATGTGCAAGCAGGGACGCTTGCACATACTGAGGGAGAGGATTCTGCTCTCCTACTGCAGCGTTATATAGTCAACGTTCAACAGTCCCGATCCCGAGTTGCCTGAGGCTCCGGTTCCCCATTGTACTCCGATTTCACGGATGTCATTGAGGTTTGGATCGCCCGTCAGGTTGATGGTCATGGTGACCGTCGTGCCGACCACCAGGGCTGAAGAGCCGGAGTCGAACGTCTGCAGCGTCGGGCCGGTTTTGATGTAGAGTTTGCCCCACAGTCCGCTGGGCGCCCCACCTGCGCCGCAATGAAGCACAGCCTTCAGCTGTGAGTATCCCGAGAAGTTATCGGCCGTCGTATTCTTCAGGAAATACGAAGCATTGTTCGTGTAATTGACCCCAATTTGCGCGGAGTACGGACCATGGTACTGCCATTCCGGCGCGCAATTCGGTCCGCCGGTCTGGCCGACACCCACCCACGGCACGATCGTGGAATCGAAGTCGTACTTGATCACAAGCGTAGCGGCAGTCGGCGTTGCGGTCGCTTCATTTGAATATCCAGATGAGCCGGCGGAATTGGCGGCCTTCACTTTGTAGTAGTACGCCGTCCCGTTGGTCAACCCCGTGTTCGTATAGCTGAGCGCCGTAATTCCCGTGGCAATGGCCGTTGTGCTTTCGCCGCCAGCAGTGGTCCCACGGTAGACGTTGTACGATGTCGCCCCCGAGCTTGCAGTCCACGTCAGCACCACCTGCGCATTGCCGGCAGTAGCCGTCAGGCCGGTCGGAGCGGTTGGGATCGCAAGATTGGGAGTGGCGGAAGCCTCGTTGGAATATCCCGACGTTCCCGATGCATTGACCGCCTTTACCTTGTAATAGTACGTACTGCCGTTGGTCAAACCGGTGTTCGTGTAGCTGGTGGTAGTAATGCCCGTCGCAATTGCGGTCGCGCTCTCGCCACCTGCCGTTGTACCGCGATACACGTTGTAAGAAGCGGCTCCGCTACTGGCCGTCCATGCGAGAGCGACCTGCGTATTGCCCGCCGTTGCTGTCAGGCCAGTTGGCGCGGAGGGAACTGCAAGAACGGGAGTAGCCGAGGCCTCATTCGAGTATCCGGATGTTCCGGCGCTATTGACGGCTTTTACCTTGTAATAGTATGCCGTTCCGTTGATTAAGCCGGTGTTAGTATAGGTCGTTCCTGTGACGCCGGTAGCAACAGCCGTTGCGCTTTCACCGCCCGCGGTAGTCCCACGGTAGACGTTGTACGATGTTGCGCCTGAGCTGGCCGTCCAGGAGAGAGCGATCTGTGTATTGCCGGCTGTTGCGGACAGCCCCGTTGGAGCAGACGGCACAGTGGGTGGCGCCCCGGAGTAGCTGAGCGTCACGTAATCGACATAGAGCGATGTCGATCCCGAATTGCCGGATGAGCCAGTGCCGTACTGGATGCCGATTTCCTTGATCTGGTTCAGGTTGGGGATGCCGGTCAAGTTCATCGTCAGGACCGTGCCTGCCGTTGTCGAGCCTATGTTGACGGCCCCTGCGTCATACCACGCCGACGTGCTCCCCGTCTTGATGTAGAGCTTGGCCCACAGCCCGCTCGGCGTTCCCCATGTCGCGCTTCGGACCACGGCCGAGAGTGTCGTATACGCGGAATAGTCGTCATTGGCGACGCAGTTTATCCAGTAATAGGTGCTGTCGGTCAGGTTGACATCGATCTTGGCGGAGTTCACGCCGTGCGCCGCCCAATCATTTGTAAAGTACGGGCCGCCGGCCATTCCCGCGCCGGTCCATCCCGAGAGCGTTCCCTCAAAGTCGTATTTTACCGTGGTGACGATCGTGTTCGCCGTGGCGCTGACCTCGGCCGACTTCGGGCTCTCGCCGACACTGTTGACGGCGCTGATCTTGTAATAGTACGCGACCCCGTTGGTCAGCCCCGTGTCGGAAAAGTTCGTGGTGGTGACGCCAGTGGCGATCGGGGTAGTGCTCTCGCCGCCGGCGCTGGTTCCTCGATAGATTTTGTAGCTCGTCGCATTATACGGTCCGGACCACGACAGGCCGACACTCAGGTAACCGGCTGTCGCACTGACGCCCGTCGGAGCTGTGGGAGCGACAGGAGTGGCCCCTTCGCACTTGGAAGCCTGGATGCCGCACATGGTTCCGACAAGTGTGCCCGTGGAACTGCCGAAGGAGAATGTAAAGGACGTGCTGTCTACATCTTCCATCTGCCATGGCATGAGGCCGTCGTAGTCCAGTGTCGCGTTCTGTGCCAGGGAGTGCCAGGCCGAAAAGAGCGAATCGCGATTGCCCGTGGACGTCTCCTCGCCGTACTCTTCCAGGACAATCGGCTTATGCGCCGTATTGTGGGCGATGTTCGCCCGGTCCGTCAGGAACGCGTTGGTCCATGTGCTGTCCTTGCCCCAGCCCGTGGGATACAGGTGGACAGTTGCGAAATCGATGTTGGCGTCGCTGATGTTGCACGTGAAGTCGTTTCCCGTGGAACCGTTCTCGGTCCAGTCTCCGCCGTTGCCACCAAGCTTGAAGCCTTCCTCTCCGGTCGATACCATATGGTTCGGATCAAGGCCCTTGATATACGATGCCATCATATCGATCCAGTTATAGAGGGTCGTTCCGGTCGTATCGCTGGGGCAGCGGGGTTCGTTGGCAAGTTCCCAGGAGAAGATGCCCGGATCGTTCTTATACTGGACGCCCGTATAGAAGTTTGTCCGGTTCACGAGCATGTTGATATAGTTCTTGAACGCGGTCTGGCATCCGGCGTTTGTGTAGAAATCGGACTCGGGATGCCCCGTTCCCTCTACCTGATCGACATACCACTGCATGCCATTGAAATCGGTCCAGTAGTTGTTGAGGGTGAGAATCACCTTTTCACCATGCGTCTCTGCATCCTGAATCGCATAGTCGAGCTCACGCAGGGCGGATTCCGTATAGACGCCCAGCGATGGCTGTATCCTGCCGGCATCGCCGTTATAATACGCCCACATCCGGATCACCGTGACACCCTTCGTGGCGCAGCCGGCCACCAGGGTATCATCGCGGGTGGCGCTTGTGTTGATGCCAAGGTAGTACAGATTGTTACCGCCGAAGTAGATCTTTTTGCCGTTGAGCATAAAATTTCTATCACTGTGATAGGCAAAGTTAGCCGGCGGCACGGCAAAGCAATATTGCATCGATAGCGTTAACATCATCACACTAAATAATGTTAATAGATTGACGGACTTCCTTTTCATAATTCGTCCTTTCGTCTCCCGGGATTGCTCGGCATTGAGCCTGCGGCCTGGCTTCTGTCACACCTTGAAGCCAGGCCGGCAGCTTATTGGTCACATCCCGGGGTTTAAGCGATGAGAGGTGGACGATATGGCGATCCACCTCTCATTGTCTACTGGCCTCCGGCTTGCCCGGCGGATGCCGAAGAGTTATGCTTTTTCATGTAATCTGAAAATCCCGGGGGCGGCGGATCGCCGATTTTACCGAAGCGAGCTTTGTACTCGTCGTCGCTGATGTGGTTGGCGCTGGAGTGGGAGCATCCTGCACATGCCAACAACATGAGAATCGCGATCCCCGCAAGGGCGCGGCCCAGAGATTGGGTTATCTTCATCGCATTGCTTTCTAAAGCCCGGCGACCGGGTACCCACTGGGTGGCACGGGCTGGTAAGTTCACGAAGTCGGCCTACGCCGACTCAGAAAAGACGCCTTTGGCGTCATCTTCAGTGTCCGAAGGCGGGTGCCCTCTGGGCGCTTGTGACCTTACCAGCCCGTGAATTTATTCGCCAGGGCATATCCCGGCCATCTAGCCGGGTTCCGACCGCCAGGGCAGGCAACAGCCCTGAAACACTACTGACGAATGGCATTCCACAGGTTGCTGCCGGGCTTGGCATTCGGATCCGGGTTGGTATCGGACGGGCGCATGGACTTGACATGTCCGTCGACGAACACGAAGTTCGCGACCGTGCCTCCGGCATGCTTAGCCGATACGGCTCCGTTTGGTCCTGCCGGGAATGCGGCCAGCGCACGGGTGCCATTGGGGAGATCCTGCGGGCTGTAGCTGCTGTCCCACCAGGTATCGTTTGAGATCAGCGCAGTCGGCCCCCAGGCGGGGAAGGCCGGGAATTTGCCGGCTTTGACGCACTCATCCGCATGCTTTTCGGCAATGAGGATAGTGCCACTGGGATAATTGACGGCCGCCAGCGTCATGATATTTGGCGTAATCCAGTCCTGAGCAATGCCCATTAATCCACGCAGCTCGTTTCCGGTAGCAGTGGGGGCATTGTAGCCATTGGCCGCATAGGAAATGGTATTCAACGTGCCTCCCCACGGCGGCGCAGCCGTGTTCATGGAATCGTCGGGGCACTGAAACACGGCCAGCGACTTTACATAAGGCTGGACCGTATATGTCCAGGTCTGCTGCCAATCCCAATTCGAGTTGACACCCATCGGGAATGTCTCATCGTAGTCCTGCACATACTGGAGGACTGAAAGGCCAAGCTGCTTCTCGTTCGACATGCACGATGACTGGCGAGCCTTCTCTCGGACCTGGGCAAAGACGGGAAACAAAATGGCGGCAAGAATCGCTATTATTGCGATAACAACTAGTAATTCAATTAATGTAAAACCTAACTTTTTCACTTCAGTTCTCCTTACGATATTAAAAATGAGATCCCGGCCCGATTGCCGAAATGCGCGAGTAAAACAGATCCGCCGACGCTATGTAAACCGCAGCTTCGGTCTATTCCGCGTCTCCTGCGGATCTCGCTGACAGTTCATAGTATCACAAAGGATGCGCCTCGTCAATAGAGTTTTATAAATTTACTGTAATTTCACGAAAATTAAATGTAGCATCATTTAGATTGCCGGAGCACAGCAGGATTCTCTCTTGACCAGCGTAACCGGCACCTGAATCACGAGCGGAGGATCGCTCTCCGTCTTTGTGCCGGAAGACTGTATGCGCAGGAGCAATCGGCGTACGCCAAGCTGTCCCAGGTATTCCTTTGGGACACTGAGCGTCGTGAGAGGCGGCTGCGCCTGCGCGGATTCATCGGTATCGTCAAAGCCGGCGATACTCAGATCCTCAGGCACACGCAAGCCGAGTTTTTTGCAGACTTGCATTACGACGAGGGCGTAGTGGTCATTGACACAGAACAATGCCGTCGGCCGATTGGGCCTGGTAAGGTACTGCGCGACCTCATCATAAGGGTTTACTTGATCCTGGACACAGTAGATCGATTCTCGATCTACATTCAGCCCAAGTTTGTAGGATGCAGCCAGGTAGCCGTCGTAACGGTCGCCGAATGTCGCCGCTTCCGGGGTCGTCCAGAGGAAACCGATACGCCGGTGGCCGAGTTCGTGCAGATAACGGACCGCCTCGCCGGCCCCATTGAAGCCATCGGATACGATCCCATCGTAAAGCCCATTCCCGTCCCGGTTATCTATCAGGACGATATGGTCCACCTGTGTGCTGAATGCGCTCAGAACATCGGCATCGGCAGTCCCCACCAGGAGCATGCCGGAGAGGCTCTGCTCGCGCACCATACGAGGAGCTTCGTCATAGAGGCGGTCGCGATTGGTGGTGTGGACCATGAGATGCAGACCGAGATCGGCCGCCTCTTCCATTGCGCCCATCAGCAGCGGACCGTAAAACCTGTTCATTTTGAGATTATCAACCGCTGCCGCAAAAAATTGGAAGCCGATCGTTCCCACCGAGGAATCAGGCAACCGGCCCGCAGAACTCGTAGGGGCTTGACGCGCCTTGCGGGGGCGATAGTTCAACTGAGCGGCCACCTCCAGGACACGCCGTTCGGTTTCGGCGCTCAACTGGCTTGGCGTACTGAAGGAGCGGGATACCGTCGCAACAGAGACGCCGGCTAAACGGGCTACGTCGAATATAGTGGCCATAGGCGGATTGTATCAGGATAGACAAAGCATGTCAAGCATTGTAAGATACTTTCTGAAAATTACAAAGGTGCAGTAAGGAGGTCGTTAGGAGTGATCCGATAGTCGAAGGCGGTTGCCTTTCGCCATTCGAAATATCACCTTTTAGAGCGTTATCACACCAAAATTGCCGACGCGTCAGATATAAAGTTATCCTGCCCTGCGAACATAAAACAACGTTTCGGTAGCCATTACTCTTGCCAGTATTCTTCCACAGACGCCATCAACCCCGATATTGTGTGCGTTGCGGCGGTGATATCAGGCGCGCGGCCGAACAAATCGGCGAAGGTTTGGGCGGTGCTGGGACCGATACAGGCCGATACGATGCCGGTTGGGAAATCGGTGAGGCCCGCAGCCGCTGCGAAGTTCTTTACCGTCGACGAACTCGTAAACGTGACGGCGTCCACGTCACCGCCCTGCAGCGCCTCGATCACCTCCGCTGCGCCTTCGCCGTCGATGACGGTCTCATATGCGGCCGCCACGGCAGGTAGCGCCCCGCGGCTTTCGAGGATCTCGATCAGCGACGGATCGCCTTCGGCGGCGCGCGGCACGAGTATGCGTACTCCCTCAAGGTCGCCGGGAAGGGTCTGCGCTAGAGCTGCCCCTGTCGCGACATCGGGAAGAAAATCCCGTTCGATCCCGCGCGCCCGCAGCGCCTGGGCAGTAGCCGGCCCCACCGCCGCAATTCGAAGTCCCGACAGAGCGCGCGCATCCGCGCCGTTTGCATTCAGCCGCTCGAAGAACGCCTTTACGGCCGGAGCGCTTGCGAACACAACCCACTTGAAATAGGTCAGATTGACGAGCGCCGTATCCAGCGCCTCATAAGAGTCGGCCGGAGGAACGGTCTTGATTACCGGAAACTCGATCGGCTCGGCATGGGCTGCCCGCAGCAGGTCGACCAGGTCCGATGCCTGCTCGCGCGCCCTCGTAACCAGGATGCGCTTGCCGGATAAACCGCCCCGGTCAAACCATCGGATATTCTCGCGTAGCGCAACGACATCGCCCACAACGGTAACGGCCGGAGCGGTGAAGCCCGCTTCCCGGACCTTTGTCACGATGTCTGCAAGCGTCCCCGTGAGTGTCGCCTGCCTGCCTGCCCATGTCGCCCAGCGCACCAGGGCAACCGGCGTCTCCGGAGACCGGCCGTTCTCAATCAGCTTACCGACAATCTCGTCGAGGTTCTCCACGCCCATCAGGAACACAAGGGTATCGGCCGCATGGGCGATACGGTCCCAACGCCGCCGGCCTTCGGCAGCGCCCGGCGCGCGGGTGGCGCTCTCGCGGGCGTCATCGCGCTCGTGCCCGGTGATAACGGCGAACGACGATGCCGCGTCGCGGTGCGTCACGGGAATGCCGGCGTAGGCAGGGCCTGCGATGGCGCTGGTGATGCCGGGGATGACCACGAATGGGATATCGCGCTCTCGCAGATACTCGGCTTCCTCGCCGCCACGCCCGAACACAAACGGATCGCCCCCCTTAAGGCGAACGACGACCTGCCCCGCCTGAGCGCGCTCGGCGATGAGCGCATTGATATTCTCCTGCTTCATGGCATGGCGGTCGGCCTGCTTGCCCACATAGATCCGCTCCGCGGTCTCCGGGGCGCGCCCAAGCAGCGATGGGTGCGCAAGGCGGTCGTACACCACGACATCCGCAATACTCAACGCATCTGCGCCGCCCACCGTAATTAACTTGGGGTCGCCCGGTCCCGCGCCGACGAGGTAAACCTTCCCCACCCTGTTTTCTGCAGTTTCCAACTTCTCGATCAACCTTCCTTGTGAGGACCAGGAATCCCACCCCATCCCCTCCCTTCGGGAGGGAATAAGGGTGGGTCCTAAACGAACCCCACGTGCGAGTAAAGAGTAGGCCTTAGCGAGCAAACGCTTCCGAATTATGCGTTCACTTTGTATGTTGCGTTAGACTACGCTCGTACATCTCCTCGAACTTTGCGGCCGCGGCGGAGTATGCCTCGTGGCGGTCCGTATCCGGCTTGAATACTTTGCCCTTACCTACTTTAACATCCGCAGCCGACTTAATAATCCCAAGATACTCAAGCGCCAGGATGGCCGCGCCGCGGCTCGACGCCTCGAAGATCTTGCGCGTCTCAATGGGCGCTCCGAAAACATCGGCCAGGATCTGGGTCCAGACCGTATCGTGCGACAGCGCGCCGCCGGTCGCAACGATCGTCGTGGCATCAGGGAAACGCTGCGCCAATCGCCTGCGAACGATGTCGTAGAGAAACGCGGCGGATTCCAGCGACGCCCGCAAAATATCCGCCGATGTCGTATGCAGGTTCATGCCGAAGATCGCGGCCTGCGCCTGCGGATGCCAGCCCGGAGACCGTTCGCCGGCCCAGAAGGGCAGCACGGTCAGACCATGGGCAGCAGGCTTCATCGCCGACAATGCGCGCATCTGCTTGTGGACATCGTCAAATTTCAGCGTACCCTCAAGCCATGCATACATGTTGCCGCCCGTCGCAAAAGCGCCGCCGGTCAGCAGGCGCTTTCGATCGATACGGTAACAGAACAGGCCGGGAACGATGGCCGTGCTGTCAGCCTCGACGGTGATTCGCATCGCAGCCGATGTTCCGACATTGAACGCGATCGTCCGCTGATCGATCCCCCCACCACCGATGTTTGAGCAAGCGCCGTCGCCGGCAGCAGGAAACCACGGCAGATCGGCAAAGAGAGAGAGTGATCGCCGGAACTCGTCCGTGATTCCGGACACGGGCGCATCACAGTCGACGACATCGGGAAGTACGGAAGGCTTTACGCCGGCAAGGTCCAGCGCGACCTCATCCCACTCACAATGATTGGGATCATACAGGCCGGTCCCCGACGCCATGGAGATCGATGTGACGGACTTCCCAAACAGTCTCAGGTAAAGGTAATCGGCAAATCCCATCCAGCGCGCGACACGACGGGAGACATCCGGCTGAGTCTCACGAAGCCAGACCAGCTTTGCCGGCCAGAAGCACGGATGCAGTTCGCAGCCGGTTCGGACATGGTACTCCGACGGCTCGATCTCCTGCCGCAGTTGCACCGCGGCTGCTCCCGCGCGCGTGTCTGCCCATGAATACAGCGGCGTTGCGGCCTTGCCCTCGGCATCCACACCCATCAGGCTATGCCAGAAGCATGATGCGGCTACGGCGCAAATACGGCTCTTGATATCGGCAGGGAGGGAGCGGGACAGGTCTTTAAGGAGCGAAATCGTGAGGCGCACAAGCTCATCGGCATCCGTTTCGATTCCGCCGTCTTCGGTGGTTGTCTGCTGGTATGGACGCTGCCGCTCAGCGTCGGGCACGGGATGTCCACGGCGATCGTAAAGGATAGCCCGGACGGACGATGTCCCGAGGTCGAGGGCTAAGATGCAGGGGGCCTGTTTCATAGCTATATTTGCGTAATGGTGTAAGCGCCCAGTATTCCCGCGGCAATCAAGACAAATACCCAAACCTGCCAGCGGCCGAGACGGCGCGGATCGAATGCCAGGGCGGCGGATTGCAGAACAAGGAGCAGAAGGGCGATGGGGGCTGTTCGAACCAGCGCAGACTGAGCCAGCTGTCCAGAGCCGCTGTTGATATCGCTGAGAATCCCGGCCGCGCCGGCAACATTGAGCAGAAGAAGAAGGACGGGGATAACGCGCCAGGCCAGCACGGTATCCGCCGCGACCGAAAGCACAAACAGCGATCCGCAAAGCAAGCCGGTTTCGGCAGCGGCAGGCTGCCAGAGGTTTGTGCTCGAATTGGATATTTGCCGGAACACGCCGGCCGTGCCGGGCAGAAGCGCTGCCAGAAGGGCCGGGAAGTACCAGTAGAAGATCTGCCAGAAGCCGCGCCGGGGCGGCAGCACCTGCAGGCGGACACCGATCTCCTCGCGGCCGGCGGTAGTTTCCAGCACCACGATCTCATCGAACTGCGCGGGAGCCTGCCAGACGCCGCCGGCATCGGCCGTCAGCGTAAGGGGCTGTTTCTGCCGGGTGGTAAACGAAGCGGGCTCCACACGCACCCAGCCTGGCGCAGAGGCCACACGTCCTTGCACCGTGCCCACACCGCTATTGCGCAGCGTGATACGGGAGGATCTCGTCTCACCCTTGCGGACGGTCCCAAAATCGACGGTCTGGCTGGACAACGCCACCTTTGCTCCGGTCAGTTCGGTATGATCACGCGTGAGGGTCTTGTCGGTTGGATGGTAGACGAGGCCCTCTTCTAGAGCCGCCACAGCGGCATCCCGATCGCCACTGTCTCGAAGGGCGCGGCCAAGCCGCTGATGGTACACCGCGCGCATGGGATCCAGTTTCGCGGCCCGGCGCAGGAACGGGACGGCAGCGGCGTGGCGACCGTCATCGGCGCAGCGCACTCCCGCCTCGAAGGCATGGTGCGCCTCATCCATGGTGTCGAGGCCGGCGCGGTACAGGAAATCTCGCAACAGGTGGTCTTCATCGCCGCCCATGGGCCGTTCGCGCACCAGCTTCTCGGCGACATCGGCAAGGGGCGTCTCTCCGATTGTGCGAAGCCATTGAACGAGAGCGCCGGACAGGAGAGCCGTCTTCGCTGAGAGCCAGTGATCCGGGGCATGCATCAGGAAGCCGTCGATGTCTTCCATCGGCGGCGCGCCGGGAAGCATCAGCACGCCTGCGAGTTCCAGCGTAGCCGGCGACGCCGCAATGGTGGGGGCGTCCTCATCAACAAGCGTGGTATATGAAGGGAGGTTGGTATAGGTCGGCGCGGCGACTCCCACCAGGTCAGCGACGCTGTGAGCGGGATCGGCCTTGATAATGCGGCGCAGGTCAGCCGCCATTACGGCGGCGTCTTCGTAGCGTTGCGCGCGCGAGCGGGCCAGGGCGCGGCCGATAATGTCGTCGGTCTCAGGATCGGTATCGGAGCGAACGCCGCTGACGGGATCGAGAGGCTCCGTCTCGATGGCGCGCTTCCAGGCAAATGGATCCTTGGCTCTTGCGACGCCGAATGGACGGCGGCCGGCAAGCATCTCATAGAGGATGATTCCTGCGGCCCAGATATCGGACTGGCGGTTGGACTGCTCATGCTCCTCGAAGTCTTCCGGCGCCATATAGGCATAGGTGCCCGCGCCGCCGGCAAAGGAGTTGGTGCCCAGGACCTGAGCCAGACCGAAGTCGACAAGCTTTACACGGCCGTCGTGGGAGATGAGGATGTTGGCGGGCTTGACGTCGCGATGAACGGTCCGGTTCGCGTGGGCATAGGCAAGGCCTTCGCAGATCTGGGCAGCGATATCGAGGGCATCGGCGACGGGCAGTTGAGGGTGTTCGCGCAGTATATCCTGGAGGTTGCGCCCCCGGATATACTCCATGTCGATGACGACTTTGCCTTCGATGACATCGACGCCGTTGACCTGGACAATGTTGGGATGGTGGAGGCGATCGAGAACGCGCGCTTCTTCCACGAAGCGTTCGCGCTCCTCTCCCTGGGCTGAGACTTCCTTGAGGGCAACGAGCTTGCCCAGAAGAGTATCTTTCGCGAGGTAGACAATACCCGACGCCCCGTGTCCAAGGACATCAAGGCGTTCATATTTGCCCAGCATTCCCAGTGGCATCTAGGGCTTAGAGCTCAAAGGCCGCAGAACCTTCAGGCGGCCGGAATCAATCACATAGACGGAACCGTCATCGTCAACGGCCAGATCGGTCGGCCCGGTCAGCTTACCCGGCACCTGGATCGGCTGGCCTTTTTTCGGCAGGACATATTTCTTGTCCGGCGCATAGACCCAACGGCGCTTTCCGGTCGTATCTATCATCATGATAGACCTATCGGCGGTATCCAGCATATAGAGATTCCCGCCAGGATCGACAGAAAATTTGAAACCGGCTTTGCGCCCCGGCGCATCGGCCGTGAACGCATATGCCAGATTCGGCAGCGGAACACTCGCTTTTTTGCCGCCGTCCGGAGCGATGGTTATCCCATCGCCGTCGAGAGTCTCGACGATGATGTCATGCGTTTTCGCGTTGAGCATGATAGGCTCGTCGCGAAGCGGCGGCATGTTCGGAACGACCTCAGGTTTGTCGTACTTTAACGATGCGTAATCCGGAGGAGGCGGTGGCGGCGGAGGCTTCGGCTTATCAAAGAACGGAGGCGAAAGCTGGAATACAAAGCCTGCAGCGCTTAAGAACTGAGCGAGGTAGAACGTCGCAGCGCCGAAGATAACCGTGGCGGCCACCAGCCATGGCATCACGTTGGAACTGCCTTGCTTCGCCGCAGGCTTACGCTCGGAACGCTGGCGACGCTCAGGCTGGAAGAACTCTTCCTCTTCTTCCTCATCCTCATCGGGATTGCCTTCGAACTTGCGGATCGGCCCGTCGCCGAACTTCGCAACCAGCGCAGTGATATTGTCCCGGCCGCCGCGCTTGTTGGCCAGATCCACCAGGCTGTCGGTAGCGCCCTGCGCCGTCGATGCCCTTACCAGAAGGCGTTCCAGATCCTCGTCGCGCAGTTCGCCGCTGAGGCCGTCGGTGCAGAGCAGCACGGCCTGGACATCCGAAAGCGGAAACTCCACAATATCCGGCTCGATGGTGGGCTCGATGCCTACCGCGCGGGTGATGACGTTCCGGAACTTGGATTTGCGCGCATGCTCTTCGGTGATAGTGCCGGCGCGAACCTGCTCGCCGACAAAAGAGTGGTCGTTGGTGATGCGCTCTATGACGCCGCCGCGGATCATGTAGGCGCGGCTGTCACCGGCATGCCCGACAAACAGGCGGTCCTCGGTGATAACGGCCACGACACACGTCGTGCCCATGCCTTCGTGGTCTTTGCCGGACTGAGACAGCTCATAGACGGCCGCATTGGCTTTACGGAGCGCGGAGCCGATAGCGTCCTGCACGGGGATCTGACGGCCCTTCGGCGCGGCCAGCATCTCGGAGAGGGTGTCGGCGGCAACAGTGCCCGCAGTTTCCGAGGCGCGCTCGCCAAAGTTGCGTCCGCCCATGCCGTCGGCCACGATCAGGATCGCATCGACAGTAAGGTTGCGTTCCTTGCCGTGCACAAGAACAAGGTAGTCCTCATTGTTTGCACGCCGCCCAGGATCAGTTTTTGCGCCGACGGAGAAGTTCATTCTGTAGGAGGGTCTCTTAACGATAGGTCTAGTATAGCCAAGGGGCGGGCTAAAAGGCAACCCTACAGGAAATATCGCCGCGCAATACATCGCCTATCTCCTGAATTCATCCGCAGGAATACGTCCCTACGCCCATCCCGGCTGCCGTTGCCACCCGGCATGACGACAGCCTGCACATCCGTGCAGGCTGTCGTCGCGGCGATGGAAAATATGCGCAGGCTTGCCCTGGCGGCCATTTGCCCTGGCGGCTGAAGCCACGGGCTAGAGAGTACACATGTCCGCCTTCGCGGACTAAGAATGGGGCCTTTGGCCCCTCTGTGTGCCCGGTGGGGCACTGTTGTACTCTCTAGGCGCTGTTTCAACCGCCTGCTTCTTTATCGAAACCCTTAATAATAAAGGTCGAAATAGTCGTTCGTGGTGTTCGTGGCGCTCTGCGAGGTCGCGTAGAGCTGTACGATATCTCCTGCCTGGGCATAGGGGATATATGTTCGGTATGTCCACTGCGTCGACCACTGGGCCGCTTCGCTGCTGCTGATGACACTTCCATTGCGCAGCACCTGGATAAGTCCCACGCACGGAACGGGCGCCCTCAGGTTGAAAACGACGACAGGAGCGTTGTTGCCCAGCGGCGGAACCTGGATCCACTTGACGGTCTGCCAGTAGGAGGGGTTGGTTGCAAATGTGAACGTATTGTCCACGTTTCGTGTGCCGTTGCCCGGGAAGTTGACGGTGGGCAGGGCGATCCAGGAATTGATGGCGTCGACGGGCGGAACGAGGGGCCAGGCGCCGGTAGCAGGCTGCACGCTCACATAGAACGAGTTGCTGGCGACCGTATGAGCGGCGTCCCAGACGACGAACGGGCCGACGGTGCCGACGGGCGTCGTGGTGGGAACGGCGACATTCAACTGATAGACGATCGTCCTGGCCGACGTAAAGATCTGAGTCGCCGTCATCGAGATGCCCTGAGGATTGGCGCAAACGACGTTCAGATTGATGGATGGAGCGTTGCTCGTCGTCGTGGCATATTCCGAAACGTCGATCGACGCCCAGTTGCCCTCACCTATCGCGATGGTGCCGGGCGCAACGCTGAGTGAATAGGTGGCGGCATCGGCGCGGACACCGCCGATACAGGCGAGAGCGGCCGTTACGGCCAATGCAGAAAGTGCGTTCAACAACCTGGATTTGCAAGACATGAGATGTGCTCCTCTTCGACGTGAAAACATGGTACGTTCTTTCCACCGCATTTGCGGTTGGCGATTGGACGATGGAGTGTGATGACTGGATAGATGCCGAGAGGCATCCGGGTACATGTACTGTTGCTATAGAAGCGATTACAACAGAGATACTTAGAGCTTCTAAAAGCGTGAACCTGTCAGCAATTCAATCTACGAGATCATAAATTGAAATCTTTAATACTCTATTTATACAACTTAAACGTACAAAGAACAGATTCTGGAATTACTTAATTCAAAACCGTCGAACTCAGTATATCTAGCGCGGCCATTGTTTGTCAATATTTTGTAACCGGATTTTTATTTCTTATCAACATTCTCGATGGCGCTAATCATTCTGCTATAAAATATTTTATATTACATTTATTTACATTGCTGGATCATCTTCCAGAGATGCTGCGATGTGACTATAACGGTCTTCGACCGTTGTGACGAACGTGATCTGAGCCTGATATAAGCCCGGCAGTTCGCGTCTAAGCCTATCGATTAACCGATTAAATAAAATTCAGCATTCAAGAGAGGCTTCAATAAACTTCCATCCCAAGAATACGCGTCATCAGGTCGAATTGATAACGAATAAGATCTCAGACCTCCCGCTTGACAGTACATTCAGGCAGTGATACAATAACAAATCGCTTAACCGAATAAACGCAATCATTAAATATGCCTGAGAGCATTCTGCCGCCTCCGAGAGGGCAGATACCGCGCGAATCACTCTGGAGTGTAAGTAGACAATGGCCGTCGAACAGTCAAAGAAGCAGGATACATCCTCCCATCTCCCCGCAGCATCCGGAGAGCGGCCCCCTAGACCGCCCCGCGTCACATGGCGAGCCTGCCTGATCGGACTTCTGCTCACTCCATTGCTCGTCTTCTGGGTGGAGTATACGGAGATTGTGGCAAGCGGCCCGGATCTGGCGGCGATGTCCCTGCCGCTGGCGGTCGTCTTTGCCCTGATGGTCCTGATCCTGGGAAACAGGATCATCAAAGGCTGGCGCCCGGGCGCGGCGATGACGCAGCAGGAATTGCTGACCGTCTACAGCATGACGGCGGTGGGCGTTGGGATCGGCGGCATCGGAATGATGCAATTCCTGACACCGATGCTGGTGGGCTGGCGCTACTTCTCGACGCCTGAAAATGGTTGGGACCGGCGCTGGCATCAGTTCGTGCCCCACTGGGCCATGCCGGACCGCTCCGTCGTCCCCGATTACTATGCGGGGCGGTCCTCGTTCTTCACTCCTGAACACCTTGCCGGATGGGCCGGCGCAATCGCCGTGTGGTCGGGGTTCATCCTGACAATGCTCATCTGCTTTTACTGCCTATCGACCCTCTTGCGCCGCCAGTGGGTGGAGCAGGAACGGCTGTCGTTCCCCATCGCGCAAATCCCCATGGAGATCACCCGCAACGGCGGCGATACCCCCATCTGGCGCAACCGCCTTCTCTGGGCCGGCTTCCTGCTCCCGGTCGTCCTTGAGAGTATGGCGACCATCCACTTCTCGCTGCTGCCGTCGATGCCATACATCCCGCTGAAGCCGGAAGGCAGTCTGCAGCTGGAAACATACATCAACCAGCGTCCATGGAACGCCATCGGCTACACTCCCATGTCGTTCTATCCCTTCGCCATCGGCATCACCTATCTGCTTCCGCTCGACGTCTCCTTTTCATGCTGGTTCTTCCATCTGCTGACCAAGTGGGAAAATGTCGCGGCGACGGCCATTGGGCTGCGCGATGCCGGCGCGGGGGCGGCTCTCGCTCGCCTGCCCTACTCCAGCGAGCAGGCCGTGGGCGCATGGATCGGTCTGGCGCTGTTGTCCCTGCGACTGGCCATGCCCAGCCTGGCGGCATCGTGGCGCAAGGCGTTCACCGGCAAATCACAGATCGACGACTCGGCCGAGCCCCTTTCCTACCGCACGGCGTATATCGGCCTGATCCTGACATCGGCCCTCCTTGTCGCTTTCGGCGTCGCGCTCGGGCTGTCCCTCTGGGTATCTCTGCTCTTCTGGGCGCTCTACCTGCTCTTCGCCCTCGCCGCGACAAGAGTGCGCGCCGAGGCCGGGCTGGCCTGGGGACCGGGAAACGATGTATGGCAGGGCGCGCATACGGTGCTCGTCAACATGGGCGGGACGCAGAGCTTTACGCCCCATGAGCTGACAGCCCTCTCCCTCACACGCTGGTTCGACACCGATATGCGGTGCCTCTCTCAGCCGGCGCAGATGGAGGCGATGAAGCTTGCAAACCCGGCGGAGGGGCCAGGCGGAACGCAGCCGATCACCAATGCGCGGCGCCTCTCCTGGGCCTTGCTGGCCGCTGCCGTGGTGGGGATCGCCGCGGCCTGGGTGTCCTGCCTGGGCATCTACTATCACTACGGCGCGGCGAGCGCGGCGGTGAACGACTGGCGCACTGGCCAGGGACATTACCCCTTCGATGCCCTGCAGGGATGGCTGAGCAACCCGAAACCGCCGGACGCCTACCGGTCCGCCGCCGCAGTCTTCGGCCTGATCGCCGTTCTGCTGCTGGGCAAGCTGCGAATGCAGTTCGTGTGGTGGCCCCTGCATCCCATCGGATACGCCGTGGGCAACACCGACATTATGATGTGGCTCTGGTGCCCCACCCTCATCGGCTGGCTGTGCAAAGTGCTGATCCTGCGCTACGGCGGAGCAGGGATCTACCGCCGCCTGCTCCCGTTCTTCCTGGGCTTGATCCTTGGAGACTACGCTGCCTCCGGCTTCTGGGCGCTCATCTTCCTGGCCCTCGGCCACGCGGGATATCGAACGTTTCCGATATAAAGAAAGCCTTGCAAATACCCGTGTGTATCTCGGGGTGGAGAAGGATTTAAGAAAAAGACAGAAGATGAGCAGGCATGGAAGCCTGCTCCCACAAAGCAGCCACTATAAAGGAGTGGGCACAGAGGCCCACATGACTTGGAGATGACGAGGGCGGCATCTGAAAGCCAAAACGGCAGCAGGTTGCTAGATGTTATCTTTGCCTGGACGTCTTACGAGCATCTGGAATCTGTTTAAGGAGCTTTGCTACCTCATCGCGGCAGTATTTCGGTGTCAGGTCAAGCAGCGAGTGGCCGGCAGTATCTCTTATGTGGCGGTTTGCCCCCAATCTCAGGAGCTGCCCGATGACTTCGACATTCCCGTTCACGGCAGCTCGCAGCAGAGGCGTTCTGCCGTCTTTGCTGCGAGCGCCGGGCGCATTGATGTCTGCCCCATTTCTCATCAGCAAATCGACGACATCTTCATAGTTCCAATCAGCAGCCTCGCAAAGCGGTGTCGTGCCGGCGTCAGAAGCCGGATCCATTTTTGCTCCGGCAGCAAGAAGAAGTTTCACTCCCTCCAGGCTGCCGGTTTGAGATGCGTAAACCAACGGTGTGTAGCCACGCCTGGACTTACGATTGACGCCGGCATGCAGAGAGATCAGATACTTCATGATCGGGATATTGCCGTAGCCTGATGCAACCATAAGCGGCGTCATCCCGGCATCGTCAACGGCTTCGAAGTCATCTCCTTTGGCGATCGCCTCGCGCAGCATCGTCAGATCACCCGCATGCGCAGCCTGCGTGACGCGGCGGCCGGGCGTATCGTCCGGCGGAGCATTGATAATCGCCAGCAGATCAGGCGGCAGCAATGCTTTCGAATCGGGAGATAGCCCGGCTGTCACCCACTTATCAACATCATCCGCCATGTTCAATGGTGCTTTGTCGCTCGGTCTCTCGCTTCGAAGCATGCCGGCAAATGCCGATTCCGCGCTTATTAATTGATAAACGGCTGCGGAAGGCTCCCGCTCTTTGGGAGCATCGCAAGGAAATTGGATGCGGAGAACATCATCCCCGGCATGCCACTGCATATCTACGCCCCGCTCCGTTTCTCGCGGCCCCAGAAATGTGGAGGAGATCGAATAGGGATGTCCAAATGTGTGCGTCGCCGCTACAACCATATCTCGCGCTACGGATCTGGATGCCGCAAAGCTATTCCAACGAATGATAAGAATTCCGCTTAGCTCCCCGCGCTCAAATGTTAACATCGTATCGGCAGGATAGCCGGCAATACTGAGATTTTGATCAGCCTTATGGTAGTCGATGACATCGGGGATTCGCCCGCGCCTCGGTGGGTCGATGCTGAACGACATATTCTTCGCTTTCGGAAAGCGATCCGCAACGGCTCTTACCGACATCCCCATATGAACTTTCGGCCACCAACGTGCGGGAGCCGCCTTGACAGCCTGTTGCGCCTGCGCCGGTATGGCGGCAAGAGTAAGCGTTGCTACGAATATTGCCAGTTCCTTGATCATAGAATAGGATTATACGGCCGATTGCTTCAGTTTCGAGCTTAATGCACTAACATCAGCTACGTTAGAGGAAGTTGAGAGCCAGAGGAAAAGAGGCGTGCAGGAAATCACTGAACTTCCTGATTGATCGCACACAAAACGCGCCACCGGTTTCCCGATGGCGCAAAATCTTGTTATAGGAAGTACTTTCAATCTGCGGAGATATCAGTTAACGGCGATCGATCCGCTTGTGGCGGTGATGCCGTTTGCCGCATCCGTCGCCGTAATCGTCTGGCTTGGCTTCGTCTTCAGCTTCACCGAGACCTGACGCGCGCCGTTCGTCAGCGTCACATCCGCAGGAAGAACGGCGGCAAGGTCGCTGCTCGTGAAGTGCACTGTCCCCGCGTAGCTCTTCACCAAGTTGCCGTAAGCATCTTTGGCCGTAACCGTTGCATAAAATGCCGCGCCGGAAGTCGTGGAAACAGGAGCAACGATCACGAACTGCGAGGCCATACCGGCGCTTACCACCACCCCGCCAAGGCTGCCCTTGATCGAGGTCGTCACCGTATCGGTCGCGACAATGGAGACCGTCGTCGCCGTTTTCAATGTCACCGTGAACGTTCCCACGCCATTGGTCAGTGTCGCATCGGCGGGAAGAACAGCCTGCGTATCCGTACTGGTGATGTGGACCGTGCCCGTGTAGCTGGAGACCGTGTTGTTGCCGGTGTCCTTGGCCGTGACCGTAAACGTCGCGGGCAAGCCTGCTGTGGCCGTGGCCGGACCGGTGATCACAAGCTTTGCCGCCGTTGTGCCGACCGTGATATTGCCCGTTGTGACGGTCAGTCCCGAGTTGACCGTATCGGTTGCCCTAACTGTCTGTACCCCCGGCGTCATCAGCTTGATGCTGACTTGCTTGGCTCCACTAGTAAGGGTGAAGTTGGCGGGAAGAACAGCGGATGTATCCGTACTGGTGAGGTGAACCGTGCCGGTGTATCCTGTCGCCGTGTTATTGAGAGCATCCTTGGCCGTGACCGTCGCCGTGATCACTGTTCCAACCGCCGCCGTAGACGGAGCTGTGATGGTCAGGTGCGTTACCGCACCGGCGGATACGCTGATCGCAGCCGTGCCGGTGATGGATGCCGTAACGATATCCCTTGCCCGCAATGTTTCCGAGGCCGCGGTATTGAAGGTGGCGGAGAAGCTGCCCGTGCCGTTGGTGAGGGCGGCATCGGCGGGCAGTATGCCGTTGGGGTCGGTGCTGGTGAAGTGGACCGCGCCAGTGTAGCTGGTCGCCGTGTTGCCGAGCGCATCCTGCGCGGTAACGGTGAATGTGGCGGGAGAACCGGCCGTCGCGGTGCTGGGAGCGCTTACGGCAAGCTGAGACACCGGGCCAGGATTAACCTGAATGTTGTTGCTGAATCCGCCTATAAATGTACTCGGGTCGAGTGCGATGATCGTCTTTGTGCCGGTCGTGTTATACATCGCCGATATGCTTGCCGCGCCATTCACCAGCGTGACGGATGACGGCAGGCTGGTCACTGACGAACTGGCAAGGAGCAGCGTCCCGTTGTAGCCGGCCGCAACATTCTCGTATTGATCTCTGGCCGTAACGGTGGCGGTAAAGGGCACTCCGGCCATAACGGCGACCGGGGTGGCGATGGCGAAGTGATTCATCGACAGGGACGTGACGGTGATCGAGTTAACGGTTCCGGTAAATCCGGGATTAGCCGTATCCGTGGCGGTAATCGTCTGAGGTCCGGCTGTCTTCAGAGTAACCTGGAAAATGCCGGTACCGCTCGCCGTCGTGGCGTCAGCAGGCAAAACCGCCTGTGGATCCGTACTGGTGAAGTGGACCGTGCCATCGTAGTCGGTAACCGTGTTGCCGTTGTCATCCCTGGCGATGACGGTTAAAGAGAAGGAAGTGCCCGCGCTGATTGACGATGGCCCGCTGACTTCCAGATGAATAGCATGGGCCAGGACCGATGTGGCAGCAATGCTGATCACCGGCGATCCCGACGGACTGTTCGTGGTGATCGTTACCGTGACCGTTTTCGAACCACTCGTATCATAAGTGTGCGTTCCAGAGACAGCGTAAACGGTGCCCATGCCGCCCGAATGCGTAATCGTACCCGTCGATGTCGTGCTGTCGCCCCAATCGATGGAAGCGCTGTAACTCGTGGACGGGCTGACTTTGCCGCTGTTGTCCGAGAAGGCCGCGACGAGAGCGGTAAAGGAATCCCCCACATTCACGGGGCTGACAGCCACCGGCGCGCTCGTTACCGCAAACTCGTAAGCGCCCATATCGATATGAGCATCGCGCGCCCTTCCGAGGAAATCGATAGCCGGTGAAGCGGGATTTACGACGCCGGCATTGATGGCCGGTGATGAGGCACTCAAGCGCAGGTCAGAACCGGGGAACAGATAAAGCGGGTCGGCATCGATATTTCCGGTTCCCGAATACCCGCCCTGAATGTCGCTGTTCTGAATCCTTACGGTCGATGACGCAACAGCTGCGAGATAAAGTCCAAATTCCGCAGTTGTATCGTCGCCGTAGAGGATACTATTGTTGATTGTCCAATTTCCGTTGCTTCCGTCCACGGCGGCGCAATACGACACAAAGTCACTGCCGGTGTTCGTGAAGCGATTGCCGTTAAAGCTGCAGTTCTCGATGTCGATCGTTGGATCGGTGGCATTGCCGCTCTGCTCATAGATAGCCGCGCCAAATAGGCCTGAGACGTTATTCCTGAACACGTCGTTGATCAAAGTGACATGTGTCTGAGAGCCGTTTGTTCCGATCGCAATCGCCCCGCCTGATCCAAAGCCGCCAGGATCATCCGTCGAATTGCCGTCGAAGAGGCATTGCGAGACAGTTACGCTGCCTGCACCGATATACAACGCCCCACCGATGCCTCCAGGAAAGGTGTTGTTAAGAAACTGACACTGTGTGAAGGTAGGGCTGGCATTGTTAGTACCAAAATATACTACCGCTGTGAATCCATTGTACTCAGCAGTATTGTTTTGAAAGACGCACTGGCTGATCACAGGCGACGAGCCGGTAGCACATTGAATGACGCTGTTACCAACACCACCATTCGCATTTTTACTGTTGCCATTCTCAATGGTCAGCCCCTGGATCTTTGTGGCGGAATTATTGCCTGACGAAAAGTAAAAGGCGGGATCGCTGCCCTGCAGGTCGATCGTGACATGCGATGCCCCATTTACCGAAGCGATCGTGACATTGGGAAGGTTGCTGATGATCCCTATCTGAATGTTGTCATGCCCTGAATAGGCGCCGTCCTTGATGAGAATGGTGTCGCCGTCCGATGCAGCATTACATGCGGCCCCGATCGACTCATACTCGCCAGGGCCTGGAGTATTGCTGACATAGAGCGTGGCTGCCGCACCGGCCGCGGTCGTTATCCCGCAGACCAACACAATAAATGCGGCAAACTGAGCCGCCATTGTGGAGAGCCGGGACCACCCGGCTCGCTTTCTGTATTGCAAAGTTAACACTCCATACCATCTTATGATACACACGCACACGATGCGCGGCAAGGTATCACCGTTTAGAGATTCGGATAAGGCATTGAAGTAAAAGTGTAAACGTGGCGAAAGGGGGCGAAATACAGAGGAACTTAAATGTCGTTATCGATCCGGCATATCGCCAGACATTCGAATTTCATTATATCACTCGTTTGAGGAAACAAGCGAACAATTCAGTAATCTTAGTTTCCTTGGCGAAGGATTTGTGATTTTAGGCCTGCAGGGCAAAAAAAGAAACGCCACCGGGAAACCGGTGGCGCAGAGAATGTTTGCTTGGCTGCGAGCTCAGTTGATGGCAATCGCACCGCTTGTAGCAGTGATGCCGGCGTTTACGGTATCCGTCGCCGTAATTGTCTGGCTGGGCTTCGTCTTCACCTTGATTGAGACCTGACGAGCGCCGTTCGTCAGAGTCACGTCCGCAGGAAGAACGGCGGCAAGGTCGCTGCTTGTGAAGTGAACCGTTCCCGAATAGCCCTTCGCCAGGTTGCCGTAAGCGTCTTTGGCTGTCACTGCCACATAGAATGCAGCGCCCGAAGTTGTGCTTGCCGGAACAGTCAATACAAACTGCGAGGCGGGCGCGCTGCTCACCAGCACCCCGCCAAGGCTCCCCTTGATCGAGGTCGTCACCGTATCGGCCGCGATGAGAGAGACGGTCGTCGCCGTTTTCAACGTCACTGTGAACGTTCCCACGCCGTTGGTCAAAGTCGCATCGGCGGGAAGAACAGCCTGCGCATCTGTACTGGTGAGATGGACTGTGCCCGTGTAGCTGGAGACCGTGTTGTTACCGGTGTCCTTGGCCGTGACCGTAAACGTCACAGGCGCCCCTGCCGTGGCTGTGGCCGGGCCAGTGATCACGAGCTTTGCCGCAGTTGTGCCGACCGTGATATTGCCCGTTGTGACAGTCAGCCCCGAGTTGACCGTATCGGTCGCGGTGACCATCTGCACTCCCGGCGTCATCAGCTTGATACTGACCTGCTTGGCTCCACTGGTGAGGGTAAAGTTGGCGGGCAGAACGGCAGAGGCATCGGTGCTGGTGAGGTGGACCGTGCCGGTGTATCCAGTCGCCGTGTTATTGAGAGCATCCTTGGCCGTGACCGTCGCCGTGATCACTGTTCCAACCGCCGCCGTAGACGGAGCTGTGATGGTCAGGTGCGTTGCATTACCAGCGAATACGGTGATCGTGACGGTGCCGGTGATGGATGCTGTAACGGTATCCCGAGCCCTCACAGTTGTTGTGGCGGCTGTATTGAATGTGGCAGAGAAGGTGTCGGTACCATCGGTGAGGGTCGCATCGGCGGGCAGCACGGCGTTGGGGTCGGTGCTGGTGAAGTGAACGGTTCCCGAATAGGTTGTATCTGTATTGCCGAGGGAGTCCTGTGCGATAACGGCAATCATAGCCGGCGATCCGGCCCTGGCGCCACTATGAGCGATCACCTTGAGCTGGGTTGCCGGACCTGCATTGACCTGAACGCTGTTGCTGACACCGCCTGCTAACGTGCTCGGATCAACCGCGATAACAACCTGCGAGCCTGGTGTGTTAAAGGTAACCGTTCCGTATCCTGTTCCATTAGTCACAGGCGCGTATGGGCTTATACTGGCTGTGGTAGGGCTTGCAAGGATCACCATCCCGTTAAAGCCCGTCGCAATATTATTGTACTGATCCCTGGCTGTAACGGTGAGATTGAGGATCGATCCGGCTGTAGCCGTGGCGGGCAGATCGATGCTGAAGTGGGTCATCGCCAGTGGCGAAACCGTGACGGTATTCGATGTTCCCGTGAGACTGGAATTGGCCGTATCCGTAACGGTGATCGTCTGATCTCCTGCCGTCTTGAGCGTCACCGAGTATGTTCCGCTTCCGCTGATAGGCGACGCGTCGGCGGGCAGAACTGCCAGCGGATCGCTGCTGGTGAAGTGAAGCGTACCCCTATAAGAAACCTGCGCGCCGGCCGCGCTCTTAACGGTGATGCCGACTGTGATGGGAGAACCCGCTGCGGCGCTGCTCGGAGCGCTGACTGCGATGGTCGTGGCCGTGTCGTCAACCACTGTCGCAGAGTCGGAAACGAAACTTCCCACCGATGCCCCCGTCGGGTTGTAGGCTGTGATCGCCACCGAGATCGTTTTGGGGCCGGCACTGAAGTACTTATGCGATCCGATAATGCTGTAAGGTGTGCCCACACCGCCCGGCTGAGTGATCGTGCCCAGCGTCCCGTTGCCGTCGCCCCAGTCGATCAAAGCGTAGTAGGCCGTGGTTGGGCTGGCTTCGCCGCTGCTGTCGGTGAAGGTTGCGACTGGTCCCGAGAAGGTAGACGACAGATTGATTGCCCCGATCGTCGCCGGCGAGGCCGTAAACGCAAATTCGTAAGCTCCCATATCAAGCTGAGGATCGCGCAATGCTCCTAGGATATCCACGGTGGGCGAAGAGGCGTTGACGGTTCCGGCATTGATGGCGGGAGACGCCGCGCTCAAGCGCAGGTCGGGAGTTACAAAGAGGGGATCGGCATTGATATTGCCGGTTCCGGCATATCCACCCTGGATATCACTGTTCTGAATCGAAGCGTTGTAAGATCCGACAGCAGCGAGAAAACGTCCGAATTCACCGGTTGTATTGTCACCGTAGAGGATACTGTTGTTGATCGTCCAGGTACCGTTAATTCCGTCCACCGCAGCGGCCAATGCCATGGTGCCGGGATTAGTATTCGTGGAACGATTGCCGCTAAAGCTGCAGTTCTCGATGTCGATTACCGGGCTTGTTGCATCACTGGTACCCTGTCCCCAGATGGCTGCGCCATATTCGTGTACGGCATTATTCGTGAACACGTCATTGATCAGAGTGACATGCGTAGGACCACTGCTGCCTGCTGCAACCCCGATCGCCCCTCCGGTTGCAAAGCTGCTGGCATTAATATCCGTTGAATTGCCGTCAAAGAGGCACTGAGAGATCGTTACACTGCCTTCACCGATATATATCGCCCCACCCGATCCCCCGGGAGCGCTATTGTTGAGGAATTGACACTGAGTGAATGTAGGGCTTGCAGTGGTAAAAGCAGCGTACACAGGGCCTGGTCTATTACCTGAAGTACTGTTATTCTGAAAAATGCACTGACTGAAAACTGGCGATACGCCATTGTCACAATAAATGACGCCGACGCCAGCCGAGCTGGCGCCATTCTCAACGGTCAGCCCCTGTATCCTGGTGGCTGAAGTGTTGTTGAAAAAGTAAAAGGCAGGATTACTGCCCTGAAGGTCGAGAATGACCTTCGATGCCCCATTGACCGAAGCGATCGTAACGTCGGGAATATGAACGACGGCGCCAATATTGGTGTTGCCGGCGCCGGTATAGGTGCCATCTTTGATGAGAATCGTGTCGCCGTCAGATGAGGCGCTTACCGCAGCCTGGATCGTGCCGTACTCGCCGCCGGCGGGAGTATTACTGACATAGAGGGTATTCGCCGCACTGGCCGCGGTCGTCATCCCGCAGATCAGCACAGCAAACGCGACAAGCTGCGCTGCCACTCTGGAGAGCCGGAACAGCCCGGCTTGTTTTCTATTTTGCACCGATTAAGACTCCATTCCTACTTGCATACAACCTCTGTATTATTTGCAAGGTGTCGATCGAACACAACGATATACAAAATTAATCGTCGATGACGAATAGTGCGATTGGGGCGAAAAACAACACGTTTTAATAATAGCCAGCCCGGCCAGCAGGCAGACACTGAACTCCATTATATCATTGGATCAACCAAAATAAAAGACAGTAAGTTGATCTTATTCGAATTGACGTATATTCACAACTTTTGTGACAATAGAGCGCCGAACACAAAAAAAATCCCTCCGCGTCTTTACAACGCGGAAGGATTGCGCAGGTGAGGTCAGAGTAAAGAAGAGAACATTGTGAGCGATTCAGCCCACGCAGGCTCCCCTCCCCAACCCTCCCCGAAGGAGAGGGAGTCAGATTCTAGGATTGGCTGCGAATACTATTCCTAAATCCGAAAGCCCCTCTCCCCCGGGGAGGGGTTGGGGAGGGGAGCCTGCGAGCATCACCTGATGCCCTTTCATTTAATTGACGGCGATCGCGCCGCTTGTAGCAGTGATGCCGTTCGCTGCATCCGTCGCCGTAACCGTCTGGCTCGGCTTCGTCTTCAGTTTGATCGAGGCCTGCTTGGTCCCGTTCGTCAACGTCACATCGGCCGACAAAATAGCCAGCGGATCCGTGCTCGTGAAGTGAACCGTACCTGCATAGCTCTTGGCAAGGTTGCCGTAAGCATCCTTAGCGGTGATCGTCGCATAGAACGCCGCGCCGGCAGTTGTGTTCGCCGGAACGGTCAATACAAACTGCGAGGCCGCCGCGCTGCTTACCATCACTCCGCCGCTGCTTCCCTTGATTGTATTGGTAACGGTATCGGTGGCGGTGATTGTCACCGTCGTCGCCGTCTTGAATGTCACCGTGAACGTTCCCACTCCGTTGTTCAGGGTGGCATCAGCGGGCAGAACGGCTTGCGCGTCCGGGCTGGTAATGTGGACTGTGCCGCCGTAATCGGTGACGATGTTGCCGGCGCTGTCCTTGGCCGTGACAGTAAACGTCGCGGGCGCCCCCGCCGTGGCGGTGGTTGGGCCGCTCACCACAAACTTGGATATCGTGGTTGTGACCGCGATGTTGCTCGTGGTTGCCGTCAAACTGCTGTTGGTCGTGTCCGTCACCGTAACTTTCTGGCTGCCCGGCGTTCGCAGTTTGATGCTGATCTGCTTCGCGCCGCCCGTCAGAACGAGGTCGGCAGGCAGAACGGCCAGCGGGTCGGTGCTGGTGAAGTGGATCGTCTTGTTGTAACCGGAGACGGTGTTGCCCAGGGGGTCCTTGGCGGTGACGACCACATAGAATGCCGTACCCACCGCCGTCGTGGACGGGTTGGTGATTGTCAGACTGCTCGTCGGCTGTGGCTGAACGTTGACGGTGACGGTTCCGGTAAGGGACGAGTTGACGGTATCTCGTGCCCGCAGCGTCTCAGGCCCGGCGATGCTGAATGTCGCCTGGACGGCGCCGGCTCCGTTGGTGATTGCGGTGTCGGCAGGCAGGACGGCGGTGGGATCGGTGCTGGTGAAATGCGCCGTACCGGTGTATGCCGATATCAGGTTTTCATAGGCATCGACGGCGTTCACGGTGAAACTGACGGGTGCCCCTGCCGTAACCGTGCCGGTATTGGTGACATCAAAGTGATCGACCGGGCCAAGGCTCACCTGGATCGGACCACTCGTTCCGGAAGATCCGCCTCCCGAGACATTAATAGTTTGCGTCCCCAGAGATTTCAAGGTAGCCGGTAAACTTCCCGTTCCACCGGAGAGGAAAAGGGTTGGTGGCAGGGTGTTGCTGGCGGCTGTCGTGGTCAGTGAAACGATACCGTTGTAGTTAACCGTGTTATTGTACGGGTCTTGCGCCGTAACGTTGACGGTGAACGGCTGATTCGCAATGAGCGAGCTCGGGGCGCTGACACTGAAATGGTTGAGGGGCGACGGATAAACGGTGATGGGGATCGACGTCCCAGTGAGATTGGGATTCGCCGTATCGGTGGCGGTGACCGTTTGAGAAACGCTCGTCCTGAGGATCATATAATATTGGCCGTAGCCACCGGTCGGCATTGCGTCCACTGGCAAAGTGGCGTTCGGGTCGGTGCTGGTAAAGTGGAGCTTGCCATAATAATTAACTTGCTCTCCCGCCAGATCCTTGACGGTGACACTTACTAAAGTATTCACACCGGCAGTCGTGTTGTCGAAAGTGCCGACCACGATTATGGCCGGGTCCCTATTGACTGAGATTGTGTCCTGCACGACGGCGCTCACCGGCGATCCCACCGGATTATTGTAGGTGATCGTTACCGTAACCGTACTGTTGGAGACCGTGGTGTAAGTATGCGAACCGGCGACGCTGTAAGGGGTGCCCGATCCGCCCGGCTGCGTGATCGTTCCTGCACTCGTGCTGCCGTCACCCCAATTGATTGACGCGCTGTAGGCGCTGGGATCGAGGGTGCTGCCGACGCTGTCGGTAAACGTGGCAACCTGACGAGTAATGGCAAGGTTCGGGCTGGTCGGGCTCAGAGTTACCGCCGTTCCCGTTATGGCAAACTCGTAAGCGCCCATATCGATATGCGAATCGCGCGCCACGCCGAGGTAATCCACGGACGGCGACGAGGAGTTACTGCTGCCTGCATTGATGGCGGGCGATAACGCGGTCAGGCGCAGGTCGCTATAGCCCGACACGAACAACGGATCGGCATCGATATTACCGGTTCCGGCAAATCCGCCCCGGATGTCGCAATTTTGCACGGTGAGGGTGGCAGAGACGCCGGGAAAAGTAAGTAATCCTCCCAACTCCAGCGAGGAAGTGTCGTTATAGAGGATGCTGTTACGGATGGTCCAATTTCCGCCAACGCCGTCGATCGCGGACGCCCTCGCTCCGATGGGACTGCTAGACGGGACATAGTTGTTGCTGAACGAACAATTCTCGATACCGATGACCGGATCGGTGGTTGATCCGCTTGTAACATAGATCGCACTTCCATTGCGGGACGCGACATTGTTCATGAATACGTCATTTATGAGAGTGGCGGTTGCGTTCCCACTGTTGATATTAATGGCCCCGCCTACACCATTCGTATTGCTGCCGTCGGACGTCGAGTTGTTTGAGAATAGACACTGCGAAGCCGTGAGATTTCCACTACTGACATTGATCGCCGCACCGACCCCATCGGGAGCGGAGTTGTTCAAAAACTGACATTGCGTAAAGGTGAGACTACCGCCATTGATCGTGATCGCTCCGCCGCCGCCACGAAACTGCGTGGTATTGTTCCGGAATATGCACTGGGCAATGACGGGAGTCGAAAAGCCATCGAAGGAGATGGTGCCACGCCCCTGTGTGTTAGTGCTGTTCTGGATGATGAGTCCCTGGATCTTGGTCGCCGACGTAAGCCCGCCAAAAAAATCGAAAGCGGACTGCCCGCTATTATTCGAAAGATCGAGGATGACGTTTCCCAGGCCGTTTGCCGAGGCGATCGTGACATCGTGATGGATGAAGATGTTTCTGTTATTCGCGCCGGTATAGAAGCCGTCCTTAATAAGGATCGTATCTCCGGTCACGGAGGCGGTATAGGCATCCGAGATCGAGCCATACTCTCCGGATGCGGGAGTATTGCTGACATAGAGGGTATTTGCGCGGGCCCCAGTGGCCGCTCCACAGATCAATGCAGCGACGGCTGCAGCCATCGCCATTTTCAGAGATTTTGTTTTCCGCCACAGATGGTGGCCGTCCTTGATTATCATGCTTTACCCAACGGAGTTAAAGGTAGTACGGGGATGCAGTCGCATGCAGCATTATCCGTGTAGTCGTCATGTATCGACGAATGTGAGATGAAGCAGCGCGCTAAATTCTTCTCGGACAGGAATTACAGGCTGAAACAATGAGGGAACTTAGGGCGATGCCGGCCTGACAGACGTTCAATTTTGCAAGCGCATTATATCATGTCACCAACACATCAAACAAGCTCTCGAATGAGACGTTCAGCGACGGCCTGTATAACCGGCTAAATGAAAACTCTCTATATCGTTTTGACATGGAGGGTTTTCCAGGTATCTGAGGGCCAAAATTGACGGTCTCGATCATCTTGATGCATCCAAAAGCCGCCGGAATTCCGAGTGCGGGTATGGCGTGTCTTTGCGATCGTTTTCCAGCAGGCCCTGATAAAACCGGAGGAGCGTCAGGGCAATATCCCGGTATTTGACCACCAGGCCCACATAGCCCGTGTCGAGGTTCATCAGCCGGCCGTCGTGAAGCGTCTCAACGTTGACGATGAGGGCCGTCATGGTATCTATGAAACCGGCATCGTCGCTCAGGCCGCAAACCTCCGCCGCTTTCTTCTTTTCTTCGGACGGCAAACCTCCGAATATCACGTAGACATGCCCTGCTATGCGGGTCAAAAATGTAACCAAATCGTAATCGGCATGGAGCTCGAAAAATGCCCGCTCATCGCCGGCGATTGCAAAGTTTCTATCCAGCACCAGCCCAAAATCGGTCAGGTATGGCGTATCTCCATTGACGACGATATTTGCAAGGTGGGCGTCGAAGTGGAGAATGCCGTGTTCGCGCAGGAAACCGATCGTCTGCAGCATCTCAGCCGTTACGACTTCCGCTTTATCCTGGTTTGTGGTAAGCCAGTTATTCAGGGCATGAGGGAAATGCTCAAGGCAGAGGATCATTTCATGACCGGCCGCGTGCCTGGCCAGCATGTATCGATCGATGCCCGGATCGCTGTTCCAGTACTTCACGTATCCGGCATGCTGCTCAGCATCCGGCTCGGACGCCACCGTGAAATTGGGCACGATTCGGTAGTGATACATCAAAGGAAAGTTGGCGATATCTCCATCCAAAACCCAGTTCGTCGTCTTAACGTGAGCCGCGAGCTCGCGAAAAGCGCTGAACCCCGCTGAGCCGACGCCATAGTGGTAGATAGCTGGAATGTTAAATATATTCTCGGTTGAGAACATGTTCTCATATTCCAATTGGGTAACCGGAATCCGCTTCACAAAGACTTTTGATGTGTCAATATCGATTGTCTGCGATCGCCCCCACCCGCGCGCGCCTTCTCCACCAGCCAGTTCGGTGAGTTGTTTGGTGTCCACACATGCCAATCGAATGCTGAGATCGTAATAGAGCTTTTTTCGGGCTTCGATTTGATTATCCATTGGTTTTAACGTTCCGAGACATCGAATACGATTGAGATAGTTGCCGACGCCTTTCGACATTACGGCTGCGCGCACCTGCCAAATGAAAAAAGCGCCACCGGTTTCCCGATGGCGCAAGGTCTTGCTTAAGTCTGACAGTCAGTTATTGACTATGGATGCTGCCAGTACATTGTGAGACTGCCGGGAATGTTGCCCGGAGTGATGTCATAGATGCAGTCGTTCTCATGGCCGGTGAGGAGAACGGCTGAGCCCATGTCCCAGTTGTCATGGTGACCGGTAACGGCGTTCGCCTCTGCATGAAGCCATGCGCTGAGCGCCGGGACGCCAAGGCCGGTGGAGAAGGCGAAGGCGGGGCCTGCGCCGTCGTAGATATCAACCGTGGTGCGAGCGCCGTAGGTGCCGCGCAGTCCACGGAACACATTGAACCAGACATCGAACGGACCGTGCGGCGATGTGTAGTAGCCGGCGTAGGGGTCGATCGGTGTCGGGATCGAATCGCAGGTGTGCCACACGATATAGGCAGTCTTGCCGTTCTTGCCGTTCAGGCCGCCGTAACCGGGCAGCGTTCGGTAATCGATCACGTCACAGCAGTTGGACCGGGTGGTCACCAGCCAGGGAGCTCCGTGTCCTTCGTAAAGAACGACATGGTTCGCGCCGACAAACGAGGCGCTGTTATCGCCGATACCGTCCGCGGGATCGTTCTCCCACAGCCATGGGTAGTCCCAGTAATACTGGTTGAAGTGGACCGGCTTGTACCAGGAGAAGCCGAAGATCGACGCCAGCGAGTTGGTGAACTCAAGGTTCGTGTGGAAGTGCCAGGCATCGTCGATGAAGCGATCATCGTCGCGAACGACATAGATGCCGTACTGGATCGTCGTCGCGGCGGGATCAAGGCTGAAGCCGGCGGTAGTAGTGCCCGGCTTAGTGTCCTGCGGCGCGTTCTGATTAATCGGCGTGTTGACGATCTCTTCGATGGGATTGGTCGTCGCGGCAACGACTATCGTCTGCCCGCTCATCGCTTTGTTCTTGCCCTTAAACTCCACCTGGAAGCGGTAAGCAGGCTGTACATACGATGCGCCCTGCTCGAAGTTAACAAGCTCCGCGTTCTTTATGGTCGAGATGACCGATGGATCCGACTTGCGCAGCAGGCCGATCAGGACCGCAATGATATTGTTGGCTTCGACAGTCGCATCCGCATACGATTTGAAAACGGGCGCCTTATCGACGATCTCAAGCGGCCGGGTTGTGCGGGTAAGGCCTACAGCAGCGGACGCGGTGACGTCAACCGACAACAACGAATTAGGCCCGACAGTCGGCAATCCGTTGATAACCTCGGAGAAGTGGACAGTCTGCATAATGTCGCGGGACGGAGCCACCGCGCCCGGGGCCGCTCCATTAGCGCCGGCAGTCTTCGACACGGATCCGTCGCATGTCGCGATCACATTGCTCGGCAGCACCTGGCCATATCGAAGCGCCGGGTACAGATTTGCCGACTTCAGGAAGTTCCTTGCCAGAGATGTGGCACGATCCGCAGTACCGACCGGGTTAACCGTCTTGGTCAGGTCAGGGAAGAATTCCAACTGCCCCGTCGACGTATCGCCAATCAGCCGCGGGATTTGCTTTTCGTCGGCAAAGACATAGGCATTGGGATATTTCTCATTGCCTTTTGCAGGTCTCAGCCCAAGCTGACGCCCAATGACCGCGATTCGATCCGTATTCAGGTCTGTGGGCAGCACCTTATAGAAGTGGTACGTCAACGCTGAATTGGGATCCGGTTCCGCCGTAAGCAGACGCGCCGACCCGCCGGGAGCGCCGGTGAAGAGCGTGGCGTAAAGGGTCGTGTATCCCTTAACAATGAACTTGGTGGCGTTCGTCTTAATGAACACCGCATAGGACGATTTGCCGGGAGCAATAATCGAATTGCCGGTGAACGGGAACGAGACCTGATGCGCCGTTGCCGTTCGCTGTCCGGCTACCGGTCCTGTAGACCCGAGAGAATCGCTGCGCCAATCAACATCGGTGCTGACGCCGCCAAAGTCGATCCGGCTGGCGTTGGTCACATAAGATGTCGATGTGCTGTCAGATTCTACACGGAAGTAAAAGTCGAGGGTGCCGGCCTTCGATTCACGGACAACATAGTCCGTAAGCTTACCGGTGCCGACGACACTGCCGCCGCTGGCGACAATCTTATATGGCTGCGTTTTGCTGTAAACGACAACACCCGCCAGTTCAGGTCTTGCAGCAGAAGTGGTTCCGGGTGTCGCGACAGTCCCGCCCACAGAGAGCGGCACGGCCTGCACAGTTGATACGGCGCTTAAACCTGCGATAGTCGCAATAACAGCAGGCAAAATGCGCGGCATTTGATGCGTACCTCGGTTCATGGTTTTTCTCCTTCGAAGCCACAATGTTCTTGAAGCAGGGGGTACGTCATTTGGACAGTCGGGGCCGGCTCTCTACCGTCCGCCCAACATTGGACAAATATCTGCTCCAATTAAACAGAACGCATAAGCTGTGCCAAGTTCCGAAACAAATTAAAAGATTATTATGATGACGACAGGAAACATTCCGGCATTGTGTCAGTGGAAGACAAAGAAACCGCAAGGCGCTCCTAGGTCCCGGCGGTTAAAATGTCCAGCTTCGCTAACGCGGCTACGTGAAGAATGCTTTCGGCATAAGTACATACGTCCCGGCGGTTAAAACCGCGGCTACATTGGGACAACCTTCGGTTGAAAGTCCACCTTCGTGGACTCCTGTCTGTGTCGCTTCGCGACGATTTCAATAAATCATCGCGAAGCGATACCTCAAGGAACCCGCGTAGGCGGGTTTATCACTAACGGTGATCTCACTCTAGCCGCGGTTTCAACCGCCGGGAGCATAGGAACCCGCGTAGGCGGGTTTGTCACCAACGGTGATCTCAACCTAGCCGCGGTTTCAACCGCCGGGAGCGCAGGAACCCACGCAGGTGGGTTTATGCCGAAGGCATTCTGCCTCTAGCCGCGTTAGCGAAGCTGGACATTTCAACCGCCGGGAGTGCCTCTTACTTCTTAACTCGTCCAGTTCCCGCAGACAGAGCAAGTGCTCCAAGGCATGCCACAGCAAGGCAGAATCCGTAGAAGATGCGGAAGGAGGTAGGGAAAGGACGGGACGGGTCAAGGGCTCCCGCGGCAATTCCCGCGGCGGCCAGGGAGATGCCGATGCGTGTGGTAACATCCCCGGGGCGGCTGCCGAACTTTGCGGGAGCCTGGCTGCCGGGATTGCCGACCACGCCCGTGAAAAAGAGAAGCACGCCCGATGCCACGCCGATAATCAGCGCAGCGATATAGAAGTGCAGGAGCGTGGCGCAAACGATCGCCACCACGCTCAGGCTCACAAGCGCAATGCGTCCCATATTAATCATGACTTGCCTCCTGCCGGAGGCTGCGGCGGCTGGGATTGGCCGTAAGGCGGCTGAGACTGTCCATATGGCTGCTGAGGCTGGCCGCCTCCGTAAACTTGCGACTGACCGTACGGTTGCTGTCCCTGACTATATGGCGGGGCTTGGCCATAAGGCGCAGCGCCCGGCGCGCCCTGGGGAGGGTTCGGTGGCCATGTGCCCGCAGGAACAGACGCATAACCGGGAACGGACGGCGGCCAGTGAACGAATCGATACATGCCCACAGCCGTAGCAATGATCACAATAGGCGTCGTTACAAGGCTGCCAAAAATCACGACTGCATGACCAATCTGCAAGACCACAGCGGCTGCAAGGATATACAGCCCGGCCATGGCCCAGTGCTTTCCGAGCATCTGGCAGCTCTCACCAAGCGCCTGCAGCGGTCCCAATCCCTTAACGACGATAAGCAGCGGCGCGAACATCCACACGCCCGCCAGCACAAATGCAGGCACTGCGCACATCATTGAAGCTACAGCGAAGGGGATGAATGTGAGTACGGCCAGGGCAAGAAGACGCAATAGCTCGCCGGCGCCTACTACGGTGTCTGAGACCGAGATCTTCCGGCCGCCAATCTGTTCCCAGGCCATACGGAACATACCGCCGTAAAGCACAATGGATAGCGCATAACATGCGAAAGCGAATACGAAAACGCCCGCCATATACTGACCGAGGCTATGGTATGGAGGCAGGTAGGGAGTATTCTTGGGCAGAGCGGCGCTATTGCCGGAAATCAAAGCTGAAAAAATTGTCCGGTACATGGTGAATATACCGGTCACTACAGATACCGCGAACGTGAAGAGCGCATTCAGAAAGCCCTCTACAACCGCTGCGCCAACCCACACGGGCCACTGCTTTGCAAAGAGCGTCCATGCCGTGCCGAACCAATTCATTTCGACTTTCGGACCGGCAGGATCATACGAGCTCATGGGAACTGCCATCGGCGTCTTTATTCTCCTTGCGCAAACTCACGGACGGAACCTCAGGATCGGCCGGCCAAACGGATTCGACAGGACTTGCGGCGCTTCCGGGACCAACAGCGCTTTGCTGAGATGCCATATTACCACCATATCCGTACGGATTTGGAGGCAGATGCCCGGATCCTCCCGGAGGAGGCGGGTATGACCAGCCGCCGGGAGACGGTTGAACGCCTGTCATAGAGCCTCCGACAGCTTCGGGCGGCGGCGGCCATACACCCTCCTGCGCGCCGCCGAACCCCGCCATTGCGGACGCACGCGCAACGCCGCCAAGCCGATAGAAACCTGCCGTAACGGCCAACACCGCAACCGGCACGGTAACGAGCGCGCCGATGCCTAACATCGCGCCCCCAAGACTGGCCAAAATCCAGAGAACGAATGCAAAGACTGTCGCCATAAACCACTGCCCGCGCAGCATATCGAACGACTGCCGGCAGGCATCGATGGCGCTCACGCGCTGCGTCACCGCAATCAGCGGCGCAAACATAAACAGTCCATGACCGATGATCGTCGGGATGCCGCAGCCAATGGAACCGACTATTGATATCGCGGTATGCAGAAGCCCAAGCCAGATCAAAGCCCCCAGGCTGTCTCCGATCGAGAGGAAAGTCAACACGCCGACTTCTTCGCCCTGCAACTGCTGGTAAGCCATCCGAAACAAACCGCCGGCGAAGACAAAGGAGACAATGATCATGCCGAACACAATGAGAAACATGACGGCATACATGCCCAGGATCAACCCGACCGGAATGTTCGAGGAATTCCCCATCTGTTTGGAGGCGTGGTATCCGATATACCCCATGGCGGGAACCATCGCCAGAATATAGATGCCGAACATAAAGGCGCCGGCGAGAAATGTCGCGCCGACCCAAGGCCAGGGGCGCTGAGAAAAGCCCCGCCAGCCGTCGGCGATCCAGTTAAAATCGACCATTGGCGGCTGATAGATGGGAACATTCTGTTGTGGAATACTCATAATCGTTACTTTAATCAGGTTATACCTGAGGCGGCCGCTCCTGTCTTGGCGCAGAATCCACCGGACGATGCGTTCCCGGCCACGGCTCACGCGGCTGGCGTGGCGAGGCGGTCCTTCGTCTCCCCCCGGAGGAAGTTCCACGTCCCGATGTCCCGCCGGAATTCCCCTGTGGCGGAGTGCCCTGCCCCGCATAATCATGCGGCGGGCCATATCCCGGCTGCGCTGTCATGTCGATTGTACTTTGCGGAGCATTGCCCCACGACGGAGACTGCGGCTGCGCCCATCCTCCCTGAGCCGACTGTGGAGCAGGGCCATACCCATAGGGCGGCGCGCCGATTACAGGCGGTGTTTGTCCGGGCGCAGGCGGCCAAACTCCGCCTGGATTCGCCGGTAAACGAGGCTGAGCGAACTCACCGCGAAATCGCATGAACCCCGCCGCGACGGCGAGAAATATCTGCGGAATTACGGCAAACTCACCCACACAGCAGAACGCAAAGCTGAGTGTCAGCAATATGCCGGCCACCACGTGGAAAAATCCGGCCATAAACCAGTTGTCTTTGAGCGTTTCGATGCTGCGCGAAATCGCTTCCAGCGGCCCAGCCCCGTCAACAATCACATAGAACGGCGCAAACATCAAGAGACCTGCAAGAATCACACCCGGCACGATACAGAGGCAGTAGCCCAGCGCCACCAGCAGCGATGACAGCATCATGGTGATGGTTACAGGCAGCAAAATGTCGCCGACCTTGAACATGTCGCCAAGGCTGATCGTCTCTCCACGCGCCTGTCGCGCCGCCATCCGGCAGAGCCCCGCACAAAGCAAGCTGTCGACAACCAGTTGCGCCAGGATGCCGGTAAGGCCGCCGAGAGTGGTAAAGATATCCACCAGCACAGACAGTCTCGGATGACGGCTATGTGAGAACGCCGGCAACGGATCGATGCCGAACAACGTGCCGGTAACCGAACTTACCGCTGCATCAATGCCCCATGCAATAAGGATCGCAAAAATCCATACCCCGGCCTGCCTCCCAAATAACGTCCAGCCGTTCGACAACCAGTCAAGATCTACCTCTGCGCTGCCCGCAACGTACGGGTGGGCGCTGCTCACGCTCATTCAATAATCCTCGCATCAAGATTGTCCCGAATCTCCGGGCTGCCGATCGCCGCCCGGCTTATCATAGTCCGGGGCAGGCATGTCGACCCATGTGTCGTCGACGCGTCCATGCCAATTTCTTGGAGGCTGTGGAGGAGCCCGCTGGACAGGCGGCTCTGCGCCGGGCGCAGCAGGCTGGCCAGGCATAGGATCTGCAGGCGGCTGACCATAAGGCGCTTTGTCGAGAACAGAACCCTGTGGCTGACCATAAGGAGACTGCGGCGCGCTCGGCGCTGGCGGCCATGTCCCGGGCGAGGTCGGTCCGGCATACATTTGCGCCGTGGGGCCAGGGCTACCCATAAATCGCGTAAATCCGACGGCTATCGCCAGGACAAACTGTGGAATCACGGCAAACTCTCCAACACAGCAGAGTAGAAAGCTCAGTAAGACAAGGAGGAAACTGGCAGTAAAAAACGAGGCCGCCATGACCCACTGGTCCTTCAAAGTGCTCACACTGCGCGATATAGCCTCAAGCGGCCCCACACCCTGTCCCACAACGAACAGAGGCGCGAACATGAACAGGCCGCTCAAAATGAGCCCCGGCACAATGCAAAGCGCGAAGGCGGGAACCATGCAGACCCAGGTAATCGCCGACAGACCAATCAACGGCACAAGCACGTCGCCGATCTTGAATAAGTCGGCGGGAGAGAGCGTTTCTCCCCTCACCTGCCGAATAGCCATCCGATATAGACTGCCCGACAACACTCCGCCCACGACTGCTTCAACAAACGAAGCAATGGTATGAATCGGAGAATCGAGCCTCAGGAAATTCCCGAAATTTATGGAAGTCGCTCCGCGATGATTGAACGGAAAATCAAGAGAGAGTCCCGTAGCTGTATTGATCGTTCCCGTAACAACCCCATCGACAATGGATGCAAGCAGTATTGTCAGCACCCATGTGGTCGACTGCTGTTTGAATAGATTCCATCCATCAGAAAGCCAGCTAAAATCAACTTGCGGCCTGTAGTTCGGAGTCCCATAATTTACGCTCACAAATACCCCCATGCCATATTGTTGCGCTCAGACATTCATCACCCAATCGATCTTCAGTTCGGGGGCGCTGAGAGGTAATCCTCCAGCAGGGCCGCCACGCAGTATGTCAGACACCACTCTCACGAAAAAGTGACCGCAAACTCAAAAAGAGTCTGCGGCCACTTCGACAAAGCAAAACTAACTCACCGCCTAAGCATTCCTATCTAAACCGTCACTCGGCGGATTTTCACCAACCCAGCGGTTTCCGGATTGTTGTCCATCGCCGGGAAAATTATCGTCCTCCGGCAGGATATAGGACGACTGCGGCTGCCCCTGCGGCGGAAGGACAGGAGGCTGCTGCCCCTGTTGCGCCTTCGGCGCTTTATCGAAGATAGACGACTGTGGTTGGCCATAGGGAAACTGAGGCGGCGGTTGTCCGTAAGGCGATTGACCGGATTGGTTTTGCGGCGGCTGGCCAAATTGGCTTTGCGGCGGCTGCCCATACGGAGGCTGGTTATACGTTCCTGGCTGACCGTACTGACCAGGCTGGCCATAAGGCGGCGCTTGCCCGGGCGGGGGCGGCCATGCCGATCCAGGAGCAGGAGGCCAGGCGCCCGGCATCGGCTGGCCATAACCGGCTGGCATTACCGGCATACCGGAAATGCCGGCCATATCGCGGTAAGCCAGCGCGGAAGTGATGCAGAGCATTGGAATTGTGACAAGGAATCCAAGGCCACAGGTTACGATACTGGCTATTATCACCCAATGCCACACCAGAACGAACAGGGAGGCATTGATCCAATCCTGTTTCATCGTCTCCATACTGCGCGACAACGCCGGCAAAGCCCCCTCGCCGTCAGCAACCATCGCGGCCGATGGAATCAAAAAGGCGCCGGCAATGTAGATGCCCGCACAGAAAACAAAAAAGCCCGCCGTGCTCAGAAGGCCAAAAATCAGCCCCAACAGCAGCATATTGCCGAAATAGCGGACTCCGCTGAACGCATCCGCAAAGGTGACACGTTCGCCCCGAACCTGCTTTACTGCAAGACCGTACAGACAAGCGCCTTCAAAGGAGAAGATAACCCAGTACACCGCAAGCGCAACAAACGCTCCGGTATCGGACATACCGGAACGGTTACGGAGAGTGGATATTGAAGAGGTTGTCTGTGTATCCGGAAACACGGAATCGAGAATGCCCTGGATGATGCCATTGATCAATCCAAATATCAATACAGTGCCGATCCAGATACCCACAGCACGGCTGAAGATATTGAACGATTCGGAGAACCATCCCCAATTCAATCGGCCCGGTATACCGCTGGGTCCCGGGACCGGCGGCTGATAGCCGTATCCCCCGCCATATGGAACGCTCATGCGTGCTCTCCTGCGCTCAATTTGGAATTCCTAATCATACTGCGCTGCTCAGTTCGGGAAGCTCCCGAAGTAATCCTGCCGAACGCCGGCTTTCCGGTTTGCTCGAACGCAAACAAAAGCGGCCGCAAACTCGCGAAGAGCTTGCGGCCGCCATCAATCTGTATCGAAGCCCAGAGGATGCGATAAGTCGTCTTACTTGTCTTGAAGAGCGGCAACGCCCGGAAGGGTCTTGCCTTCCAGGAACTCAAGGGATGCGCCGCCGCCAGTCGAGACATGCGTGATCTTGTCGGCGTAGCCGAGCTTCTCGACAGCCGCCGCAGAATCGCCGCCGCCGACGATGGTGATGCCTTCGCTCGATGCCAGCGCTTCCGCCAGGCCCTTTGTGCCGACAGCGAACTTGTCGATCTCGAAGATTCCGGCCGGGCCGTTCCAGATCACCGTGCCCGCGCCCTTAATGATCGCAGAGAATTCCTTGATCGACACAGTGCCGATATCGACGCCTTCCCAATCTGCGGGGATCTCATCGCTCGGGACGATCTTCGTCTCAAGCGAATCGGGATCTTCGCCGAACGGGTTGCCGTTCACGACAACAACATCCACCGGAAGCACGAGCTTCTCGCCGGCATCGGCAATGATCTTCTTAGCGAACTCAACATTGCTTGCGTCGAGAAGCGACTTTCCGATCTCAAGGCCCTTTGCCTTGTAGAACGTATAGGCCATGCCGCCGCAGATGATCAGCGCATCGACCTTGGGCAGCAGGTTCTCGATAACGGTGATCTTGTCCTTAACCTTCGCGCCGCCAAGGATGGCCACAAACGGCCGCTTAGGCTCTTCAATGGTCGTGCCGAGGTAGTCGAGTTCCTTCTTAAGAAGGTAGCCGGCGACGGCGGGAAGATGATGCGCGACACCTTCGGTGGATGCATGGGCACGGTGAGCGGTGCCGAACGCGTCGTTCACATAGAGCTCAGCGAGATCCGCAAGTTTCTGGGCAAATGCAGGATCGTTCTTCTCTTCTTCGGGATAGAAGCGGACGTTCTCAAGCAGCAGCACATCGCCGTCCTTAAGACCGGCGACCAGCGCCTCGACTTCCGGACCGATCGTGTCCGGGGCAAGCGGCACTGTCTTGCCAAGCAGCTCGGTGAGCCGCTCGGCAGCAGGCTTCAGGGAGTACTTCGGCTCGGGGCCGCCCTTCGGCCGGCCGAGGTGCGACACCAGAATGACTCGAGCGCCTTGCTCCGACAGATACTGGATGGTCGGCAGGGCAGCACGGATGCGGCGGTCATCGGTGATCGCGCCGGACGAATCCTGAGGCACATTGAAGTCGACGCGGACAAGCACACGCTTGCCGGCGACATCGATATCTTCGACCGTTTTCTTGTTAAAGCTCATGGGGTTTCCTCGAAAGGGTTTGTAAAAGGCGCCTGTAGTATACCCGATGGCTCCCCGGACTCCCCTCCCCCACCCCCTCCCCGGAGGAGAGGGGCTTTCGGAATAGTAGATGCATTCGATGATTCCCTCTTAAAGTCCCTCTCCTCCGGGGGCAGTCGCCACAGGGTGTGCCAGTCGGGTACGAGGTACACCCTTCGGTGGCGACTCCTTCGGTACCCGACTGGAGGGATTTAGGGAGGGGAGCCTACGCAATCGCCCTCACCCCGATAACGACCGCCTCGCCGTCCAGCGAATGTTCGGCGCGGAACGCCGCCGTTTCGACGCCCCCGATCGTGACGACATCCGCCAGCGTCTGCTCTCCAATAAACGTCCGGTGGGTATTCACGGCCTCCTGAACGCTCGCGGGAACCTGCAGAGTCAGCTCGATATGGTCGGAAATCTTCAGATCGGCTTCCTTTCGGGTCATCTGCACCTGGCGCACCAAATCACGAGCCAGACCTTCGCGCTCAAGTTCTGGCGTCACATTCGTATCCAATGCCACGGCTCCTTCGCGGTCGCCGAGCGTCTGCACGGCTAAGCCTTCGGCAGCGATCAGGCGCATGGTATAGTCTTCCGGCCCAAGAATCTGGCCTGCGATTTCCACATTGCCGCCTTCGAGCTTCGTCCAATTGTCACTGCGCGCGGCCGCCATCACATCCTTCATAGCTGAGCCAAGCCGCGCGCCAATCTTGGGGTTGACCTTGAGCTCCAGCCGGCCGAACTCCTCAACAGAGCCTGTCAGAAGGATCGACTTGACGTTCACCTCATCCTGGATCAGCGAAAGATAAGGGTTCAGGCGCTCCGGAGCGGGACCGGCGATAGTCAATGTCTGAAGCGGCAATCGAACGCGCAAGTTGCGCGTTTCACGGATACCGAGTGCTGCGGAGCAGATATCACGAGCGCGGTCCATATCCTCCACGAGGTCGTCATCGGCAGGAAGTTCCTCCGGCTTCGGCCAGGAAGCCAGATGAACGCTTTCCTCTCCGGTCAAATCCCGGTAGATCCGCTCGGTGAGCAGCGGCAGGAAGGGCGCGGCGACGCGGCAAAGGGTAGTCAGCACCGTGTAGAGCGTGTCGTAGGCGTTCTGCTTGTCGGCATCCTTCTCCGACTTCCAGAACCGGTCCCGGCTGCGACGCACGAACCAGTTGTTCATGGCGTCCAGGAAGCGCGTGATCACCGTACATGCGCCAGGAATATCGTAGACATCCATACGGGCCGTGACGGTCTCCACAAGCTGCCGGGTCTTGGCCAGAATATAGCGATCGAGCACGGCCGGCGAATCGGTCCGGATCTCGGCGCGGATGCCATCAGTATTGGCGTAGAGGCAGAAAAAGTAGAACGCGTTCCAGATCGGGTTCATCACCAGGCGCTGGCACTGCGCAATCGGCGCGGCATCCATCTGCACTTCCAGGTCGCCGCCCACAAGCAGCTGGCTGGAGACGAGATACCAGCGCAGGGCATCGGAGCCGAGTGAATTGAAGATGCCTAACGGATCGGGATAGTTCTGCAGGCGCTTGGATAGTTTCTGTCCACCCTCTCCCAGCACGACGCCGTGACACATGCAGTTGCGGAACGGAGCACGGTCGAACAGCGCCGTGCCCATTACCATCAGCGTATAGAACCAGCCGCGGGTCTGAGCGATATACTCGACAATAAAGTCGCCGGGGAAGTGCGTCTCGAACCGCTCCTTGTTCTCGAACGGGTAGTGAAGCTGCGCGAAGGGCATGGAGCCGGATTCGAACCAGCAGTCGAGCACCTCTTCAACACGCCGCATTGTGCTCTTCCCGGTGGGATCGTCCGGGTTTGGACGCGTCAGCGGATCGAGTGACGGACGGTGCAAGTCCGGCAGGCTCACGCCGAAATCGCGCTCGAGTTCCGCGATGCTGCCGTAGACATCGATGCGCGGGTACTTCGGGTCGTCGCTGATCCACACGGGAAGCGGAACGCCCCAGAAACGGTTGCGGCTGATATTCCAGTCACGCGCATTCTCCAGCCATCGTCCGAACTGGCCGTCGCGAACATGCGCCGGCACCCAGTTGATGCCCTGGTTGAGCTCCACCATCCGGTCCCGAATAGCGGTAACCTTAACGTACCAGGAGTTGATCGCCTTATAGATGAGGGGCTGATCGGTCCGCCAGCAATGGGGATAGTTGTGCGTGTATGTCTCATGCTTGATCAGCGCGCCGCGATCCTTGAGTTCCTTGATGATCGGCTTGTTGGCATCGAAGACAAGGAGGCCGGCATACGGCGGCACTTCATTGGTAAAGCATCCGGCGCTGTCAACCGGGCACACCACCGGCACCCCATTCTGCTGACAAACGGCAAGGTCGTCCTCGCCAAAGCCTGGCGCGATGTGAACGGTCCCCGTTCCTTCCGCAGTATCTACAAAATCTGCAGCGAGAACCCGGAATGCGCCTTTGGTATCCTTGAAGAAATCGAAAAGCGGTGTATACGTGCGCCCCACGAGTTCACTTCCCATGATGGAGCCCACACGCTGCGCATTCGCAAGCTGCTTCTCGTATTTGGAAACGGTGCCTGCCCCGACAATATACCGGGCAGCGTCTTCCTCATAGATCGAATATTCGATATCCTTGCCGACGGCCAGCGCCAGGTTTGATGGAAGCGTCCAGGGGGTGGTAGTCCAAACAAGAATCTTGGTCGGCTTAACATCACCAGGCAGCGGATCAAGCTCGAAGAGAACCGTCACGGCGGGGTCTTGCCGGGGCCGGTACGAGTTGTCCAGACGCGTCTCAAAGTTCGAGAGAGGCGATTCCACGGCCCAGGAATACGGCACCACGCGGTAATCCTGGTAGATCAGGTCCTTGTTCCAGAGCTCCTTAAAAGCCCACAATACGGACTCCATGAATGTGACATCCATGGTCTTGTAGTCATTCTTAAAGTCCACCCAACGGGCCTGACGCGTGACATACTGCTCCCACTCACCCGTGTACCGGAGCACAGCCGACCGGCAGTGGTCGTTGAACTTGTCGATCCCATATTCGGTAATCTGCTTGCGCCCCGAGATGCCAAGCTCTTTCTCAGTCTGCATCTCCGCCGGCAGCCCGTGGCAATCCCAGCCAAAGCGCCGCTCGACATGCTTGCCCAGCATCGTCTGGTATCGCGGCACGATGTCTTTCACATATCCCGTCACCAGGTGCCCATAGTGCGGCAGGCCGTTGGCGAACGGAGGGCCGTCGTAGAAGACGAACTCGCTATCAGGATCGGAATGCTCGATGGAGCGCTCGAAAGTTCGCTTCTCGGCCCAGTAAGCAAGAATATCCTCTTCAATCGCCGTGTACTTCGGCTTCGGGTCGACGTTCGGATAGGGATGCGATGGCGATAGATCAGAGGATGTCATTGGTATTTCCAGCATTGGTAATAAATTTGAAGGCATCATCGAAGACGCCGCTGGAAAGATTGTACCTCAGGCGTAGAATGAGGGGCAGTATATCGGTCAGGAGAGGAGTCTGTCAGGCTGCGATGCGGATCGTCAAAGTGGATCGTCAGCTTGGGCTTACAAGGCGATGGTGCAGACGCAAAACTTCCCGTTCAGTTAATCCAGAGATATAGTCGGCAACCCAGCGCGCTGATGGAACATCTGGCGAACTACGGATAATCTCTTGAAAGCCAACAGGAAAGAGTTTCAGATCATTCTTTTCGACAGCATCGAAGAAAATTTCGAATAACTCACGAATCATCTTACGCTGACCATACTGAATCGTAGCCAGATCACTATGTTCGATTACATAGTGCCATGTAAGTTGCTTGAGCATGGCGGTCTGTCTAATGGCAGTTTCATTGATCGTTACGGACTTGCCATCAGGCGATGATGCAGAATCAGTAAGCTCAATATCTTCTATATATTTGCCAATAAGGATTGAACTGTATGACCATAACTCCCGGTTTTGAACAAGACTACCTTCATATGGCGTCTGTAGATTGAAGAACTTGAGGGCGTCAATGAAGGCCTTTTTGTGAGATTCGGGATCTAGATAGGGACATCGCTCGAAAGTCGCTTCGAAGAACCTGTTCAATTCCTGACGATAAATATCGTCAGTATCATTCCAGCGTTCAGCTCCTGCAGCGAGTGCATGCAGTGGAATGAGGCCGGCACAATAAAAATCAGCCATATCATGGATTGCATAGGTGATGTCATCAGCCCAATCCATGATCTCCGCCTCAACAGACCGAATAAATTGAGTCAAACCACTATTTTCGCGAGCAAATTCAAAAATCGCCCGCTCCGTTTCATAAACACCCCATTTCTTCTGCTGATTGGGGTTTTCTTTGTGAAACTAGGGATATTTAAGAACGGCATTAAGAGTCGCGGACGTCAGATTTAAGCCTGGATTCAGCCCATCATTGCCGGCGAGGCCACTATCGCCTACGGTAAGCTTTGTCAGGATTCTGAAAGTCTGTGCATTGCCCTCGTAGCCATCGTCTACCCCTTTACCTTGCACGAGATCGTTCAGTTCCTCTTCTGCAATATGTCCGAATGGGGGATGGCCCATGTCATGCGCAAGGCCTGCGGCTTCAGCAGAGAAAAGATCAACAGAGAGTTCTTGAGCAAGGTCTGGCTGTTTTTGGGACAATTTACTTGCAAGGCCACGGGCAAGTTGACCGACTTTGAGGGAATGTGTGAGGCGGTTATGAACAAGCACTCCGCCATCGATAGCACGTACCTGGGTGACTTCGGCTAGCCGTGCAAAATGTGGACTGTAGAGTACGCGATCACGATCAACCTCCTGCTCTGTACGATAGAGACTTGGAGGCTGATCCGAGTGAAATCGTTGGTATTGATTGCTCACGATGTATGTTGAGGACGTTGCAGGGTGAAATCGTCGGTAAGTTCCAAATCACGACGCTGGAGCAATCCAAGTACGGCAGATTTGATCTCACTGCGTTGCAAAGGAGGAGTAGCCTCTTTTCTAACTCCTTGTATAACGTCTTCCAATTCGTGAGGATGCGGTTCGCCGAACTGGCTTAAAACCAATTCCATAATCTGATTGCGTTCCATACGTTGATCCTCCATTCACTGAAATTATACCTTGGCGCACTCAAGACATAACTTGGCAAACCGAGACAATTACAACTTTGAATGACGCGCGCAAACGGTTCTGAGATTATCGAAAGGCAGGATAGAAGGGCATTGGGTCGCAGGTCCAGTGACTTCTCAAACGCTGCACGGTCTCCCGTGCAGCCGCGCCCATTACTGGGAGATGGGCGAACTCCTCAGCCGTCGCGGCAAACTGCTCCAGGCGCAGGAGAACACGCTGCCGCCATGTCGCGCTTCCCCAGGTGAAATCATTTTCAAAGTCGCGATGAACCATCCACATCCCGTTACTGATGATCCAATAAGCGCAGGCTTCAGTCATCCCCATGGCAAATGCCCTATCATCCCCGGCTTCGGGCAGAGCCTGGCTCAGACGCTTGCGATAGGCGCGTTCCACCGCCGGGGCCACATCCTCCGGCAAACGGTTCGCCCAGTAACAATGCGGCATACTCAGACGGCAGTACGCCGCATCCAGAAGGCACTGATGATATCCACCACGCTCGAAATCGATAAGGCGCAGACGCCCCGGTGTAATGAACGTGTTGTCAGGACAGGAGTCATTGTGGACATAGGCCCGGAAGGGTGACGGCCCCTCGAACGCTGCCGTCAGGTAGGCATACTCGTCCCAGAAGGCCGGAGCGACTTGCTGGCCGATCCGTTCAAATCCCTTCCGCAATTCCCCCTCTAAGGCGCGCAGGTCGCCCCACCCCTGCGTATCAAGCAGATTGCCCCAGAGTTTCCAGTCACGCGGCACGCCCCGTGGCCCTAAAGCGTCTCTGATTTGCCGGTAGAGTGCTTCATGTCCCAGCGTATGAGCGTGAAGTTCTGCGAGAGCTTGCGCGTGCATCGTCAGGCATTCCCGCGCGTAATCGGGATTGGTTCCCTGGAGAGCGTCCACGAGACTTGAGCCCGTTCCCAGATCCTCAGAGACGACAACACATGCGGAGCGGTCTCCTACATAAAATTTGGGAATCAGCCCCGTATCCGGGAGCACGCTGTTTAGAAACTCCAGCCCCGCCCACTCTTCCAGAAGCAATTGTGAAGGGTTTCCTTGCGTCGAATCGGGATCCAATGGAATACCAGGTTCCGCCAGCGCTTTTTTCACGATGACACTCGCAGGCATGCCGTCAGGCGCATCCGTGATCACGAACCGATAACATTTGTCCTCCCGGAGCGGTTCTACCTCCCCTATTTGCACCTTCCCAGCCCATGCTTCGGTCAGCAGGCGTTCGGCGATAATAATCAAGGAAGGGTCGAAGTTCGGCTTCACGGACATACGGTCCTCCTGACGAGAGACCAACACAGGTCTGGCGGGCGAGGTATAGCGCCCCATGATCGCGCTAGGCCGTCTGATCACCGAGTACATCTGCCCAGGTCAACGTTTCGTTCTGGGAAAGCTGCACAAGAGTATCGATACCGATCGTGTTGATGAAGGCATCGAGTTTATCGCCCAATTCGTCTGACAATTGCATAATGTCGCGCTCGGCATCGCTTGCCTCGTTGGCAAGGATCCCGATTGACGGATATGGCTGTCCTAAATGATGCCATTGCAATGAGACGACCTCAAGTTCAATCCCCTTGGGCAGGGTCGCGATGTGGTCGATATACCTTAAGATATAACGCAGACAACGAACACAAACGTCATTGCTCAAACGTGAGCCGCGAGGTGGGAAATCCTGGCAGACAGGATAATAGCCTTTATCTTTGGGGTCGGTCATGTGCGTTTCTTTTACCTTAGCGCAACGATTACGCGCTCAACTTGCGGGCAATATGGCAAAGCTTCGTACAACCTACCAGATAGTCGTCATGGGCGGTTTCGTATCGGGCGGCGCGCCGAACGCCTGGCGGAATTCAGGCATGTCTGCGACCGGGCCGAGGACGCGGAATTTATCAGGCGAATGCGGGTCGGAAAGCAGCCGGACTTTGAGCGCTTCGGGACGCTCGATGTTGCGATAGCTCTGGGCGTAGGCAATGAAGAAGCGCTGTTCGGGTGTAAAACCGTCGATCAAGGTACGCGGTTTGCCCTGGATAGCCTTCTCGAATGCAAGGTAAGCGATCTTGAGACCGCCGAGATCGGCGATGTTCTCGCCCTGGGTCAGTTCTCCGTTGATATGCAGGCCGGGGATGGGCTCGAAGGCCGAGTACTGCGCGATGATCCCCTGCGCTCTGAAGTTGAAATTGGTGAGGTCCTTCGCAGTCCACCAATCCTTCAGGTTACCATGGGCATCGAACTTGCGCCCGCCGTCATCGAAGCCATGCGTCATCTCATGGCCGATCGTCGCGCCGGTGTCGCCGTAGTTGACGGCGTCATCATAGCGGACATCGTAGAACGGCGGCTGCAGGATACCCGCGGGGAAATTGATATCGTTTCGCGAGTCGTCGTAGTAGGCGTTAACCGTCGGCGGCGTCATGCCCCACTCCGTCAAGTCGACCGGCTTGCCGATCTTGTCGAGATTGCGCTGGAACTCAAACTCTTCGGCCCGCATCGCGTTGACGACATACGACGGGTTCATGACATCCAGCCTGGAATAGTCGCACCAGCGATCCGGGTAACCAACTTTGATGACCATCGAATCCAGCTTGGCGATGGCCGCCTTTCTTGTACTCTCTCCCATCCAGGGCAGCGTGGACAGATCCTCACGCAACGCGGCCTTGAGGTTTACGGCCATGTTATAAGCGCCAGACTTGGCCTCGGGCGAAAAGGCGGCCGCGACATAGAGCCGGCCAAGGTCGTCGCCGAGGGCGTTATCGACGGCGGCGAGAATGCGCTTCCATCGTGGACGCTGCTCTTCCGTGCCGTCAAGTACCGTGGCATAGAAATGGAAGTGCTCCGCGCTCAACGCCTTATTCAAGCGCGGTTCCTCGGTATCGATGAGTACCCAGCGCAGGTACGTCTTCCAATCGGCAAGAGGCGTCTGCGTAATGGTGGAAGCAAGCGTCACAAAGAAGTGCGGCTGCCCGACATCGATGCTCTTCGGCTCCTTCGTCTTCAAGGCCGAAAAATATGCCTTCCAATCGATACCGGGTGTCGATGACGCGAAATCTCGCAGCCGCATCTTGTGATAGTTGGCCTGCGGATCTCGCAGGTCGACAGGATCGCTGGATGCGAGGGCAAGTTTGGTTTCCAGCGCCAGAACAATCTGCGCATCCTTTGCCGCCAGATCGGGCGTTTCACCCATAAGGCCGAACGTGCCGACGATATGAGCCAGGAAGGCATCGCGAGTAGCCTGCGTCTCTTTGTCTGCCCGGATATAGTAACCACGTTCAGGCAGGCTGAAGCCGCCCTGGCTCACAGAGGCGATCTGCTGCGAGCTCGCGCCGGGGTCCTGCTCCACGCCGAAGTTGAACGCGGCCCCCACTCCCACGCGATGCAGATGCGCTATCTCCGACATTAGCCCGGACGTATCTCGCACGCTATCGATAGCGCTCAATTCGCCCGCAAGTGGCGTAATGCCATCAGCCTCAATTCGCGCCTCATCCATACCGCTGCGATAGAACGCGCCGACCTTCCCCTCCGGGCTGTTCGGATCAGTCGATTTGTCTGCGGCAGCCTTTTCAGCGATCGTCCTCAAAATGACCTGGCCACGGGTTTCTACTTCATGGCCGACACCTTCGCTGCCTTCCTCCGCCGGAATTACGGCATGCGCCAGCCAGCCGCCATTCGCATACTGAAAAAAGTCGTCCCACGGCTTAACAGCCGTATCCATCGCACTCAGATCGATGCCATCTGCCCCATTATCCGCAGACATAGCGGCAAAAAGCCTTTCATAACCTACCATTGAAGTAGTCGACAGGCTTTTAGCATAGGAAGGCAATGAGGCAGGGACAAACGTGAGAGCAAAAGCGACGCAGAGAGCCGGCTTTATGGAGGATGATCGGCAGCGGAGCGGCATAGCGTAATCAGTTCTTTCACAGGGAGAAAATGATGCAACAGCAAACGCCGGCGTTTACAGATCATTGTAGCATAGCCGTGAAATGGGGGGATACAAAGGGAGAGGCTGCAATCAGTCTCAATCGCAGCCTGCGCATTTTACGTAGTGAAGTAGTGACCTGGCTCGTACTTCTTGGTCTTATCGACCTGCAGATCGCCGCTCGGAGTGAGGGCGACATCGAACCAGTAAAGGGCGATCAGGGCAGGACCATGGGTCACATTGCCCATATCATCGTACTTTGAGCCGTGGCAAGGGCAATCGTACCCGGTGGGCGAACTCGCGACGGTGCAGCCGAGATGCTGGCACACCATCGAAATTGCGCCGATCTTATCGCCATGCCGGACGATCGTCACTTTCTGGTCGGCTATGGTTTGCTTGGCTCCGTCGGGCAAGGCGTCCGGCTTGCCGATCGTAAACTGAGCCGGCGGCCCATATGCCACATTCGGCCAGAATGAGCGAAACGCCTCACCTGCGAATCCGAGGACACCGACTCCCACGGCTGTCCATGCCGTAAACGAGATAAAATTGCGGCGAGTTAAATCCGCCTTTTCGTGTTCGAAGTTTGTCGATTTTACTGCCATGATGCCATCCTTTCCAGCAACATAACACAGTCAGTTATAGTCCCTCCGGCGCAGGCGCGCGCAGAGCGGCAGCGTAGAATGTGACGAAGCTTCGCAGCATCGCCTCAGGAGTGCGCCCCGGCCTCATCGGGGCATGTGCCCAAACGTGGAGGATCCCACCCAGTATGTAGTGAACGCGCTCCGCAACCTCGTCTTCCGCAAGGTATGGAAGACATAAGTGGAACGCGGCTCGAAACCGGTCAAGGGTAGTCTTTCGCAGAGCCCGGTATTCGCGCCATGCAGAACCGTCGGCGTCGATACGCAGACGGCTGGCAAGCTTTGCGAAGTGCGGATGTTCGAACCCAAGGCGAATACTTGGCCCTACCATCGCGGAGAGCAGAGCCTCGATTGTCGGATGCCCATCCGTTTCAGCTTCGTCAAGGAGGCGAATGCATTCGCTGTTCAGAGGGATCAGACGGCGCGCGACAATCCCCTTAAGCAGCCCCTCTTTAGAACCGAAATAGTAGTTAACGGACGCGATATTGACGCCGGCTTCACCCACGATCGAACGCACGGGCGTCTCCGCAAAGCCGCGTTCAGCAAAGAGACGTTCCGCCGTCTCAAGCAGCCGCGCGCGAACATCAGATTCCTCAGCGGCAGCATCGAGTTCCGTTATTTGCAAATCGTCATCGTGAGACAACGTCATCAAGGCTCTCCCAATCTCCACTACAAACGTTTGATCATGTAATTCAAACGTTTGTTTTAATTTACGTAAAAGGATATGTCACAAGTTCCTGTCGGTTATTCAAACCCGCAGGCTCCCCTCCCCGGAGGAGAGGGGCTTAAGAATAAAGAAGTGCTTACGAATACGATTCCTAACTCTGGCTCCCTTCCCTTCGGGGAGGGTTTGGGAGGGGAGCCTGCGATACAACAATTCACATCTCAAAATCTAACCGGGCGGCACGCAAAGCATTCCTACCACAACGCTACTGCAGTCCCAGGAATACAGTGCGGTCGGCAAGTCCGGGGTTCGGCGATACCAGCAGCAGTCCGAGAGTCCTCTTGAGTTTCTATAGGACCAACCGTTGTTGACACATGCCTGCAGAAACGGGATGTTGTAGCCGGTCTTCGCCAGCCAGCGGAGGCAGATCCCGTTGAAACCACCGGCGTCGGAACCGTAGCCGGATGTCTGCAATGTCACGCCCCAGTGATTTTGCACCCATCTGCCTGCGGCAGGATACCGGCTGGTATCCCCAAGGAAGTAAGCCGTGGCGGCAAACGTGCCGGAATCGTAAGTGTTGAAGTCGGTTCCGTTCGGGCTTCCCTTCACCGAACCGGTGGCATCGTCGTAGAGATACGTGATCTCCCAGGTGTGGAATGCCTGAGACTTGGTTTTATAACCGGCATCGCCCAGCGTCTGATAGAGCAAATACGCGGCGACACCGCCCGGGCCGTTGACGCACCCTGTTTTGATATCTTTATTCGTATTCCACCACATCCCGGTGTTGACCGTATCCCATCCCCGGTTCCAGGCGATATTGAAGCTATTCGCAGCAAGAGTGCGGTAGGTGGTATTGCCCGTCAGCTGATACGCCCTGCTGAAAGCCATCGAGGCCCACATCAGGTCGTCATTGTAAGTGTTCCATGTCCAGTCGGTTCCGTTTCTGGCCGTAAACCCTGCGCACAACTGATTAACTATAGTTGCATTAGCAGCATCACACGCAATCTCGATCTGCTCAGCGCCCTGCCAGAACGAGGTCGGAGTGCCGCTGCCGTCCGAAACCCTGTAATATCCCTGGGCTCCGTTGTTAAGCGTGTAATAGAAGTTGTTGTTGTAACATGCCAGCGCCGTATTTTTGTCGCCGGCGGTAAAAGCCCTGACACTCTCGATCGTCCCCAGCATAAGCATCGCTGAGGCTGAAAGGCAGCACAGAGCGGACAGTTTTCGTACGTCTTTGTTTCTCTTCATCCTGAACTCCTCTTCCTATCGGATATTTGCGTCTAAAGATCCATTCACTCTATACAGCAAATATATCTATAGATACATCACAAGTATTCTCAGTTAAATGCTATGTCGTACGGTCGACTCATCTCATGCAATCCCTCCTTTACCAAACGATCCACGACCTTCATTAACGAGACTCGGTACGGCGGTCATTCTATCACGTTCCGAAATGCGTGTCAACAGATTCAGCCAATTTGGTATTATTTCGATATTTATCCGTAATTATGGTCTATTTTAGAATAATTATCAGACCAAAATTACAAATATCAAAATATGGATTGACACTTAAACCAAACCGTGATAATATGCACATCAGTAGAGGCGTCATATTCAGGCGCCGATACTGGTGACATTTCTTGTTCTGAAGGAGTTCTAGTTCATTAATGAAACGTAATGCCTTTACTTTGATTGAATTGCTAGTTGTCATAGCAATAATCGCGATTCTCGCCGCAATCCTATTCCCTGTTTTCGCCAAAGTTCGCGAGAAGGCGCGCCAGACCAGCTGCGCCTCCAACATGAAGCAGCTCGGGCTCGGCATCGTGCAATACCTGCAGGACAACGACGAAACATTCGCCATGGGCAACCCGAACTACGGCTACACCGGAGGCTGGGCTCACCCTATCATTCCGTATCTGAAGTCTGTCGATGTGTACAAGTGCCCCAATGATCCCACACATTACGCTCCGGCAGGCGGCGGTGTCTGGCAGGACGTCTCCTATGCCATGAACGATTCTCTCCTTGGCGACGGCAACCGCGATTCCGGCGGCAACAATCCGCGCGTGACCGCCATGGCTGCACTCAATGCTCCGGCTTCGACAGTCATGCTCTGTGAGGTATTCAATGCTACAATGGATATCAACAATGCATCGGACACGACCGACTTCTCTACGGGAGCGACCATGGACCAGAACTTCTGGGGCGGATGCGCCATGGGATGTGTCGGCCGTTACGCAACCGGCAACCCGATCGGCCATAATCTCGCCTACGCCTCCGGCTTCCAGACCGGCGCCCATACCGACGGGTCGAATTTCCTCGCATGCGACGGTCACGTTAAATGGCTGAAGGCCGTGCGCATCGCTCCGGGCAAGGACGCGCTGAACGCGAACAACCCGCAGGACGACGCCGGCGAGCATGCCTCAGGAACCGCATACATGAACGTAAACGGCGGCGGATCAGGAACCGCAGCGCTTACGTTTAGCAAGATATAGCAAGCGCCAGCCGTTTCGTTATTGCTGGCTCCCCGGCCCTGCAGCGGATATTAAGCGAAGCACTGCACTCGCAGGCTCCCCTCCCCAGCCCTCTCTTCGAACAGGCGGAGACGCCTATTCCCACAAGGAGAGGGAGGCAGATTTAGGAATCGTATTCGAAAACATCTCTTCTCTTGCCCCTCTCCTCCGGGGAGGGGTTGGGGAGGGGAGCAGACGCATACATTAATCGCCCCCCAGAAAGCCCAACTATGCCCCTTGCTCTGTTCAGTAACCAGTCAAACACTTTCGCCCTCTCTCATCTATCCGCACTGTCCTTCCTTCTCCTCGGCATCCTTCCCCCATCCGCACACGCCACGGCCAACCCTGTCGTCTCAGGAAATGCCCGTTTTACGGTTGTCACCCCCTTGTGCATTCGGCTGGAGTATTCGCCCGATAAGAAATTTGTCGATGCGCCGTCGCTGTTTGCCGCCGGCCGGTCAGCCCGCTTCAATAACTTTTGCCTGACACACAGCGGCAAGTCGACTACAATCGACACCGGCGCGATCCGGCTGACCTATACACCTGACGGCCTGCCATTCTCCACCGCAAACCTTCATGCGGACATTCACACCGGATCTGTTAACGCGCAGTGGACTCCCGGCGCTTCCAATCCCGGCAACCTCGGAGGGACGATTCGAACGCTCGATCAGGCCATTGGGCCGATGGACCTGGGGCAGGGTCTGATCTCGCGCGACGGCTGGTACCTGCTGGACGATTCCAAATCTCAACTTCTGACGAACGGCTGGGTTCAGTCTCGCCCGGCAGGTTCCGGCACGGACTGGTACCTCTTCGGCTACGGTCACGATTACCGCGCCGCCTTGAAATCCCTTGCCGTCATCGGCGGTCCCGCGCCGCTGCCGAGAAAGTATGCCCTGGGGGCATGGTTCTCGCGCTTCTGGGCTTTCTCTTCGGACGACTACCGAAAAATCGTCGCCGAATACGGCCAGCATGACTTCCCCCTCGACAACATCGTGCTGGACATGGACTGGCATAAAGACGGCTGGACGGGCTGGTCCTGGAACCGCAAGCTGCTCCCCGACGCCGAAGCATTGCTGCCATGGTTCCACAGCCAGGGCCTTCACACGACACTGAACCTGCATCCCGCGGATGGCGTTGGTCCGCAGGAGGACCAATATGCAGCCTTTATGAAGGATATGGGCGAAGATCCGGCGAGAGGCAGGACGATCCCGTTCGACGCCGCCGATAAGAAGTACATGGGCACGCTGTTCAAAGATGTGCTCGATCCGCTTGCGCGCGAAGGCGTCGATTTCTGGTGGCTGGATTGGCAGCAGTACGAGTTCACACGGTCCATCCCGGATCTGACCAACCTCTTCTGGCTGAATACGCTGCTTTATCAGAATACGGAGCAGGACGGCCGGCGCGGTCTCTCGTTCTCGCGCTGGGCAGGCTGGGGCGACCACCGCCACCCGATCCACTTCTCCGGCGATGCCAACACCGGCTTTCCCATGCTCGCCTTCGAGGTGCCGTTCACATCCACGGCCAGCAATGTGGGCTGCTTCTTCTGGTCGCACGATATCGGCGGACACTGGGGCGGCCGCAATGAGGAATCGTACACGCGCTGGGTGCAGTTCGGCGCGACCAGCCCCGTGCTGCGCTCTCACTCCGTGAAAGATCCCACCACGGATCGCCGGCCCTGGAACTACCCGAAGTGGGCCGAAGATTCCATGCGGATCGCCTTCCACATGCGCGACGAGATGTTTCCCTACATCTATTCAAGCGCCTGGGAAACGTGCCGCGATATGGTCCCGCTCAACCGCCCCCTCTACATCGACTATCCGGGAACTGAACAGGCATATCATAATGCCCAGGAGTATCTCTATGGCGATGGTCTCCTGGTCGCCCCGATCGTGACGCCGGGTGTCGGCCCCGGCCATGTTTCACACCAGACGGTTTGGTTTCCCAAGGGTTCCGATTGGTACAACTACTTCACGGGCGAACGCTACGCAGGCGGCTCCGATGCGCTGGTTTCGGCAGACATCAACGAGTTCCCCCTGTTTGTAAAGGGCGGCATGCCTATCCCCATGCAGAACTACACGCCGCGCATGGCGGCAGCGCCGTTGAACACTCTGCGGGTACGCTGCTATCCCGGCGCTGACGGTCATAAGGGCGTATTTACCCTGTATGAAGACGACGGCCAGACATCAGCATACAAAGACGGCGCATTCTCGACCACGCCTATATCCTATATACGCCGTGGCAGCACAGTTACAGTTTCGATAGGTCCGGCCAAAGGGCACTACGCGGGACAGGTAACGCAGCGCGATATCGCCATCGAACTGCCGGACACCGTTAAGGGAAGCAAGGCCATGATAGACGGCAAACCCGCAGCCGTCATTTACGACGCTGCCAAAATGATCAATACGATCAGGATCCCGGCGCGCTCCGTGTTCAATGCGGCAACGGTCGTTGTGCAGGCTGTGCCGGCCGATACACGTAAGCTCGCTTCAGCCGCAGCCCTGCGCCGCATCGGCGGCATCCTGGGGAGTTTCGACTTCAACGGAAGCGCAACAACCAGGAATCTCCTGAACACCGCCCTGGCAAAGACGACTGATCCGGCGCTGCATGCTGAGCTGATGGCCGTCGCGGGAATCGGGCTGGTTTCCCATAGCATGGCCCCATATATGTACGGCGGAGAGAGCCGGGACCTGTTCTTCTCCACGCCCGGCATTATCGATGGCGAGAGAGTGACAGCTATGCCGCTCGGCGCCGAAACGTCTACACACTCCGTGCCGTTTGATGCAACCGGGCCAAAAATCACACGAAACGGCAGGCAGGTCACAATGCCGGGAGAAGTGTCATTCATGATCGGCGGACAGAAACTGCGGCTGACGGCCGGGCCGGCATGGGCAAGAGATCTGCTCGGCAGCGACAACGTGGCAGCCAGAGCGAAAATCATGGTGAGCGGCTCCGAGTACGGCTACTCTCCGGAAGGCGCGACCGATGGGATCGCCGAGGGCTACCCGCAGGATAAAGACAGAGAATGGTCGGCAGGCGCTGGTGTGGGAGCAACGCTGCGACTGGAGTGGAACACAGCGCAAACAATCGATCGGATCGTCCTCTGCGACCGGCCGAATACGACCGACCAGATCACATCCGGGACACTCACATTCAGCGACGGCAGCACGCTCGATGTGGGAGCGCTGCCCGATGACGGAACGGCTCTTGACCTGCGCTTCGCGCCCAAAAGCATTACATCGGTAACATTCACCGTGACCAGCGTCAAGCAGGGCACCAAGAATGCCGGGCTTGCCGAGATCGGCGTTTTCCGGGCCGGATAAGTATGCCCCACAAGGACGGCATCACGATAATGTTCCGGCCCCTGTGTGGTAATCTCTAATGAGAGCGCAACAATGCGCAAACAGAGCAGCAATTAATCCGAATAAAATCTATGCGCGTGAAGAACAGCTACAACTCAAAAGACGAGGCCGTCGCCGAATCGCTTGTCGCCGTGATCCAGTCGGGCGAATATGCCAACGGTTCGATGCTGCCTACCGAACGGACTCTCTCCGAACGGTTCGGGGTCAGCCGGACCACGGTCCGCGGGGCGATTGCGCACTTGAAGGATCTGGGATATCTTGTGCAGCCCCCTGGCTTTCGCCCGCGTGTATGCCTGGCGTCGGATCCAGCAGAGGCGTCGGAGGAACAATCCGTACGAACGGTGGCTCTGATCTGCGAGGCAATCCACCCGAGTTCCGGCGCGGATATCTACCGTGGAGCCCAGATTGCCCTGCAAAAAGCCGGTATCCCTCTGCGCCTCACGGTCTGCGAGACCAGTTTCCCAAGCCTTCATCAGGGCAGCAGCCTGGAGGCTGAGCTTTTGGGGCGCCTGGAAGCCGGAGAACTCGCGGGGGCAGTCCTGTGGTACACGGTCGACAACGAGAATATCGAGCGAATACGCAGGCTGGTTCAGCGGCGCACGCCCCTGGTGTTCATTGATCGGTTCCCTGAGGGCGAGGTATGCGATTTCGTGGCGACCGATAACCACCAGGCGATATTCGACGCCGTCGTGCGTCTGGCGGAGATCGGCCACCGGCGCGTCGTCTTTATCTCAAGCGGAGACCGAGTCAATGCCGTTCGGGAACGTGAGGCAGCATTCCTGGATGCCACATCGAGCCTGGGCATGCTGTCGGCTCCGGATGTCGTCGTGAACTTCCCTCCCGGCATTTCCGCGGATGTGGAGGGGGCGGTCATCGAACTGATGTCGCGACCGAATCCCCCAACCGCCCTGTTCGCCATCAATGATTTCATCGCTCATGCGGCAATCAACACCCTGCGAAAGATGAACCTGTCGGTACCGGAGGATGTGAGTGTCGTGGGGTTCGATGACCTCGACCGCTATGCCGTCCATCAGCCGATGCTCACATCGGTCCGGCAGCGCTTCCGGGAGATCGGCCAGCGCAGCATGGAACTCCTGATCGACCGACTCACGCCTGGCCAAATCGATCCCGGCCTGCGCATTCAGATCCGCTTACCCGCCCTGCTCCACGAACGCTCCAGCTGCGCGCCCCCGCCAAATACGCCGGCCTAATGGCTCGGCCGGTAATAGCCGGCTTTTACCGTTCCGAAGATCGGATCGCCACCGAATGTCGCAGTGTTGAACGTAACTGTTCCGGTCACCCCATGCAGGAAGTAATAGTGTCCGTTAGCGCCATAAGCTACATCCGTCGGTGACGAAAATGAGGCGCTTCCGCCTTCACCTGCGCACTGGGTGTAAGGAACAATGTAGCCTGACTTTGCGACGTTGACTGCCGGATCGCCGCCCCAGGCCGCGTTGGTAAAGTTGATCGTGCCGGATGTGCCCCAGTTGAAGAAATACGCCCCGTTGCCGCCATAGGCGGCTTCAACCGGCAAACTAGCCGTAACGCTTCCGCCTTCGGTAGCGACCTGCCAGAACTGCCGGGCTAATCCCGATTTTGCGACACCGAATATCGGATCCCCTCCGAACGTCGCGTTGCTGAACGTAAAGGTGCCCGTCACGGCATACTTATTAAAGAAGCTGCTGTTAGCCCCATAGGCCGCATCGACCGGCTTGCCAAAATATACCGTCTGGTTTTCACTGGCGACAGCACTGTAATTGAAAGCCGTGTTGTAAATCATCGAGCACTTTGCGGCGTCGGCAAAGTCCATCAATATCGCGCCATACCTGCCGCTCGCGTTAGCCGCAAAGTAGCTGGTCAGCCGTGGATTGATGTTATTGGAAACATTCGGAATATTGGGGATCCCAAATATCCCGCTCTGCACGCCGCTTGAGAAGTTGACATACAGCGTGTTCGGGCTGCCGTTATAGGCCTCGCCGAGCACCTGAGAGATCTGGCTCCACTTCGTATCGTTATTTGAGACGTTGTAGTTATCCTGAACTCTCAGGGCGCCGCCATTTCCGGTGAAAGTCGTGTTGTCCGGCCAGTTAGAGGCGTCAATCCCCTTCGGCATGCTGCTTGCGCCGAAGCGGCGGAAGAGGACGATCTTTCCGCGAACCTGGCTCAGCGTTGGGATGCTCGATCCGAGGTACCACATCCCCGGATTCTTCGCCACATAGGAATCGAAGGTCGCCTCAAAGGAGCGCGTATTTCCGGAAGCGTTGTACTCTTCCTTGACGCTCATGATCACCGTCTCACTGGGATTGGCATTCAGGAAGCCAATGGTGGCATTGAGGACATCGTCAAAATTTGCGTTCTGATACACTTGCCCGTGATGGATCGCAAACGCATCGTTGATGTGGCGACACCTGATGTCCAGAAACCGTACGCCCGCGTTCAGCTGATCGCCGATCGTGAGTGTTTGACAGATCGCCGTGCCCGACACCGGCTCATACCTTGCTCCGGAATCGTGCGTTCCCGGTATGGAGAACTGTGAAACCGCCAGGCCACTGTCCAGCCCATTCATCCAGTTGTTGCCGGCTGCATTCGCTCCCAATGAGAGCGCGGCCAGACTAATCGTCAAAATGCCCTGCATGAGTATTTTCATATTTCGCCGTTCGTCCTCAGATGTTAGGCTCTGGCATTGCCCCGACGGGGTGCCCCAAGATCCTGGCGGCCGCTGCCCTGGCGGCTAAAGCCACGGGCTAGAGAGTACAACTGTCCGCCTTCGCGGACTAAGAAATGCGGATGTAATCCGCTCTTTGTGCCCGTAGGAGCACTGTTGTACTCTCTAGGCGCGGTTTTAACCGCCTGCCAGACTATACAATCTAATGGCTGGGGCGATAGTAGCCGCCCTTCGCCGTTCCGGAAATCGGATCGCCAAAGGTCGCGTTATTGAAGGTGATCGTGCCGGTAAAGGCATGGCGGAAATTATAGTGTCCGTTGGCGCCATACGCCAGATCGGTTGGAGCCGAGAATGTCACGCTCTGGTTCTCTCCGGCAATCTGCGTGTATGGCATGATGTATCCCGCTTTTGCAACGTTGAAAGCCGGGTCGCCGCCCCATGCCGCGTTCGAGAACGTCACCGTGCCCGATGTGCCCCAGTTGAAGAAATACGATCCGTTGCCACCATATGCAGCTTCCACAGGAACGCTGAACGTGGCGGAGTTTCCTTCGGACACGCTGGGCCAGAACGATCTGGCAAGTCCTGATTTGGCAACGTTGGGGATCGGATCTCCCCCGAATGCCGTGTTGCTGAATGTCTGGCTTCCCTTGACCGCATATTTATAGAAATAGCTACTGTTGGCGCCGTATGCCGCATCGACCGGAGTAGTGAAGTTCACCGTCTGGTTTTCACTGCAGACGACGTTGTAATTGGATGTAGTGTTGCTGTCCAGCGCTCCATGAATGTAGTTAGCATATTGCAGCATCTCGCCACCGTCGGCCGGGGGATTGCCGCCGGTATTGGAGGGCCAGAGGAAGCCACCCACGCTTCCGTTGTTCTTCCAGGCAATCATCTTGTTCTGGAAGGTGGCATCACGCTCCCAATCCCAGTAGCCGGGAATGACTTTCATTCCACCGAAGTAGTTATTCCATGCCCCGGGATCGTTGCCTGCGCCGCCGTCGTAGCATTGCAGATAGATGGCGTCAACGGTGTTGCCCAGGCCCGACTTTACGGCCGACCAGTAGCCCACATTGGTATAGGGACACAGGGTCACCTTCATGCCCACCGCGCCTACCATATTGCCGAAGGACACTGCGGAACCGGAATCGTATGTCAGCTCGTCATCATAATCAATAGCATTAATTCCAAGACCATTCTTTAATGCCTGAAGGTTTCGATAGAGAACGGTACCCGATCCGGTGCCGTCGGCAGCGATCCGGTTCTTGATGTTGCCGAAGCTGGCGTCGCCCCACTGTCCGATGCACATCTCGATGCGGCCTATTGAGGAAGGCGCAGTGCGGCACTGATTGAGCAGACCGGGCCAGGCAGCCGGCCCGACGTAAGCTCCATTCTGAACGATCGGATTTCCGCCATAGGTGAAGTCGCCGTTTGCGCTGACACTCATGGTGAAGAGGATCATGGTCGTCATCCCGGACGCCCTGTAGCCATTGATCTCAGCCGTGGTCAGGCCGTCCGTGTACCCCATGTTGCCGGGGCAGAACATAACCGCGGTCGCGTTCGCGGATGCTCGCTGCGGATTTACAGCGCCGAGGGCAAGCGCGCCTGCCCCTAACAGTATTGCAATACTTGCTTTAGAATCTTTCGGAAATAATCGATGACGCATGCTGGTTTCTCCGATGAACATGTTTGCTTCCTTGGTTTTATTTTGGACGCTTGGATTTATGTTGGACTTCACAGATACGCAATCATAACACCAACGTATGGTGTTGTCAATATCGCATTACTCACAATCAGCCTTGATTCGCAAAATTTTACTCAAGTTTTTTATGAAATCGTTTTGGCTTGCCTTGAAAGCTCCTATGAGGCTATTGGCGGCAGTAATCAATCGTTTACCCCGCGAAACCACTCCTCCAATATCTGCGTTTACCATCCAATCGCCGCAGATCAAAGACCGATCCTATATACAACAAAATGGCGATGAGGCTTTTTCATGATAAGTAAAGATCGCGCCATAGTGATCGCTATCGTAGCGATTCTGATTATCTTGCTTGCGACTCCGGCACGATGGACGGTTATCAGCCAGCTGCCCATCAATACACAGATGGGACTGGATGCAGGCCCTAAAAAGCCCGTGTCGATCGTGGGAACGCCGGTGGAGCATGATGTCGAGGCTCAAATCGCGTCGGCGAACCAGCAAGACTATGAATCGGGCATGTTGAATGGCAGTCAGGCGCTAGAACGATGGGCTCATTTGACTGCCCTCTACAACCGGAGGCCCGATCAGCCAGCAATTATTGCGACCCTCCTCCGGCTGCAAATGATGGCCTTTCATGACGACTATTCCAAACGCGATCTGTTTCTTCAGGTAGCGACTCGCGATGACCACGGCTCGAACCCTCAGAATTTTCTGACAAACATGGAATCGGAAGCGGCTGCCGGCGAACGCCTCGAACCTGACAATGCCTATTTCTCATTCATGCGCGCCACGATCCTGTTCACGATAGGCCGCGATGACGACGCCGTCCAGGCCATCAAGGCTGCGGGAGACAAAACCAGCTGGAATGAGTACCTCATTGCGGAAGCTTCCGGCTATTGGAAGCTTGCCGATCTGCGATCTGATGGGCCGAAAAGCATCAGGGACTTATCGATCATGGGCGCCGTTCTGTTTCCACACTATGCCCGGCTTCGGACCGCGGCGACCAGCGCAATCTACTGCGCCATGCAGCTCGAAGAAAAGGGGCAGACAGAAGACGCCCTGAGTATTCGGCTGGCCGTTATGAAGTTGGGGGCTCTCATGCGCTCCACTCAGGCGCAGTCCGCAATCACAGCATTGGTCGGCATCGCCATCGGTAATATCTCTATCGAACGCCCTGGCGGCGCGGTATTGATGAGGCCGTTCACGGACAGCGGGGAAGATAACGCAACGAGCACAAGCCGCCTGGCGGAGTTCACGGACTACTTGAGACAAACACACCATGAGGGCGCAATTGCGCCGATCACAGATGAGGTAACCAAAGGACAGGAAGCCAGGGCGATTCTCAAGAAGACACTTGCAGACAAAGGAATTTTCGCGGAAGGCATAAGATACAGTCTCTGGCATATGGGAGGCATGGCATATTTAGACAATCTCATCGTATTAGTCCTGTTCATTGCCGCAGCCGCCTTTGCTATACCAAGAGTAAGCCGCTTCAACACACGATTGACCGGGATTGCGCTGTTAAGCGGCATCGGTATCGGCACTCTGGTCCCCTTCCTGCCGCAGGCCAACGCGACATTCTCCAAAGGCTTCACGACGGCGCTTGGATGTACCGCTGTCGCCGAAATCGTCTTCTGCTGCCTGTTCTATCGCCTGCTGAGAAATATTGAGCGTCGCAAATCGATACTTGGATATTCGGCAATCGCAGCCGGCGTCACGGCCATCATTCTGTGGCCGATCAACTATGCCATCAGCGGACAAATCAGCAGCATCCAGGGATTGTTCTCATCCGACACATCCTTCGATCCAGGCTCCCAAATCTGGCCGATCGGCTGCGTCGTTACCGCCTTACTGTGGATCATCACCGGCATTGTCAGCCTTATCCGGCGAAGCCCCATTGTTCCGAATTTCCTGCAAAGGTTTGTGACATCAGGCCGTGTTGTTGCCGTAACCATGCTTGCTCTCTACACCGTCTATGCCGTAGTGATAACAGTTTGGGATCAGCGACTGGACCAGCAGTTCCGAAAGAGTGCAGGACACGAAATTGCTCAGGCGGCTGCAATGACCGGCCATCCATGGCCAGCCCCGACGGATTTCAGCGCTGTGCGCTAGCCCTCAGTTCACCTGACATTTTCTGCCCGGGACAGCCAATCAACATCAGATCAATAAGTGACCAAAAAGAATCCTGAGATTCAATCTTGACATATAGAACAGAACCGCTTATAATGATTACGATGCAACCTAACCGGTTAGGTTAGTGAATGAGTGATAGCCGGTAATCACTATCAACCGCATTTGGTGACTGTCGCAATACTATTGCTTTAGCGGTTACCGAACCGGTTAGGTGTCTTATTGAAGTTACTCGATCGTTATATTTTGAAAGGAACGATTATATCATGAAAATTAAAGCCTTTACTCTTATTGAATTGCTCGTCGTCATAGCTATCATAGCGATTCTCGCGGCCATTCTCTTCCCCGTCTTCGCCAAGGTCCGTGAGAAGGCTCGCCAAACCTCCTGTACTTCAAACATGAAGCAGCTTGGCCTGGGCATAACGCAGTACACGCAGGACAATGACGAGTTATTCCCGCCTGGAATGCCCAACGTGGGATACAGCGGTGGATGGGCGCACTTCGTTACCCCCTACCTCAAGTCGCCGGCTGTCTATAAGTGCCCGGACGATTCCTATACCTACAACGGACCGCCGCCGGCCGGCACGACCGTGCAAAACTGGGTGTGGCAGGAAGTTTCCTATTCTATCAACGATTCGCTTCTGATGGACGGCAACCGCGATTCAAGCGGCAATAATCCGCGCCCAACGACTTTGGCCGCGCTCAACGCTCCAGCTTCGACAGTCATGCTCTGCGAAGCGTTCGATGCCACCACGGACCTGAACGTAGCCGATGCCGATAACGACTTCTCCACCGGCGCGACCATGGATAATCAGTTCTGGGGCGCATGTACCTCGTTCTGCACGTCCAAGTACGCGACCGGCAACCCCGTCGGCCAGAATCTGGTCCTTTTGCAGGGATCGGGCAAGGGCATCCACACCGACGGCTCGAACTATCTGGCGACCGACGGTCATGTGAAGTGGCTGCGAGCGACCCAGATCTCTCCAGGCAAGGATGCAGTCAACTCCAACGATCCGGAGAACGACAGTGGCGAGCACGCTGCCGGAACCTCTTACATGAATGTCAACGGCGCGGGATCTGGCAGCGCGGCGCTCACATTCAGCAAGATCTAACCCATACGTTTCAGTTCCACCGAACTCAAAAAGGGCGCGTTCGCCAAAGCGAATGCGCCCTTTTCCATGAACAGCTCCAAATCCCCCAAGAGAACGACGCATTGAGCAGTCACTCACGGCTCCGAACGCCGAATGGCATCTTGCCCACCTTTGGACAGGCTGTTCGAACTCTCGCTGTACCACAGGTTCTTCGGATACGCTGGATCTGACGGATCAATGTAGGACATTGTCTTCAGGGGTGCGCAGCGCCTTATATGGCCATCCGCAAGGAGAATGTTGCACTGGCTCTCGTGGCCAGCCCACAGTTTGCCATTGCCGTTCAAGAATCTGGCGGAATCATCGGCATCGAAATCGTAGCTGGCCGTTCCCGTAATCTCGCAAACGGAGATGAGATTGGCGGGATTCGGATAGTCGGCCATTGTCAGAGCCTTTGCCCCTGCCGGAGCGAATGCCCCCAAACCCTGCGATCCGGCAGGCAATCGATATACTCCGGAATCGTTGGCCGCATAGCTGATGGCAAATCCGTCCAGCGCATCGAATTGAGTGCGTGATGGACATAGGAAGACCTGACGCCACCTTATGTAAGGGAATATTGCCGTACGCCATGTCTGCGTGCCGCTTCCACGCTGCGTCACATTTGGTAGCTTGCCATCGTAATCCTGCGTATACTGGACCAATCCAAGTCCGATCTGCTTGAGGTTAGACGCGCATGCTGTTGACCTGGCTCTTCCCGAGCCCCCGGGAACAACGGGAAACAAAATCGACAGAGCCAAAATTACAAGACACCCTACCCCTAACACACTGACGATATTCACCCGGACATTGGCATACTGAAATCGGTTAACCATAAATGTACCTGTGGAGCCTTTTCGGATCTCACTGCCTGTTTGTTAATATTATGATCGACGTTATATGCGCACAACAGGTTCGAGAGCTTGGCTTCCATATCACTTCATTGCGCCAGCCGGTGAGCAAGTCACAGTGCAGCGTGTTGAACGACATCGACACCGGATACGGACAACGGCGTCGTTGTGTTGCGATACCACATATTCTTTGGAGGCTGTTGAGTGTTGTCTGAATGTGATATTGCCTCGCTCGGGTCATATCGCCCAAGATGGCCATCCGCAAACACGATATTGAGCTGGCCGTCATGACCGGCCCACAATCGGCCATTCCTGTTCAAAAACCGAACGGAATCGTCCGCATCAAAATCGTAGTCTGCAGTTCGTGTAATCTCGCAGAGGGAAATCAGACTCGAAGGATCCGGGTAATCGGAAGTTGCGAGAGGCTTTGACCCCGCCGGAGCAAACGCTCCCAATCCCTGAAATCCCACGGAATGTCCGTAGACGCCGGAATCGTTGGCAGCAAAGCTGATCGGAAAGCCGTCCAGCGCGTCAAACGGCGTCCGTGACGGGCATTGGAAGACAGAGTGCGACTTGATATAGGGATAGATCGCCGTACGCCAGGTCTGCGTGGAGCTTCCGCGCTGCGCAACGTTCGGAAGCTTGCCATCGTTGTCCTGCGCATACTGCAGCAAACCAAGACCGATTTGCTTGAGGTTCGAAGCGCATGCGACAGCGTGCGCTTTCTCGATTGCGCCTTCACGAAGCGAAAAGAAAATCGCAGCTGCCAGAACGCCGGATACGCCTGCAAGAAGCACCTTAAATAAGATCGAGCGGATATCGGCCCACTGAGTTCGAAAAGCCATGGATCAGCCTTACTGCGCCTCGCAATAAAATCAGCAGCCTACTTGCTGCATTTATATATAACGCTACAGGGTCATGCCGGTTTCGATCTTTGCTCCCTACTCCTTCACCACCCCGCTGCGCCAGGCATACACCGCTGCCTGCGTGCGGTCGTTCAGGTGCAGTTTGCTGAGGATATTGGTGACGTGAGACTTTACGGTCTTCTCGCTGATGAAGAGCTTTTCGGCAATCGACGCATTCGAGAGGCCTTGCGCAATGAGCTGCAGCACTTCTTTCTCTCAATCAGTCCGATCAAGAAGGCGATGAGGCGCTGGGGCGGCTTGCAGGGATTGGATCATTCGTGAGGCGACACTTGGGTGCAGTGTCGCTTCGCCGCGCGCCAGCGATGGGAGAGAGGCCTCTCAATGCGGGAAGGACATGTACACCTGCGTATTGACCGCCGTGCCCCAGAATGCCCATAAGGTCGGGACGATGTAGTCGCCGAGGATCAAGCCCAGGAAGAACGGAACGGCCTGGCGATAGATCTTCACACCGCCATATCGAAGGATCGACGCCTTAGCTGCCCACGCGATGAGGAACGGGCACCACATGTACTCCATGGATTGCGTCCCGGCCAGGGCATAGCCGATGGGATGGAACGGCCACCAGACGACGGCCTCGCGCAGCGCGGCGAGCGTCACAACGATCACTGCGCCGGCGACCATGCCGCCAACGGACCTAGGATCGGCAGGCGTGGGATGGTAGAGCCATCGCGCGATCTCCGACAGATGCCACGGCCCCAGCCCCTGCAGCGCCGGCCGCACCTTCGCCGATGCCGCCCCGAACTCATAGTACATATGCAGGTAAGCCCAGAACGCCACGACGCCGGACACCGCAGCAGCCAGGAGAAGTCCGCATAGCAGCTGGCGGCGATGCGTATTGGTCTCCTGCCCCATCTTCAGCGCCTCAAGCTGATGCGGCATGGCCGAATCCCGGAACTCGTTGTCGAACCAGTCCAGGTATCCGAACATGGTCAACGTCTTGGCGTCAAGACCGCGAACGCCCGTCATATCGAAGATGATCGAGTGGACATTGACAAGCGGTCCCCAAACCCATCCACTGCCTGCCTCGGCAAAAATGCGCGACAACACGATCAGAATCAGGATATAGAGAGCCCAGAAAACGATGGCCACCCAGAACGATATGCCGATCACCATTACAAAGGCCGTCAATGCGACCATGCCGGCGATGCCGCCCCAGAAGGCCACGCGCGGAGAGAGCGGCGCATAGGGATCGTCGATCTGCCTTGCCAGCTTGACGTCCCAGGCCGAGCGGCATGCATCCCAGATAGGACGCCGCGCGCGCCAGAGCAGAAACACCCCAAGAGCGACAAACGCGCCCACACCCTGTTCGCCCACAAACGGGGGTTGAGCATATCCGCCTCCACCCTGATCCAGCCCCAGGGCGGAACTCGCCACATTTTCGAGCTTGGTGAGCAGATAGAAGAAGACGCACGAGAAGGAAACTTCGCAGGACAGCAGAAATGCGATACCGATTGCAAACGGATAGAATGCGAGCGTAAAGGTGCCGATGCTGCTCCACGGCTCGCTGACGAAATTCTGCTCAAGATGCCACTCATTAGGCTTGATCTTTACCGACGGAAAACCTGGCAGAAAGAAGTGGATGTAGTTGATCGACTCTAAAACACCCGCGATCAAAAAACCGCCCCACATCAGCTTGTTGCGAAAGAACGGGGTCTCTCCGGCGGATGCCTCCGCGATCTGCAGAGGAAGCTGCACCAGAGGAAATGTCAGCTTCTCCTCGTCAGCCCACTGTCTGCGCACCAGCGATGTCAGGCAGAGCGTCACCCAGCAGATCACAAAGATGAACGAACACCACACGGCAACCGGCACAGCCCAGTCCTGGAGGACGTCGGCGCGGTACATGGTGGAGTGACCGCGATAGAAGTCGTCGATGACCGTCTTGTTGTGCGGTATGAGATAGTGCGGAATGCGGAAGAGGAACTGCGCGTAGTGGTTGGATTTTGTCTGGAAGTATTCCCCGGCAGGCAGTATATTCACAAGCCACTGGATCTGCCCATAGCCGGAAACACACACGGAAATCGCCAGCATTGAATAGATTACCAGCAGTTCCGATGGCCTCAGTCCCGCGCGCCGCGCGATCTTCCTAAAGATCAGGTTGGCCACCGCCACCGCGAACAGCATAAAGACAGGTCCGCGAAGCAGCGAAGTCTGCCCCCAGAGCATCGCCTGCACCACGACATACGCATAGTTTCCAAAGTACGTAGAGACCGGTATCAGACAAAGTCCAATGAGAAGCGCGCGCCAGAAGGGCACACGTTCTACCAGAGCAGCCGCACGTTGGGCATCTGCAACACGCTCAGAATCAACGACATCAGGCATCCACCGTTCTCCTTGCTACTATCGGCCGGCATGCCGCAATGCTTCGACCTGAAGTGCGGAAGTTCCTTCAGGCGAGGCTCTTTGATGTACACTATCGTCAGTATTCCGCTCACAATATACGGAATTTGATGAATCGAGAGACCGCCAGCAGTGGATATTGAAACGCAGCTTCTCTACTACAACCTGAACGGCTCCGCCATCGGGTTTGTAGAGTGGTCGAGCATCTATAAGAACAGCGTGTGGACGTTCGAGGGTTTGCGGACTATCGATACCTACTCGGTAACGTACATCCTTGAGGGACGCTGCCGTTACATTGAACCGGGCGCAGAGGATCTTCAGTTCGGCCCCGGCAACCTGTTCTTTTGCTTCCCGGACGTTCCCCATCGCATCGAGCCCGTCGCGGGGAGTCAGTTCAGCGAGGTTTGGGTAACGTTCGGTGGTCCCGTGTTCGACCTGTGGTGCTCAGCCAACCTGTTGGATCGACGGCAATTCCATTTTCATCTCGATCCCGTAGAGTACTGGCTTGGCCGTTTCCAATCTCTCTTTGCCGGCGTGGGAAGCGAGGCGCATGATCAGCTGTTGATCGTTTGCGCGCTGCAATCGCTGCTGGCGGAGATGATGTCTCTGCAGAGTCAAGGCCGGAGAAGCCGTGAAGATATCGAATGGCTCAACGCAGCTAGGCTTGCCATCGACTCCGTCGAGCGCTCAGAGGATCTGGAGATACCCGACATCGCTTTTCGGATGAACATGTCCTACTCGAACTTCCGCAGAAGGTTCGTTCAACTGGCGGGGACACCGCCCGGGCGTTACCACATGGAACGCCTCATGCAGCGCGCATGCCGATCGATGTCGGAATCAAGCATAACGAACAAAGAACTCGCCGAACAGTACGGCTTCTGCAACGAGTTCCACTTCTCCGAACGCTTCAAACAGATCGTGGGCATATCCCCACGCGAATTCCGCAGACGGCTGCGAAGCAATCGGGGAAAATCCTCTCCCTCAGGCGCTGTCGCGCCTCTTCCCTCTCCGAAACGGAAAGGGATGTCCAAGAATCGTTGCCCAGGCGACTCTGACATTTGCGTAGATTGAGATCATAAGCTCAACTCACTATAGAGTCACCTGGTTATCGAAAATCGGACGCCTCTTTCCGTTTCGGAGAGGGGAGGCGCGCTAAAGCGCGGGGGAGAGGATTCCTGATAGCTCCCCAAAAACCTTCAAGCCCGGCAGCGCATTGCCGTCATGGTCGAAGAACGAGCGGTTCTCGAAACCGGCGAGATTGGCGCTGTTGTCCGGCAAGTACTCCGCAGCCCACCAGAATATGCCGATACCTCGCTTATCCGGAACATCCATGACGATCTTTGCCAGCGTTCGAATGAACTCCGACTGCCCTTCTTTGCTGCGCTTAATGCCCACAATCGGCTCTTCGGGCTTGCCGATCGAATCCATCTCAGTCCAGGGAAAATCCGTCTCGGCGACGACTACCGGCTTTCCGTAGCGAGTGGCAGCGTTGTTGAGGCAGTTTTTGAGGTCGCCCAGGCTCCCGTGCCAGAAGGGATAGTAGCTCTCGCCGATGATATCGAACTTGACATCCTGCGCCTGAAGATTATCGAAGTACCACTTCGTGGAGTTCCAGTCGCCCCCGCGATCGATATGGACGATCAACCTGGGCATATTCTTGCCGGAAGCATCTTTGATGCCGCGAATGGCGGACTTCATCAGCAGTCCCAGTTTCTGCCACTGCTCCGGTGTCTCATACTTGCCGCCGACGCGTCCTTCCGGCCACATCATGCCGCCGGTGATCTCATTGCCCACCTGGATATAGTCCGGCATCGCACCTGCCTTCTTAAACGCGGCGACGCTGTCGCGGTTGTACTCATACATCCGCTTCTCCAGTTGATCGAAGGAAAGATCCTTCCACGCTTCCGGCATGTTCTGATGCCCCGGATCGGCCCATGAATCGGAGTAGTGGAAGTCGATAAGGATGCTGAGTCCTGCCTTCTTTGCGCGAACGGCAAGCGGAATAGTGTATTCCAGGTTGTTGATGCTGTTATACGGATCCTTCTTCGCCTGTTCCGGGCTGCTGGTAAACAGGCGAAGGCGCACACAGTTCACACCGTTTCGCTTCAGGATCATAAAACCATCGTCCACTTTGCCTCCGTCGGCATAGGTCTTACCGTGGGATTCAAAGAAGCCGGCATGCGAGAAGTCCGCCCCCGCGATAAAATGGCCGTGCGTATCCGCAGCCTCCGATATGGTCGGAGTTAAAGGCAGCGTCAAGAGGGTCATGGCTGCAAGGATCCAATTCTTCATCGTTTCAGGTCTGCTTCAGTTGTTCAGGATATTGCCGCGCCGACATCTCAATTATAGAGGAATGCCGGCAAAACACCATGCGCGCAATGATCGTAAACATTCAGGATATGATCACGTTCTCTACATCCCCATCAATAGAAGGACTCTTCCCCAGAATACGTGAAATATCCGGCAGCAAAAGCGCTTCAGCGCCAGGACTTGACGCGTATTGTTACAAGAGAGACAACCATGAACTATTCCCGCATTGCCGTGGGCGCCGTTTTGATATCGATGTCTATTGCCGCTCCCGTCTGCGCCGATACTTCAAAGGTCATCCTGCCAATGAAGGCAGGTGCGGAAGGGCAGGTGACGGCCAGTTCGAGCCAGGTAACGACAGCGCTCAGCACAAGCGGCCTGACTGTCACAATTCAGCCGGGCGCAGATAACTATCCAGGGATCAACATCAAGCCCCGAGGAGCATCCTGGGATCTTTCGGCTTTCGGCCACGTCGAGGCACGCATAACGAATACCGGCGCAAAGCCGATCTCTATCGCCCTGCGCGTCGACAATGACGGGAACTGGCAGGACAACCCCTGGAATACCGAAAGCATTACCATCGATCCGGGAAAGTCAGGAACGGCCAAGACAATATTCGGCTATGCATACGGCCTCAAGCCGGGCTATGCTCTAAAGCCGAACGCGATCGTGAACATGGTGATCTTTACGGGCAAGTCTGACGAAGCGCAATCATTCCGCATCGAATCGATTACCGCTGCCGGACCGGCCGGGGAAGCTCCGCCGGTCGCGCCGGGTGATGTGCGTGTCAAGCCAAAGGATGGATCTCTCCTTAATGCGGATACAACAATCGATTCCAACGGCTTACAGACAGCGCCAGATAATTCCGGCGGCTTGCGCGTGACCCTGCCGGCATCAGCAACGGAACAATCGCTTTCCATTAAGCCGAGACAGGGACGCTGGGACCTGCGTGACTTTACGGAAGTAAAGGCCCGACTGCGCAACGAGAGTAAGGCTCCCATTTCTCCGCGTATGCGATTGGACAGCAACGGCGGCCAGTCCGACTGGGTGACAGGCGCTTCCATTGCACCAGGCGCTACGGCAGAAATCGCCGTTCCATTTGCGGGAATAACTCCGGCGAACCTCAACAAACAGGGAACGGGCAGTCGAATTACCAGCGATGCAGTTTCAGCGTTCACGATCACCGTGGATGGAACGGCAGTTGAACGGTCATTCCGGGTGATCGCGATAGCAGCCGATACACCTAAACCAGCCCTGCCAGCATGGCCTGGCAAACGGCCTCCGGTCAATGGCGAATGGGTAAAAACCCTCGACGACGAGTTCGACGGCACGAGCCTGAATAAATCGATTTGGAGCATCTACGGCGATAACTACTGGGACAAGCAGACCCACTGGAGCAAGGATGATGTAATTCTGGGCGGCGGTGTCGTAAAGCTGCGCTATGAGAAGAAGACCGGCTTCAATAACGACGATCCCGCGCAAAAGCCGAGCGACTACGCTGCCGGTTACCTCCACACATACGACAAATGGACCCAGCGCTACGGATACTTCGAGGCGCGCATGAAGCTCCCCTCTTCTCCGGGGTTGTGGCCGGCATTCTGGATGATGCCGGATCGAGGAGATAAAGCAGATCCGCAGTGGAAGCGGCAGGACACCGCGAACGGCGGCATGGAGTTCGACATCATGGA